>ERZ773022.290-NODE-290-length-43950-cov-72.187242_pt1 | contig 43950 bp, 42 predicted proteins | sample MGYA00580839_ERZ773022 | MGnify/ENA primary metagenome ERZ773022 (study PRJEB29015, sample SAMEA2738020) | human oral metagenome | biome: human oral; feature: human-associated habitat; material: dental | place: China | collected 2044 ... | reverse complement strand
GGCCGTCGACGGCCGCATCGCGCGAGCCGCCGGCGCGGGGCTCCCGGCGCGGGGTCCCCGGCCCGCACCGACCGGGGCTCAGCGCGCGCCCGCGACCCTGTTGACCAGCTGCCCGGCCGCGTCGCGCAGGAACTTCGCCGGTCTGCGGTGGTGCAGGTTGAGCTCCCTGCCCGCCCGGGCGACGAATTCGCCGCGCGGGGCCCGCCAGAACCAGGAGCCCCCGTCGCTGACGACGCCGAACAGCCGCTGGAAGCCGAAGTCCTTCTCGGCCGGCAGGTGCCACAGGCTCAGCCGGTTCTCGCGGCCGGTGACGGTGCGCACGCGCGAGGTCGTCCAGATCCGCTGGCACCAGGGCGCCAGATCGGTGGTGGGCAGGCCGCGCAGGGCGTAGCTCAGGAGGTGCTCCTCGGTGACGAAGTGCGGCAGTCCCGCCGCGTGCCGCTCCAGCGCGAGGCGCCAGGCCCGTTCGACCCGTTCGCGCAGGGGCCCGACGAGGTCCCGGCGCACCAGGTAGACCTCGCCCCCGTAGTAGGTCCACGGCTCCTCCGGCTCTCCCAGCAGGCGGTGCAGCTCATCGCTCTGGGCGATGGTGAGGCCGTTCATCGCCTCGTCGGGGCGCAGCTCCAGCCCGAGCGCCCCGAGGCGTCCGGCGGCGCCCTCGTCCAGACCGGTCAGGGCGTCGACGCACAGCACGTCGGGGTCGATGAACAGGACGTCGTGCCGGGCGGCGAGCTGCAGGGCGTCGAGCAGGTACAGGCAGCCGGAGAAGGTGTTCATGAAGCCCTCCGGCGCCCGGTGCCCGAAGGGGACGTCCTCGGTGCGGACGCCGCAGCGCTCGAACACGGGCCGCACCTCGGCCGGCACGTCGGCCCCGGTGACGAGCGTGAGCCGCAGGTCGGGGTTCCACCGGCGCACGGAGGAGAAGGCCACGGCCATCGCGTGGAAGTAGGTGAGCAGCTGTGTCTCCCGTGCTCGGGTGTTCGGATTCTGGCCGGGGTCCGAGACGGCGAAGACGACGGCGATCTCTTCAAGTCCCATGAGGGGCTCCTGGACTGGGATGAGGGGACTGTCCTGGTGCGGGCAGCGCGTACACCCGCCAGGGGTCACAGTAGCCCTCGAAGAGTCATCGAAACCGCGGTGACAAGTGATTCCTTCCGAATCCCGGGGGTGTTCCGGGGGCGCGGACGCGCAGCACCCCGGCTCGGTCCCCAGGGGTCCGAGGCGCACCACGGCGTCCTCCGGGCGCGGACGCGCAGCACCCCGGCCCGGCCCTCGGGCCGGCCATCGGGGCCCGAGCCGCTGCCGCGGGTGGCCGCGGCCCCGGTTCCCCGGATGCGAGGACGGTCTTCGCTCGGGGCCGGTTCCAGCCCACCGCCTCCTCCGGGCTCCCCCCGGATGCAGGACGGATCTCGGCGGGCCCGATCGCTCGTCCTCGTCCCGCCGGAGTGCCGGGGCTCCGCCGTAGCCTGGAAGCATGAGCACCGAGGACGCCCCCGCACTCTTCGACGCCCCGGCGACGGGCGATGGCCGCCCCGTCCCGGACCGTCCCTTGGCCGACCGGCTGCGTCCGCACGCCCTGGAGGAGGTGGTCGGGCAGGGCCACCTGCTTGCCCCCGACGCCCCGCTGGGGCGGATGGTGGAGGCCGGTCGGCTGTCCTCGATCATCCTGTGGGGCCCTCCCGGCTGCGGCAAGACGACGATCGCCCGGCTGCTCGCCGCGCGCGTCGGACTCGACGTCGAGCAGGTCTCGGCGACTTTCTCCGGGGTGGCCGATCTGCGGAGGATTTTTGCCGCGGCTGGGAGACGCCGCCGGGGCGGCCGGGGCACGCTTCTGTTCGTCGACGAGGTGCACCGTTTCAACCGCGCCCAGCAGGACTGCCTGCTGCCCTACGTCGAGGACGGCACGGTCGTGCTTGTGGGCGCGACCACCGAGAACCCCAGCTTCGAGCTCAACGGTGCGCTCCTGTCGCGCTGCCAGGTCCTCGTCCTGCACCGCCTCGACGGCGTCGGCCTGGCCGAGCTCCTCGAGCGCGCGCAGCGACTCACCGGCAGGCGGTTGCCGCTCACCGAGAGCGCTCGCGCCTCGCTGATCGCCATGGCCGACGGCGACGGACGCCACCTGCTGGGCATGGTCGAGCAACTCCTCGAGGCGCCGTCGTCCGCACCGCTCGACGAGACGGGTCTCGCCGCCGTCGTCGCCACTCGCGTCCCCTCCTACGACAAGTCCGGCGAGGAGCACTACAACCTCGTCTCCGCGCTCCACAAGTCGATGCGGGGCTCCGACCCGGATGCCGCCCTGTACTGGCTGGCCCGGATGCTGGCCGGCGGCGAGGACCCGCTCTACGTCGCCCGCCGTCTCGTGCGCTTCGCCAGCGAGGACGTGGGTCTCGCCGACCCCGGCGCGCTCCAAGCGGCGTTGGGCGCCTGGACGGCCTACGAGCGGCTCGGCTCCCCGGAGGGCGAGCTCGCCATCGCCCAGGCGGTCGTTCACCTGGCCACCGCGCCCAAGTCGATCAGCATCCACCGGGGCTTCGCCCGGGCGCGGGCCGCGGCGCGGCGAACGGGTTCCCTCCGTCCGCCGGCCCATGTCCTCAACGCGCCCACCGAGCTCATGAAGGACCTCGGTTACGGGGCCGGTTACCAGTACGACCCGGACACCGCCGACGGATTCTCGGGCGCCGACCACATGCCCGAGGGCTACCCGCCCCCGGACGAGCGCGAGCGCTTCTACGAACCGACCGGCAACGGCGTCGAGCGCCTGGTCCGCGAGCGCCTCGACCACTGGGATCGACTGCGCCGCCGCAGGCGGGGCGACACCGGCTGCTGAGCCCCGAGTCCCGGTGCGCCGCCGGGCGGTCCCGGTGCGCACCGAAGCGGCGCCGACGAGGCCGTCCCGTTATCTTGCTGGTGGCCCCGTTGGGAGGGGTCATGCGGGCGACGGCTTCCTTCCTCCGCCGGTGCGCACTCAGGGCAACGGATCGGATGCCCGGGTCCGCGCCGGAGTGCCGTCGGCGGACCGCCCCTCAGCGGTGCCGCCGCCGCTTGGCGAGGAGGACCGCGATGGCGAGGAGGACGCCGATGATGAGGGGGGCGGCGGTCCTCCGCCGACGGGCCGGCCCTGGATCGTCCCGGGCGGGCCTCCCGCCCTCCGCGCTCGTCGAACCGCGGGCCTCGGTCGCACCGGACCCGTCCCCGGGCTCCCCGGAGGGGGGCTCCTCGGCGGCCCCGCCGATCGTTCGCCCGTCGGCCCTCTCCCCGACGGTCCCGGCCTCGACGGCGGTGGTGGGGGAGGGCTCCTCCGGCCCGGCCGGTTCGCCCCCGGCGGTCTCCTCCGACGGGGCTCCCGCGGCGGTCACCTCCGCCTCGACGATCCCGTCCTCGGCCGGTCCGGCCCCGCGGGGCTCCCGCGGCTCCGCCCCGGTCCCCTCCGGTTCCGTTCCCGCGGGCCCCTCCGGCCCGGCCGGTTCCGCGTCGTCGTCCGGCGCCGTCGAGCCCCCGGCGGCGGTCCCCGCCGGCCTCTCCCGGGCGGCGGTCTCGGCGGCCTCGGCCTCCTCGACGATCACCTCGGCGGCCTCGGCGGGTTCCGCCTCGTCGGCGATGATCTCGGCGCTCTCGACGACCCTGGCCTCGTCCTCGATCCGCTCGGCCTCGGCGACGACCTCCTCGGCGGATTCCGCCTCGTGCGCCTCCTCGGAACCCGCCTCTTCGGCGTCCGGCTCCTCGACGGGCAGCTCCTCCTGGGCGGGCCGCTCGGCCCCGACCGGTTCGGCGGGGGCCTCGGCCCGCTGCACCAGGACGGCGAGCCCGTCCTGGGCGTCGGCGACGCCCTTCTCCTCGCGGCGGGCGACGGCCTCGGGCGCCCACAGCGAGGCCCACACCCTGCGGACCAGCTCCCAGGTCGCGTCGGCTCCCCGGACCGGGCCGAGCACCTCGCGGCTGACGCCCAGGTCGCGTCCGGCGGGGGAGGCCTGGACGCTCACCCAGGCGTCGCGGCCCAGCGCGGCGATGCTTCCGGCCAGGTCGTCCACGAGATCGGCGGGCAGCTCGGCGGCCCCGATGACCTCGGCCGCGATGGCGGCGGCCTCCTCCGGGGACGCGCCCTCGAGCCGCGCCGGGAGCTGCTCGCGCTCGGCGAGCTCGGCCAGGTCGTCGGCCGTGACGACGAAGCCCGGAGCCACCTCGACCCCGTTGCGCAGGCGCTCACCGAGGCGGGCCGCTGTTCTGCCGACCGAGTCGGTGTCGCTGGAACGGATGTAGGAGAGCTCGACGATCATGACCCCAGTACACCGCATCGCCCCGACCGGACGCGACCCCGTGCCAGGCGCGGCGTCGCCGGACGACCGGGCGCGACTCCTCTCGCCGGGGCGCCCGCTCCCGGCCGCCGCTCGGCGCAAGCGGGGCCCCGATGCTGCCGGAACGATCGGGACGTGGAAAGATGAGCCCATGAGTCCGCGAGAAATTGAGGTTTCCGAGCCGCGCGAGATCGGTGTCACCGAGCTCGTGCTGCGCGATGCCCATCAGAGTCTGTTCGCCACCCGTATGGCCATGGAGGACATGGTCGATGCCTGCGCCGACATCGATGCGGCCGGCTACTGGTCCGTCGAGTGCTGGGGCGGCGCCACCTACGATTCCTGCATCCGCTTCCTCAACGAGGATCCGTGGGAGCGTCTGCGCACCTTCCGCACGCTGATGCCGAACACCCGCCTCCAGATGCTGCTGCGGGGCCAGAACCTGCTCGGGTACCGCCACTACAACGACGAGGTCGTCGACCGCTTCGTGGAGAAGTCGGCCGAGAACGGCATGGACGTCTTCCGCGTCTTCGACGCCATGAACGATCCGCGCAACATCGAGCACGCCATGGCCGCCGTCAAGAAGGCCGGCAAGCATGCGCAGGGCACCATCTGCTACACGATCAGCCCCGCCCACACCACCGAGGGCTACGTGAAGCTCGCCGGTCAGCTCCTCGACATGGGCGCCGACTCCATCGCCTTCAAGGACATGGCCGCGCTCCTCAAGCCCCAGCCCGCCTACGACATCGTCAAGGGCATCAAGGACACCTACGGCACGGACGTCCAGATCAACGTCCACTGCCACTCCACCACGGGCGTCACCCTGGTCTCGCTCATGAAGGCCATCGAGGCCGGCGCCGACGTCGTCGACGCCGCCATCAGCTCCATGTCCCTCGGCCCGGGCCACAACCCGACCGAATCGGTCGTCGAGATGCTCGAGAACACCGGCTACACCAGCGGCCTCGACATGGACCGCCTCCTCAAGATCCGCGACCACTTCCGCGACATCCGCCCGAAGTACCGCAACTTCGAGTCGAAGACGCTCGTCGACACCAACATCTTCAGCTCGCAGATCCCCGGCGGCATGCTCTCCAACATGGAGTCCCAGCTGCGCGCCCAGGGCGCCGAGGACCGCATCGACGAGGTCATGGCCGAGGTCCCGAAGGTCAAGGAGGCCGCCGGCTACCCGCCGCTGGTCACCCCGTCCAGCCAGATCGTCGGCACCCAGGCCGTGTTCAACGTCCTCATGGGCCCCTACAAGCGCATGACCGGCGAGTTCGCCGACCTCATGCTCGGCTACTACGGCGCCAGCCCCGCCGAGCGCGACGCCGACATCGCCAAGCTCGCCGCGGAGCAGACGGGCAAGAAGCTGATCACCTGCCGCCCCGCAGATCTGCTCGAGCCCGAGTGGGACAAGCAGGTCGAGGAGGCCTCGAAGCTCCCAGGCTTCAACGGCACCGACGAGGACGTCCTCACCTACGCGCTGTTCCCGGGGGTCGCCCCGACCTTCTTCGAGCACCGCTCCGAGGGCCCCAAGAACGTCGGCCTGTCCGAGGCCCAGCTCAAGGCCGAGGCCGAGGGCACCACGTCGGCAGCAGTCTCCGGCCCCATCAGCTACAGCGTGACCGTCGGTGGCACCAGCCACGAGGTCACCGTCGAGCCCGCGTGAAGGTGATCGCCAACCATGGCTAACAACAACATCAAGCTGGCCGATACCATGGCCGGGCGTGTGGAGCAGCTCGCCGAGCAGCGCCGCACCATCGAGCTCGGCGGCGGCGAGTCCCGCTTGCAGAAGCAGCGCGAGCGCGGCAAGCAGACCGCTCGCGAGCGCATCGACAATCTGCTCGACTCCCATTCGTTCGACGAGGTCGGCGCCTTCCGCAAGCACCGCACCACGTTGTTCGGCATGGACAGGGCCGTCGTGCCCGCCGATGGCGTGGTCACTGGTCGCGGCACGATCTTCGGCCGTCCCGTCCACGTCGCCTCCCAGGACTTCACCGTCATGGGCGGCTCGGCCGGCGAGACCCAGTCGACCAAGGTCGTCGAGACGATGGAGCAGGCGCTGGTCACCGGCACGCCGTTCCTGTTCTTCTACGACTCGGGCGGCGCCCGGATCCAGGAGGGCATCGACTCGCTGTCCGGCTACGGCAAGATGTTCTTCGCGAACGTCAAGCTGTCCGGCGTCGTCCCGCAGATCGCCATCATCGCCGGCCCCTGCGCCGGCGGCGCCTCGTACTCACCGGCGCTGACCGACTTCATCATCATGACGAAGAAGGCCCACATGTTCATCACGGGCCCCGCCGTCATCAAGTCGGTCACCGGCGAGGAGGTCACGGCCGACCAGCTCGGCGGCGCCGACGCCCACATGACCACCAGTGGCAACATCCACTTCGTGGCCGAGGACGACGACGCGGCGGTCCTCATCGCCCGCAAGCTCCTGAGCTTCCTGCCGCAGAACAACACCGAGGAGGCCGAGTTCGTCAACCCGAACAACGACGTCTCCCCGTGCGAGGGGCTGCGCGACATCGTCCCGATCGAGGGCACGAAGGGCTACGACGTCCGGGACGTCATCGCCGAGATCGTCGACTGGGGCGACTACCTTGAGGTCAAGGCCGGCTGGGCGACGAACATCGTCACCGCCTTCGCCCGCGTCAACGGCCGCACGGTCGGCGTCGTGGCGAACCAGCCGAAGGTGATGTCGGGCTGCCTCGACATCGACGCCTCCGACAAGGCCGCCGAGTTCATCAACTTCTGCGACTCGTTCAACATCCCGCTGGTGCAGTTCGTGGACGTCCCCGGCTTCCTGCCCGGTGTCCAGCAGGAGTACGGCGGCATCATCCGCCACGGCGCGAAGATGCTGTACGCCTACTCCGAGGCCACCGTACCGAAGGTCACCGTCGTGCTCCGCAAGGCCTACGGCGGGTCCTACCTGGCCATGTGCAACCGCGACCTGGGCGCCGACGCCGTCTACGCCTGGCCCACCGCCGAGATCGCGGTGATGGGCGCCGACGGCGCCGCCAACGTGATCTTCCGCAAGGAGATCGCGTCCGCCGAGGATCCCGAGGCCATTCGCGCCGAGAAGATCGAGGAGTACCGCGATGCGTTCAACACGCCGTACGTGGCCGCAGCCCGAGGCCAGGTCGACGATGTGATCGATCCGGCCGACACCCGCCGCAAGATCGCCGCCGCGCTGGAGATGTACGCCACCAAGCGTCAGCCCCGTCCGGCCAAGAAGCATGGCAACATGCCCTGCTGATCGGAAGGAGTTGAACATGTCTGACAGTGAGAAGGACCTCGTGATCGCGACGCTCACCAAGCGTCTGTCCGCTCTCGAGGCCGAGGTGCGTTCGTTGAAGGCGGCCAGCCCGGGGGTCCCGGAGGACGTCTTGGTGGCCATCTCGGCTGCCGTGTCCGCCTATCTCGGCAACGACGGATCGGTCCAGGCCGTTCGTTTCGCCCCGAGCCCGAACTGGGTCCGCCAGGGCCGCAGGGCTCTTCAGAACCATTCCATTCGTTGATCCGGAAGAGACTGACATGAAGCTGAAGGTAACCGTCAATGGCGTCGCGTACGACGTCGATGTCGACGTCGACAAGACCCAGAACAATGCGATGGGCACGATCCTGTTCGGGGGCGGCGCCGGCGGCCCGGCCTCGGCCCCGGCCCCGGTCTCGGGAGGCGCCGCAGGCGCGGCCGGCGAGGGCGAGATCCCCGCGCCGCTGGCCGGCACCGTGTCCAAGATCCTCGTCGAGGAGGGCGACGCGGTGAAGGCCGGTCAGGTCGTCGCGACGCTCGAGGCCATGAAGATGGAGACCGAGATCCAGGCCCCCACCGATGGCACCGTCGAGAAGATCCTCGTCGAGGTCCGCCAGGCCGTCCAGGGCGGCCAGGGTCTCATCAAGATCGGCTGAGTCCGAGCCGCGGCGGAGGAGGGGTCCCGCACCGAACCGGTGCGGGGCCCCTCCGTTGTTCATGCCTCCCGCCCCCTCCTCGCCCCGGTCCGTACCGCGTCGTGGCGGGCTCCGAGGGGACTCCCCGCGCTCCGCGCCCCGCCGGGAGGTCGTCACGCCGGACGGGACGACCGTCGGCCGATCCTCGGGGATCCCGGGCCGTGGTGGGCGCTCGGCGCGTCGCAGGGGCACGACGCCGACGGACGCGGGGGACGGGCCGCGGGCGCTCAGCCCCGCTCGGACTGGTCCCTGTGGACCGTGAAGTTGTTCACCTGGGCCCGGGGGCGGATGATCATGCGGTCGATGTTCACATGCGGGGGGCGGGTGACCGCCCAGGCGATCGCGTCGGCGATGTCCTCGGCGAGCAGGGGCTCGGGCACGCCGGCGTAGACGTCGTCGGCGGCGGATCGGTCGCCGCGCAGGCGCACGAGCGAGAACTCCTCGGTGCGGACCATGCCCGGGCAGATCTCGAGGACGCGGACCGGGCGGCCGCCCAGTTCGAGGCGCAGCGCCCCGGCGATGTTGCGCTCGGCGGCCTTGGCCCCGCAGTAGCCGGCGCCGCCGGGGTAGGGGTACTCCGCGGCGGTCGAGGTGACGACCATGATCGTGCCCTCGGCCCGTTCCAGCGCGGGCAGGAGGCCCTGGATGACGCGCGCCGAACCGGTCACGTTGATGGCGTACATGCGCTCCCAGTCGGCCATGTCGGCGTCCTCGACGCGGTCGACGCCGAACGCGCCGCCGGCGTTGTTGACCAGCACGTCGAGACGGCCCCCGACCGCCTCGACGAGGCCCGCGACGGATTCCGGCGAGGTGACGTCGCACTCCACGGCGGTGCCGCCGATCTCCTGCGCCAAGGCGGTGAGGCGATCGAGGCGGCGCGCCGCGCAGAGGACGTGGAGGCCCTCGGCGGCGAGCCTGCGCGCCGTGGCGGCGCCGATACCGCTGGATGCTCCGGTGACGACTGCTGTCTTCGTGGTACTCATGCCCTCATCGTGGCACGCCCCGCGCGGTCCGGTCCGCACCGACCGCCCGCTCGTCCCGGTGATCCGGGTCGGTCGTCCGGGCGGGCGCCCGTCCTGCGCCGGACTCACGCCGGTCGTCCGCCCGCCCCGATGATCGGGGGCAGCGGGCGGGCGCCGGCGGGCAGCGTCATCGGATCGGTCAGCCAGGGGCCCACGACCTGTTTGACGAGTGCGAACGACTGCTCGTTGATGTTGGCGGCGCCCGCCCCCGGGAAGGGCGGGGCCAGGGCGTGCATGATCATGCTGCCCTCGAGCGCCTCGGCGAGCAGCTCCGGCGAGGCCTCGGGGCGCAGCCTGCTCGTGACGTGGGCGTCGCCCAGCAGGATGCGCAGGCCGTTGCGGAACCGCGAGAGCGTCCCCTTCCAGATCTCGCCGACCTCGTCGGGGCCGCAGTGGTGCTCGACCTGGAGGCGGATGATCGCCGTGCCGGTCGGCGTCGTGTACGTGTAGAGGCGGCGCTGGACCATCGTGAGCAGCTGCTCCTGGAAGGGCAGCCCGGCGACGCGGCTGTCGTCCAGCTCGAAGAGCAGGGCCGTGCGCTCGAAGGCCGCCGTGAGCAGCTCGACGCGGTCGGGCCAACGGCGGTAGATGGACGACTTGCCCACGCGGGCCAGCATCGTCACGCGGCCCATCGTGAAGCCGGACCAGCCGTGCTGGCCGTAGATCTCGAGGGCGGCGGTGAGCGCGCGCGGCTCGACGAGCGGGTCGCGGGGGCGTCCCGGGGAGTCGTGGCCGGTGGAGCGTGTCACCGGCGACATCTCGCCCTGCGTCATGACTCTCCCCGCTGCCTGTCGCGTGCCGATGGCGCCGCGCCGGGGGCGCCGCGCCATGATTCATCCCAAGGGTAGTACGGGCCGAGGGTCCGTCCCGGGTCGTGGACGCCCCGATTCGGGGTCTCGGACGAGGGCCCGGCCGCTAGACTCGGGCCATGACCTCGAAGCTGATCCTGCTCCGCCACGGCGAGAGCGAATGGAACTCGAAGAATCTGTTCACCGGCTGGGTCGATGTCGATCTCAACGAGAAGGGCGTGGGCGAGGCCACTCGCGGCGGCGAGCTGCTCGCCGAGCAGGGCCTGCTGCCCGACGTCGTCCACACCTCGCTGCTGCGTCGCGCGATCCACACCGCCTGTCTCTCGCTCGACCGGTGCGATCGCCACTGGATCCCCGTGCGTCGCAGCTGGCGCCTCAACGAGCGCCACTACGGCGCCCTCCAGGGTCTCAACAAGGCCGAGATCCGCGAGAAGTACGGCGAGGACCAGTTCATGGCGTGGCGCCGCAGCTATGACGTGCCGCCGCCCCCGATCGACCCCGACGGGCAGTGGAGCCAGTTCCACGACGCCCGCTACGCCGACGTGCCCGAGGCCGAGCGTCCGCTCAGCGAGTGCCTCAAGGACGTCGTCGCCCGCATGCTCCCCTACTGGGAGTCCGACATCGTCCCCGACCTGAGGGCCGGGCGCACGGTCCTCGTCGCCGCCCACGGCAACTCGCTGCGCGCCCTCGTGAAGCACCTCGACGAGATCGACGACCAGACCATCTCGGGCCTCAACATCCCCACCGGCATCCCGCTCCTCTACGAGCTCGACGACGCCCTGCGGCCCGTCGTCGAGGGCGGACGCTACCTCGACCCCGAGGCGGCCGAGGCCGGTCAGAAGGCCGTCGCCAACCAGGGCAGGAAGTAGCGCCGAGGTCGCGCGCTCCGGCGGGGCCGGCGGTGCGGGCGCCGACCGGCCCCGCGCCCCCCTGCTCGTCCGGCCCGCGCCCGTGCGACGCGCATCCCCTCCGGGGCGCGGGGCCCGTCCCGAGCGCCCCGGGGAGGGACGCGGGGAATCGCTCGAAGTCGCCGAGCACGCACACCGTGCCGCGCGCGTTGTCCCGCGCGCCCCGGGGAGGGATGCCCGGGAATGCGCGCATCACCGGGCGCGGGGCGTCGGCGCGGTCGGGACGCCTGCCGTCCGGGCGCATCGCCGGGCCCGGGGTCAGTGGTTCGCCGCGAGCAGCGCCTGCGCGAGCACGTCGTCCACGACGAGGATGTCGAGCGCCCCGGTGCGCAACGCGCCGAGGGTGCCGGTGGTCTTCGCCCTGCCTGTGGCCAGGCCGATGACCGTCCGGATGCGCCTCAGGTCGTCCAGGTCGATGCCGATGACGCGCTCCGAGGCGGGCGGGCCGAGGGGGACGCCCTCGATCGTGAAGTAGCGGCCGAGCATGTCGCCGACCGGGTGGGCCGCCTCGACGGCCGACTTCTCCTCGAAGCTGAGCCGCATGGCGCTCATGACGGCCCGCGAGGTCTGCACCTCGTAGTTCCCGATGCCGACGAAGCCGAGGTCGCAGGAGCGGGCCTCGGCCAGCGAGGCCTGCACCGAGGACTCGCTCATCATGGCCTGCTGGGTGAGCGCCGACTCCACGATCGCCGGCGCGTCGAAGCGCCCGGCCACGGCGCCGCACTTGTCGGCGAGGATCTGCAGGTGCGAGTTGCCCGAGGGGGCGCTGTCGAGCGTCGGCATGCCGCCCACGAGCGGAACGATCCGGGTGTCGGGGCGAAGCCGGGTGTCGGGCAGCAGGTCGATGAACCGGGCGACGGTGAGGCCCCAGCTGAAGCCGATCCGCGAGGCCCCCGAGGCCAGCCGGGGGAAGGCCTCGCCGGCCAGCCGGGCGACCGAGGCGCCGGGGTCGGCGCTGGTCGAGGTGTCGGCGACGAGGGCCTCGCGCAGCCCGAAGGTGCGCACGAGGCGCCGCTCCAGCTCGCCGTCGCGCACCGTGCGGTCGTCCCCGACGATGTGGATCTGCACGAGGCCGCTGGAGCGCGCCTCGTGGAGGATGCGGGAGACGCTCGAGCGCGAGAGGCCGAGCCGCTCGCCGACCTGGCCCTGGTCGAGCCCGTCGACGTAGTAGAGCCGCGCGGCGTCGATGAGCAGCTGCTGGTCTCTCTTGGCAGGCATGGGCTCTTCCTCATCCCCGTGGGCTCGGGCGCCGGTGGGGAGGTCCGGCATGGACGATGGGGCCGGGACCGTGCGGGTCCCGGCCCCATCATTGTAGGGAGAGGATCGTCCCCGGCGAGGACCGTTGGACACGACCGGCCGCCCCGACGAGGGCCTTCTCCCGTCGGCGGGGCGGCCGGTTCGGCGAGGGGGGCGTCGGTCAGCCGAGGACGCCCCGGGCGACCATGGCGTCCTGGAGGAAGCGCATGGCGACGAGCGGGCGGGCGCGGTCGATCTCGATGTCGTCGTAGGAGATCATCTCGTCGACCTTCTTGCCGACCTTCAGCTTCGAGTGCTGCAGCAGGCCGATCGGCACGAGATTCAGCTCACGGGCCTTGTCGGCGGGCATGGCGTAGCCGTAGAAGTGGTGCCCGCCCATGCCCTCGAAGGTGAGGCCGGCCGCCAGATCGGTCTTGGCCCGGCCGACGACCTCGGTCGTGACGTGCGTGGACTGGAAGTCCGGACGCCCGGTCGTGACGGCCTCGTAGATCGACAGATGCGCCTCGATCGAGGCGATGTGCCATGGACGGTGGAGGAGGTAGTAGGGACCGTGGCCGAGCCTGAGGTAGTCGAGCTCGGCGGTGACGACGTCCGAGGTGGACTTCACGATGCAGAAGACGCCCGGGGCGACATCGCCGGTGACGTACTCGACGCACGGGCCCTTGTCGAACTCGAGGATGCCGCCGTCGGCCCTGGGGACGAGCTTCGTGGCGAGTTCGGCCAGCGGGATCTCCCGCCCGTGCATGCCGTCCACCTCGATCGGGATGCCCGTCGCGTTCGACAGGGCGGTCATCTCGAGCTGGGTCTTCGTGCCGTCCGTGAACTCCGTGAGCATGCGCGGGTTCATCCCCTTGCGGCGGGCGTCCTCGATGTTGTCCTCGGGCATGCCGTGCGGGATGTTGACGTTGTTCTTGCCCTTGCCGACGCACACGACCTCGAGGCCCAGATCCTGGGCGTACTCGACGAGCTTGAGGCACTCGACCGGCTCGTCGCCGCGCATGACGGTGTACACCGAGCCGCCGGCGTTGGCCATCGACGACAGGAGGGGGCCGACGGTGATGTCGGCCTCGACCGTCATGAGGGCGACGTCCGTGGAATGCGTGATGCACGTGTAGGCGATCTGGGCGGCGATCCCGGGCACCCCGGAGACCTCGACGACGATGTCGACGGGCAGCCCGGGCATCCGCAGGCCGTCGGAGACGACGGCGGCCCGGCCGTCCCGGATGGCCTGCTCGGCCGCCGCCAGGTCGGTGTCGGCCACGACGACGTCCTCGCGGCCGGCGTTGCGCAGGGCCGAGACGGCCTTGTCGATGACGATGTCGGCGACGGCGACGACGGCCAGGCCCGGCGCGCGCTCGATCGAGGCGATGAGGCCGGAGCCCATCTGGCCTGCGCCGACGACGCCCACCCGGACCGGACGGCCCAGTTCCTGCTGGCGTTCGAGAAGAGCCTTGGTGTAACCCATGTCGGTTTCCTTTCGGGATTCATGCGTCCCGGGCCCTGTCCGGGTTCGGGACGGTGGTGCGGGGGACGCGCCTGCGGAGCGGCCGTGGCCCGGCTGCGAGAACGGGCGCGTTGCTCGTGGTGGATGTGGTGGTGGACGCGGGCCCGTCCGCCGGGGCGGAGGCGCCGACCTGGGCCAGCGCCATCTCGACGGCCGCCCTCAGCTGCCTGCCCCGGACCCGGTCGACGGCCCCGTCCAGGTCCCCGACGAGGCCGGGCGCGTCGTGGAAGCGGGCGAAGACGCTCCGACCGGCCAGGGCGCGCGCCCGGATGATGCGCCGGGCGGCGACGTCGATGATCGCGATGACGATCGCCCCGCCGCCGATGGAGCGGCCGCGGCCGGAGACGAGCACGAGGTGCTCGCCCCGGACGGCTCGCAGGGCGCGGTTGAGCTCGGCGTTGTAGGAGCGCATCTGGACCCAGGTGAGCAGCAGCCCGAGCATCATGGCCGCCACGAGGATCGCGGGGAACCGCCAGTCGAGGGCGTTCATGGCGGTCAGGCCTCGAGGAACTCGACGGTGCCGCCGACGGCCGGGGGGACGAGCTGCGGGCCGGTCGCCAGGACGGCGCCCGGCAGGAGCTCCTGCTCGGGCTGGTTCACGTAGATGACCACGTGGCCGAGCTCGGTGAGGTTCGCGCAGGCGCGTTCGCCGATGGCGTCGACGGTGTACTCCCGGCCGGCGATCCGGAGGACATCGCCCGCGGTGATGTCGCGGGTCGGGGCCGTCGTCGTGCGGTGCACGATGCTGACCTCGGCCAGCGCCTCGGGGACGGGCTCGCCGAACAGGATGACGACGCCGCCGTCGATCATGTCGCTCGCGTCGGGCCCGATCGCGGTGATGTCAGCGCTCCACAGGGTGGACATTGTTTCTCCTCCTGGGTAGGGGTGGGGCGGCCGGGCCGCCCCACCCGGGGGTGTCGGTCAGATGAGCAGGAACGAGGCGAGGTAGGCGATGATGACCGCCACCGGCGAGGTCACGAGGCGGGTGAACAGCACGGCGGAGACGCCGACGGAGATCGTCTCGGGCTGGGCCTCGCCGAGGGACAGGCCCACCGGGACGAAGTCGCAGCCGACCTGGCCGTCGATGGCGAACAGGGTGGGCAGCGCGTACTGCACCGGCAGCGCGCCGGCGCCGATCTGCTGGCCCATGAGCACGCCGATGACCTGGGCGATGGCGGCGCCGGGGCCGAGCACCGGGGACAGGAACGGCAGGGCGACGATGATGCCCAGCAGGACCAGACCGATCGGGTTGCCGGCCAGCGGCGTGACGGCGTGGGCGATCAGGTCCGAGACGCCCGTGTAGTTCACGATGCCCATGAGCAGGCCGACGTAGGCCATGAAGGGCAGGACGGTCTTCAGGATGATGTCCAGCGCCTGGCGGCCCGACGACAGCAGCGTGTTGATGATGTAGCCGACCGCGTTGCCGAACTTCACGATGACCGACATGAAGCCGCCCTTGTCGGCCTGCCGCTGCGAGACGGTCCTCGGGCGCTCGGTCCCGGCCCGCGCCGCGGCCGCCTCGTCCGCCTGGGCCGCGGTCGCGGTCGCAGCGGCCCGGTCGACGGCCTCGGCGTCGGCCGGACCGATCTGGTCCAGTCCCACCGCCGAGACGAAGATGTCCTCGGTGATGTACTTGGCCAGCGGTCCGGTCGGCGAGCCGGGGTAGATGTCGATCGTGTTGATGCGCTTCTTCGGGTAGACGCCGATCCGGGCGGTGCCGCCGCAGTTGATGACGGCGGCCAGCACCTTGTCGTCCTCGACGCTGTTCGTGAAGCCGTCGACGGCCTCGGCGCCGCTCAGCTCGGCGATGCGCGCCGCGACCGGGTGGATGCCGCCGCCGGTCACCGACAGGACGATGTTCTTCTCGTCGGTGGGGGTCAGGATCATGTCGTCGCCCCAGCCGCCGTTGCCCTTGACGACCTTGACGCTCTGGTGACTCATGCCACGCCTCCCTGGATCTGGCCGGCGGCGTACGCCTCGTCGTACTTCGTGAAGGTCTCCCGGTGGCCGCCGCGGCGGATCAGGATGGCGGTCATCCACTGGGTCGCGAAGCCGCGGATGAGGATGACGACCAGGCCGACGAGGAAGTACAGGACCGCGAGCAGTGCGTACTCGTCGGGGGCGACCGCCGTGACGCCGGCCGAGACGCCGGTCCAGACGAAGACCTCGCCCGCGTTGGCGTGCGGGAACAGCGAGGTGATCGGGTGGCAGACCGACACGGCGGCGTCGTAGAAGGCCGGCTTGTAGCGCTCGGGCAGGAAGCGGCCGAAGGTGTAGGCCATCGGGTTGGTCAGCAGCAGCATGGCCAGGAAGGGCATGACCGTGTAGCGGGTCACGGCGTACCTGCCGGCCCACCGCACCGCGTGGTTGACGCGCTCCTCACCGATCCAGGTGGTGATCGCGTACATGGCGGTCAGCATGACCATGAGCAGCGGCAGGATGCCGGAGGCCAGGCTCAGGAACTGCTCGGCCGAGGCGTTGAACAGCCCGATGAAGTGTTCGGCGAACCAGGTGATCGCCTTCATCACGGGATTGTCGTCCACGATGACTCCTTGTCTGCGTGTGGTTGGTGCGGCGACGGACGGGTGCCGCCGCCGGGTGCGCTCCATCGCGCGAGGTCCTCAGTCGAGGGACATGGCCTCCCTCACCCGGGGGTCGAGCAGCTCCTGGACGGCCGAGACCGCGGCCGCCGCGTCGGGGGCGTCGATGGCCGCCCGCGCCATCGCCCGGCAGGTCGCCAGCGAGGTGTGCCGCAGGGCGAAGCGGACGGCGGGCACGGCCGGGGTCGACATCGACAGCGACGTGATCCCCAGCCCGCACAGCACGAGCGCCATGAGCGGGTCGGAGGCCGACTCGCCGCAGACCCCCACCGGGGTGCCGGAGGCGGCGCCGGCCCGGGCCGTGGCCTCGACGAGCCTGAGGACGGCGGGCTGCCAGCGGTCGATGAGGTCGGACAGCGCGCCGAGCTCGCGGTCGGCGGCCATCGTGTACTGGGCCAGGTCGTTCGTGCCGATCGACACGAAGTCGACGTGCTGCAGCACCTGGTCGGCGCACAGCGCGACGGCCGGCACCTCGACCATGACGCCGATCCTGGCCCTGGTGCCGAGCCCCGCCTCGTCGGCGCGGCGGCGGAAGTCGGCGGCCTCGCCGGCGGTGGAGATCATCGGCGCCATGACCCACGCCTCGGTGTCGGGGCAGTCGTCGATGGCGGCCGCCAGGGCCCTCAGCTGGTGCTCCATCAGGTGCGGCACGGAGCGGACGAGACGGTAGGCGCGCTGGCCCAGCGCCGGATTCGACTCGTGCGCCGGGTTGGCGTAGGCCAGCGGCTTGTCGGCGCCGGCGTCGAGGGTGCGGACGACGACCTTGCGGCCGGTGAAGGCCTTGAGGACCTCCCGGTAGATCCCGGCCTGCTCGGCGACGCCCGGCTCGGCGGCGGCGTCGAGGAAGACGAACTCGGTGCGGAACAGGCCCACGCCCTCGACCGCCTTGCCGGCCGCCGACCGGGCGTCCGCGACGCCGCCGATGTTGGCCAGCAGCTGGATCGGGTGGCCGTCGGACGTGGCGCCGGGCGCGGTGTCGGTCGCCAGCGCCCGGTGGCGCTCCATGCGGCGGACGATGGCCTCGCGGGTGGCCTCGTCGGGGGCCACGACGACCGAGCCCCGGGCGCCGTCGACGGCGACGAGCGCTCCCTCGGGGATCTGCGTGGCACCGGCCGCCCGCACGACGCAGGGCAGGCCGAGCTGGCGGGCGATGATCGCGGTGTGCGAGGTGGGGCCGCCCACCTCGGTGACGAGGGCGATCACCTTCGTCATGTCGAGGCTCGAGGTGTCGGCCGGGGTCAGCTCGTGGGCGATGACGACGGCCGGCTCGTCGATCGTTCGCAGGCCCGGCGTCGCCGGGCCGAGCAGCCTGGCCACCGTGCGGTCGCGCACCGAGTTCAGGTCGGTGACGCGCTCGGCCAGGTAGCCGCCGATCCCGGTGAGCATCGCGGCGAACTCGGCGACGGCCTTCGTCATGGCGTTCGCCGGGCCGTTGCCCTCGGCGATGATCCGGGCGGCGCGGTCGGCCAGGGCCGGGTCGTCGGCCATCTCGGCGGTGGCCGAGAGCACGTCGCCGAGCGTCTCGCCGGGGTGCTCGGCGGCCGCGGCCCGCAGTTCGGCCGAGACCTGCTCGAGCGCCTCGGCGAGTGCGGCGCCCGCCGCGGCGATCGCCTCGGCCCCGGACGGGACGGGCTCGTCGGCCGGCGCCGCGGGCGGTGCCGCGAACCGTGCGCACGGGCCGACGGCGGCGGTCGAGCCGACCCCGATGCCGGGGTACTCCCGGGGCTCGGGCATCACTGCGCCTCCGCGAGGACGGCGACCAGCGCGTCGAGAGCCGCCTCGGCGCCCTCGCCCTCGGCGCTCAGGACGACGGTGTCGCCGCAGTGCGCGCCCAGGCCGAGCACGGACAGCATCGAGGTGGCGGGGACCGGGCCCTTGTCGCCCATGGAGATCTGGACGGGCACGCCGCACTTCTTGGCGGCCTGGACGAAGGTCGCGGCGGGGCGGGCGTGCAGGCCCTCGGTGGCGGCGACGACGGCTTCACGGGTGGACATCATTGGCCTCACTTCGGTGGATTCTCTGGACGGCGGTGTCTGCCCGGTGAGCCGGGCCGACGGCGTGGGGAGCGGTGTTCGATGGACTGGACGCCAACCGGTCGGTCGCCGGACTCGGCACCGGGTCCGGACGACTCGGCTCATGGTGACATGAGCGCCACAGTATATGCAATTAAAGGTCAAATGAATGCAATTATTTGCATTTCATGGCAGGGGTTCGTCCTTTCACTCGCCGATGACCGTGACCCGGCAGGTCCGTGTGCGGGGCCGGTCGCGGTCCCAGTCGACGAAGAAGATGTAGCCGGTGACGCCGAACCCGAGTTCGCCGTCGATGAGCGGGAAGGTCTGCGAGGAGCCGACGATCGACGCCTTGAGGTGCGCGTCGGCGTTGAGCAGGGCGCTGCGGTCGCCGCCCGGCAGGTACTCCTCGGCGCTCGGCCAGCTCTCGACCTCCTCGAAGTGCCTGGTGCCGGGGTAGGAGTAGCCGTCGGAGGGCGGGAACCGCGTCTGGTCGGGGCAGATGAGGCCCAGGACGCGGTTGAGGTCGTGCTGGAGGAAGTCCGAGCCGTCCTCGACCGTGTCGTGCGCCCACTCGTCGTAGTACACCGAGCAGGTCGTGTGGGGGCTCATCACCGCGACGATGCCGTTGCCGATGCCCGAGGCGGCGATGGCCCCGCGCACCTGGCCGGTGACGTCGAGGAAGCTCGGCGTCCCGCCGTGGGACTCCAGGGCCAGCGCTGCGTGGAAGACGGTCATGGTGCTCCTCCTCGTGGTTCCGGGGGTTCAGGCCGTGGCCCTGAGGACGTCGATGAACCTCCGGGCGTCCTCCTCGACGGCTCTGCGCGCCGCCCGGGCGAGATCGGAGAAGAGGATGACGTCGGGGTCCTCGACGAGCGGCGGGCAGGCGTCGTAGGCGGCCTTCGCCGAGTAGGTGTAGTAGTTGATCTTGCGCACGCCGTGACGGATGCACTCCTGGTACTCCTGCGGTTCCAGCCCCGACCCGCCGTGCATGACGATCGGCACCCCGGTCGCCTCCCGCAGCCGGGTGATGAGCTCGTAGTTCAGCTTCGGCTTGCGCCGGTAGACGCCGTGGACGGTGCCGAACGAGGCGGCCAGTGCGGTGACGCCGGTGGCCCGCACGAAGTCGGCGGCCGCCTGCGGGTCGGTGTACAGGGCGGCGTCGGCGACGCCCTGGTCGGGGTCGCCGTTCTCGTTGCCGGTCATGACGCCGATCTCGCCCTCGACGCCGGCGCCGCGCTCGGCGGCCAGCTCGACGACCTCGCGGGTGACGCGGACGTTCTCGTCGTAGGCGAGCTTCGAGCCGTCGATCATGGCCGAGGTGAAGCCGATGTCGAGGCCCTTGCGGATGTAGTCGATGTCGAAGCCGTGGTCGACGTGCAGGACGAACGGGGCGCTGGAGCGGCGGGCCAGCTCGACCATCGCCGGGCCCATGTCCTCGATGGCGACGATGGACTCGTGCACCTGGGCGAACTGCAGAATGACGGGGACGTCGGTGCGCTCGGCGACGTCGATGACGCCGAGCAGTCCCTCGAAGAAGGGCGTGTTGATGGCGGCGAGGCCGATGCCGTTCCGCTCGGCGTACTCGAGCGCGGCGGGAAGACCGATGATCATGAGGATTCCTTGGGTGAGGCGGGTCGCGGCCCCTGCCGGGCCGGGTTCAGGGGAGGGCGTCCCTGTGCGCGGCGAGGGCCGTGAACATCTCGGTGAGCACCCGGCGCCAGTCGGGGTGCTTGACGATGCCGCTCGTGCCCCCGGAGCCGTCGGCGCCCTGGTCGAGCACGCGGGCGATGTCGGCTGCGCCGGTCACGCCGGCGGCCTGGATGACGAGGATGCCCGGGTCGGCGTCCTTGACGATCCGCGTGGTGCGCTCGACGTAGTCGCCGGCGTCCATCCGGCCGGTGCCGATCGAGGCCGTCGGCTCGCAGATCATGACATCGGGGCCCATGGCGGCGACGGCCCGGCACTGGGCGTCGGTGTCGGCGCAGACGACCGTGGCCAGGCCGACCTGGCGGGCCCTCTCCATCGTGGCGTCGAGAACGGCCAGCGGGAGCGGGTGCTCGGCGTGGTTGAGGACGACGGCCCGGGCGCCCGCCTCGACGAGCGATTCGGGGAGGATGCGGCCCATGCCGCGGCCCGGGGTGATCGGGTCCATGTGCTGGGCGGTCACGCACAGGCGCCCGGTGCGCCCGGCGACCATGCGCAGGTCGACGTGCTGGGCGGTGAAGAGGACGTCGATGTCGAACCGGGCGGCCAGCTCGTCGGTGAGCAGGGCCAGCCGGAGGGTCTCGGAGCCGCCGAGGTGGGCCTTCGGGTTGACGATGAGGAACGGTCCGGTGACGGGCTGCGTCGTTGCTGCGCTCATGGTCCTGCCTTTCCATGTGTGCAAAAAGTTGCATAAAATTGAGAAAGTATGCATATGAACGACCCGATGTTCTCACAACGCACAAAGTTTTGCAATAGCGGGATTGTGTGCAGACGCGGTTCCTCGCCGGGCCGTGATCGCCGGTGCGGCCGGTGGGCGGGCCCGTCCTGTGGCAGACTCATGGCCATGTCACAGCCGGTGGTCGCCGTCATCCTGGGTGCGGGCCTGGGGGTCCGGTACGGGGGGTCGGTGTCGAAGCCGGCGCTCAAGATCACGGGCCACGCGCTGATGAACATGTCGATCGAGGCCATGGCCGCCGGCGGCTGCACGCACGCCGTCGTCGTCGTGAACGACAAGGCGGCCAGGGAGCTGGGGCTGACGAAGGCGGCCCTGCCGATCCCCGTCGTCCAGGTGCCCGGCGGTGCGAGCCGTCAGGAGTCCGCCCGCAACGGGCTGAGATTCATCCGCGACGACCCGGAGCTGAGCGGCGCCGAGGTCGTCCTCATCCACGACGCCGTGCGGCCCATGGTGCCCGCCCATGTCGTCGAGGCCGTCATCGGGGCCGTCCGGGGCGGCGCCGAGGCCGTCGCCCCCGTCGTCGACGTCGTCGACTCGATGCGCTCCGTGGACGATCCGGGCCGCAGCGCCCCGATCGACCGCTCCACCCTGCGCGCCGTGCAGACGCCCCAGGGCTTCCCCCTCGACGTCATCCTCGCCGCGCACGAGCGCATGGCCGCGGCCGGCGAGCGGTTCACCGACGACGTCTCCTGCGTCGAGCTCGCCGGCGCCGAGGTCGTCCTCGTGCCCGGTTCGCGCATGTCGATGAAGGTCACCGAGCCCGCCGACATGACGATCGCCGAGGCCCTGTGGAAGGCGCGCGCGACGCTCGGCCGTCACAGCGGCCGCCGCGTGCTGCGCCACGTCCCCGGCGGCCAGTACCTCGAGAACCAGATCGTCGAGATGGAGCGAGAAGTCATCGAGAAGGAGCGCGAGCGGAAGTTCCGGCCGCGCGAGTCCTGAGGGGCCCGGGGGGATGGCGGCCCCATGTCATGCATCGCGAGGCGTGGCCACGACACCGGCGGACGAGGCTGCGACAATGGGATGGCGCCTCCGGAGGGCTCCTCGGGGCGGGCCTCCGCTCCTCGTTGCGTCCTCGCGGTGGGGCGATGCGCTCGCGGGACCCGAGACGTCGGCGGATCCGCATTCCGGATCACCCGGCAGGACACGATGCGGCGAGACCGATTCACGGGGATCCGGTTGGGGTGCCGTTCGTGGATGATCCCGATCTGCTCGCCCGCGTCCGACGTTGCTCGTGGGAGGTCATGAGGAGCATTCACGATCCTCGAGGAGGGCGTTCTGGCCGGGGGGACGTCCTCCTCGGGCCAGTTTCCTGGGAACAGGCCTCGGCGTCAAGCGCACCGCACGTGACGTGCAACGGGCCGGCCCCGGGGACCTGGAGCATCGGTCCCATGCTCCAATCCTCTGTCGTCGACACTCGATGGAGGGCATGATGAGGTTCAGCGCTGAGCAGGACATCCACGATGGGTCAGCCGAGGCTGATGAGAGTTTCGTCAGAAAGGAGATCGAACGGATCCGGGGATTCGTCGGAAACCTCTCGATGGGCGATCCGCGTCAGGGTACATGGTTCGTCAAGCTGTTGGCGTTCTCCCTCGACGGGTACGTGCAGGAGGTGGATGCTGCATGTTTCCGGGAGAAGTACCCTGATCTTCCGGCTGATGCTGTCGTCGACGCTCGTGTCCGGATGGCGGCCAATTATGCCGGCATTGAGGGCGGCCTCAGCGCCGCGGCCTACAACGGTGCGGTCGCGGCGACCATCGGGTCCGGGGGTGCGGCTTCGCCGCTGACTCTTCCGACGGGTGGGGGTCGGCTTCGTGGTGGACATGTCGTACACGACGTATCTTCAACTGCGCATGGCCCATGACATCGCTGTTCTCCACGGAGTCCCTCTCGACATCGAGGATCCTGATGACATGTGGAAACCCGTCAGGATCGCCTTCGCGATCAGAGTCGGCGAGACGGGTGGCAACGCGACTCTCAAGTTCACGCCCGCCGTGGTGCGTCCGGTCCTGAAGAAGATGTTCAGCGGACAGAGATTGGCGATGGTCAAGGGTCTGCCGATCGTCGGGAAGCACCTGCTTCAACGGAACATCATCAAGTTCGGCATTCCCATTGTGGGCGTGCCGACGGCAGTCCTTGTGAACCGCTGGACGACCAGGGTCGTGGGCGACCAGGCCAAGGAGATCCTCAGGAAGGAGGCCAGAATCCGCGAGGCGGCCTCGCGTCTGGTCTCCAGTACGGATGCACGCGAGGAGTTGGTCTGGGTGCTCTGGCTGGTCATGCGAGTGGACGGGTGCGCCAAGGATGATGAGCTCCTGCTTCTTCACCACGTCACCGAAGCCATGAAGAAGGCGGGTTGCGACGAGTCCCTGCTGAAGGAGCTCCGCGAGCCCGTCGAGCTCGATGAATCGATGGTGTGGAGGAGGATCGACTCCCTCGAGGGCGCGAAAAAGGTTCTCCACGATGCTGCCGTGGTGGCCGCTGCTGTGGACGGGAGGATCGTTTCCTCCGAGATCTCTGCGCTGAAGGAGCTCGCCGTCCGATGCGGGGTTGAATACGATTCGGAGGGCATCGAGGACTGTGAGAATTCCTGGAGACGACTGCGCGGCTGGTTCTTGCGCCTGCGATGCGACCCGTGGGGCGTGGGTCCGGGCCGGCCGCCCGTGCCGGTTCGTGGGGAGGGACCGCAGGATTCTTGAGGCCCCTGGCTCATCGGGTTCCCGTGAGCCATTTTCAGGGGCCGGGGCCCGCTCTCGTCCCCGCCGCTCCTGCTCGTCGGAGTGGGACGGGCGGCGCGCCGCCCTCAGGTGGTGGGCCAGTCCTCGCCCTCGGGCGCCTCGCCGGTGATGACGTAGATGATGCGCCCGCCCATCGCCACGGCGTGGTCGGCGATGCGCTCGTAGTAGCGGCCGAGCAGGGCCGTGTCGACGGCCGTCTCGGCGCCGAACGTCCAGTCGTCCGAGGCGATGAGGCGGAACTGCTCGTTGCGCAGCTCGTCCATCTCGTCGTCCTCGCCGGCCAGGGTCGCCGCGGCGTCGGTGTCGCGCTCCAGCAGCGTGCGGCCGGCCTTGCCGACCATCTCCTGGGCGACCTGCGACATGCGCGTGAAGTTCGGCACGAGCGGCTCGGGCACGGCGTGCTCGGGGTAGCGCATGCGCGCGATCTCGGCGACGTGGGCCGCCAGGTCGCCGGTGCGGCCGATGTCGGCGATGACCTGCATGGCGGCGACGATGGTGCGCAGCTCGCCGGCCACCGGCGTGGAGCGGGCGAGCAGGCTGAAGCAGCGGTGCTCGAGCCGGTCGTGCATGGCATCGATGCGGGCGTCCCCGCTCATCACGCGCTCGGCGATGGAGGCGTCGGCCTCGAGGAGGGCCCTGGTGGCGTCGCGCACGGCGACGCGCACCGAGTCCGACATGGTCACGAGCTCGTGGACGATCTCGTCCAGCTCGGAGTGGTAGGACTCCGCCATCATCCCTCCTCCGCGCGTCGGGCCGCCCGCTCGGTCGCGCCGTACCCCGCCAGTCTCGCATTCCCCGCGGGCGCAGCCAAGACGGCGGCCGGGCGCGGCGCCACGGCGCTCCCGTAGAATTCCACGCGTGGGTCCCGTGGTGACAGTGCTCCTCGGCTTCGTGCTGGGCGCGATGGTGGGAGCGGCGCTCGCGCTCGTCCTCGCCTGGGGCCACCGGGCCAGGGTGCGCATGGCCGAGCCGCCGCCCGTGGTCGATCCCGAGGTGCCCGAGGTCCTCGACGCCTTCCGCCAGCCCGTCGTCGTCGCCGGCCCCCACGACGAACTGCTCTACGCGAACGCCCCGGCCCGCACCATCGGGCTCGTGCGCGGCACCCGCATCGGCATCGCCGAGGTGCTCGAGGCCGTGCGCGCCGCGCGGCGCACCGGCGAGGGCGCGGACCGGGAGGTGATGCTGGGCGCCGCCGACGACGCCCCCTCCCGCCAGCTCCAGGTGCGCATCCGGCCCCTGGCTCGCGAGGCCGTCCTCGTCGTCGGCGACGACCGCAGCGCCCTCATCCGGGTGGACGAGTCCAAGCGCGATCTGGTCGCCAACATCTCCCATGAGCTCAAGACCCCGGTCGGGGCCCTCCAAGTGCTCGCCGAGACCGTCCAGGAGGCGGCCGACGAGCCCGAGGCGGTGCGCCACTTCGCCGGCCGCATGCTCGTCGAGAGCACCCGCCTGGGCGAGCTCGTCCAGCAGATCATCGAGCTGGGCCGCCTGCAGTCTGACGATCCGCTCGGCGACGCGGCGCCGGTCGACATCGACGAGATCGTCCAGACCGCCGCAGGGCGCGCCAGGGAGGCCTGCCAGGCCCGCCGGATCAGCTTCTCGATCGCCGGCGACGAGGGGCTGCGCGTCATCGGGGACCGGCACCAGCTCCGCGTGGCGCTGTCGAACCTGGTGGAGAACGCCATCAGCTACTCCGACCCCGGGGCCCGCGTCGCCGTCACGGTGAGGGACGTCGACGAGGACGGCGATCGCTGGGTCGACATCGCCGTCACGGACAACGGCATCGGCATCGGAGAGGAGGACCAGGAGCGCATCTTCGAGCGCTTCTACCGGGTCGACTACGCGCGCTCGCGCGAGAACGGCGGCACCGGCCTGGGCCTGTCGATCGTCAAGCACGTCGCCGTGGCGCACGGCGGCGGCATCCGCCTGTGGAGCCGCCCCGGCCGCGGATCGACCTTCACGATGAGACTGCCCGCGCTCGTGGACCCCGTCGAGCACAATGACGGCACCGGGCACGACGACATGGTCGGGCGCGGTGACGGCGCCGGGCGGCGGGAGGAGGTCGCATGACGAGGATCCTGGTCATCGAGGACGAGCAGTCCTACCGCGAGGCGATGGCCTTCATGCTCTCCCGCGAGGGCTTCGAGGTGGGTCGGGCGGCCGACGGCCGGCTCGGGCTGGCCGACTTCGAGGCGCACGGCGCCGACCTCGTGCTGCTCGACCTCATGATGCCCGGCATGAGCGGCACCGAGGTGTGCCGCACCCTGCGCCGCCGCGCCGACGTGCCGATCATCATGGTCACCGCCCGGGACGCCGAGATCGACAAGGTGCTCGGCCTCGAGCTGGGCGCCGACGACTACGTGACGAAACCGTTCAGCCACCGCGAGCTGGTGGCGAGGATCCACGCCGTCCTGCGCAGGCGGCACGGGGAGGGGCCCGTCCCCGAGGTCCTCGAGTCCGGCGGCGTGCGCATGGACGTGACGCGGCACGAGGTCACGGTCCGCGGCGGGGCGGTGAAACTGGCCCTCAAGGAATTCGACCTGCTCGAGGAACTCATCCGCAACGCGGGGCGCGTGCTGACCCGGGCCCAGCTCATCGACCGGGTGTGGGGCTCCGACTACGTGGGCGACACGAAGACGCTCGACGTCCACGTGAAACGGCTGCGCGGGAAGATCGAGCGGGACCCCGCCCATCCCGTGCTCCTCGTCACCGTGCGCGGCCTCGGCTACAAATTCTCGGAGGCCTCTTCGCGGCACCAGTGAGGCTTATTCACAGGAGTCGTCCGCAGGGGCGCCTCCCCTTGTCAGGTCTTCGTCCTGTCGTGCTGTGAATAAGCCTCGATGAATCAGGCCTGACCAGGGATCGCGTCTCCCGCCGGGCCTCCTGCGGAAGCCCCTCGGAGGGGATCTCCCCGATGAATTCGTCGAAGCGGGCCCGGGACGGCCCGTCGAGGAGCGCCTCCCCTCATCGGGGTCATGTGCGCCCACGCCGTGGGCGAACCTCATGGAATTCATCGGCCCTTCTCTGGCGCGGCATTCCAGGAATTGCTCCGAATGGTCCGGGGATTCATTCCCGGACCGAGAATTCCGTGGTGTGGTAGAATGATCCCCAGGAGAGGGGTTGTACACATGGATTATGCAGTCGGTGAGACCGTCGTGTACCCGAATCACGGGGCGGCTGTCGTCGAGTCCACTGAGACGCGCACGGTGAAGGGCGAGGACCGGCTCTACTTGGTCCTGCGCATCCTCGGCCAGAGCGACCTGGTCGTCCGCGTCCCCGCCGACAACCTCGACCTGGTCGGTGTCCGCGACGTCGTCGACGAGGCGGGCCTCGAGAAGGTCTTCTCGGTGCTGCGCGCCCCGCAGGTCGAGGAGCCCGCGAACTGGTCGCGCCGCTACAAGGCCAACGTCGAGAAGCTCCACTCCGGCAACGTCCTCAAGGTCGCCGAGGTCGTCCGCGACCTGTGGCGCCGCGAGAGGGATCGCGGCCTGTCCGCGGGCGAGAAGCGCATGCTCGCCAAGGCCCGCCAGATCCTCGTGAGCGAGCTCGCCCTGGCCGAGAAGGTCGAGGAGGAGCGCGCCGAGGTCATGCTCGACGAGGTTCTCGCCTCCTGAGCGAGGTCGGGAACCGGAGCCGCTGAGCACCGTGCGCCCGCCTCCGGGCGCGCCGCGACGACATCCTGTGCCAGGAGGACGCATGACCATCGACCCGTCCGGCCTCCGCACCGGCATCGGCACCGACGTGCACGCCCTGCGCGAGGGCGTCGAGATGCACTGCGCCGGGCTGCACTTCCCCGACGAGCCCGTCGGCCTGGCCGGCCACTCGGACGGCGACGTCGCCGCCCACGCCCTGTGCGATGCGCTGCTGGGCGCCGCCGGGCTGGGCGACATGGGCTCCAACTACGGAACCCGGGAACCCCGGTGGTCCGGCGCGAGTGGCGTCTCGTTCCTCGCGGAGACCGCCCGCCGCCTGGCGTCGGCGGGCTGGCGCCCGGTGAACGCCGGCGTGCAGGTCATCGGACAGCACCCCCGCATGACGGCCCGCCGCGCCGAGGCCGAGTGGGTGCTCTCGGAGGCCCTCGGCGCCCCGGTGTCGGTCTCGGCGACGACGACCGACCGCCTCGGCGCGCTCGGTCGCGGCGAGGGCGTCGCCGCCGTCGCGACCGCGCTCATCGTCCGTGCGCAGCGGGAGTGAGCGGTCCGGCTCGTCCGGCGCAGCGATCCGGCCCGGCCGGCCCTGATGACCCGGCGGGAGCGGGCCCGTCGCCCCTCGTTCGCCCGCGATGCTCCGGCTTCGGGACCCTTCCGCGCAGTCCGCCGCGTCGGTGCTCCGTGCTCCACCGCCCGCGCGAACGACCCCGGCCCGGGCTCACCTCACTCGCGAGTCGGCCGCGGTGAACGCGTTGCAGGTGGCGAGCGAGCGGTCGTCCAGGCCGTCCTGGAACCACTCCCGACGGTTCGTGCCGTGCCCGTGGCTGCCCCTGTAGGAGCTGTCGCCGGTGAGGACGTCGTCTCCGAAGGCGTAGAACATCTGCGAGAGGCCGTCGGTGTCGGAGGGCGTGAGGGCGAGCGACTCGGAGACCGAGCCGATGAACTCGCCGGCGAAGCAGTCGGCCTGCACCTCGGTGCGCCGGCTGAACTCGTCGGCCTGGGACGAGCCCACTCTCGACTCCCACGCCTTCTCCGAGTAGAGGATGCCGGTGCGGGCCTGGACGGCGTGGCCGAACTCGTGGGCCATCACGGCGTCGGCGGTGTACGGCACGCCGCTCAGCTCGTCGGGCACGACCTCGGCCAGGTCGGTGGCGTAGTAGACCTGCTGGTCGACCATGCAGTAGGCGGCGTTGCCCATCGGCATGTCGCCGCACGGGGTCGAGATCTCGCTGTCGTAGACGGTGACGGTCGGGCGGACGGCCTCGTAGCCGGCGTCCCGGAGGGTGGGGCCCCACACCCGCATGAGGCAGGCGGTGAGCTCGTTGAGGTGGTCCTCGAGCTGCGCATCGGTCGCGGTGGACATGTCGAGCGCATCCAGGTCGCAGCGCACCGGCTCGGCGACCGAGGCGCCGTAGACGGGGTTGTCCTCCATCCACTGCGTGGCCTCCGAATAGGTCTCGGGCTGGGGGATCTCGGACGGGCTCGTGTCGGCGGGGGGCACCTCGTAGTCCTCGTTGGCGTAGCTGCCGTTGCGCGAGCCGCTGGAGCCGTCGGAGCTCGAGCCGTTGCCGCCGTAGCTCAGGAGGACGTAGGCGAGCACCATGATGGTGAAGGTGCCGAACAGCGCGGCGAGGAACTTCAACGGGCTCGGCCGACGACGCCTCGGCGGGACGGGCGCGCCGCCGTACTGCGGGAACGGTCCGCCCTGCTGCGCCGCGTAGCCGAAGGGCCCCGCCTGCTGGCCGAACCGGCCGTCCTGGCCGGGCCACTGGCCGTAGCCCGCGCGTCCGGACGGTGCGGGCCAGGACTGGCCCGGCCACTGCTGGTTCGGCTGACCCCATTGACTCACAGGCCACAGACTAACGGACGCCCGCCGGCCGGGCGCCGGGCCTCGGCCCCCGAGGCCTCCCGCCGTGCTCCTCCCGGCGCCGGCCCCGCCGTGGGATAGTTTTTCCACGGGGCTCCCCGCCGTCCCGGGCGGCGCCCCCGGCCCGTCCCGCACCCGCGCGCCGGGTCGTCCACGCAGCGCCGAACGGATCGGCGGAGCAGAAAGGTGCCCCCATGGCTCACAACCGCAACGCCCGCGTCGCGCGCTCCGTGCGGCGCGGTGCGGCGGCCGCGCTCGCCGCGGTCCTCGCCGGGCTCGGCCCGCTCGTGCCCGGCACGGCGCGGGCCGACGACCGAGCCTCCTCGCTCGACGTCTCCGCCGTCGTCTCCGGCGACGGCTCGCTGCGGGTCACCGAGGAGTTCGTCTTCGACGACGGCGCGCTGCCCGATCAGCTCACCCAGCGCCTGGCCACCACCCGCGACGGCCTCAACGACACCGTCTACTCCTACGAGATCATCGACGTCACCGTCGACGCGGGCGGCTCCCGGGTGGGCGTCTCCGGCGCCGACGACGGCGACTACCGGGTGATCACGGTCGACGCCTCGCAGGCGAGCGGCGACCGCATCACCGTCGCCTACACGGTGCGGGGAGCCTCCCTGGCCGGCGCCGAGGTCAAGGGCGCCGACACCCTCACCACCGTCCAGTGGCGCATGGTCCAGGGCCTGTCCATCGGCGTCGGCGAGGTCAACGGCAGGTTCACCGTCGACTCCGACACGCCCGCCGCGCTCGCCGACGTCGACTGCGAGGCCGGCGCCCCCGCCGCGCTCACCAGCTGCGCCAGCGTCCGGGGCGGCACGGCCGAGAACCCGTGGCCGGTCTTCACCCACGGCGCCCTCGGTGCCGGCCAGGTCCTCGAGCTCACCGTCAAGGTGCCGGCCTCGGCCGTCTCGCCCGACCAGGTCCTCGCGCAGCGCTGGAGCCTCGACCGCGCCTTCACCGTGCGCCCGCTCCAGCTCGTCGTCGGCCTGGGCGCCCTCGTGCTGGGCGCCGCCCTCCTGTGGGGCCTGCACCGCCGGCTCGGCCGCGACCAGGTGAACGCCACCAATGCGACCTCCGTCGTCGCCCGCTGGAAGCCGGTCGCCGCCGGCCAGGTGCGCTTCTCGCTCGAGGAGGACGTGCGACCCGGCGAGATCGGCACGGTCGTCGACGAGCACGTCGACCCGGTCGACCTCACCGCCAGCGTCCTCGACCTGGCCATCCGCGGCCACCTGCGCATCACCCAGCTGCCCGACGAGGGCCCCAACAGGCCCACCGACTGGCTGCTCGAGCGCACCAGCCCCTCCGGCGAGTCGTCGGGCCCCGACGAGCTGCGGCCCTACGAGCGGAAACTGCTCGACGTCCTCGTCACCGAGGACGCCGCCGCCATCCGCGTCTCCGAGCTCGCCCCCGCGATGGGCTCGGTCGTCCACGCCATCCAGGACGACCTCTACGACGACGTCGTCGCGAAGGGCTGGTTCTCCGGCCGGCCCGACGCGGCCCGGAGCCGCTGGGGCATCGCCGGCTGGGTCATGCTCGTCCTGTCCCTCGCCGCCACTGTCCTGCTCGCGGCCCTCACCACCTTCGGCCTGCTGGGCCTGTCGCTGACCATCGTGAGCCTCGGCCTCATCTACACCGCCCAGAGGATGCCGCGCCGCACGCTGGCCGGCGTCCGGGTGGTCCGGGGGCTGGAGCTGCTGGCCATGGAGCTCACCACCGAGCCCACCGACTCGTTCGCCAAGCAGGACGCCTACGACCAGATCTCCTCGGTGCTGCCGTACGCGGTCGTCCTGGGCGGCTTCGGCCGCTGGCTCGACGCGCTCGCCGCGGCCGATGACGACCCCGGCGTGCCCGACCCGGAGGACCTGTCCTGGTACCGCGCGCCCGAGGACTGGAACCTGTCCGACCTGCCCGATTCGCTGCGCAACTTCGTCACGACGATGCAGGGGCGCCTCTACTCGCGGGGCTGAGCGATCCCGGCCGTCGAGCCGGGCGTCACCGGCCAGGGGCGCCTCTCCCCGCGGGTCCGTCACCGTCCGCCCGCGCCGGCGGGCTCGGCGGCCGGCTCGGCGGCGGGGCCCTGCTCGGTCGCGCCGACCCGGGCGTCGACGAAACGGCAGCCGGTGAGCAGGCCGCTCATGCCGCGGACGTCGACGAGGGCGGCGACGACCGCGGCCGTCGCCCACAGGCACGCCAGCGCGGGCAGCGGCACCGTCAGCAGGCACTGGAGGCCGCCGACCGCCATGGCGCGGGCGACCAGCCGCGGACGGGCCGCGGGCGCAGGACGGAGGTAGACGGTGCGCTGGCCGAGCGAGGCGCCGCTGCCGACCAGCGCGGGGACGACGATGACGCCGAGCTCGGCCGCCATCGCCCCGACGAGACCCCAGGGCACGACCTGCTCCGGGTGGACGAGGCGGGTGTTCATCGGCAGGCCGTGCACGCCCGTCCAGGCGACGGCCCCGCAGGCCATGCCGAGCAGGGCCGCCCACGTCCAGTAGAGGCCGTCCAGCGCCATGCCCAGCAGACGGCGCCCGCGCGTGACGGGGCGGGCCTCGCCGCGGTGCGCCGCGAGGTGGTCGGCGCTCGCGACCAGGCGCGGGGTCAGGGCCGCGATGCCGATGCCCACGCCGGTGCCGACCGTGTTGGTGATGAGATCGTTGATGTCGGCCACGCGGTACTGGCAGGGCGCGAGGCCCCAGTTGCCGGTGTACTGGGTGAGCTCGATGGCCAGCGAGACGCCGAAGCCGGTCGCGAGGCTGCGCAGGGCGCCCCATTCCAGGAAGTCGCCGCAGAGGAGGCCCAGGGGCGCGAACAGCGCCACGTTGAGGACCATCTGGCGCACGTCCCAGCTGGCCAGGGCCGTCTGGAGCGGCTGGCCCGCCAAGTGCCGGGCCATGTCGGAGAAGTAGGCCGTCGGGTCGAGCAGGAACTCGTGCGGGCGGTGCGCGCAGTACTCGGCCGACATGTCGGGCAGCGGGAAGAGGGTGTAGGCGATGAGCGCCGTGAGGTAGACGACGGCGCCGACGGACCAGGCCGCCCGGCCGGCCGAGAAGCGACCGAAGCGGCGGTACTGGTGGATGACCAGGGGCGCCGACAGCGCGAGGGACAGGGCGCCGCCGATGACCACGGACAGGATCGCTTGGTTCACCATGACTCGATTCCATCGTCCCGCCTCGTCATCGGGCATCCCTCGCGGGGCGGAGACGACGGTGGACGAGTCTGCCACGCGATCCCGGGCGGGTCCACGGGCACCCCGCCGCCCGCCGCTCACCGGCCGATCCATCCCCATGGGGCCGTGGAGGCCTGTCCGCAGGGGGCTCAGCGGCGCAAGCAACCCCTGGTCATGGCCTGTCCATCGGTGTCGCGGACTGGCCTCGCAGTGCACGGAAGTCGTGGAGCGCTCCGGTTCCACCCGACCTGCGGGAACCGGCCGTCCATCGCATGCTCGTGGCCGGCGTCCCCGATCGGTGCGGCCGGCGGGCCGGTCCCAGGACCATGACTCCGGCGTCCTCCCGGCCGTCGACCGGGACGAAGCCCTCGGAGGAGTAGGGGCGTTCGGCCCGATTGCCCTGCTCCACCGACAGTGAGAGCGAGGCGAGGCCTCGCTCGCGCGCCTCGCCGATCATCTGCCGTGTCAGCCGCCGCCCGATCCCCCGGCCCAGGAAGGGCGCGTCGACCCACACGCTGACCTCGGGGGTCGCGTCGTCGACGAAGCCGTACCCCGGCCGCCGGGCAGGAGGACCGCCCGGACGACCCCCACGGGCGCACCATCGACCGTCGCGACGACTCCGAAGTCGCCCCGGGCCGGGTCGACGGTCGTGTAGTGGGCGAAGCCGGCGTTGGCGTGGAGGTCGGGGACGGTGAACCACTCCCCGCACCAGTTGAGGTCGTCCGGAGCCGCTCGTTCGAGCAGCGCTGTCTCGTCGTCTGCGAGGGGGGCGGAATCCGGGCGTCATGGCATGCGGCCTTTCGGCGAGGATCGGACGGACGGTCTGACAACGTGCGGCGCGTCGTCGGAGGGGCGTGGGGGAGGTCGTCTCCGCAGCGGCTCCGGGATGCTCGAGCAGGGTGTGGGCATCGGCGTCGCGGCCCTGGCCCCGCGCTTGGTCGCCGGCGTGGACCGCCTCGCGGCGCGCCGCGGCGAGGTCCGCCCCGTCACGCGCGGGCGCCGTCTGCTGGGCATGGCGCCGGATGGCGTCCACTGGACGTGGGCGTCCCTGCTCGGCATGGCCTGCGGGGCCGTTCGAGCCGGGCCGGGCAGTTCGCACGACCGGGCGAGGTGCGGACCCGCGCGGGGCCGTCCTCGGTCCCGTGGTCCGGGCCGGTCACAGGATGATGGGCGCCCACAGGAAGCCGAGTGCCACGATGACGGCGATCGACACGGTTCCCGGCACGACGAACGGGTGGTTCAGCACGAATTTGCCGACCCTCGTCGAGCCGGTGTCGTCCATCTCGATGGCGGCGACCGTGGTCGGGTAGTTCGGCAGCAGGTAGTAGTTGGCCACGGCCGGGTAGCAGGCCAGGATCGTCGTCGCGCCGAGCCCGATGGACACGGCCATCGGCATGAAGACCTTCGTCGTCGCGGCGTGCGAGAACAGGATCGGCGAGGCGAAGTAGAGCACCACGGCGAACAGCCATGGCACCGCGTGGAGGGCGTCGCCGGTGGCGTCGACGATCGTGTCCTGGTAGGTGTGGAAGAAGACGTTGCCCATCCAGGCGACGCCCATGATGCAGATGGCGGCGCTCATGCCGGCGCGGAAGGTGGGCTCCGTGGTGATCTGCGCCACCTGGTGGCGGGAGACGAGGCAGATCACGGCGGCGCAGGTGAGCATGATGAGCATGATGGCGGAGGTCGCGTCCATCGGCGGGTCGCTCATGATGCCCAGCTGCTTGGAGCTGATCGTCGCGTAGACGATGATGAGCAGCACCGCGGCGAGGAAGATCCACAGGCTGGAGATGGCGCCCTTGGCGGGCCGGTAGTCGGCGCCCAGCGTCGAGGCGGAGCTGTGGGAGACCAGCCCCTTGGCCTCGCGCTCCTTGTACACCGGGTCGTCCTCGAGCTCGCAGCCCTGGCGCGAGGCGACGACGGCGCCGGCGACGCAGCCGAGGAAGGTCGTGGGGATCGTGATCGCGAGGATCTGGAGGTAGCCGACGCCGATCTTCTCGACCGAGGTGAGCAGGGCCGCCGTGGTGGCCGAGATCGGTGAGGAGGCGACGGCGATCTGCGAGGCGACGACGGCGATCGACAGGGGCCGGGAGGGCCGGATCCTGTTCTCCTTGGAGACCTCGATGATGACCGGCAGCACCGAGTAGGCGGTGTGTCCCGTGCCGCACAGCAGCGACAGGAGGAAGGTCGACAGGGGCGCCAGGTAGGTGATGTACTTCGGATGCCTGCGCAGCATCACCTCGGTGAGGTGGACGAGATGGTCCATCGCCCCGGCGGCCTGGAGGGCTGCGATGGTGCAGATGACGGGCATGATGATGCCGATCACCGTCCACGGCACGTCCTTGTCGACGTCGGTGGACAGCCCGGTGGCGATGAGGACGAGGGTGCCCGCGCCGCCCGCCAGGCCGACGCCGACGCCGCCCAGCCGCGATCCCGCGAACAGGAAGACGAGCAGGATGACGAGATGAATCCAGATCATGGGGATCTCCGTGAGGTGTGCGCCGGGCGCCTCTTCGCGCCTGTCAGAACGACTTTATCCCTCAGCGGGGCGCGGCGCGGGGCCGGTCCGCACTGTGTGCGCCCCGCGCATCCTCGCCCCGGGCCCGGCGGCACGCGGGTCCGTCACCCGCCCCTGCCGCCCGTCACCCGCCCCGGCGGGCCGATCGCCTCGGTGCGACGGGGCCGGGCTCACAGCTCCAGGCCCGGGTACAGCGGGTTGGCGCCGAGCAGCTCGTCGGCCTCGGCGTGGACGCGCGCGGCCAGGCCGTCGGCCATGTCGTACTTGGCCTTGCCGGGCGCGCCCGCGCTCGTGGTCGCCGGCCTGGTGCCCGTCAGGGCCTCGCAGATGAGCCCGGCGACCTTGTCCATGTCGTCGGGGGAGAAGCCGCGGCTCGTCAGCGCGGGAGTGCCCAGCCGGATGCCCGAGGTGTACCAGGCGCCGTTCGGGTCTCTTGTTACCCGTGTGCGAGACGTACTCGCCCCGGATGGATGATCCTGGGCGTCTGGCCACGGGGCCAGCCCGGCGTAGGAGGCCAGGTGTGCCACGGTGTCGAAGGATCTGCCGAGGGTTTCGGTGATGAAGACGGCGGCGGTCCTGGAGGTCTGGCGGCACATAGGGTCCAGCAGGTTGTTCCCGTGGGAGCGCCACTTCCCAGTCCTCGGCCTCCACCTCCGCTCGGGAAGTCCGACCAGCGAGGTCGGCGAGCGACGTCTTGCCGTCCAAGAATTTCCAGCTTGAGCTCCAAGCGCGGCTCATGGAGCGCGACGACTGATCGTCCGAAAGGTGAAATCCCGGTGACCTTGGATGTCCAGGACGGGTTGACGACACAGCAGGAAGCGCCTGCGGCTGGCGTGACGCCTTGTGGGGCGGTAGCCCGCCGCCATGGAAGCCGCAGATGCCGGGAAGTGAGACGTCGTTGTCAGTGCAACTTCCGGGGGGTATGTTACTGAACGTGTTCACTGAACATGTTCATCCAATCAAGCGGGACGTCTCGAGGGAACGGACCAGGGCCGCTGTGCTCGACGCCGCGACCCGGTTGTTCCGTGAGCTGGGCTACGAGGCCACCAGTGTGCGGGCCATCGCCGCATCCGCGCGGGTGAGTGTCGGCGCGGTGATGGCGGTCGGTAGCAAGGACGACCTGCTCGTGTCGAGCTTTGTCGGCGAGATCGAGCGGCTGTCGGCCGAGCGCTTCGGAACTGCTGAGCCAGACCAAGGGCTTCCCCCCGCGCGTGTCGTCGAGGAGATCCTGGTCGGCTACTTCGACCTCATCAGCAGCCAAGCGGAGCTGGCTCGTGCCTGGGGCGCCGCCTTGCTGACCAACGACCGTCACGCGGACACGCTCCGGCACCTGCATGACGCACTCGTTGGCGAAGTGGGGGGAGTACTGCAAGGCCATGCTCCGCGCGAGGTGGTCCAACGGGTGACCGAAGACCTTTACATCAGCTATTTGGGTTTCCTGTTCGCCTGGGCCTCGGGGGTTTACCTGGCAGTGGATGCGGTCGCTGCCCTCCGGGTAAAGGTCCAGCACGTACTACGAGAGATCGGTGCGAAATGATTCTGGAATCGTGGCCCGTGTGGCCCACAGCCGTCCTGGCTTTCGTCGTCTTCGGCGACGCGCTCCTGTCCATCCACCCGCCCAAATTCATCCGCAAGTGCCTGTTAGGGGTCAACTTCCCTGAAGACTGGTGGTGGGTTCTCGTCTACATCAAGATCGTGGCCACCGCCGGCTTGGCGGTGGGCTTCTGGATCCCCGGCGTCGGCATCGCCTCGAACGTCGGCGTGGTGGCATACTTCATTGCCGCTTGCGCCGCCCACTTCCGCGCGCGGTTCCTCAAGTCCGAGTTCTGGATCAACTGTCTGGGCATGCTCGGGCTGTCCGTCGCGTCACTGGTGTTGACGATGGCTCTCTGATGCGCCTCATCGGTCGGAGGATCCCCAAGAACATCGGGCTGATCCCCGAAGGGTTCGCGACACGGAACAATCACACGACCATCGTCGTTGACTCGCCAATGTTGGCCGCCCCGTGGCTCGGGAACTCCTTCACCATCGCCCAGTACGCGCAGGCAGTCGACTTCTGCGCATCCCGCCTGACGTCCTTGGGGGTCGGCGGTAGGGCCCGTGTGGCGATCGTGCGGGAGAACCACCTCGAGGTGCAACTGCTGGCTGCCGCAGCTGCCCGAATCGGCGCCGTCCCGGCCGCGCTCTCGGCCGCCAACACCGAGCAGGAGTTGGTCGACCTGCTGGCATCACTGCAGTCCGACGCGCTCCTGATGTCGTCGGCCGTCGCGCCGAACGTTTCGCCCGCTCCGGGGTCGACGCGTCATCGCTTGCCTCGAACGTGGTCCAGCTGGACGGCGAAGCACGTCCCGGAGCCATCTCCTGGCATACCCTGTCGAGTGACAGGCCAGCAGTCGTTGCCCCGGTCGCGGACGACCAAGTCATGCTCATCACCCACACGTCGGGAACCACGAACCTTCCCAAGCTGGTCATGCACACGGCGAACTCGTTGTGGGCAGGAACCCGTGTCGAGCTGCTCCCCGTACCCGGTGGCGTCAGCCGACCATCGGACCGGTTCCTGACCGCGATCCCCTTCGTACATTCCCGTGCCTTCACCTGGGTGACGGCCCAGTTCTACTGGGGGCCGGACGAGATGATCGCCGTCGGCGACTACGGACAGGACACTGTCGAGCGCCTCCTGCGCTCCGAGGGCCCCACCATCATCGAGTCCTTGCCCAACGTGCTCCAGCACTGGAAGCCGCTCGTCGAATCGCACCCCGAGCTATTCGAGCAGGTGCGCCTCTACATCAACACCTTCGACGCCATCCACGCCTCCATCGCCCGCCCCTACGTGCTGGCCTCCAGCCACCGCAACGTCATGTGGGCTCACAGCTGGGGCCAGAGCGAGGTCGGCCCTATGGCCGCCGGGATCTTCACCAAGGGTTCTTTTCGCCGGGCGACGAAGGCCGGCAAGGAGCTGCAGATGAGCCACTTGGGCCTGCCTTGGCTCGGTCTGGTCAGAATGCGCGTCGTCGACCCTGACACCGGGCGCAGGGTCCCCAGGGGAGTCCCCGGGCTGCTGCAGGTGCGATCCGACTCCATCGCCGTCGGCTACCAGAACAGCGACGAGCACTACCGGCGCAAATGGAGCGGGTCATGGTGGAACACGGGGGACTTCGGCTACCAGGACCGGCTGGGCCGCGTGAAGTTCCTCGGCCGCTCCGTAGATCGGCTGCAGTCTGACAGCGCCCTCGAGCTGGAGACGGCCTTGCTGGACCGGCTCCCGGAATGCGAGGAGGTGGTCGTGATCCCGAACGGCAGCAGCGCACCGGTGCCGGTGCTGTGCCTGCGCTCCGGCGGCGAATTGTCCGACGGGCGCTGGCGTGAGGTCGTCGACGGGCTCCCGCCGCTCTCGCCGCCCGTGGTGGTGCCGATGGCGGAGGTCCCGAGGACGACGACGTGGAAGATCAAGCGAGCCGGCCTCCGTGAGCGTGTCGCGCGCTCCGTCGAGCTGCAGCCCACCGAAGCCGACCGCCGTTTCATCTGAGGTTGCGCCGTGACCGACATCGACACCTACCAGATGGCGTTGCTCGAGAGCCTCGTTAGCGTCCCCTACAACAGCGCGTCGCAATTCCACACCTACGTGGCCCACAACCCACCGGCACCCGAGTTCGGAGTGGCGTGCGTGCTGCAAAGCCAGGACGTGACGGAGCGCGCTGAGGCGGCAGGGGCGCCGAAGGCGGCACTGCTGCAAAACGGCCGGCACGTGGCGGCGGTCTTCCGCGAGGAAGGCCACCTCGTCGTGCTCGACCCCTACCTGTTGCACACCGTGCCCCTCGTGGTTCCGCTGGACGGCGGAACCGGTGGCCGGGTGGTGACGGTCCCAGCCGTTCCGATCCGCGAGGACCGGGACGGGAACGACGTCACCGGCAGGCTCGTTGCCGAGTACTTCGAACGTCCCGCCTCCGACAGGTTCACGCTGACCCTGGACTACTTCCGGTTCAGCCCCTCACGTCAGGCCGAGGTGCTGAATCGGCACTTCAAGCTCGACTCGCGGCACCTCATGAACCAGCACATGTCCGAGGATGAGGTGAACTCCCTCCTGACTCATCCAGAGCAGACCAGCCTGTCGATCCGCGTGGTCGGCCGTGACGAGTTCGACCTCGTGGAAGCGATTCTCCCCCTGCACGACTGGCAGCACCTGTCCGCGTCCTCGGCGCCGCTGTTCGTGCGTGACAACCAAGGCCGCGTCTTCCGCGGCGGCTCGCCCGAGGCCAGTCCCGTGTGGAGGGCCATCCACCGGGCCGCTGGGCTGGATCGGGCCGACGTCGAAGCACACCTGAGGGAGGCCTTCGAGATCTACTCGAACGTGGCCGACCCAGAAGTGCGGATCGCTCCCTACCGTCTGGAGAACGAGTGAGCGGGCTGCGAGTCTTCATCCATCGATGCGCTCCCACCGTAGCGACAGGCTGGAGAACGAGTGAGCGGGCTGCGAGTCTTCATCGCCGGTATCGTCCGCGAAACGTTCCCCGGGGCGAGCGTCCAACGACCCCGCCGCAGCCACCACCCGGGCGTTGGCGCAGATCGGCCAGGACACCATGACGGAACGGGTCGACGCCTTCGCGACAGTGAGTAGCGAACACCCCGTGAGTCCGGCCCACGACCTGGACGGCTTCGGCGCCGTGGCGGCGGAGTTCCTCGCCGAGACGGCCACGGCCGCCGATTGCTCCCTGTGCATCGCCTACCTGCCGGGGTCCGGGCTCAGCATGGGCACCGCCATGGAGATGTACGCAGCGAAAGCCGCCGGCATACCGGTGGTGACCGTGACGGGCAACGTCCGGAACTTGACGGTGCTCTCGACCAGTGACCTTGTCGTATCGGATCTGGGGCAGCTGCCCCAGGCCCTGGAAACCATCCGCTCCGATCGGGGGATTGCGCAGTGAACATCTTGGACCTATTGGACGCGTCAAGCACGGCCGTCTACGAGGCCGTCGACGCCGATGCGAACGTCGTCGACTCCGTGACCGCCGCTGGGATGCGCAGCGACGCGCTGCACATGGCCGACGCGCTGCTCGCGGTGGCCGATCCCGGGGACAGGGTGTTCATCCCACCCCTGCCCGGTGTCGACTTCGAACGTGCGTTCTTCGGAGCCGTCGCCGCCGGCATGATCGCGGTGCCGCTGCCGAAGATGCCGAAGATCAGGTCGAAGAAGCTCGACCGCATCGAAGGGGTGGTCGACGACTGCACGCCCAGGGTCGTCATCGGCGACGAACAGTCACAGCAGCTGGTGTCGGAACTGTTCGGCTTGGCGGTCGTGCCCGTCACGGCGAGGGCGACCATGGACCTCGCCGGCGCTCAGGCCCCCGTCGCTCGGGACCCGATGCAGCCGGCGCTGCTGCAGTACACGTCGGGCTCGACGGGTTCCCCGAAAGGCGTGGAGGTGTCCGAGTTCAACCTGGTCACCAACCAGCAGGGGATGTCGCGGCGCTGCGCCGTGAGGCATGGTACGGACGTGGTGGCGTGGCTGCCCAGCTTCCACGACATGGGGCTGTGCTCCATGACGATCATGCCCGCCGTGAGTGGCGCTCGCCTGGTCCGGGTCGCGACCGATGATTTCATCCGCAGGCCGTTGTTGTGGCTGGAGGCGATGCGCGGTCGCGGCGACGTTTGGTCGGCGGCCCCGGACTCCTCCTACAGGAACTGCGTTCGGGCGAAGCGGCTCGTCAAGGAGTTCACCACGGACCTCAGCGGGTGGCGCTTCGCGGCGAACGCCGCTGAGCCGGTCCGAGAGTCGACGATGCTGGAGTTCGAGGACACGTTCGGCCCGTACGGTTTCAGTCGCTTGGCGTTCCAACCTGGCTATGGTCTTGCCGAATCGACGGTGTGCGTGTCGGTGAACAGCCCGGGCACCCCTCGCCGGAGCCTCAGGCTGGACAACGTGCAGCTGGCCTCAGGCGTGGTGCGCGAGGTCGCCGCCGAGCAGCCAGGCGTCGACGTCTCGGCGTGTGGGCGCCCCATCGAAGGCAGCGAGGTCCGGATCCTCGACCCCGAGGCTCCGGTGCCCGCTGGCGAGGGACGGGTGGGTGAGATCTGTGTGAGCGGCCCCTCCAACGCCCGAGGCTACTGGCAGAACTCGGACGCCACCCGGGAGACCTTCACCACCGAGTTCGAAGGTCGTCGATTCCTGCGAACCGGAGACCTCGGCTTCCTTTCCGACGGGGAGGTGGTCATCTGCGGACGCAAGAAAGACCTGCTGATCCACGCCGGTGAGAACTTCTACGCACCGGACTTGGAAGCTGCGGGGCTCGACGGGCTCACCACGGATGGAACTCCCGTCGTCGCATGCTTCCAGACGTCCGACGGCCTCGTGTACTTCTGCTACGAGGCGGGACGCGGTGTCGACGAGCAAGAGGAGGCCCGCAACTGCGCGGGCGCCCTGGCCAGGATCGCCACCCTGTATCCGGGCCCGACCCAGGTGGTGGCCGTCGCGCGCGGGCAAATCCCTCGTACGACGAGCGGAAAAGTACAGCGCAGGCAGGCAGCCGCCATGATGGAGCGTTCCGACTTCCGCCTCGTCACCGCCACGAAGGTACCGACGATGGGACGCGCATGAACGCGCAGGAGATCACCCAAGCACTCTGCGACGAGTTGCTCGCGCTCGGGGCCGGGGAGATCGATACGGTAGACCCCGACGTGCCCCTGTCAGCTTTGGGTGTTGACTCTCTGCTGCGCGTCGCCTTGCTCGACAAGGTGGAGGGCCGCTACGGCCTCGACGTGGGCGCCATGGAAGTCGATGGCAGCGTGACCATCTCCCAGCTCGTCACCGCCATCGTGTCCGCGCACGAAGGCTGACAGCACCGGAGGAACGTGAGCGCCCGCGCCGCCGCACCCCGGAAGTCCGCCCCGCTCCTCCCACCGCTCATGCCCCCGGGGCAGTGTCCCGCGAGTGCCGCACTGACCCTGACGAGGTGATCCTGCATCCGGATGAGCTGGCAGCACTGGGTGACGTCGTCCCTGACCGCAGGTCGGAGTACGCCACCGTGAGGGCCTGCGGGGAGGTCATGGGTGCCCTCGGTGTGCGGGCCGGCGCCATCGTCCCCGACAGGTACGGGGCGCCCATGTGGTCCGATGGCCTGTGCGGAAGCTTGACGCATTGCCGCGGGTTCCGGGGGCCGCCTTGGCGCCGATCCGCGAGACCGGGCGGCTGGGCACCGATGCCGAACCGAACGAGCCGCTGCCCTGGGGGGAACCCGGGCCGTCGGGTCCCCGGGCCGAGGAGGAATCCCTGCCCGGTTCGAGGGCTCGGCATCGTCTCCCCGGCCCGGGCCGCCTGCTGCGGCCGCTCAGCGGGGGCTGTGACGGCCGCGCATTCATGGATCACTGGCGCGGCAGGCTCGTCACAGCTCCAGGCCCGGGTACAGCGGGTTGGCGCCGAGCAGCTCGTCGGCCTCGGCGTGGACGCGCGCGGCCAGGCCGTCGGCCATGTCGTACTTGGCCTTGCCGGGCGCGCCCGCGCTCGTGGTCGCCGGCCTGGTGCCCGTCAGGGCCTCGCAGATGAGCCCGGCGACCTTGTCCATGTCGTCGGGGGAGAAGCCGCGGCTCGTCAGCGCGGGAGTGCCCAGCCGGATGCCCGAGGTGTACCAGGCGCCGTTCGGGTCGCGGGGGATCGAGTTGCGGTTGGTGACGATGCCGGCGTCCAGCAGCGCCGACTCGGCCTGGCGCCCGGTGAGGCCGAAGCTGGTGGCCGCGTCGAGGAGCACGATGTGGTTGTCGGTGCCGCCGGTGACCAGCGTGGCGCCGCGGCGCAGGAGGCCCTCGGCGAGCGCCCTGGCGTTGGCCACGACGCCCTCGGCGTACTGCCGGAACGCGGGCGTCCTCGCCTCGGCCAGGGCGACGGCCTTGGCGCTCATCATGTTGCCGAGCGGGCCGCCGAGCACCATCGGGCAGCCGCGGTCGACGTCGGCGGCGAACTCGTCGTCGACGAGCACCATGCCTCCGCGCGGGCCGCGCAGTGACTTGTGGGTGGTCGTCGTGACGACCTGCGCGTTGGTCACGGGGTCCTCGTCGCCGGTGAGGACCTTGCCGGCGACGAGGCCGGCGAAGTGCGCCATGTCGACCATGAGGGTGGCGCCGACCTCGTCGGCGATCTCGCGCATCGTCGCGAAGTTCACGCGGCGCGGGTAGGCGGAGTAGCCGCCCACGAGGATGAGCGGCCTGAACTCCCGGGCCTGCTCCCGGACGGCGTCGTAGTCGATGAGCCCGGTGACCGGGTCGGTGCCGTAACTGCGCTGGTGGAACATCTTGCCGGAGATGTTGGGCCGGAAGCCGTGCGTGAGGTGGCCGCCGGCGTCGAGGCTCATGCCCAGCAGACGCTGGGAGCCGAGGCGGCGGCGCAGGTCCTCCCAGTCCTGCTCCGACAGGTCGTTGACGGTCCGGGCGCCCAGCTCGGCCAGGCCGGGGGTCTCGACGCGGTGCGACAGGATCGTCCAGTAGCCGACGAGGTTGGCGTCGATGCCCGAGTGGGGCTGGACGTAGGCGTGGTCGGCGCCGAAGAGCTCCTCGGCATGTCGGGCCGCGACGGCCTCGACCGTGTCGACGTTGCGGCAGCCGGCGTAGAAGCGGTGCCCGACGGTGCCCTCGGCATACTTGTCGGAGAACCACGTGCCCATGGCGAGCAGCGTCGGGAGCGAGGCGTAGTTCTCCGACGCGATGAGCTTCAGCGACGTGCGCTGATCGGCCAGCTCCTGGCGGATGGCCTCGGCAATGGCGGGCTCGGAGGTCTCGACGACCTCGAGCATGGCCCGGTAGGCGATGCTCGCCTGCTTCGTGACGTCGGTTCCGGTCACTGGGACTCCTCGGGTCTGGTGCGGTGCGCGCCGGGAGCGGATCTCGTGGCGCATGCCGGCGTAGATGGTGCAGACGACGTCCGTCGATCCCGCCTGGCGTGCGAGGCCAGCCGCCGCCTGGACCCCCTTGCCGCATGCGCCCACCACGTCCTCGGATCCGGAGACGTAGAGCAGCGGCAGGGCGTGGGGTACGCGCTGTGCGCACTCGAGCGAGCAGGCCTCGGCCGTGAGGTCGGCGAGGGTTGCGTAGCCACCGGCCCCGAACGCGAAGCCGCAGGCGTCATCTGCCAGGTAGCGCTGGACGTTCTCCCTGTTGTGCGAGAGCCAGTCGTAGTCCGTCCGCGCCCCCTCGATGGCCCTGCCATAGGCCCCCTCCGCCAGGGAGGGCAAGAGGCTG
>ERZ773022.287-NODE-287-length-44187-cov-5.130925_pt1 | contig 44187 bp, 39 predicted proteins | sample MGYA00580839_ERZ773022 | MGnify/ENA primary metagenome ERZ773022 (study PRJEB29015, sample SAMEA2738020) | human oral metagenome | biome: human oral; feature: human-associated habitat; material: dental | place: China | collected 2044 ... | reverse complement strand
AGATGGCAAGGGGCAACTAGACGACCCCTAGGCCACGAGAACTACCGAAGGCTCATCTATAAACCTTCTCAGTGCTTCTGTCCCAATGCCCAATCCTGTTTTTGTAGGATCTATTACGAATCTGCCTATATGTATATTATTTTGATCAATTCGTATTTCTTGTATTATTCCGATAAATTCTTCCTCATTGAGTATTGAGAATATATTCTCCAATTCTATTATCTTGCTATAGCTCAACGGATAAGAAATCTTAGAACCCATCCATTGTTCTTGGAATTCTTTTCCTTGTTCATTTGACCACTTGCATAAAAGTAAGGCATTACCTCTATTTATCCCTTTTTTAAATCCGATATGCATATTCAATCCCTACAAATCTTGAGAGATGTCCTTGCTGTTTGAGTCAAAAGTAATCTTCCTTATCATAATGCCACTAAAGAGAATTGTGACATCAATACGGTGCGGAGCATTGCATTGTTACGCCGAGCTATAATTGCGCAGCTCTCACAGTGGGGCAGCCCCTCGAGACTCGCAGCAACTTGCCGAGGACGAGATCTATGCGGGCGTGCGATGACCGGGGGGAGACTTGGCATCGACCCCACGGACCTATCTCCGCTCGAAGTTCAGACGGGCATGTCGGCCTAACGTCTGAGCGCCACAGGTAAATAGTTTGCTTTCCAGGGAAGGTGTTGTCGTGCGCCGTTGCGGTGGCATCAGTGACGAGGCCACCTGCTGGGGATGCTACTTGAGGGCACCGGTGCCGCTGACGGCGTAGGTGACGACAGCTACTGCCATGATGAACGCCGTGAGTGACCATACGGTGGTGTCGAAGGTCCTTGGCGTTCGCGTGCGTAGCTTGCGCGCCAGCGACTTGATGGGGTAGACAAGAATGATCCCGAGCACACCAAACGAGAGGATGCCTCGCAGGGACAAGAGGCCGTCAGGCGTGCACATGAAGTCCCAGCCCGGTACGCGATAGTCCCAGGTCTGCACCCCCAGGCCGTAGAGCATGGCCGCACCGCTGGCATACTCAAGCGTTGCCGTGAGCAGGCATATGGCCGCGAAGCAGAGCGGTGGATGCGCGCGCACGGGGGAGTCGGCGCGACCGAGCAGCAGCATGACGAGTGCGCTACCGATACCGTAGATCTGTAGGAACGGAATACCGAGCCCACCGTGCTCCCAGTCGAAGAAGCCCCGCTCGAGTACGCCGATGCCTACCTCATAGAGCCAGCCGACGACTCCTCCGACGACAAATGCCGCAGCGGCAAGGGCAAGGCGCTCGCGCATAGACTCGTCGCGGGACTGCGTCGTCCGTCCGACATTGCGTGCGGCGTGAACCTTCCCGCCGCCTTGGGCAGTGCGATCTGTGGCCTTTCTCGCGGCGTCTCCGTCTCTGACGTAAGAATCATTTGGCCTGACGCCGGGTTCGTGCTCAGTCATCGTGGCATCGTCCCTCCGTGGCTTGCCATGGTGGCATTGTCCCATACTACGCCGGGCATGCCAAGGACCGGTGCTCTGCCGTCAGTGGGCGCCCTTTGGTAGGCCGAGATGACTCCGCGTTCGCTGACTCACCAAAAGGTGCAGTTTGGGCCGGACACCGCAGCTAGAGTGCACTTTTTCATGACGTCTCAACCGCAGAGTGCGTCTTTTGGTGACGTCGCGCTCGCAGAATGCGTCTTTCCGTCACGTAGGAAGGCGCGTCAGCTCTTGTGGTCCCCACGTAAAGGGTGTCGTCTGCAGCAAGCACGCATTCGCTGCCATGCTCGCTCGTGATGCAGAGTGTGTACGTCTTATACAACTGGAGGATATGAATGAGCGCCACTGTTTCCCGAGAGTGCCTTGCACCTGAGATGATGAGGGCGCTGCCCCTCTGCTTGCTCATGCAGAGCGTCTGGCAATCTTGGGCGCTGTAGACCTGTATGAGTTCCAAGAGGGGCATGAAGATGCGCTTGGCCTCACTCGCCACGCTCGCCACAGACCTGTCGTCGGCATAGACGACAGTACGTTCGGCAGAGAGAAGGCGATCGAGCGTGGTCGTGAGGTTGTGTGTCACCATGCTATTGACGAGGCGTCAGGGGACTCGCCTGAAAGCGATATGATAATGAGTACATCGTTCGGTCCGATGTGCCGTTGAGAGAGCCGCACCTCACCGAGGTCAAAGAGCGAGACGCAGGCTATGCAGTGTTGCGAGAAGATTCGGACGAACTCGTCGGCGTATCACCTTGTGCCACGCGTGAACTATGGCCTCGCATAGGTGCCCGCAAAAACACCAAAGGTTAGAAATTGTCGAACATCTGTACCTAATACTGTGCTATGATGGGTGCATGCGCAGGCAAGCAAGAGCTATTGCGGAGGCCCCCAATGGTACGTGATGGCAGGAGGGTGCACCAGCCCTCACTGGCTTGCCCAGCACGGCGAGCGTTCGCGTTTGAGGTTGGCGTCTGTCGGTAAAGCCCGGTGGATGGCGTGAGGGCCACGTTGGATTGAGGTGGCTCTTGTCTTGTTGCGGGCTTTGGCCCCAGACGGTGGAGTGCCAAGAGATGGGGGCTGTCATGGGATATCAGGAGAGTATGGTTGAGGTGTCGTGTCTGGCGGAGGCTGCGGGGATTCGCAGGGCGCTGATCGCGCGTCGGGATAGGCTGTGGTTTGGCTACTATGCGACGGAGAGGTCCATACGCGACCTCGAGTTGGGAGACCCCTGGGGAACCCCAACGCCGATCGAGGACTGCGAACGCGTCCCCCAGGGCAGACTGTATGTGATCGTCGGAGGCGATCGTCATCCTTACCAGCAGTGTTGTGGTAGGTGGAGCTTCCTCGATGCCGTCCAAGGCCTCGAGAAGGACAACTACTACGATTACTTCGAGCCTCTTGATGAGGATCGGGTGGACGCGGCGTGGGACGAGGACCCAGGCACGGCGCAGCGCGCGTGTGTCGCATGGGGCACCTACCTGGATTACGTGCAGGATGGCATGTGGCTACCCGAGGGAAGGTGGTGGGCAGACGAGGTCATCTATGGGCGCTGGGGCGTGCAGCGCAATGGAGAGATTCCCTTTCCGAGCGTGGCGTAGCGAGGCGATGCCTGAAACCGACGGGATGACAGACGCCTTTGAGAGCAAGGTCGTCAGCGGGCTTTCCCGCGCGCCTAGCACAACCTACGGGGATGTCGTTTCATGCGCCAAGCTGCCGTGGGAGGCAGCGGGTACGTCTCTGCGCCCGCTGCCTGTGAGGCGCTAGAACGATGACTGGTAGATCGCTCGCGCATCATTGAGGGTGAGCGGCTTGAACTCGCCGAAGACCTCCCCTCTGTTCTGGTGCAGCGTCCCTATCCACGCCTCGATGTCGTCGGGCATAAGCCCAAGGTCACCAAGCGTCTTGGGCATGTCGAGACTCACGAAGAGTTGCTGCAGCTCGTCGATGGAGCGCGTGATGGTCTCAGCGTCCGCCTCATGCGTGTCGTCTTCCGGCATCAATCCAAAGACGTCTTTTGCAAACGAGAGGAAGCGCTCAGGGTGTGCCGGCCATACGTAGCGCATCCACGCCGGGAGGATCACGGCAAGTCCTGCGCCATGCGTGACCTCGCTGTGGTGTGCGGAGATCTCGTGCTCGAGGGCATGGCTCTCCCAGCCGCCTGCGCGCCGCTCGGCTGCGGTGCTTCTACCGCAGCCGCAGAGATCGTTGTGGGCGAGCGTGCCTGCCCACATGAGCGTTGCCCGCGCGTCGTAGTCATCAGGCTTTTTTGCCACCTGCCTGGCTGCCTCCATGATCGCCCTGATGAGCCCACAGGCTATGTTGTCAGCTACGGGCACCGCGCCGACACCGCTGAAGTAACGCTCGCAGATATGGCAGATCATGTCCGTCACGCCTGCGGCGGTCTGGTACTGGGGCAGTGTGAAGGTGAGCTCGGGGTCCATGATGGCGACGCTCGGGCGAAGGACGTCTCCGCTCACGCCCCTCTTGAGTCGCAGCTCGTCGTTGCTGATGACGCAGGAGCCCGATGCCTCTGAGCCTGCCGCTGGGATGGTGAGCGTGGCGGCGATGGGTAGACTCGTCTCGATGGGAGCCCTTCTCTCGAAGAGCTCCCACACGTCCCCATCGTAGGGCACGCCAAACGCGATCGCCTTCGCGCAGTCGATGACCGACCCACCTCCTACGGCGAGGATCAGGTCAACGTTTTTCTCGCGGGCGAGGCCGATGCCCTCACGCACGAGTCTAACTTCGGGGTTGGGCCTCACTCCGCCAAGTTCTGTGTAGTCGACACCCTCCGTGCTAAGTGACCTCTCAACACGATCGAGCACGCCCGTGCGCTTGACGGAGCCTCCGCCGTAGACGAGAAGCACGTTTCTGACCCCCAATGCCGCAACCTCGGCTCCTGTCTTGTCCGCGTAACCCCTGCCGAACACGATGCGCGTGGGGGATTGAAAGATGAAGTCGTTCATGGCCTTCCCTTCGACGATGGCGTCTGTCCGTATGGGATCATTGTACGTCGCCTGGGGCTTTGGGCTCCGTCCTTACCATGCGTCTTGTTCGGTGCGTGGGAGTGCCATGAGGTGGGGATGGCTTGCCTTGCATCTCCCAGTTGTCTGCCATCTCTGCCATGCGCGAGGCGTATGATTGTCGGGGTAGAGAAAGACGCGTCGATGTGTGGGTTTGCGTCAATAAGGTGGGAGGGACATGTTCTGGTCACTGGTAAGTCTCTTTGTGCTCATCGGCATCATCAGGCTTGTCGTTATGCTGGTAAAGGGCTTCATGGCATGGCTCGGGCGGGGCAAGCCCATACAGCGTGCTGCAGAGAACCGAGAACTTCCCGACGATGTGCGTAAGGCTGCGGCCCAGCTCGACTTCTACTACCGCCTCAAGGGCTATCGGAAGGAGATGGGCAAGCCGACCAGGCTCACCATAACCCAGCTCCGATCCATTGCCGCAGCCGAGCGACTCGTCCGCAACGATCGGGTTGACCACATGAGGGTGGGTTGGTACCAGGTGGTCATCCTCTTTCTGGTAGGCTCGGTGGCGGGACTCATCCTCGAGCAGGTCTGGATGTTCGTCACCGAGGGGCTCACCGAGGGTCGCTACGGCCTGGTCTGGGGACCGTTTTCCCCGCTTTACGGCGTTGGTGCGGTGCTTCTCACCCTCATCTGCCTGCGCATGCGCAAGAGGGAGGCCGCGTGGTGGCAGGTCTTCCTAGTCGCAATGGTTGTGGGTGGTCTTTTGGAGCAGGTCACCGGCTGGGGCATGGAGACCTTCATGGGCGCCGTGTCGTGGGACTACACGAACGTTCCGGGCGCCATCACCAAGTGGGTTGCCGTGCCGTTCCTCTTCTTCTGGGGCGTCCTTGGCCTGGTGTGGGCAAACCTTATCACACCGTGGCTGCTGAGCGTCATTGGTGAGCCGACAACGCGACGCCAGGTCGTGTTCGTGCTGTTCCTTGCCGCCTACCTTGTCCTCGACATCTTCATGACACTTGCGTGCTTCACGCGCAGGGCGGCTCGCGACGCAGGCATACCGCCTCGAAACGACTTCGAGCTGTGGGTGGACGAGCGCTTCTCGAACGAGTTCATGAGTAATCGCTTCCAGAACATGATCGTTGGTGAGTGAGTGCCTTCTCGTACGCCTGCGCAGTTCTTCCCAGCCTGCGATATGCTCTCATAGAGGGTCCGTTGAGCAGCCAAGGTTCGTTTGTGAGGGCAGGCCGCGCGTGGCCTGGGTCTGACGCTCGCGTCGACGTCAATGGCTACAAGCCCGTGCTCTTGGCGGGTGTGTACGCGTTCACTGGGGGGCGATGCGCTGATCTAGTCCCAAAGGCGACAGAGCCTGCTGGTCAAGGAACCCTACCTCGCAACCTCGGTGGGTCTGAGAGCGCGGGATGATCACCAACAGCGCGAGGGAGTTCGACGGCGTGAGGCCTAACCTATCTGTCGGTCTGGTTTGTTCCGCGCCTCCTCAGCAGCAATCATGCCAAGAGATTCATATTTATGGAGAAAGCACCGATATATTGGTACTAAATTTAGTATCAGTTATATTATGAATATCTGAACATACAATAGTGGGTATAAAGGTTGTTGGAGGTGTGTATATGCCTGCAAAGAAAAGAGTCAGCTCTGCGATATTGGTTGGACTTGTGGAGATTGGTGTCGCGAACGTTCCGATATGCGCATATGCAGATACGACGTCCTCGACACCTTTCAACCCCGTATCCGTCTTCATGGCGGGTTTCGCTGTTGGCTTCTTGATTGCGGTCGGTGTCTTTGTCACATATAAGAGCGTAGCTAGGCGAAGAGAACGGGCGGGAAAGAGTCTCGAGGCGACGGCGGAGGATAGTCTACGGATAGTCGGCGTTAATGCGTTAGGACCGAGGATGGCCTTGGAGGACCAGGCCGCCTCTCTGCGACAGGTGGGGCGCATCGCTCTTGGCATAGAGAGCGATATCGAGAGCCCCAAGAGCTATGAAGCACTATCTGCCGGCGCTGCCAGAACGTCATCGCGCAGTGTGAGGGAGGTTCTTTCTAGGCGTCTTGATGGCAATGAATCGGCTCATCATCTGTCGTCGGGTGCGCGAACGGTGCGGCAAAAGACAAGTAAGTAAAATACTATCCATCGCTGACAGTTGACAATCATAGAGTACTCTATAGTGATGTCATAGGTGCCGTAGGTCTCTTTAAGGTGGTGGTTTTGGTGGGCTTTGATATAGAAATATCAGTGATGCAATCCCAGGATGCGACAACCTTGTAATAACGGATGTATTAGCTTCTACAGAATATATCCGTATAGTACTAGTTCAGATTTACTCAAGCTAATCATATGCTAGTATAGTAGTAAGCTTCGGTTTGTATAAGAGCTGAATCGTAGACTTCTCTGAGGCGGTGGTTCTGGTGGGTTACGGTGTAGGAATATCAACACTAATAATCAGTGTAGGTTTGTATGAATCTGCAAATGTAGTAAGACAGCCATGCATTCTATATGTATCTGCTGAAGAATCATTTTCTCGTGTCACATCGCATGCTGTCGGACAAAGACAGGAAAGGCTTGGTAGATAAGTATGGCGGCGGGGGTGGTGGCTGAGGATCTGATGAAGACAGGTGTCCAAGGGGGATGCGGCAACCATACCGCGCTGTTGCCTGGCAGGCCGTTTTTGAATCTGGTGCAGGGTGGGAAGCAGAGAGAGCACGACTCGTTGGATTTGTTTGCTGCGAAATCGCCTATGCTTCCGGATGCTGATGTGTATGCTGCCGCAAAACGACTTGACCAGCGATACGCATATCGCTTCTTCAAGCGCCTATTCGACATTACCTTTTCCGCCCTCGTGCTGGTTCTACTCTCTGGACCCATGTTGCTGGTTGCCCTCGCGATCAAGCTCGACTCACCGGGCCCTGCCCTCTTCAGGCAGGAGCGTGTGTCAAAGGGTGGCAGGCGCTTCTATATCTGGAAGTTCCGCTCCATGTACCAAAATGCGGAGAAGAGACTCCCGGAGCTCCGGAAGCTCAACGAAAAGGACGGTCCCGTATTCAAGATCAAGGATGATCCACGTATAACGAGAGTGGGTAGGTTCATTCGCAAAACTTCGATCGACGAGCTCCCCCAGTTCTTCAACGTTCTTGTGGGTGACATATCAGTGGTGGGTCCTCGCCCAGCGCTGCCCTCGGAGGTTGCCCGCTACACTGAGCGTCACCAACAGCGCCTGTTAGTCAAGGGTGGTATCACCTGCTACTGGCAGACAAGGCGTAACAGGGATTACATCTCGTTCGATGACTGGGTGAGCCTCGACCTGCTCTACGTGAAGCAGTGCTCATCCTATGTTGATTTCAAGCTTGTTGTCCAAACTATAGGCGTTGTTCTTACGGCGCAGGGGAACTAATGGAGCTGGGATGCAGCATGTCTTTATAGTCGGATCTAAGGGAATCCCGGCGCAATATGGTGGATATGAGACATTCGTTGAGATGCTTACACGCAATCGTGTGTCATCAGAGATCAGCTACCATATCGCCTGTGCGGTAGATGACGATCCGGAAGAGATGACATTCACCCATAATGACGCTGATTGCTTTTGCATCAAGAGACGTCCCATTGGTTCGGCGCGGGCCATAACATACGACTTGGACGCCCTTGACTGGTGTATGTCCTACGTAGGGACTAACAGGATTGATGCTCCGATTATCTATGTGCTAGCATGCCGAATTGGTCCATTTATCAAAAGATATGTTAGACGGCTACACCAATATAATGGTGCGTTGTTTGTGAATCCTGACGGACATGAGTGGCTGCGTGCAAAGTGGAGTGTTGCCGTTAGGCATTATTGGAAATTCTCAGAATCAGGCATGGTTAAACATGCCGATTTACTCGTTTGTGACAGCAGGAGTATTGAGAGTTATATCCATAAGGAGTATGGGAGGTTTAACCCGAAGACCACATACATAGCCTATGGAGCCGATACCCAGCACTCACGGTTAGACAGTAATAGCCCTACATTTCAGGGTTGGCTTACGAGGCATGCTCTGAAAGTCAATGAGTACTACCTTGTGGTTGGTCGACTCGTGCCTGAAAATAATTATGAGATAATGATCCGCGAGTTTATGAGCACGGATTCCTTGAAAGACTTTGTGCTTGTTACTGATAGTAACGATGACTTTTTGCAGAGCTTGCAGAACAGTACGAATTACCAACGTGATGATCGAATCAAATTTGTTGGTAGCATCTATGACCAAGATCTCCTAAAGAAGGTTCGTGAGTGCGCATTTGCCTACCTTCATGGGCATGAAGTGGGCGGAACTAACCCGAGTCTGCTGGAGGCTCTTGCATCAACCAAGCTGAGTATATTGCTTGATGTTACGTTCAATCGAGAAGTCGCCAGAGAATCTGCTTTATACTGGACGAAACAGGATGGTTCTCTCGCTTCGGTCCTGCAGATGGCCGAGCATCTCCCCGAGGCCGACAGGGCGCGTTACGCGAGGATGTCGACGCGCGAAATAACCCAGAGGTTTTCTTGGGCTCATATTGTCAGAGAGTATGAGAATCTATTCTTATCCTACGAGAGGAGATAGCATGAAAGGCATCATTCTCGCAGGCGGCTCGGGCACGCGTCTGTATCCTCTCACTACTGTCACGTCCAAGCAGCTCTTGCCCGTCTACGACAAGCCGATGGTCTACTATCCACTCTCCACCCTCATGCTTGCTGGTATCCAAGATATCCTCATCATCTCGACGCCGCAGGACCTGCCCAATTTCGAACGTCTTTTGGGCGATGGTTCTGACTTTGGCGTCTCGCTGTCGTATGCCGTTCAACCCGAGCCAAAGGGTCTCGCACAGGCGTTCGTGATCGGGGCGGGTTTCGTGGCGGGGGAGGCCTGTGCCCTCGTACTGGGTGATAACGTCTTCTATGGCAACGGGCTGTCCAGTCACCTCAGGCGGGCCGTCGTCTCGGCTGGGTCTGGTCGCTCCACGATCTTCGGTTATCGCGTCGACGACCCCGAGCGTTTTGGAGTCGTCGAGTTCGACAGTGACTACAACGTGGTCTCCATCGAAGAGAAGCCAGAACATCCCAAGAGCAGCTATGCGGTTACGGGGCTCTACTTCTATGATTCCCGTGTGACGGAGTTTGCGGCTAATGTCAGGCCCTCCGTACGCGGTGAGTACGAGATTACAGACCTCAACCGCATGTATTTGGATGATGGTTCCCTCGATGTGGTGACGCTCGGGCGCGGCTATGCCTGGCTTGACACGGGAACGATGGAGTCACTCTTTGAGGCGTCGCAGTTCGTGCGTATGGTCGAGACTGCTCAGGATCTACCCGTCTCGGTACCGGAGGAAATAGCCTACGAGAACGGCTGGATCGGTCGCGGTCGGTTGCTTGAGTGCGCGGAGCGCTACGGCAAGAGCAACTATGGTCATCACCTCAGGATCGTGGCCGATGGAAAGATCGCGCCAGACAGTCACTATTCAAAGGAGGGGTGATGGACTTCGGGAGCAAGCTTGCCGTTGAGAAGACGGGCATTGCCGGACTCAAGTTGCTTAGGCTCACTGTGCACTGTGATGGTCGAGGATGGTTCAAGGAGAACTGGCAACGTGAGAAGATGGTCTCCCTTGGCCTTCCTGACCTGCGCTGGGTTCAGAACAACATATCGTTCAACGCTAGGCGTGGTGTGACGCGCGGCATCCATGCCGAGCCATGGAACAAGCTTGTTTCCGTTGCCACTGGATCGGTCTTTGGTGCCTGGGTCGACCTGAGGCAGGGAAGTCACACATTCGGTCGGGTCTTCACGGCCACGTTGGATCCGGCACGCGCGGTCTTCGTTCCGCGCGGGGTCGGGAACGCCTTCCAGGCGCTCGAGGATGCAACGAGCTATACGTATCTGGTCGATGCGCATTGGTCCGCCGAACTTAAGAAGACCTACACCTTCGTGAGCCTCTTTGACGCGGCGCTTGCCATCGACTGGCCCATCCCGCTCAAGGAGTGCGAGATATCGGAGGCGGACAGGCACCACCCCCCGCTCGCTGACGTGGTTCCTATGGCACCAAAAAGGACGCTCGTGACCGGCTGCGACGGCCAACTCGGCCGTGCGATCAGGGCGTTTGCCGACGCTCGTGGCCTCGGGTCGACGTTTGACTACCACGACATCGACGGCTTCGACTTCTCTGACCCAGCTGCCTATGACGGCATTGACTGGGATCTTTACGGTACCGTGATCAACTGCGGTGCCTATACCGCCGTCGACAGGGCGGAGACGACAGAGGGTCGCATCAGCTGCTGGAAGGCAAACGCTGTCGGCCCTGCCCTTCTGGCACGGGCATGTGCGGAGTACGGTATCACGCTTGTGCACATCAGCTCTGACTACGTCTTTGATGGTGTGCGCGCATCTCACGACGAGCTAGAGCCCCTCTCGCCTCTCTCCGTGTACGGGCAGGCGAAGGCTGCGGGCGATCTAGCCGTGGCGGGCTGTCCGAGCCACTACATCGTACGCTCGAGCTGGGTTATCGGTGACGGCAGGAACTTTGTCAGGAGTATGGCGGCCTTGTCTGATCGTGTGGCCGATGCCGGTGACGAGCTGGATCACGTGACGGTGGTTGACGACCAGAACGGGAGACTGACCTTTACCGACCAGATGGCTGAAGGGATCTTCCACCTGCTGCAGGAGCATGCTCCCTACGGCACCTACGACCTGACCGGCTCCGGTCACACCAAGAGTTGGTATGAGATAGCCTCTGAGGTATTTGAGTTGAGGAACGCTAACAGTCCCGCCGTCATTCCCATGTCGACGGCGGAGTACTATGGGAGCTTCGAGGGTCCCATCGCCTTGAGGCCGCGACACAGTACCCTCTCCCTTGACAAGGTGAGGTCAGTCGGGTTTATTCCGCGTGACTGGGAGGACGAGCTCAAGGAATACGTCGCACGACTGCCCCGATAGAGTCTACGTGATCCATGCGAGCGGAGTGCGAGGAGGGATAGGTGGTTTACCATGTCCTGCGCGTTTGATCCGGTGAATATCATTGTCACGGGTGGCTGTGGATTTATAGGTAGCAACTTCGTCCGCCATGTCGTCGAGAGTCATCCTGGCGTGCGTCTGACGGTGCTCGACAAGCTCACCTATGCAGGCAACCCCGAGAGCCTCGCTGGTCTTCCAGAGGGCAGGGTAAGGCTCGTGGTGGGTGATGTCTGTGACGTCGAGCTGCTCGAGCGCATCGTCCCCGGGCATGACGCCATCGTCCACTTTGCCGCCGAGAGCCACAACGACAACTCCATCGTGGACCCCGATCCATTCATTCGGACTAACGTCGAAGGTACCTTTCGCCTACTCGAGGTTGTGCGCAGACATGGGCTGCGCTACCACCATGTCTCTACCGACGAGGTGTATGGTGACCTTGCCCTTGATGAGCCTCGCCGCTTCCGACCCGAGGACCCCTATCGCCCCTCGAGTCCCTACAGCTCTACCAAGGCGTCCTCCGACCTGCTCGTGCGCGCCTGGGTACGTACTTACGGCATTTGCGCGACGATATCGAACTGCTCGAACAACTATGGCCCCTACCAACATGTGGAGAAGTTCATACCACGTCAGGTCACCAACATCATCTGTGGTGTGCGCCCCAAGCTCTACGGAGATGGCAGGAATGTGCGTGATTGGATTCATACCGAGGATCACTCCCGTGCTGTATGGGACATCCTCACGCGAGGGCACCAGGGGGAGACCTACCTTATCGGAGCGGATGGCGAGAGGAGTAACCTCGATGTGCTTCAGACTATCCTTGAGCGCATGGGTCGTCCCCTAGACGCGTTCGATTGGGTGCGCGACCGCCCGGGCCATGACCGCCGCTACGCCATTGATCCATCCAAACTTCGCGAGGAGCTTGGATGGAAGCCCATCCACACGAGCTTCTCCGAGGGGATTGATCGGACCATCACCTGGTATCGCGATAACGAGTGGTGGTGGCGTCCGATGAAGGCGGCTACCGAGGCGAGGTACGGAAGGCTGGACCGATGACATGCGGTGTGAAAAGATAGGTACAGTCTAGAGGTTAGGGGTGTAGCACGTGAACCGGCGCTTGGCGAGCATGCGTCTCATGTGAATGATCGTATAGGTATGCCTCTGAACACTACAATGGGATCGAATCATGGATAAAACAATCAAGCTCCTGTCTCACGACAACAGATTCTTTATTGATGACGAGAATCTAGGCTATCTACGCACGCTTGGTGTGTACAAATATGATGTTGATTCGATTAAACTAGGACAGATCCTCAGAGACTATGAGGACGGACTTTATCCGATTAGCCATGCACTCCCGTATCGCTTTATTATCAATCCTGATGATGCACAGACTTTGCAAGAATACGAGCGATATTGCAAGCTTTCTCGTAATCAGATCGGTATTGATGATAGAAGTCCGGAGGCTTTTTTGTCTCTCAAGAAGGAAGTACTGGCCAATGGATATGACCTCTCTCGAGGAGCGATAGTGGTCGACCAATTCAATATCATTGTGGAGGGACAGCACCGATGCTGCATTTTACTTGATGAGTATGGGGCGAATCATAGAGTAAACGTTGTGCGTGTATGGAGGTTTGTCAAGAATCCGCGTACACTCTGGCGGCTATGGAGGCATGGCATGAGAAGGCGGGGGTGAGGCGATGCGTTCAGTGATATACCGTAGACGGAGGGTCTCACGCGGAATAAAACGAGCTATAGGGCGCATTCGATATAAAAATATGCTTTTGCGAAATAAAGATGTAAAAATTCTTGTAGTTTTACATTTATTTTATGATGAATCGTGGAAAGAAATCGCAGAATATTTAAAAAACTTAAATTACTATAACTATAAATTATTAGTTACGGTGACGGAGAACAAAATAAGCAAGCAGACGCTTAATGATATCAGGTCAATCGATAGGGATATCCGGATAGTCCAAGTACCCAACAAAGGGTTTGATCTCGGCCCCTTCTTTGAAACCATATCATATATAAAAGTACAAGAATATGATCTTATTATCAAGCTCCATTCTAAAGGAACAAAACGTTTCATGCAGTATATCTACGGTCAGTTTTTCTTTCGGCGCTCATGGTTTCTCGATCTGTTCGATGGGCTGCTATCAGCAGCAAGCGTACATAAGGTTATCGATCTCATTTGTAATGATCCCTCAGTTTCCATTGTTGCGGCAGACAATCTACTGGTCAAGGATCCGATAGAGAAGGCTCGTCTCTATGGAGCCTTTGGTAAGCCCTATGGCCTGTGCCTACCAGATAGTTATCTATTTGTGGCGGGCACCTGTCTCGCGATGAGTCCTGGTCATGTTGGAAAGCTGCAAAAACTCGGGTTCTCGATCGACAGCTTTGACAAGTCTGCTTCCGAGTCGGTCGAAGATCTGGCACATTTCCTTGAGAGATTTATGTGTGTAAGTAATGGAAAAATCATCGGCATACAGTCAAGGACCTTAGCTCACATTGTGCGAAAGCCGATAGGTTTTATATGTCGTTTTATGGTTCCAGTGCTAAAAAAAGTTCGTAACGTTATCCATATGAGATGGAGCAGATAGTAGCATGCTAATTTTCGTATTGCTGTTTTTTGAGATATGTCTCTTTATGATTGCGTCATTAGTAACTCGTGGTGATATCTTTCGCCCGGGTCTCTTGATGATAGCGATGTTCATATTGAGTACCTCAATTGCCGCGCTAAATATTAACGAGTGGAATATCGACTACTCCTCAAAGACAGTCCTCATTGTTGTCGCAGGCCTTTTCTGCGCGTGCCTCGTCGAGGTTCTATCCTCAGCGTCATCAATGGGAGTACTGAGAGCTAGAGGCGATATTCCGGTCGACCAAGACGTTCCCTTCCCAGTGCTAGAAGTTAAGCCTTCAGTGATATTTCTTTGCATTTTGGCGGAATTGTTAACGATATACCTCTATCGCCAAGAAATAATACGACTCGCGACATTAGATGGTTACGTGGAGGGGACAAATCTTCTCTGGCATTTCAGGAACATAACCTCCTATCAGGCGGAAGAAACTCTGAGCATGACAATATCAATACTAGTGAAGCTCGTCGATGCGCTAGGCTACATCTTCGGCTTCTTCATCATCAGAAACTACATTGCTGGAGAGCGTCGGTTTCATAAGCTCCTCGGTTTGGCGATCCCTATTGTGCTGTTTGCCGTTAAGGTGCTGATGGGCTCTGGGCGACAAGAACTGCTCCGTTGGACGGTATTTATCCTAATTATAGACTACATTATCCTAAACTATAAACATAAATGGCGACGGCAGCTTTCTATGAAGTTTGTTTCGCGAGCTTTAGTAATAATCCCGATCATATTCATCCTCTTTTATCTTGCAACGAATGTGATTGGTCGGTCCACCTCACGGTCGATGTACGATTACATCTGTACCTATGCAGGTGGATCAATTCAGCACTTCAACCAGTACATTATGGATCCGTCACCCGATATGGAGAGTCACTTTGGCGCAGAGACATTTCCAGGTATATATAGTTTTTTGAAATCAATAAGATTTAGCGATTATGCAAGGAGTGTACATCTGGAAATGAGGCAGCTCGGTGAGACACAGGGTAATGTCTACACCTTTTTCCGTAGGCCGTACCATGACTTTGGTTTGTTCGGTATGTGCGTGATGACGGTTTGCATTGTGGGGTTCTTTTCCAGATGGTACCAGCGTATAAAGGCTAGGGTCCATATGACTAAAAGCAGCGAGATTTCTATGCTTCTATACTCATATTTAGTGTACTGGATACTACTTGCATCAATCGAAAACTATGCAATCGGAATTATCTCGCTTAGCTCATTCTATACAATTGTAATGATATATGTACTTTACACAGGCATTCGATCGTTTGGAGTTAGGACGTTACGGATTCCTGGCTATGGGTCTTTGCACGCAATGCAAAGGGGTCCGTCAAGTGAACTATCGTAAGCTTGTAAGAAATACCGCTACTGCCTTCTTAGCCCAAGGTATTGCCATGGCTCTCAGCATCGTTCAGACCCTGCTGATTCCCAGACTCCTTGGTGTCGAGCAATATGGCTACTGGCAGCTCTTCATTTTCTACGCGAGTTACGTCGGCTTCTTTCATCTTGGCCTTAATGATGGTGTGTATCTCATTAAGGGAGGCCAGGATCGCACTACCATTAACAAGCGTTCAGTCAATTCTCAATTCCTGATTAGCGTGTCTTTCCAGTTCCTAATCGCTGTCCTGATCTGTGTCATTGCCATCACCGGGGGTTTTAACGACGGGCGTGAGTTCGTATTGGTGTGTACCGGTGTCTTTCTAGTTATTCAGAATGCAGCTAGTTTCCTATCCTTCTTGCTCCAGGCGATGAACGAAACCAGGCGGTCTTCATACTCCACAATCGTCGAGCGCCTTTCCTTTCTGGTTCCTCTCACCGTACTGCTGATGACTCGTACTAACTCATTCAGACCGTACGTTATCTCATACATTTTTTCCAGTGTGGTTCAACTCTGCTTTTGCCTCTGGCTCTGTCGGGACTTTATTTTCTCGGGTCTTGATGACCTTCCGATGGCTCTTCGGGAGAGTGCACTGAGCGTACGGATCGGCATAAAGCTTATGCTTGCTAATATTGCAAGCCAGCTGATTTTGGGAATTGCTCGTGCCGCGATTGATGCGGCGTGGGGCATCACCACCTTCGGTAGGCTCTCCTTTGCGCTTTCCATGGTTAACTTCTTTCTCGCATTTGTTTCGCAGGCGAGCATGGTTCTGTTTCCCGCATTGCGGCAGAGCAAGCTATCCGAGATCAGACGTTTCTATCAATATGCTAGGGATGTGATGGGACTCTTCTTCCCCATTATCTACCTGCTGTATTTCCCAATGGTCTGGTTGCTTGGACTCTGGCTTCCCGAGTACAGCGACAGCCTTGTCTTCTTTGCTTTTCTTCTTCCCATCTGCATCTTTGATAGCAAGATGAACATCACATGTACCACGTTCTTCAAGGTTAGAAGGCAGGAGGGCCTATTGCTTCTCATCAATGTGGTCACTTCTGTTGCAAGTGCTATTGGTACTTGCATCGGGATTTATGTTGTAGGGTCGATATACTTCGTTATTTGCGCGGTTGTCATTTGTATTGTTGGTCGCAGCCTTTGGTCCGAGCGGTACATTGGCAGGAGTCTTGAGGTTCCAACTAACAAGATTTCTTTGGGCGAACTTGTCGTTACGCTTGTTTTCGTTGTCGTTGCTCTTAATCTGCCACTCTCCGTTGCATGTGTCAGTTATTGTTTTGCGTACACGGTATTCCTCCTGTTCTTCCGCGACGAAATACGGATGATTGGTGTAAAGGTAAGAAGTATCATTCGCTAGAGTCTATAAAAAACTCACGAACCATACCCTGCACATGGAGTAAGTGCTTAGTTTTCTTATGGCCCCGCTAGATGGTAAGTGCGACGCTGCTTGGTATCGTCTATGAAGGATTGGATGATATGAAGGTCGTTATTCTGGCGGGGGGCTTCGGCTCGCGCATCAGCGAGGAGAGTCACCTACGCCCCAAGCCCATGATCGAAATCGGTAGGTACCCCATCCTGTGGCACATCATGAAGGGCTACTCCCACTTCGGTTTCAACGACTTCGTGATCTGCGCGGGGTACAGGCAGGACGTGATCAAGGAGTACTTCGAGGACTACTTCCTGCACCGAAGCGACGTGACCTTTGACTTCACCAACGGTCAGCGCGACATGGTGGTCCACAACACCTCGGTGGAGCCTTGGCGTGTCACCGTCGCCGACACCGGCTACGCTACCATGACGGCGGGCCGGATCAATCGCATACGGCCCTATGTTGATGATGAGCCGTTCATGCTCACGTATGGCGACGGTGTCTCTGACGTCGACCCCAACGACATCCTCGCCTTCCACAGGGCATCGGGTGCTATCGTCACGCTCACCGCTGTCAAGGCCTCCCAACGCTTCGGCGTGCTCGACATCGATGATGGGGGCTGCGTGGGGGACTTCCGCGAGAAGAGCGACAGCGATGACGCATACATCAACGGCGGCTTCATGGTCTGTGAACCGGGGGTGTTCGATGTCATCAACCAGCGAGAGGACCCGGACGGGGACGACTTCTCTGGCGTGACCCTCGAGGCGTTGGCACGATCCGGCAAGCTCTCGGCATATCGCTACGACGGCTTCTGGAGCTGCATGGACACCCAGCGTGACATGCAGCAGCTGATAGCGCTCTGGAACGCGGGGAACGCCCCCTGGAAGGTGTGGTGACATGCCGCCTAAGCTCGTTGGCACGGGTCTGCGCGATCGGCTGTCCTCCTTCTTCGGGGGAAGAGGCGTGCTTGTCACCGGCTCGACCGGCTTCAAGGGTTCTTGGCTCTGCCGCACCCTGCTGCACCTGGGTGCCAAGGTGTCAGGCTATGCGCTTGAACCCCCCACGAACCCGAGTCTGTTTGACTTGGTAGGCCTGGGCAACCAGATGGACCAGACGGTGGCGGACGTGAGGGACCTCGACGCCCTCAGGCGCTGCTTCGAGCGCACCTGTCCTCACGCCGTGCTTCACCTCGCTGCCCAGCCCTTGGTCATCGACTCCTACCAGAGGCCCCGCCACACCTATGAGACCAACGTCATGGGGACGGTCAACGTGCTCGAGTGCGTGCGCTCGTGCGAGAGCGTCAGGACCTTCCTCAACGTGACCACAGACAAGGTGTACGAGAACCTCGAGCGTCCGGGCTACGGCTACAAGGAGGATGACAAGCTCGACGGCTTCGACCCGTACTCCAACTCCAAGAGCTGCTCGGAGCTCGTGACGCACTCCTACGCGAGAAGCTTCTTCGCCCCAGACGCCCTCGGAGCCGCAGCTGGCCGCTGCGCCATCTCGACGGTCCGTGCGGGCAACGTCATCGGTGGCGGTGACTTCGCAGACAACCGGATCGTTCCCGACTGCGTGCGCGCTGCCCGGTCGGGAACTGTCATGACCATACGCAACCCCAGCTCGGTGCGGCCCTACCAGCACGTCCTCGAGCCCCTGCTGCTGTACCTGACCCTCGTCATGAGGCAGGATGAGGATGCGAGTCTCGCGGGGTGGTACAACGTCGGCCCAGATGACGCCGACTGCGTGACGACGGGCCAGATCGTGGGGATGTTCGCCGATGCGTGGGGCGATGGCTTCTCCTTCGAGGCGCGTCGCGTGGACGGACCCCACGAGGCGGGCCTCCTGAGGCTCGACAACTCGAAGGCAAAGGACAAGCTTGGCTGGCGGCCCGTCTGGGACGTGCGTGAGGCGCTGAGGAGGACAGTCGAGTGGTCCCGCGCCTGGGTCGTCGGGGGTACCGCCGCCGCGTCTGATGCCATGGACAAGCAGATTGATGACTACCTAGAGGAGCTGATATAGTGGCGTTTGAGGGCAAGAGCGAGGCAGAGGCGAGGGAGGAGATCCTCTCCCTTGTGAGCGAGTACTGTGACAGCTACCACAACCAGGGCAAGCCCTTCGCCCCGGGGGACCGGATCAGCTACGCGTCGCGCGTCTACGATCACAGTGAGATGGTCAACCTCGTTGACGCGTCTCTCGACTTCTGGCTTACGGCAGGACCGTGGACCGCCAAGTTCGAGCGCGCCTTCGCGCGCTACCTTGGCGTGCGCTTCGCCAGCGTAGTCAACTCGGGGTCCTCTGCGAACCTCCTCGCGTTCGCGACCCTGACGGCACCCGAGCTCGGCGAGCGGGCCATCCGTCGCGGCGACGAGGTCATCACCGTTGCCGCAGGCTTTCCCACCACCATCACGCCCATCATCCAGTTTGGTGCCGTGCCGGTCTTCATTGATGTCACCGTTCCCCAGTACAACGTAGACGTCACGCGTCTTGAGGCTGCCCTCAATCCCGGCAGGACCAAGGCCGTCATGATGGCGCACACCTTGGGCAATCCCTTCGACCTCGCCGCCGTCAAGGCCTTCTGCGATGAGCATGGGCTCTGGCTCGTCGAGGACAATTGCGACGCCCTCGGCTCGCGCTACACGATTGACGGCACGCCCCGTCTTACGGGGACCATCGGCGACATCGGCACCTCGTCCTTCTACCCCCCGCATCACATGACGATGGGGGAGGGTGGGGCCACCTATACCGACGACCCCAAGCTCAACGTTATCATGCGCTCCATACGCGACTGGGGTCGCGACTGCCGCTGCGCCTCGGGCCAGGACAACCTCTGCGGACACCGTTTTGACGGGCAGCACGGTGAGCTTCCCAAGGGCTATGACCACAAGTACGTCTACTCGCACTTTGGCTACAACCTCAAGGCGACGGACCTGCAGGCGGCCGTCGGCTGTGCCCAGCTCGAGAAGTTTCCCTCCTTCGTGGAGAGGCGCAGGCACAACTGGGCGTACCTGCGAGAGGCGCTCGAGCCCGTCTCTGACAGGCTCATCCTTCCCGAACCCGCTCCGCACTCGGAGCCGAGCTGGTTTGGTTTCCTCATGACCTGCCGTGAGGGGACGGAGCGCAAGAGGGTCGTGCCCGCCGTCGAGGCGGCTGGTGTGCAGACGAGGATGCTCTTCGCGGGCAACATCGTCCGCCATCCCTGCTTTGACAGCATCCGTGGCAGTGATGCCTATCGCGTGGTGGGGGACCTCGACGTCACCGACCGCATCATGCGCGACACCTTCTGGGTGGGCGTCTACCCGGGCATGACCGACGAGAAGCTCGACTACATGGCTATGGCCATCGCAGGCGCCGTGAGGGGGGCCTGAGCCATGCGCGTAGCGGACTACATGGCGCAGTTTATCGTGGGCTATGGCATCACGGACCTGTTCTCGGTGGTCGGTGGCGGTGCCATGCACCTCAACGATGCCTTTGGTCACCACGGAGGCCTGCATGTGACCTACAACCACCATGAGCAGGCCTGTGCCATGGCAGCAGAGAGCTACGCCCGCCTGACGGGGCGCATCGCGGCAGTCTGCGTCACCACGGGTCCTGGTGGCACCAACGCGATCACCGGCGTGCTCGGGGGGTGGCTCGACTCCATCCCCATGCTCGTGATCTCGGGTCAGGTGAAGTTCACGACGACAGTCGCGTCCTGCCCCGAGCTTGAGCTTCGACAGCTTGGGGACCAGGAGTGGCATATCGTCGACACGGTGAGGGACATGACCAAGTATGCCGTGATGGTCACCGATCCCCTTAGGGTCTCCTACCACCTCGAGAAGGCTCTCTACGCCGCGACGCACGGGCGCCCGGGCCCCTGTTGGGTGGACGTCCCTCTTAACGTGCAGGCCGCAGAGATCGACCCCGGTGACCTCGTGCACTTCGATGCCTCTCGGGAGGGTGTCGGTAGCCTTCCAGCACGGGAGTATCCTGAGCCCGTCTCTGCCGCAATCGTCTCCGACCTGTTTGCCAGGGTCCATGCCGCCAAGGCACCGGTCATCCTTGCCGGTGGTGGCATCCGGACTGCCCATGCCTACGATGAGTTCCGATCCTTCATAGCGAAGCTGCAGATCCCCGTCTGCACTGCGTGGAACGCGCACGACCTCATGGCTGACGATGACGAGCTCTACGCGGGACGTCCCGGCACGGTGGGGACGCGTGGGGGGAACTTCGTGATTCAGAATGCCGATCTTGTCATATCCCTTGCGTGTCGCATGAATGTGCGGCAGGTGAGCTATAACTGGGAGAACTTCGCGAGGGGAGCCTACCTGGTTGCCATCGACATCGACGAGGCGGAGCTCGCAAAGCCAACCCTGAGCATCGATCTGCCGATCCACGCTGATATTAGGGACTTCTTGGGCGTGGCAAATCGCCATCCGGAATGCTTTGACAGGTCCGAGCACCAGAGCTGGCATGAGTTTTGCCAGAACCTGAATCGTCTCTATCCGGCAGACCTTCCCGCCTACAAGGAGAGGCGTACGCCAGTAAACCCCTATTACTTCCTCGATGTGCTGTCACGGCGCTTGCCCGCTGACCAAGTCACGGTTACAAGCAATGGCGCGGCCTGCGTCTGTTCGTTCCAGACGATGCGAATCAAGCAAGGACAGCGTCTCTTTACTAACTCTGGCGTCGCCTCGATGGGCTATGGTCTGCCTGCGGCCGTGGGAGCTGCGGTGGCGAGGGGAGGAGGCAGCGTCTTGTGCATCGAGGGCGACGGATCCATCATGATGAACCTGCAGGAGTTGGAGACGATCTCCTACAACGGGCTTAACGTGAAGGTCGTCATTCTCAACAACGACGGGTACCACTCCATCCGCCAGACGCAGACCAACACGTTCAACGCGAACTTCTGTGGTGTGGATAAGGACAGCGGCGTAGGAAGCCCCAACTGGGGCAGGGTGGCGGCAGCATTCGATCTCCCGTTCGTTCGCATCGACAGTACTGACGGTCTTACGGCTGCCATAGATGCCCTCCTTGCCACCGATGGACCAGTTGTCTGCGAGGCGGTTGTTGGTCACGAGCAGAGCTTCGAACCTAAGCTCTCGTCGAGGAGGCTCGACGATGGCACCATCATCTCGCCATCCCTAGAGGACATGAGTCCATTTTTGAGTAGGGAGGAGATGGCCCAGAACAGGTTCGGGGGCTAGGCATCACGCTACCCATGATACGAAAGAGTGCGCTATAACACGAAAGGAGCAGGTTCATGAATCAAGTTGGTAGGAAGATGGTCGATATCCTCAAGTCCCTCAAGGAGGAGTATGGTTGCGTTGCCGTGAAGGCTGAGTTTGAGGCCGAGGGTTCAAGGACGGACGAGATGATCATGCTCACCGAGGTCCTGAATACGGTCAATATGCCCCTGACCATCAAGATCGGAGGTTGCGAGGCAGTGCGCGACCTGGATCAATGCAAGCTCCTTGGTGCGAGTGGCATCATGGCGCCGATGATCGAGACCCCCTTTGCGCTCTCTAAGTTCAAAGGTGCTGCTCGAAAGGTCTACGGAGACGCGATGGGTGGCATTAACTGGGTGATCAATGCGGAAACCAAAACCTGCAAGAAAAATTATTCCGACATTCTTGCCGAAGGGCAGGGCTTCTTGGACATGGTCGGCATCGGGCGCGTAGACTTCTCTGCATCCTGTGGCCTCACGCGTGCGGATATCAACAATGACTTCATGCTCGAGAGTTGCATCGACCTCGCCAAGCAGTCACGCGGTGCCGGGTTGAGGGTTGCCTTTGGTGGCGGTATCTCGTTTGACGCCATCCCCTTCATTAAGGCCATGGCCCCTTATGCAGATCGCTTTGAGACGCGTAAGGTACACTTTGAGGTGACTGACGACGAGAGGATCCTCAAAGGCGGCATCCTTTCTGCCATGAGGTTCGAGACGCTTTACCTTGAGAACAAGTGCACCTACTATGACTCGATGGCGAACGAGGACCGCTCACGTCTTAAGATGATGCGTGAGAGGATCGAGAGGGCCGAGGCGTAGGCGGGGCAAAGAAGATCCGCACGGGTTCCTGGGAGGCTTCTGGTGAGTAGACGCCTTGTCATATTTGATGCCGATGGGACGCTGGTAGATACCGTCGAGGACGTGGCTGAGTGCTTCAATCAGGCGTTGGTGGCCGCAGGTTACCCCTCGAGCACGCTCGAGGGCGTGTCTGCGCAGCTGGGAAAGCCCCTTGAGGAGATCGTCAGGGGCATCCTCCCTCCGGACGTCGCAAGAGAAGACGCCGCTGTCACGGCGGTCTCGCAGGCCTATCGGAAGGCATATGCGTCTTCTCCCAAGTCAAGGACCCGTCCTTACCCAGGAGTTAGCAAGGCCCTGCGACAGCTGCTCGACAGCGGCATGCAAATTGCGGTGAACAGCAACAAGCCCCATGATAACCTTGTCAGGCTGATGGATAGGTTCTTCAGCGATCTACCTCTTTTGGTTTCCGGCTATGGCAACGTTGGGATCAAAAGCGCCAAGCCCGATCCCGAGGGCGCACGATGGCTCATGACTAAGGCCAAGGTGACTCCCGCCGAGACGCTGTACGTCGGTGACACTCGCATCGATGTGGATACGGCCAGCAACGCGGGGGTAGGCTGCGTTGTGGTCGCTTGGGGTCAGGGGACCGATGAGCTTTACCGTGATCCTAGGGTCGAACGCGTCGTTATGGACACTGACGAGCTGATTGTTGCATGTGGGAGATGATCGTATGAGTCGCGATATCAGGCGCGCGTTCGTCACGGGTGCGACCAGCATGGTCGGCTCGTCTGTTGTGCGTGCATGCTTGGAAGAGGGGATGAAGGTCATCGCCGCCGTTCGACCTCACTCCAGGCGCATGGGAAACCTCCCTGATAATGAGGGGGTGTCCCAGCTTGAGTGCGAGCTGAGCTCCCTTGCCCAACTTGATACCTCTCAGATCGAACCCTGTGACGCCTTCTTCCATATTGCATGGGCGGGGTCGGCGGGTCCAGTTCGTGACGACGCACAGCTCCAGACCGCAAACATTGGCTATGCCGTGGCGGCCGCCCTGCTCGCAAGTCGCCTTGGATGTCGTGTCTTTGTCGGAGCTGGGTCTCAGGCGGAGTGTGGTCGCGTTGATGGAGACATCACTGCGAACATGGTCGGGGTGCCCGAGACGGGATATGGCATAGCCAAGCAAGCCTCATGTCAAATGACGAGGCTTGTGTGCGAGCGCGTTGGTATGAGCCATGTGTGGTCTCGCATTCTGAGCGTGTATGGTCCGGGGGATGCCCCCCACACCATGGTCATGAATGTGATCAGAGATGCCCTGCGAGGTGTTGACCCACCTTGCACGAAGGGGGAGCAGCTTTGGGACTATCTTTATGCTGATGACTGCGGTAGAGCGCTGTTAGCCATGGCACATCGTGGTAGATCTGGTTGTGTCTACCCAGTAGGGAGTGGCACATGCAGGCCCTTGGCTGATCTCATCTGGCGGATATGCGATGCTTGTGCCACCGGGGCCGTCCCTAAGCTGGGCGCAATCCCATACTACGACAAGCAGGTTATGCATCTGAGAGCGGACATACGGTCTCTTACGGAAGACACCGGCTTCATCCCGACCGTATCGTTTGATGAGGGGATTGACCGGACCATCAAGTGGTGCAGGGGGCAGGATGGTTGACGAGGCGGATCAGGGTGGGGAAGCTAGGAAGATCTCGGTGGTGGTACCTTGCTACAACGAGGCCGATAATGTCATACCCATGCATGACGCGATCACAGAGCAGTTCGCGAAGGCGCTGCCCAGCTACGACTATGACATCATCTTCATCGACAACTGCTCCACGGATGGCACCCGTGATAAGCTGCGCCTTCTGTGTGCCCAGGACGAGCGCACCCGCGTGATCCTCAACTCTCGCAACTTTGGGCAGTTCAACTCCCCGTTCTATGGCATGTGTCAGGCGGACGGCGATGCGGTCATCACCATCTGCTGCGATTTCCAGGATCCTGTCGACCTCATCCCCAAGTTCGTTCACGCTTGGGAGGAGGGGCATACGGTCGTCTCTGCCATCAAGACGAACTCAGATGAGGGTAGGGTGCTACGCCTGCTCAGGACCTGCTACTACAAGCTTATCCGCAAGATGAGCGACGTGAGTCAGATCGAGCACTTCACTGGGACGGGACTCTACGACCAACGCTTCATACAAGTCCTTAAGGACCTCGACGACCCCCAACCCTTCCTTCGTGGCATTGTCGCGGAGCTTGGTCCTGCCAACCGCAAGGACATACCGTATCGTCAGGCAGGCAGGCGGGCCGGCAAGACGCACAACAGCTTCACGACCCTCTATGATGCCGCCATGCTCTCCTTCACGAGCTATACCAAGGTGCCCCTAAGGCTGGCGACGATAGGCGGCTTTGTCGTCTCGGCCATTACCCTCCTGCTTGCGGTGGTATTCCTTGTCTTGAAGCTGTTGAACTGGAACCAGTATGCGGCGGGTATGGCACCTCTGGTCATCCTGGTCCTTTTGATCGGGTCTACGCAGACCTTCTTCATAGGACTTCTGGGGGAGTATGTCCTCACGATCAACTCGCGTACCATGAAGCGGCCGCTCGTCGTCGAGGAGGAACGCCTCAACTGGCCAACTGACAGGCCAAGGAAGGGGGAGGGGCCGCGCGAGTAGCCCGTTTTGGTGAGAGGTCCTGCTTCGTCTCTCGGCACCGGGTCACGAGTGCCTGTTTTAGTCGGGTATCCTTGACGCGAGCTTCGGCAGGGCAGTGGTTAACGTGGCCGTGTCATGTGGTGATGCAGGGTGTTACCTGCTCGTGGTCAAACGGAGCTCAGACCAGAACGGGAGGAAGCAAAGATAGCCCTCCCTCAGTCCCTTGCCAGCGGCTTTGGTAGCTGGCTTTCCTCGGCACTCTCACGGGCACGTGAGAGCTCGCGCGCATAGGGCACAAGAAACGAGATTACGAGCACAACCATCGTGGCGAGGTAGGACCATGCGGCACCCGTGATGCCAAAGAGCTCCGTCGCGACGGGGCAGAGCAGCGCGGCGAGCGCGGCGGCGATGACATTGCCCACGATCAGGCTGTTCTGCCTTCGCATGATCGCCATGACGGACGTGAGGAGCATCGCGACGGCAAGAAAGCCCCCGCCTGTCACCAACACGACAAGCTCGATCACATAAGGTGAGAGGTCGGCGGCATAGAGCGCGCTCAGGATGGGAATGCCGAGGATGGCGGCCGCGACGTCGCAGGCTATCGTGATGGCGACGATCAAGGCGATGATACGCCTGACGGTGGAGCTGAAGCCCCTCACGTCATGCCGTGCCCAACTCAGGCCCAGGGGAGTGAGGTTGGGGTTGTATATGAAGCTCGACAGCATGCTCACGACGAAGGTCGGCATGGCGAGGTAGCCATAATAGGCCTGATGCAGGTCATCCAGTCTCGCGTCGATCGCGTACTTGGGTGCGTTGGTGAGGTAGTACTGGAGGGAGGTGACGAGCGCGAGCGCGAAGCAGGCGAGGAGCAGCCTGCCCACCTTTCCAGGCAAGAACCCCTGTCCTGGCTGGGGCAGCTTGTGGCGGAGCCGTGCCCACACGCACTCGCAGACGGCGAAGAGGGTCGTGTAGGCCGTGGCTAAGGCTAGGGCAGGGAGTTGGTCACGCAGGATGATAATGGCCGCGACATAGAGGGCGACCGTGGTCAGAAGGCGCGCCGTCAGGACCTTGCCCGCCACGTCGAGCCTGCCCTCGCGCTGATACTCCCCGTGGTACACGTCCTCGACGCAGTCTACGAGCTTGAACAGCAGCATGAGGAAGACCACCGCCGTCTTGTCGGGTGGGTAGCCGACGCTTACGGCGTTGAGGGCGAGCAGTGCTGTGCCTAAGGCAAGCATGAGGAGGCTCGTCGCGATGCGCGAGACGCCATACTCCGCAAAGGAGTACTCTCCCGTAGTGTCTGAGGCCTGGTATGCCCGCTCCCCCCACTTCCCTATGGTGAGGAAGAGGTTGGCGTGCGCGTAGGCCAGCGTAAAGACGCCCGCCGCCGTCGCGTCGCAGACATGGCTTATCACGATGACCACGATGACGCTCTGGAACGCCATGAGCAGGCCACTCACGGTGTTCCAGAGGTAGGCGGACCTCATGACGTCCTCTTGTATGGGTTTGTCGAACTTCACCGAAACCTCTCGTCTGGTAGCTTCCGTCATTGGACACCAAGAGGCCTAGCGCTTGAGCAGGTAGGTCTCGGACGAGACGTAGCCCTCATTAGCGCCCATGTAGCCCTTGATGTACGTCCAGTTGGCGTAGCCGAGCCTCCCTGCCACTTCCCTCGCCCTTTCCTCACCCGTCCGGTCGCTAGGAGCGTCATACATGTCAACGTAGAGCACCACCTCGTCGGGGTTGCCCTTGGACGCGAGGTAGGCGGCGATGCCCGCCGAGGCGGGGTCCTTCTCCACGTGGACGTCCTCGAACTCCATGAGCTGCGGTACGTCTGCGGTGATGGAGTAGTTGTTATCCGCAGGCTCTTGGTACGAGTTTCCCACCAGATAGACGCAGGGGTCGGCGGCGTAGGGCGCGATGAGCTCTTGCTGTCGGGCATACTCCTCCCCAAGGGAGACCGGCGGCATCGCGACGTCGAAGGCGAAGAGCGCCGCCACCATCGCCAGGGCCGCGAGGGCCGTCAGGCGGCCCCGCCCCCCTGGCGCGCTGCTGAGCAGCCAGGCGTCCAGCGACAGGGCGGCCCCCGCCGCGACCAGCGGGCAGGAGCTGTAGAGGTACCTCATCGAGAGGTGAGGAACCGCTAGAGAGACGAGGGCGAGGGTGAGCAGCCCCGGGGCGACGGACGCGACGGCGACCGACGGCGCGCCGCCGTCGCCCCCGGCCTCCGCCTCGCGAGCGCCCCCGCCGTGCCCGAGGCGGATGCGAGCCCACGCCGAGAGCCCCCACGCCAGGATCGCGACGACCATGTCCCTCAGGGCATTCAGGCCAAACAGCAGAAGTCTCGAGGGCCACGCGGAGACGTTGAGCAGGACGGCGAGCGCCCCCTCGCCCGACGTGCCCGGCGTGGCGCCCCCCGCCCCCAGGTGCGTGAGGGCGGCGGGCCACGCGAGCAGGAAGAGGCCCACGCCCGCCAGGGCGCAGGCGGCCAGGGCGCCCGCCTCGGCGAGGCGCCGGCGCCTGAGCAGGTGGGTGCCGGCCGCCAGGCAGGCGAGGAAGGCGTATATGGCGAAGTAGTACTGCGTCATGAGGCCGAGAAAGACGGTGGCCCCGACGGCGGCGGGCAGCAGGCGGCGCGCCCCGCCGGAGGCGCCCCTGCGCATCAGGGCCGCGAGCTCGAGGGCGAGCAGGACCGTGAGGGCCGTGAGCATCTCGTACATCCTGATGTAGAGCACGTCGGAGAGCCCCGCGCGGCTGAGGCCCCAGAGCGCCACCCCGCAGGCGGAGGCGGCGGGGGAGCAGCCGAGCTCGCGCAGCAGCGCCCAGAGCGCGACCAGGGCGACTGCGTGGCAGGCGAGGTTCAGGCCCAGGCCGGCCCACTTGGACCAGGTCCCGGGCGCGAGCGACGAGGCCGCGTTCAGGGCCAGGCCGAACAGCGGCGGGTGGAGGTCCCCCTCCTGGTTGTGGAGGACGGAGCCGACGTCCATGCGCTCGCCCTCGCCGACCGAGACGTAGTCGAGCAGGTCCCGCCGGGTGAGGGTCGCGCCGGAGAGGTCGCCGCCCCGCGTGTCGCTCAGGACGCGGGCGTAGTGGCTGTTGGCGTAGCCGTAGGACCAGACCTCGTCCACGAAGTAGCCCCGCTTGGCCGCGCAGTAGCCGACGGCGACGGCGAGGCAGAGGGCGACGGCCGCGAGCGGGAGCCAGCGCGACGGGATGGCCCGGCCGTCCCCGGTCGGGCTCTTCGTTCGGTTCTCTTCCATGATGTCTCCCTTCCACGCCCACCGCGCTCGGCGGGTCAAACACCTATCCTTCCGGCAGGGCCAGCCCAGCCGCTACGTTCCAGACCTAGCGCCTGAGCAGGTAGGTCTCGGACGAGTTGTACTCGTCGTCGGCACCCGAGTAGCCCTTGACGTACGTACACCTGGAGTAGCCGAGCCTCCCCGCCACCTCCCTCGCGGTCCCCTCGCCCGCCTGGTCGCTGGTGGTGCCAACCTGGTCGCTGGTGGTGCCAAACACGTCGACGTAGAGCACCACTTCGTCGGGGTCGCCCTTGGACGCGAGGTAGGCGGCGATGCCCGCCGAGGCGGGGTCCGTCTCCACGTGGACGTCCTCGAACTCCATGAGCTGCGGCACGTCTGCGGTGATGGAGAGGTTTGCACTGTCTGTGGTCTTGCTCCGTCCTACAATGTAGACGCAGGGGTCGGCGGCGTAGGGCGCCATGGCCTCTTGCTGCGCATAGGCTTCCTCTCCAAGGTAGGCAGGCTTATAGAGCATGGCAAAGACAAGCGATACCACGGCGAGCGCCCCGATAACAAGCCTGAGCTGGCGGCTATGCGGCTCCAGAGGCATTGAGCGAAACCATGTGTCTAAGGACACTGCTACGGCTGCCGAGATTAGTGGGCAAATATTATAGATAAATCTTGGCTCCTCAAAGAGAGCTATAAGGGCGATGATGAGAAGGTAAAGAAAGGCGGGCGCGATGATGCTGGGGGTATGTGGCGTCAGTGCGGTATCCTCGTTACGAGCCGCCTGCTTGGAGCGTAGGATTCCCCATACTGAAAGCCCCCACGTCAAGATCGCGACGGGCATAGCCTGTATTATCAGCCTTCCGAACGTCGAGAGCCTCTCGGGCCACGCGGGGACGTTGAGCAGGGCGGTGAGCGCCCCCTCGCCCGACATCGCGATCGAGGGATTCCTTCCAGCGCGTAGGTTCGTGAGGGCGGCGGGCCACGCGAGCAGGAAGAGGCCCACGCCCGCCAGGGCGCAGGCGGCCAGGGCGCCCGCCTCGGCGAGGCGCCGGCGCCTGAGCAGGTGGGTGCCGGCCGCCAGGCAGGCGAGGAAGGCGTATATGGCGAAGTAGTACTGCGTCATGAGGCCGAGAAAGACGGTGGCCCCGACGGCGGCGGGCAGCAGGCGGCGCGCCCCGCCGGAGGCGCCCCTGCGCATCAGGGCCGCGAGCTCGAGGGCGAGCAGGACCGTGAGGGCCGTGAGCATCTCGTACATCCTGATGTAGAGCACGTCGGAGAGCCCCGCGCGGCTGAGGCCCCAGAGCGCCACCCCGCAGGCGGAGGCGGCGGGGGAGCAGCCGAGCTCGCGCAGCAGCGCCCAGAGCGCGACCAGGGCGACTGCGTGGCAGGCGAGGTTCAGGCCCAGGCCGGCCCACTTGGACCAGGTCCCGGGCGCGAGCGACGAGGCCGCGTTCAGGGCCAGGCCGAACAGCGGCGGGTGGAGGTCCCCCTCCTGGTTGTGGAGGACGGAGCCGACGTCCATGCGCTCGCCCTCGCCGACCGAGACGTAGTCGAGCAGGTCCCGCCGGGTGAGGGTCGCGCCGGAGAGGTCGCCGCCCCGCGTGTCGCTCAGGACGCGGGCGTAGTGGCTGTTGGCGTAGCCGTAGGACCAGACCTCGTCCACGAAGTAGCCCCGCTTGGCCGCGCAGTAGCCGACGGCGACGGCGAGGCAGAGGGCGACGGCCGCGAGCGGCAACCAGCGGGTTGCAGGTACCTCGCCATGGTCTTTCAAGGGCTGGATCTCGCTGCCTTTCTGAATCTCCAAAACAAAGCCTCCTCTGATCCCTTTGCCAGTAGGATCCAGCTCATCCTATATTATGGCACGCTGCATGCTGCCTACGTACATCCATGATATATTATCAGTCATAGTTCAGTCAAACGAGGGATGGTAACTATACGAGGGTTGAGGACTCATGGGTAGGGGGTTGCACGTGTGGCGTGGTACGGGATGGAGCACGTTTAGGCTCCTTCTCTGGGCGATGAGCAGGGGGGATGCGGGACATGCCGATGCCGAAGTCTCTAGTCGCCCCGTGCGTAGGGTTCTCGCGTCGCTTCCCCTTGTTGCCGGTGTAGCGTTTATGCTTCTTGTTGGTGGGGTTATGGGGACGATGAGCCATGATCTGGTGGCAGGACTTAGGCTAACGGCTGCAATACTGGTATGGATGGGTCTCTTCTCGGGCATGAATCAGGCGGCCAACGTGTTGTATTATACGAGTGATATCAGGTACTATCTTGCGCTCCCCATAGATGCGGGTGCGATCATATGGTCGCGAATGTTGAAGTTTATCCTCCCGAGCTTTGCGGGCAACTTCGCGCTCATGCTTTCCTTTGTCTTGGCCTGGGTGATCGCTGCGGGCTCAGGTCCTCTTGCCATCGTGCTCATGACCGTGGCTGTCCTGTGCGTCACCCTCTCGTCAGAGTTCCTCGTGACGATGCTCGTTATCCTTCTGATGCGTCTGTCGCGCTTCGCACGTGACAAGGATCGCTTCACTAAACTCTTTGGTATTATAGAGATGGTGCTGACGATTACCTTTGGGATGTGGTTGCAGCCGCAGCTCGCCAGCCCTGCCTCCCTGCAGCAGATAACGTTGCAGGTGGCCGTCGCCACAATGGGTGCCCCTGCGTTCCTTGTGGTGCTGGGCGTCTTTTGCCCGCCCATCCTGCTAGCAGAGACCCTCTTCTCGGGTTCCCCCAGCTGTGCGCTGGTGTCGCTTGGTGGCATGATCGCGCTTACGCTTGGCATGGCAATAACGCTTTGGTATGTTGCTGCTCACCTCTATCTTTCGGGTGTCAGGGCACTTGGTTCTGTGGGGACGGGGCTGAGAAAGGGGACAGCCTTCGGCGAGGGCGCCAGGGCAAGGGTCCCAGATCTTGAGGGACTCCTCAAGCAGCGCAGTCAGCTCAGGGCCAACCTCGTACGTGACTGGCTTCAGACGGTTCGTACCGCCTACTTCTTCAACAAGTTTATTCTCACGCAGGCGCTGGCCCCGCTTTACTTCGTCTGCATGATGGTGCTGGCTGCCACGGCACGGCTGCAGGGGCGTGATGTCATCGCGGTCTTAGGTCTGCTGCGCACCCTTTTCCTAGGTCCCCAGGGACTTGACCTTTCGATTCTCGCTGTCTTGGGACTGGTGGCGACGACGAGCTTCTCCACCGTGACCTACATGACAGCGGTCAGCCGAGACGGGCGAGACTTTGCCTACCTCCGGTCACTTCCCATGAACTGGACAGCTTACCTCATTGGAAAGCTGCTCCCCCTTCTTGTCCTTACCGCCCTGCCGCTTCTGATAGTACTGCTGGTGGTGTTTGCGGTTCTTGGTTTGCCTGTGGCGAGGGCACTTTATCTCGCGCTTCTCTTCCTGTTCGACGCGACGCTTGTTGGGACGTTGACGTTTGGCATGGGGGCATGGTTTCCTCGGCTCTCGTGGGAGAGCGAGGAGCAGATCATGGAGGTCAAGGCAGTCGTATCCTACATCATCGGAGGCGCCTTCCTGGTCATCGTGCTCATTATGCCCCAGGCCTTCCTTGCCATCATGCACTTATGTGACGTGGTCTTTCTCTCGCCCCCATTCTTCGCGGTGGCCGTGTTGGTCATCGCACTCGCTGAGTTAACCCCTGTCGTGCTGTGGGTATGTATTGGTTGCGCGCACAGACTTGCGCGACGCTCCGTCGAGTCATAGGGCATGTGACTGGAACTTCCAAAGAGCGTTGTGCTATTCTGTTCCTGCGGTGCAGGTTGCTTGCGTATCCACCCGCGAGATGTCACCTGCGACCTTACGTTCAGTCACTGATTGCTCCGCAAGGGGCGGAAAAGGGGAGAAAGCATGGGGATAGGCGGGCTCGAGATCGGAAAGATGATATCTGCGTTCACAAGCAATCCGGAGGTCAGCTCCAAACTGAGGGATCTGGTTGATGAGGATATCGAGACCCAGGCAGATGGTGTCGCGAAGATCGTGAAGGAGAACGTGGGGCTTGATCTGGGCCGAGATCAGATCCTTGGTATTCTGCAGAGTTTCGGAGGGCTCCAGGGCGTGCTGGGTAAAGTTGCCTCCGGCGGCGGGAAGCCAGGGGGCATCGACGAAAAGGATGTTAACGATGCCGTCTCGAACCTGACAGGGAAGTAGCCTACGCGTATCATGCCAAATCGCTTGTCATGTCGGCATGGAGGTTTTGTGCTGTAGGGTGGGAGCATATAAGAGGCAGGGATGATATAAGCATCGTCCCTGCTTTTTTATTTCCTGACAGATCATTTTTCTGCTGATTTTTGGCTATAGAAAAAATTGTTGTCCCACAATGCTCACATTTGTTATAGCATGGATGCATGATATAGGCAGGCGAACGCTTAATGACGGTACGCGCAGATGAGACAAACCAAGCCGTTGTTCGTGCATGTGATGCTTTGCTAGTACTCGCTGACGTCGCATTGGATGTCTCATCGACGTTCCGTCCTAAGCTTTCAGATGTGTCGGAGGTGAGCGTATGTCTACAGAAAAGAGGACAAATCCTGCGATATGGGCAGGGCTCATGGGGATTGGCGCTGTTAGTGTTCCAAGCTGTGCATACGCGGCGACGACCTCGGCATCATTCGGCCTCCCGTACGAGTTTGTGGTCGGCGCTGCCGTGGGTATCCTGACCGCGGCAGGTGCCATCGCCGTCTTCCTCAAGCTGTCAAGGCGAAGGAAGCAGGCGAGGGAGCAAGCGGAGGAGCGCACGGCCGTGGTTGACTTCAGCATACCGGTGGGGGATGACGTGCCGGCCACTGACATTGACGCGCTTATGATAGAGATGAGCCCTAATGACCAAATGGCGTCTCAGCGTCAGGTGGAGCGCCTTGCACTCGGCATCGAGGGTGAGTTTGTGACTCCCATCGCCTGCGAACATCACAATGTGCCTGCCGAGAAGGTCGTCGAAGGCTCACGGAGCGTGAGGGAGGTTCTTTTGGAGCGCTTGAATGACGATGATATCGGGGACCTGCCCATCATCCAAGCTAACGATGGCAGGGTTGATGGCGTCGATACCGATCGGTGGAGCGCTGGGTTCAAGGGGTCTGCCCAGGCGGGCGAAGATCAGCTTGAGCCAATGGTGGCGTCACCGGACAGCGCGGCGAGGATCACCAACCAGTCCCAGGCGGTCTTCGCCGCAGCTAGCGCAGCTACAAAGAGTGTGACGCAAAGGGGATCTTCCACGGGGAAGGCAGTGCAGGCAAGCATGACGACAGGCTCAAAGGCAGCGGTGTCGGAGTCTAGCTTGGCTACGACCACAGCTGCTCGTACGCCCAAGCCAGCTGCCGCACAAGCCGCGTTGGCTACTCAGGTCCCGCCAGCTGCCGATGCCGTGGCCGGCAAGGCCGCGCTCGCATCACCTCGCACCAGACCCGCATGCTCCGCAGTGACTCCTGAGATGCGGATGAGGGCTGCCATCATAGCGCAGCGTGTGCCAAAGGTATGTCCAGAGCGTCGGCTCTCGGCCGCGCCCACTGATAAGGATAAAAACTCCCTTAACAGCGCTGCGGCTAATCGGGCAGCCGCCAGAAGAAGGGCGTTTGACAGGGTGGCCATGGCCGTCGCTTTGAACGCGGCGGTATCAAGGAGGCTCGTCGCAGCGGTGCGTGCGGAAGAGCGTCAAAGTCATGTGGGTCTCACAGGCGCGCCATTCAAGTCCCACACGAGCGCGGCGCGCATTGCTGCCAGGCGTACACACGACGAGAGCGAAATGCCGACCGAATCCCTCCTCACCAGAGAGAAGGAGCTGCATGAGGATCTGGGACTTGCGTCGTAGCTTGTGGGATTATATATAGAGTAGGAAGGCTTTTGCTGTGCGCGTGGGGTGCTGCAGCAGGGGCTGACCTCATTTGAGGAAGGGAAGAGAGAACCTCATGAGCTTTATGGATAGCCTTGGCCGGTCAAAGGTCAATACCAAGGACGTTCCGGTGCAAAAGGTTGGCCCACTCATCGTTGCTATCCTTGCCATCACTATGGTTGCCTTTATCGTTTACATCTCTATGAGTGAGGTTCTCTACGATAACGATACTTGGTTTCTCCTCAATACGGGAAGAGACATCGTTGCTCATGGTGTTCCGCATGAAGAGCAGTTCGGCATGTTCACCGGAGTAAGATACGTTGCCCAGCAATGGCTTTACGCCTATCTCCTCTGGGGCGTCTATGACATGTTTGGTGTGCTTGGTCCCATCATCCTGATGTACCTCCTGTGGGTGGGCATACTGCTGATCTCCCTGCAGCTTATCAAGGGCGGGCAGAGGAGTATCGGGCGTGACTTCGGGGATGCTAGCAAGCTGAACACAGCATACCTACTCGCTGCCTTCACAGTGTTGGTTGGACCTGTATTCAAGTTGAACCCCAGAATATTTGATATTCTCACTATTTTGCTCTCTGCCCTGATATGGCAGCATTTTGTCGAGAGAAGACACCCTGCTGTCCTTTTGGCCTACGTTCCGATAGCCGCCCTCTTCATCAATCTTCACGGAGCGCTTTGGCCCCTTCCTTTTGCGGTGCCATTTTTGGGCATGGTGTTGCAACGGGGCCTCTCTAAGAAGGAACGTCTGCTTGTCTTTGGTGTGCTTTGGCTTATGCTTGCGGCTACGTTCCTTAATCCGTATGGTCTGGACATGCACCTATACGTCATTAGGAGCATGGGCGTTATCTCGAACATGGGTATCGTCGAGTTGCGCTCTCCTCGGGCTTTTGATAGGGGAGGGATAGTCAGCATCGCACTCATAGTCTTTCTGGCCCTGTATGTCTACGAGCGTGCCAAGAGTGGACGTCTGCGTGAGATTAACATGATGTGGCTGGTCATCTTTGCTGGTGCAATTTTTGTCACGCTACAACAGGAAAGGAACTATAGCCTCCTTCTACCCTGTGTGGTAGTCTTCATGGGGAGCATTGACCTGAGCTCGAGACGACTTCTGAACTTGGGTGTCGCCAAGAACTGTATGAACTGTGCCACGATCATTTTGGTTTGTTTTGGTGCCTCCGCCGTGCTGGCCATGCATCAGGCAACCAGTCACTTTGATTACGATGACTTTGATCAGATTAACCGCATCATCGAGTCAGGCTACTCTGAGGCTGCCGCTGACACAGCTGCCGACAAGTGGGCGCAAGCGCGTTCACGCACTACCATACTGTGCTATAACAGCAGTCCGTATCTGGAGTTCAGGTATGGGTACAGATGCTTTATCGATCCGCGCTTTGAAATATGGTCCGAGAAGCTTAACGGGAAATATGATTATCTCTCCCAGGTAAATGATATTGGAGATAACAAGAACGTTAAGCCGATTTTGGACCAGTACAAGTTCACCTATGTGCTTACGGATAGCGACGTTGATACGAAGCTGTATGAGGATGCCGGATACTCTCAGATATATCAGTCTGAACATGATCCGACGAGGAAGCTATTCGTAAGGAGCGACTACGACGGTATACCAAATTGGGTACGTTCGTAGGCTATCGACGTGATACGGCTTGAGCATGTGAACAAGTCCTACGATGGGGGTGAGGCCCTCGCCGTGAGAGACCTTTCGCTCGATATACCCTCAGGTCAGATATTTGGTCTCCTCGGGCCAAATGGGGCGGGTAAGTCGACGCTACTCAATATGATAGCGGGCGTGCTCTCGCCAGATGCGGGTCGGATAGAGGTTGATGGTATCGACCTTGCAAAGGAACCTATGGAGGTTAAGCGACGCCTGTGCTACGTGAGCGACTCTCCAGACCACCTTTTACGTCTGAAGGGCTATGAGTATCTACGTTTCGTTGCCGATATCTACGGCGTGCCTGAAGACACGCGTGTGATGCGCACCACGACGCTTGTGCGACGGTTTGGCATGGAGGATGCGCTAGAAAAGCAGCTTCTCTCCTATTCCCATGGTATGCGCCAGAAAATGATGGTTATAGGTGCACTGTTACCTGATCCCGATGTCTGGATCTTGGACGAGCCTATGGTCGGTCTTGATCCGAGGGCTGCGCGCACACTCAAGGACAGCATGCGTGTCCATGCCGATGCGGGACGAACGGTTCTCTTTTCCACTCATGTGCTCGATGTTGCCGAGAGGGTTGTGGACCGTGTGGGCGTGATCGTTCAGGGTGAACTGCTGTTTCAGGGCAGTGTAGGTGACTTGCACGCACACTTCAACGCCGACGAGTCCTTAGAGGACATGTTTCTTGAGCTGACAAAGGAGGACTCACCGTTTCGGGAGGCATTCGTATCACGATCTGTCGCTAAGACGCCAATCTGAGACCATCGGGGCGTTTTGAGGTTGACTGACGATACCCTATTACGTAAGCTATAGACTATGTACATAGGTTTGAACTATCGGTTGACCTTGCTCAGCCGATATAAGATGGTATGCAGGGAGATTGTGAGGTATTTTTGATTATGTGGCCCTATCTCCCGCCCTTCTTACCTCTGTTCATTCCGCTCTTCCTATTGGACATCTTTGTGTCCTTCTGCTCGGGAATCGCCATGCAGGACAGGTGGATGTGGCGTATCCTCCTCACTCTTCAGGTGTTCTTTTCCCTCCTACTTATTATCGACCTTAATGGAGCGCTTCCCGGTACGCTTTTCCCGCTTGCGGTAGCCACGACCTGCTTTGCGATCGAAACCATCTCACTCTACTATTCATCACGGGGTAAGTATGCACAGCTGGCATTTGGCTTTTCCGTAGCGTCAAACGTGCTTTTGCTGTTGCTAGGCTTCATGCTCCTCGGAATCATACCCTCCTAGACAGAGGCGAGAAAGGCCTTTCCGTACTCAACGGGGTATGATGCTGGTGGGGTAGGGGGGCACGTACGAAAGTGCCTCAAAGAGGCGTCCTGAGCGATGCGTGTCAAAGGAGAGGAAGCGCGTGAGCTCTAGTATTTCCTTGCGCTCGGGATCATCATCGTCCACGTAGAACCAGTCGTCGGGGACGCCGGGGTTCCAAGCATGGCAATCTGATAGAACCGCCCCGAGGCTTGGAAGGACGAGTGCCGTGCGAGATCGCGGGAACTCATGAGTAGAGGGTGCCTCTGGACTGGGCGCGCTAGATGCGTCGATGCTCCCAAAGAGGTTAACGGACACGTGGAAGCGCATCTGGTCGGCGGCGGCACTTGCTGCCAGTTTGCCCACGACGCCTGCGTCGATGCCGGCGCGTGCGGCATACTCGCGTGCCTTGCGAACGGCTCCGCTGCGGATGAAGCCAAGTAGCTCACCTGGGACGTCCTCGACCCACGCGGCATGGTAGCTCCGCTCGGCGGGAAAGAAGGGAAAGCTGTTCTCTGGCACGATGTCACGGAAGTATGCCGACCAGATCGTGCGGTCATCGGACGGAAACGGCCTCAGGCTCCACCGCCCCCACCCTACAGGACCCTGCGCCGCGACCAAGCCCGTCGCCCCTGTCGCGGTGACGGCGATGACGAAGGCTGGCTGGATGTACCTCGGGTGCTCAGAGATGACAAGACAGGGATCTCTCAGAGCTTCCAAGACGTTTCGGAGCTCGTCGTTGGGATTGCCCTCAACGTCCACCCAGCCCTGGGGCTCAAGCCGCTTGACGAGCTTTCCCAGCCAGGCGTCACGCTTGCGCTGCAGATTGTCGTCGTTAGTGCGAGGAAGCCTGATGTCACCACAAGAGAGGAGGCGCGCCTCGGGACCACCAAGAAGGCAGAACAGATCTGTGCTTGAAAGATACAAGCGGCTGAGCTCGTCTTGTTCCGCCTGCTCGCCACTGTCCTCACTACGTCTGAAGATGAACGACACAATATCCCCTCACCGGTTTGGACCCGTGCACGCATCATAGAACGTCAGACCCGTGATCGGTTCACATTACTTGCGTGCACGGCTGTCATTGTAGTCCATGTGCGGTTACCAACAGTGTACGCGTAGCAGTGCGTTCTTCATTCAGTATATGGAAGAATCGCTGTGAAGGGGACAGGATCCCCATGCAAGATACTCGTACATGGTATAGTCACATATTGCATTGAAAGAGGATGAGTCGCCTGTGCCTTAGGGCGAATAGATTCAAGAGAGGTTCAGAATGGCAGTACCTAAGCAAAGGAAGGGTCGTGGCGCCACGCACACCCGTCGCTCGGCTAACAGTAAGCTCGCCGTCTCGCCACGCTCGGTGTGTCCACAGTGCGGTTCAATCAAACTTCCGCACCATGTGTGCCCCAACTGCGGTTATTATAAGGATCGCGAGGTCGTTGTCACTGAGTAGCCGAGCCGCGCAGATCTCTTGGGCGACCTCGGAGGCCGACCTGTGAGGGTCGGCCTTCTCTTGTTTTGGCGCGTGGCATGCCCAGATCGAGGAGGGACGATGAGTTGCATATGCGTTGACGCCATGGGCGGGGATGAGAAACCCGATGTAGTCCTTGCGGGGATTGAGGCCGCGCTTGCGACCGAGAAGGGACTTTCGGTCATCGTTGCCGGAAACGATGAGGTGGTCACTCCCTTCTGCGCTGGTCGCGAGCGTGCGAGGGCGCTCGTGACGACAGAGGTCATCGAGATGGGGGAGCACCCCACCGAGGCCATACGCACCAAGAAGGACTCGAGTATCGTGCGAGGCTGTGCTGCCGTGCGTGACGGCGAGGCTGACGGATTCTTCTCGGCAGGCTCGACAGGTGCCGTCTTTGCCGCAGCCAGCTTGGGTGTGGGCAGGATAGCTGGAGTCAAGCGCCCCTGCATCGCGACGGCCCTTCCTGGCACCACGGGAAGACCCACCGTCTTGCTCGACATGGGGGCCAATGCCGACGTGAGGCCCGACATGCTCGTCCAGTTCGCGCAGATGGGACGTGCCTACTCAAGAGTCGTCGTTGGTGTCGATGACCCCACGGTGGCGCTCTTGTCCAACGGCTCCGAGGACACCAAGGGATCAAGTGCCGTCGTGGCTGCCCATACGGCACTGGCAGCGCTTGGCGAGAGCTGGTTTGTGGGCAACTGTGAGGGTACGGACCTGCTTGCTGGTCGCTTTGACGTTATCGTGACGGATGGCTTTACCGGAAACGTCGCCCTGAAGTCACTTGAGGGCACGGCGAAGTTCCTTCTCGGTGAACTCAAGAGTGCCATCGAGGACTCCAAACGCGCGGCTGTCGGCGCCCTCATGATCAAGCCTGCCCTCAAGGACCTCTCTCAGAAGCTCTCGGGTGACGCGTATGGCGGAGCCATCTTCTTGGGTCTCAAGGCTCCGGTCCTCATCGGTCACGGTGCCACCTCGGCCGAGGCTGTCAAGAACGGGACGCTCGCCTGTGCCCGCGCCCACGACTCCCGACTCGTGGATAGGATAGTTGCCGAGGTGGCGTAGGCGAGTGGCCAGGCCGAGAGTACAATCGTATTGCAGATAGCCAGCTTGCCGAGGGCCTTGGAAGCTGACCTGAGTCACCTGGAGGGTGATCATGGACCATGCCGCCATTCTCGAGAGGGTCATTGCGCTCACGAGTGAGGAGCTTGAGTGTGATCCCGCCGGCCTGAGTGAGGACACCGAATTCAAGTCGCTCGATGCGAACTCGTTTGACCTGCTCGAACTCATCATCGCCATCGAGGACGAGTTTGGCATACCGTTTGACGACGAGAAGCCGCAGACCATCGTGAGCATCGCTGACGTGGTACGCGTGATCGAAGCTACCCGCGCCGAGGAGACCTCTTGAGGCTTTACAAACACGTGAGCGCAGTCGAGGCGCTCATTGGTCACGAGTTCGCCGACAAACAGCTCATAGGCGCTGCTCTAACCCATCCTTCCGCCGTCGAGGGAAGGCCGGTCTCGGCCTCATATGAGCGTCTCGAGTTTTTGGGCGACTCCATATTGGGCGCTATGGTCGCGACCGACCTCTACGAGCGTTTCCCCGAGATGGACGAGGGTGGCCTTACCAGGCTCAAGATCTCGCTCGTCTCGGGCAAGACGCTAAGTGAGGTGGCAGGCGCGCTCGGCCTCGGCAAACACATCGTCTTCGGCGAGTCTGAGCGGGGCACGGGGGCGCGGGGCCTGAGCTCTGCGCTCGAGAACGTCTACGAATCCATCGTAGGTGCGCTCTACCTCGATGCGGGCTACAGGAAGACCCATGACTTTGTGAAAAGGACCCTCGGCCCCTATGTCTCGCCTGAGCTTGCCAAGGAACCTCTCTCGCCCAAATCACGGCTCCAGGAGGTCACGCAGAGGGCGTACCGCTGCGCTCCGGTGTACAAGCTCGTGGGCGCGGAGGGTCCCGCGCACAGTCCCACCTTCACGAGTGTCGTGCTGATCGAGGGCAGGCGTGCAGGACGCGGTCGTGGTTCCTCCAAGAAGGAGGCACAGACTGCGGCGGCCCTTGACGCGCTTGGCCACCTGAGCGAACGTGTGGATAACGCTTTTGGCGACAGGGTCTTGGCAGGCAGCGTCACGCGAGCTGCGACCTCACCAGACGATGGCACCGGCACCATCTAGGAAGGTGGGCCTCTCGCGTGTATCTCAAGTCGCTGGCGCTTAAGGGGTTCAAATCCTTCGCGGACAGGACACTCATGTCCTTTGATCCTGGCCTCACCGTCGTCGTGGGACCAAACGGAAGCGGCAAGTCAAACATCGCAGATGCCATGCTCTGGGTGCTTGGCGAGCAGAGTGCGAAGATGTTGCGCGGCCAGGCCATGGAGGACGTCATCTTCTCGGGTTCCTCTGGTCGCTCTGCCGTCGGCCTTGCCGAGGTCACCCTCACGCTCGACAATACGGACCACACCCTGCCCATCGACTTCTCCGAGATCGCCATCACGCGCAGGATGTATCGCTCGGGCGAGTCGGAGTATCTGATCAACGGTGCCTTGAGCCGGCTGCGTGACATCACAGACATTCTGCATGACTCGGGTCTTGGCAAGGACACTCACTCCATCATCTCCCAGGGCAAGCTCGACTCCGTCCTGTCCAGCCGTCCCGAGGAACGCCGTGAGCTCGTCGAGGAGGCGGCGGGCATCTCCAAGCATCGCAGACGCAAACTGCGCTCGGAACGCAAGATAGCCGCCATGCAGGATAACCTCACCCGTGCCAAGGACATCCAGCGCGAGATCAACAGGCAGCTTCGGCCACTTGAGCGCCAGGTAGACAAGGCGAAGCGCCATCGAGACCTCGCTGACGAGCTCTCGAGGCTCAGCTGCACCCTTGCCGTCGACGACCTCAGGCGTCTGCAGGAGAGCTACGGTGTCCTCGAGGGGCGCGGGCGCGAGGCGGAGGCTGCCATCGAGCTTGCGCAGTACCGCCTCGACGAGAAGGGCAGGGATCTTGAGCGATACCAGTCCCTCCTCGAGCAGAAGGGCATCTTCGTGGGCGACCTCGGCGAGCAGCGTCGTCGCATGCAGGGCGTGCTCGCTCGCATGGACTCGGACATGCGTCTGCTCGAGGAGAAGGGCAAGAATATGGTCTCGCAGCTCTCGGAGCTGCGGGCGAACCTCTCCTCTTTGGAGCACGGTCAGGCTGACGCTACCAGGGAGCACGAGCGGGTAGCGGCTGAGCTTGCGAGCGTGCGTGGGGAGGAGGGACAGCTCAAACAGGATGTGGACGCGCTTACCCCCAAGCTAAGGGAGGTGCAGGAGAGGCACCGCGCGCTTAGCGCCGAAGTATCCCGCCTCGGCGCCGACCAGCGCTCAAGCCAGCGCGATGCCGACAAGGAGGCCCTCGCCCACGCGAAACTCAAGGACCAGATCTCGAATGCCGAGGTAGAGGATCAGATGTTTGCGAGTCGCCTCGCGCAGATCGAGGACGGGATCGCGACTGCCGAGGAGGCGCTGCGTGGGCTCAGGGCGCAGAGGGAGAAGGTCGAGGACGAACTCTCTGGCGCCCGCAGTCAGGCCGACGCGTCTGCGCGGCGCATCGAGGTCTGCCAAGGCGAGCTTGCCTGTGCGAGAGACGCCGAGAGCGCTGCCCGTGAGAGGCTCTCGGGTGCCAAGGCCACGCTCTCGGCACTCGAGGCTCTTGACGCCCAGGCCGAGAACTCAAGCGCCCTGGTGGCCAAGCTCACGAAGGACTCACCCGAGCTCGTCCTTGCTCGCATCGCCGATCTCGTGGAGGCGCCGGTGGAGCTTGAGGGACTTGTCGAGCGTATCTTGGGGGAGGACCTTTCGGCCTTGGTCACCGCCACAACGGAGGGACTTCAAGAGTTGGTGGGCCATGCCCTTGCGTCAGGTGTCGCCGGCGGGGCCACGATCGTCTCGCTCGATCGTGTGCGGCACGCTGCCGGACAGAGTGTCCCAGAGGCAGGTGAGACGACAGGGGAGCCTCTTGTGGGGCAGGTCAAGGCGAGGGAGGGTTTTGAGGGGCTCGTTGCTGCCCTCCTTGGTCGCATCCGCCTTGTCGATGGCCTCAATGAGGCGCTCGACGCCAGTGCGAAGGACCCTGGACACTGCTATGTGACGCGTGACGGCGTGGTCGTGGGCACTGATGGCAGGACGTCTGTGGGTGTGGTCCCCTCAGGTCCTGACCAAGGCGCGCTTGAGCGCAAACGTCGCATCCGGGCGGGTAGGGAGGCCCTCGTCGGCCTCGAGGAGGTGCTCGCTCGTGCAAAGGACGGGGTCGCGGGCGCTGAAGGGGCGCTCACGACGGCCAGGGACGCGAGCGCTACGGCCAAGGGCGAGCTTGCGCGCCTTTCGGGTGAGCGCTCGTCGCTCGGCTCCGAGCTGGGTCGCCTCGAGGCGCAGTTACGGCAGGCTCGCTTTGAGCAGGCTCAGGTCTCCAAGAGCCGCAGGGCCGCAAGGGAGCGTACGGCACAGGCCCGAGCCGAGGTGGAGAATCACGGGAGGCTCGCGCGCGAGGCGCAGGAGCGCGTCGCGGACCTTGCCGACAGACTCGAGCGGGCAGACGCCGATCGCCTGTCTGCCTCGCGCGAGGAGCGGGAACTCTCTGACGAGCTCTCCGGCGCCAAGCTCAGGCTCGCGACGGCCTCCGAGCGCAAGAGGCACCTTGCCGCCCGGGAGAAGCAGCTCGCCACGCAGCTGGGCGCCATCGAGCGCCGCCTGGCCCAGACCGTGCGGACCGCCGAGGCGCTCGATGTCGTGCAGCTCAGGGTCGAGCCCCTCCACAGACGCTACGAACAGATACGACAGCGTGCCGTTTCCTGGGCGTCGAGGCTCAGGGACAGGGCGTCGCTCGCCGAGGCGGACTCCGACTCGCTCAAGAAGACGATAGGTGACGCCCGCAGGGCCGTGGATGATGCCGCAGGCGAGCTCGAGGCTGCCAAACCATCCCGTCGATATGAACTCTTGGGGAAGATCAGCCTGTTATCCCCGGGGTACCTTTTATCCGTTGAGCGACACCACAACCACACGTAGGTGCCGGATCACTAGTCCCTGCTTTCGCACCTGCTCCACCCGTCAGTGTCACAGTCAAGCTCCCTTATACACTTACACTCACCATCTGATTGCCAACCAGACTGAGGAAACCTTTGGGCGCCTCCGTTACCATTTAGGAGGCAACCGCCCCAGTTAAACTACCCACCAGGCACTGTCCCCAACCCGG
>ERZ773022.283-NODE-283-length-44390-cov-6.562716_pt1 | contig 44390 bp, 36 predicted proteins | sample MGYA00580839_ERZ773022 | MGnify/ENA primary metagenome ERZ773022 (study PRJEB29015, sample SAMEA2738020) | human oral metagenome | biome: human oral; feature: human-associated habitat; material: dental | place: China | collected 2044 ... | reverse complement strand
CGAGCGGTAGCCGAGAGGTAGAGCACGTCTGCCACGGGGTTCGGGTAGAGGGTGAACGGCTTTCTCAGAGCAGCAGACGACGGTATGTCTGTGGTAATGCATGCGTAATTGCCCGTAGTAGCGATGTCGGTGTTGCGGTCGAAGTATTGCACTTTCCAGTTCTTGGAGGTAGCGTTCTGTGCATTGGTAGCGACTACCGTAGCGAGGTCGGCTGCCAGAGCGTTTTTAGCAGGTTGTATCGAGCCTACGTCGATACCGTTGCGGTCGGGCAACGAGCAGTAGAGGTCGTCGAGAGTCTGTCGCGAGAAGGCATTGCCGTAGCACACCAACGACGTAAGCCGTCTGTTGCTACCGACAGAAAGTGAACTGAGACGATTCGAACTGCAGTCTAACTCGGTAAGGGAGCTATTGGCACCTACGTCGAGAGCATCAATTTTATTGAAGAAACAGTATAGATTAATTAGCTCCGAGTTATACTCCAGGTCGAGTGCCGTCAGGCGATTGTACGAACAGTTGAGCCACGTCAGTTGCTTATTGCTATCGACTCTGAGCGAGTCGAATTCGTTGAATGAGCAGTTGAGCCACCTTAGCTGTGTGTTGTGGCTGAGGTCGATTGCTTTTAGGTGGTTGTACGAGCAGTTGAGCCCCACGAGCTGTGTATTGCGGCTCAGGTCGAGCGAAGAGAGCTGATTGTAAAATACATTCAACATAGCAAGCTCCGCATTGTGGCTTGGGTCTACTGCGGTAAGAACCGACCCGTTGCTGCCGCAAGAGAAGTCGGATACGTCGCCGTATATGGTCATAACAGAGTCTGCTGCGGTGATGGCAAAGTTGCTGGGAGTATTGCCGTCGTACCAGTCGGTGCCTATCTCGACGATATGCTCGCTGCTGCCGCTTGCTATCTTTATCGGTGTGGCTGTAGCGGCGGCTTTGAAGTCGAGCTTTATCGCTTCTCCGCTTTTGACTTTCAGCCTGATATATCGATTCGTATTTATGCTTTTGCCACCACAGATATAGCCTCCTGCCGTAGCGGGGATGTCGGTATCGTTTCGCGAAAAACGCACCTTCCAGTTTTTATTGGTGGCGTTGCTCTTGTTTGTAGCAACGACGGTAGCAAACTCGGACGAAGCGACATCGTATAACGGCTCTATCGTGCCTGCCTCGATACCGCTACGGTCGGGCAATGAGCAGAAGATATCATCTAAGACTTGGCGAGTAAAGGAGTTGCCGTAGCATGCCAACTTGCCGAGCTGCGTATTGTGGCTTATATTGAGCGAGTGGAGACGGTTGTACGAACAGTTGAGCTCGGCAAGTAGTCTGTTGCTATCGACCTCGAGCGAGCTTAGCAGATTGGAGCTGCAATCTAAGGTCGTAAGCCGTGTATTGTGGCTTATATCGAGCGTAAGGAGCTGGTTGTACGAACAGTTGAGCCCCGTAAGTTTCGTATTGTGGCTTAGGTCGAGTGAGGTTAGTTGGTTATAAAAGAGGTTCAGCACAGCGAGTTCAGTATTGTGACTCGGGTCGATAGCGGTGAGGTTTGCTCCGTTTATCATACAAGACAATGCCGAGAGATTGCCATATACGGTCATCGTATTGCCGTCGGCAGTGAAGGCGAAGGTGCTGGGGATATTGCCGTTGTACCAGTCGGTACCGACCGTAACGGTAGTATCGCGGTTGCCGCTCTTTATCCGTACGGCTGTACCTGCCGAGTCTGCCTTGAAGTCGAGCTTTATTGCCGCTCCGTGGGCAACGGTAAGAGTGATATAGCTATTCATATTCTGTGCCATAGTGGAGACACTTATCCAAAGTCCTACGGTGAGGGCTAATAATACTACTATTTTTTTCATTTCATTCGAATGTATATCTGTTGTTAAAATTGCATAAAGTATCGTATTAAAGACTTTGATGGGCTAAGACGGGAAGTGACATTATGTCGGTACGGTGATAGGTTCGGTACGTCTCTATGGTGTCTCTATCTCGTCTCTATCTCGTCCGTATGGTAAAAAACTACAAAAGAACCTCCTTTTCTGCCAAATTGTCGGGTAGGTCGGTGGCACGAACCACGATTTTATCGCCCGAAAGATTAGGATTATTAACAGTAGCGGTGTATACCCAAAGAGAGTGGTCATATCTATTGAGTTTGATATTAGCGGGAACAAAGATAATATATTTTTTTTGGCTATGCCAAAAGATATGAAGAACGAAGTATATTGTTTTAAGCGTGCAATCGAATGTTTTGTATTGGGCGTTGCATAGTAGTTAAACAAAAAGCGACTACCCCATGGCAAAGATAGTCGCCTCTTCAACAATATTACTAATTTTCAAATCTTACTGTTCCGTCTGATTGGTGTTGTCGTCGGCTTCGTCTGCCTTTACAAACCTTTCGAATACAACGGTAAACTCTACACGACGGTTCTGAGCACGTCCGGCAGCAGTCTTGTTGGTTGCCACAGGCTTAGTCTCACCGTATCCTTTCGACTGCAAGCGGTCTGACGATACGCCTTTATCGATAAGATATTGACGAACGGCAGCAGCACGTTTATCGGAGAGTGTCATATTGAAATCGTCGTTACCCTGACTATCGGTATGACCTGCAATGATGAGGTTATATTCGGGATTGTTTCTCATAATATCTACCACCATATTGAGGATACCAAACGATACGGGCTTGATTGTAGCCTTACCAGAGTCGAACTGTATGCCGTGCAATGCTTGCTTGAATACCTTGAGTACCTCTTTCTTCACTGCCGGGCAACCCCTGTTTTCCTTGACACCTTTGACTGTAGGACAGTCGTCTTGGTAGTCGGGTACACCGTCGCCGTCGGTATCTCTTGGACAACCGTTTTCGTCGACATATCCGATAGCTGCTTTCGGCGTACCGGGGCATTTATCTTTATAGTCGGGCACTCCGTCGCCGTCGGTGTCTTTCGGACAACCGTCTTTATCTACAGGCATACCCTTAGGCGTACCCGGACATTTGTCTTTATCGTCCATTACACCATCGCCGTCGCTATCGAGCGGACAACCTCTTTCGTCGACCTGTACACCCTTCGGTGTGTTCGGGCACTTATCGAGATAGTCGGGCACTCCATCGCCGTCGGTATCTTTCGGACAACCCTTTTCGTCGACAGCTACTCCCTGCGGAGTGTTCGGGCACTTATCGAGATAGTCGGGTACACCGTCACCGTCGGTATCGATAGGGCAACCGTCTTTATCGACCTTCACACCCTTAGGCGTGTCGGGGCATTTATCGAGATAGTCGGGTACACCGTCGCCGTCGGTATCTATCGGGCAACCGTCTTTGTCGACGGTTACACCTTCGGGCGTATCGGGACACTTGTCGTAGCAGTTGGCTACGCCGTCGTGGTCGTCGTCTAAGATACAGCCGTCGCGGTCTACGAACGAAGTACGTTTTTTGCCCGGACAGCGAGCCATCAACATATCGATGTCGGTATCGGGACATTTGTCGCGTTTATTCGATACTCCGTCGCGGTCGTCGTCTTTGCTCGAACCGAACGTAAATGCAAGTCCTGTCTGTACATTGAATCTATTGCTTCTGTAAGGAATAATAGTATTGTCGATAGCCTTGTCGAAGTTCTGCACTTTTACATAGCTAAGCGGTACGAAGTCTGATATGATATAGAAATTTACGGGACCGGCTTGTAGATTTATACCGAGACCGAGTGTGCTCGCACAGCGAGTCGATAGCGTATGCGACAGATAGAACTTAGCCCAGTCGGCCGGACGGAAGTTTACTCCCAACGTAAGTTCGGGCATGATTCTATTGTAGTTGATACGAGCATTTGCCATAGCGGCAAAAGATATTTTATTGTCGAGTATGCCGTATTCGGCTCCGATATTGGCGTTGGCGGTAAGCCACTGGTTGATGGAACCGTTTATGCCCTGCTTTGCCGTCCAATGTACGGAGTCTTTCATATTGTCGACGAGTCTGTCGTATGCCGATTTCAGAGAATCGATATTGTCGCGGTAGTGGTATTCTACCCCTTTGAACGAGAACTTACCTCTGGTATTGATGTTTACAATACTGCTCGAGTTTTGCCAGCTGATAAGTCCCAAATCGGTAACGGCAAACGAGAGAGTAAAGTTTTCGACCGGGCGATAAGTAGCTCCCAAATCGATAGCTCCGCCGATACCCTGCGGGAAGAACAGATTCTTCGCATTTATATCGGTACTGAGCGACTTATTGGCAGCCGAATATTTCACCGCAGGTGTCATTATATAAGCATCGGCAATAGACAAAAGCTGCCAACGGTCCATATACGTTTGTAGCCTCATATCTTCTATATTCGTGTGCATTCCGGCAAATCCGATAAGGGCTTTCAGTTTGAGTCCGAACGACCACATATCGTTTATTTGGCGGATAAATCCGAATCCGAGTTCGCCGTATAGCTTAGCTTCGAGATCTGCGTTTGAGAAGTCGAAATTGCCTTCGCGTCCTGTACCATATAGAAGCAGGCGAGTGAAATCTTTCGGTATAAGCGAATATGCTTCGCCTCTAAGCGAGGCATCGAAAGTGAAAAAGTTTTTCTCCTTGATACGGAAACCGAAGTTGAGGACACTAAGCCCGAAACGAACATCGCCATTGATATTTCCACCAATACGTCTGTATAGCTCATCGATGCTCTCCGAGGGGCTGAAAGCCGTTGTCCATCGTCCGTTTCTTTTGAAAACAAAGTCGCGGAGCATCATAGCATTGTTACCGACTTCGCCGTAAATATCGAATAGAGATATATAACCCGAATATCTGGGCATAAAAGCAGGATTCCAAGATGTATTTTTAGGTACATCTTCCATAAAGTATAGCGTATTGGTCTGGGCGTTAGCCGCAAAAGCCATACATACGAATACTATCAAAAATATTATTCTCTTCATCTTGTCTTAATTTATTTTTTAAGTAAAGTATCTAAATTCTCTCTTATAGCTCCTTTGACATATACGCCGAGCGTAGCCTTAAGCCAGTCGGTAGCTTTTATGTGTATCGGGTCGGTAGCAGTATTGCCTTTGAGTGTATACGAAAGCAATATTCTATTCGATTGTCTTATTTTATAAATAGCGTTCGACGGCAATGCAAGATTTATACGAGTCTCTTTGGCAGACGTTGCGATACCGTTGGCGTCGATATTGGCAGACTGAACGGCGATATCGTCTATCGTATGAAGCTTAGTACCGTTTTTGTCTTCGAAAACCAACGACACTTTGCCTTGAACCGGTACGTGATTGTTGATAAGAAGCATTATTTCTACCTCGTCGAGAGTAAGTTTATATTTGTTGAGCACCGAATCGATTTTTACGTTTTTGATAGTATCGTTTACCACTTTTATGTTGCTCGTCGGGTCGAAGTGGAAAGGTAGTTTCACGTCTACGTCCAAGTCGAGATACGTCGGACGCGACAGGAAGTGCTGTACTCCGTTTACCAAATCCGTGGCGGCAGCTGTGCGGTCGAATTTCAGGCTGAAAGAGTAGTCGACCTTAGTCGGTTTCGGCACTCTAAACAAACCATGAGTTGCACCGTTGTCTCTGTCGCACACGATAGTAGTCTTACCCTTGCCACCTATAGAGGTAGCACGATTGAGCGATACCGATTTCGACGGACTTCCGTTGAAGTTGGCACTTGCGGTCTGTCCATTGTCGTTGCTGCACGATATTCTATCTATATTCAAAACAAGAGGCACACCGGCATTGTGTTCTATATTGAACGTAATTATCGGGTTGTGGAAATAGAGGTCGTTGTTCTCTATCGTCTTCGACTTAAATAGATTTTTAGGTAAGTTGTTTACGATAGTATCGGAGGTAATAGTATACTTTTCGCCTATCCATCCTTTTAGAAGGGTTACATTGAGATCGACGAAATCTACTTTCACAGACACATCTGCTCCGCTCGAAAAAGTGATAGTGTTTGTACCTTCGCAGACCAAAGAGGTTTTCATTCTGAAAGGTATTTTCGATTCGGGAAGATCTGCCGAAAGGAAAGTTACATCCAAGTTGTTAATGGTGATCTCTTGGGTTTGTGTGGCAGCATCGAGTGTAAAAGTATACTTCTCGGTTGTAACACCGGGGAAAGTCAGCTCAACTTTTATTTTCGCTCCCGTAGGCGATAAGCCTGTAACATTGGTCAAAGTCGTACGAAGACGCAGTTTGCCGTCGTGAATCCTGATAAAATCGGCTCTACGCAATAGTTCGGTACCGTCGAACTTGGCAAGTCCGAAGTCGAACTTCCCATTTATCGAGTCTATCTGCGAATTGATAGTAGCCACGTTAGATGAATTAACTGTAATAGGGAAAACCGCCCCTCCAAAAAATGCTGCAAGCGGTTGATGTTGATTTGCTTTACTATTACCCAAATCGACACGTAAAAATTGATTTACCGGAAAATGATATTGCTCGGTGATATGATAATATATCATATTTTTGTCCTTATCGACTAAAATAGTCGAATCACTCAAACCGTGTAAGACCTCCGACGCCGTCAGTGTCGAATACCCAACAGGTATCACCAGCGACGTTCCATACTTCACATCCTTCTCCATATTGTTGTAGTCGAACTTCTCCACGCAGGAAAACAACGACAATACAATAATAGACAGTGCTAATAACTTAACTTTGTTCATAAGTCGTCTAAAATGTTGATTTATTAAAATATAATTTTACATATAACAATTATTTCTCTTTCACGACCGCAAGTCCGATACGGTCAATTCCTTCCAATACATCGAACCTCATCAAATGAGCTATTCGAAAGATATAATTACCTTTTTTGTAGAATCTGATATGTTGCTTCCAAATGAATTGGTTGTCGAAAAACGTTCCCGAGCCTGAGCCTATCCATTTGCCGCTCTCGTCGAGCAAAAAGAGATTTACCGTATCGCACTGTATCTCTTGTCCGCGATACTCTTTGGTAATCCGTAACCACAGATTCTGACGAGGGAAAATATCGGTATTGCGTACCAATAGGTCGATTTCGTACAGAGCAGACGTATCGGCCACCTCTACATTGAAAGCAAAAGAGCGGTCTTTAGCCCAGACGCCATTATCGACGGTTGTGTACTCACTGAATATGGTATTTTCGTTACAAGAAACAAAAAACGCCGATACTATTACGAGTAAAAGATATAAGTAGTTTTTTCTATTCATTTTGTATTCTAATGGTTGTCGACACACTAATCGATTGCGTTTATTATATGGTAATACAACTTTTCGGACGGCACGAATAACCTAAAAATATATAACCAACACCTATATTAATACTGCTATTTACCCTATAAATAAAGCTCTTGGGCATTGCTTCCTAATTGTGATGATTAACCAAATTTAAAACGAACTGCAAAATTACATATTTTTTTCACACACAACGACTACATCTCAGAAAAAAATTGATTAATTTTGCACTGGCTACGATTGATTATATCTATATTTTTTTCAGTCTCATATCAAAAAAACAGAAACAAATGCCGCATAAAATACTAAATATCATCCACAAAGCCCATAAAAGAGGCGAAAAATTATTTGCCATACTTATCGACCCCGAAAAATGCAATGGCAGCCGACTCGCCTCATTCGTCAGACTGACCGAGAAGGCAAAGCCCGACTTTATCTTTATAGGCGGGTCGCAAATAAAGGAGTCGATAGACCAGACCATCCGGTATATAAAGTCGCATTCGTCGATACCGACAGTTTTATTCATAGGCGATGCCGTACAATTCAGCCCCAATGCCGACGCTATGCTGTTTCTCTCGCTTATTTCGGGCAGGAATCCCGACCTCCTAATAGGTCAACACGTGCTATCGGCTCGAGCCATACGACAATCGGGGATACAGACCATACCGACGGGTTACATTCTCGTCGACGGCGGCACACCGACAGCAGTAGAGACAGTATCGGGTACACAGCCGCTATCCGACCCTCAGACGATACTAAGTACAGCTATTGCAGGCGAGATGTTGGGGCAGCAGCTCATATATTTGGAAGCGGGTAGCGGAGCCAAGACTCCCGTAAAACACGATATTATCTCGGCTGTACGTGCCAACACGGAGATTCCTCTGATAGTAGGCGGCGGAATACGTTCTATCGCAATGCTCGACGACGCCATATCGGCAGGAGCCGACATAATAGTGGTGGGCAATCACCTCGAAAACCACCCAGAAGATATGATACCGTTTGCAAGATTCGTCAAAAGCAGCGGCAAATCGACTACAAACAGCTTGTAATCGTTTAAGCATCGAAAAAATATAGGGAGCGAATGATTTTTCGCTCCCTATATTTTTAACGCCTAAAAACACAATCGCGTATTCACTTACCCAAGAATGGGTAACGATAGTCGGTAGGTGGTGTGAGCGTCTCTTTGATGGTACGCGGCGATATCCAACGGACGAGGTTGAGGTATGAGCCTGCCTTGTCGTTAGTGCCCGAAGCCCTTGCTCCGCCAAACGGCTGCTGGCCAACAACGGCTCCCGTAGGTTTGTCGTTGATATAGAAGTTGCCGGCGGAGAACCTCAATGCCCTCTCGGCAGTGAGAGTGGCGTAGCGGTCGTTGGAGAATATCGAACCCGTAAGTGCGTATGGCGAAGTGCGGTCGCACAGGTCGAGAGTCTTCTCGAAGTCTTTGTCGTCGTAGACGTAGAGGGTGATGACAGGTCCGAATATCTCTTCTCGCATAGTCTCGTAGTCGGGCTTTTTTGCCTCTATTACGGTAGGTTCTACGAAGTATCCCACACTCTTGTCGCACTTGCCTCCAAAGACGATTTCGGCGTCTTTTGACTTCCGTGCACGCTCGATATAGCCTGCTATGTTATCGAAAGCCATTTCGTCGATAACGGCATTAACGAAGTTCGAAAAGTCGCGAACATCGCCCATCTTGATAGTTTTTAGCATAGCACCGATGTTGTCTTTGACCTTGCCCCACAGCGATTTGGGGATATAAGCACGCGAAGCCGCCGAACACTTCTGCCCCTGATACTCGAACGCCCCTCTTACGATAGCCACAGCCAACTCTTGCGGGTCGGCACTCTTGTGGGCGAAAATGAAGTCTTTGCCACCCGTTTCGCCGACGAGTTTGGGGTATGTACGGTATTTGCCGATGTTTTCTCCTACGGTCTTCCAGAATGATTGGAAAACGGCGGTAGACCCTGTGAAGTGTATACCCGCCAAGTCGGGGTGAGCCATCACTACATCACTTATAACGCTGCCTTTGCCCGGCAGGAAGTTGATGACGCCATCGGGTACGCCCGCTTCTTGAAGTATCTTCATAGCGTAGTAGTTCGATAGCAGAGCTGTGGTAGCGGGTTTCCATACTGTTACATTGCCCATAAGCACGGGGCTGATATTGAGGTTGACGGCGATAGCCGTGAAGTTGAACGGAGTGATAGCGTATACGAAGCCTTCGAGCGGGCGGTATTCTACTCTGTTGATACAGTCGGCCGTCGGCGAGAATGGTTGGTCGGCGTATATCTGTGCGGCATAGAAGGGGTTGAACCTCATAAAGTCTATCGCCTCGCAAGCCGAGTCTATCTCTGCCTGAAAAGCATTCTTGCCCTGTCCGAGCATACAGGCGGCATTCATCACGTAGCGATATTTATGAGCAAAAAGTTCCGCCGCACGCAAAATGATACTTGCTCGGTCTTCCCAAGGGGTGGCTGCCCACTCCTTACGGGTACTGAGAGCAGCGTCGACGGCGGCTTTGACCTCTTTTGCCGTACACTGGTGGTAGGTGGCAAGCACGTGTCCGTGTTCGGTTGGCATTACTACCTTTCCGAGTTTACCTGTCTTCACCTCTTTACCTCCTATTACGAGAGGTATCTCTATCGTGGTATTGTACTGTCGTTTCAACTCTTTTTCGAGTTCTCTACGTTCGTTGCTCCCCGGGGCATAACCCAATACGGGTTCGTTCTTGGGTTGCTGAAATCTAAAAATAGCGTTGTTCATATTGATTATATTATTAATTATTAGAATAATAGTTTGTAAATATAGGTTTTATTGGTACAAAGTTAATATAAACTTTTCGAACCGACAATAACCCTATTTATCTTGTATTACTAAAAAATGTATTACATTTGCCATTCAAAAATCAAAAAAATCGATAGACAATATGTTTAAAGAAGTATTAGCAATAGGCGGCAAGCCGGGACTTTTCAAATTGGTATCATACGCCAAAAACTATGTAATAGTAGAATCGCTCATCGACGGCAAACGACAGCCGGCTTATCAGAGCGAGAAAATATCTCTACTGCGAGATATAGTGATGTTTGGCAACGGCGGCGAGAAGAAGCTGAGCCAACTCTTCAAGGCGACATTCGACCTCGAGGGCGGTGCTAAAGTCGATATCGATACTAAAAATAGCAATGCCCTACAGGATTTCTTCGCTAAGATATTCCCCGACTTCGACCGAGAACGCATCTATCCGAACGATATAAAGAAGTTCGTAAGTTGGTACAATATACTTATAGACTCGAAGATAACCGATTTCGACGAAGTCGAAGAAGAACAAGACAATAACGAAACGGGCAAAGAGAAGAAGCCTCAGGCAGAAAGAGCCGACAAACCCAAGACGGCTGCCCCAAAGAACACAGCTAAAAAGGTATCGACCAAATCGGCTGCACCCAAGCAAGCTACTCGCGTATCGATGAAAAAGGGTTCGTAACCTCCCCGACGATTCGCTGCGGCAGCAGCAAGCTATGCTGCTCAATCGTTGCCAAAAATAGCTTTTAGTTAGAGAAACAATAGAGCGACAGGACCCGACCGCTTCGTAGCAGTCGAGTCCTGTCCGTTTTTTTGATGCTCACACCTTTCTCGATATTCGAAGTGAAGTAAGCTATCTGTCGTCGAAGAGGTCTAAAAATTGCTCGGCACACCATAATTGCCACTTCTGATTGCCTGTAAGCGACTGCATATTGATATCTCTCCTAAACTCTGCTCTTGTTGGTCCTTTCCAATCTCCAAAAATGACATCAACAGGGCGTGGCATCGGTATCTTTTCGGGTACTTCGAAATCCGTATACTTCTTAGAATATAGTTCTCTAATAAGATATTTGGACTCTCCCCCCCTAATTCTATGCAAATCAATTTTATCTGCCATTTCGAATACGGCATATAGGTCGGAATATGGCATACCTGCAGCGACAAAAGCATTATGGTAAGAGCTTAAACTTTCGTAAAGGCATTCGTGTGTAATTATCCCCCAGAAATCTATCATATCATCTGCAAGCCTATATTTCTCGAAAAAGTCCGAGATATCCACAGGATTGTTTAAGACAAAAGTCGGATTTAGATATGTATAACGTTCTACAAAATCGCCATACCGCCAATCTTTCGATAATAACTTATCTACTCCTCCAAATATATAATCTGCCCCGTCGCCTTCGATTATCAGTTCGTCGCCCTGTTTCCTTGCCTCTATAGCTGCTTTATATAGTTGGGGTTCTATCGAATGCACAGGGGCAGATTTTGATTTCATCACTATGGGAGTATATTTTTTATAGTCGTCAAAATCAATATCGATATAGATATGATTCAATCCAAGCATTCGACAGTATTTTTCGGAGCGTTCGATATCGGCATCAAAAGTATTCGACAGATTAGTTCTAAATGTATATGCATTACTGCCCTGCTTAAGATATGTGGCAAGAACCGCACTGTCCATTCCTCCCGAAAGCAGTATGCCTATTTTCGTGTGTTTCCGATACAAATCATCTATTTGCTTCTTTATGAAAAAATCTATTTCATTGGCAGTACGTACTTTTACACGTTCTTCTTTAGGAACTCCCTTAAAAGTTTGGTGTTGCATTCTACCAAAAAAGTCATAATTGTCCTTATAAATGTATCTGAAAGCCATATAAGAACTTAGGCAGAAATCTTTGTCTATTATTCTATTCATTTTATTTTAAATCCATTAAATCTGCTCCACGTACCTTTCTGAGAGCCTCTCTTATTTTTGTCGACGAAACACTCTTAGTATAAGGGAAATATACTATTTTTATACCTTCCTTGGCGAATTCTTCTTCGTACTTATTCCACTTTTCAGTACCATACCAATCGTCGCCAACAAAAAGAATGGAGGCTCCAAGTTTTTTGCACATTGCCAATTTATCCATATCGTACTGTGGTATTGCTGAGTCGACATATCTGCAAGCCCTAACGATTTCTACTCGTTCGTCGAAAGGAATCATCGCTTGCTTACCTTTGTAGGCAACCAACTCATCGACGGTAACTCCTACAATAAGTTTATCACACATTCCCTTCGCGTTTTTCAATAAATTCAAATGTCCCATGTGGAAGAGGTCATATACCCCTGTAGTGTAGCCAATAGTCATATTTGACGGTCTCCTGTTATTTCGTTGATTTTATTTTTATAATCGAATAAAAAATACTTCTTTTCCTCTATCTTTATTTATCTTCACCAATAACTTGTATTATTTTGTCTGCCACGAGTTTACCTGCACGCCCAGTCTCTTTTAGTCCTACTCTCTTCTCGAATGCGGCATATTGGTCGCGAAACCCACAGTAGCTGTTTTCCGTAATTATACGGATAATATCACTGTGGCTATATGCGATATCGAAAGGCAACTCATCGAAACCGAAATAATAATCTCTCTCCTCGGCATAGTCCTTATAATCGGCAATATACAAAACGACAGGTTTCCCTACTATCATAGCGTCGAACATTACCGACGAGTAGTCGGTAATCAATAAGTCGCATGACATTATTAGCTCCTGCATATCGGGGTAGTTGTTGGCATTCTCCGTGGAGTCGAGGTTTTTTATTAGCTCTTCGGGGTTCTTTATGTTTGGGTGCAGCCGCACCAAGACCTTCCACTTCTGTCCGGTCGAAGCCTCGAGCTGCTCTTTTATCTCTCTCAGATTCAGGTTGTAGGGATTGTTGCTATAGCTCTTTCGGAATGTCGGCGCATAGAGACATATTTTCTCTTCGCTGCTTATATTACCGAAATAATCGAGTACCTTTTGTCGTATCTTCGGGTCGGGGCAGAAAAGGATATCGTTTCTAGGCGAGCCGACCTCCATAATCTCTCCGTCGAACCGAAACGCCCTGCGACAGATAGTCGTAAAGTGCTCGCTGTTAGAAATCATCAAATCGGTCATACGAGTATCGTTTTTCATACATTTCTTGTAATATTCCACCATCTTATCGATAGCGTCGTACTCGATTTTCTTCAGTTGCAGGTCGCCGTGCCAAGTCTGAATATAATACTGTCTCTTTCTTTTCTTTACATACTGGTCGAACCTCATATTGTTGACCCAAATTTTTGCGGTCGCAAGGTGATAAAAGTATGCTATACTACCGATTTTCACCTGTCGTATTTCGTGTGGGATATTGGCATATCTCTTCGTCACCAACCAACAAACATCCACTTTGGCGGCGGGTAGGTGTTGGTATATATATTTTGCATTATCGCCGAATCCTTGCCCCGAATAGTTCGAAAAAATGATTTTGTTTCGCTTTATACCGCAAAGTCTGAATATCAATAGCGGAAGGCTCAATAGATTGACGAGATTCAGTCTTATGATGATCTTTTTTATTGGAGCAACGACGTGTAGACGCATAATTTTTATCTTGATTTTATTAAGAGTGCGGAAAACAACCGTTTTTCGAAAACATAGCTATTTTTCCGACTGCAAAGATACGAATTTTTGAAAACAAGGCTATCGAGTAGCATTGCTTTTAGTTTCGTAAATAAAAAGGGGCTTTGGTAGCCCCTTTTTAAAACTAATACTAAACACGTTTTTATTTCTTCACTACAAATAGCCCATCCAAACCCGCACGAATTGTGGTGGTATCGCATAGATATTGGGGTTCGTTGTCTTTCCAGAGTACCATTTTACTTTCATAGTTATAATCGCCTGCTACATATACTTTATTGTCTGCTACAAATACGGCATTGGCTTTATAGTTTTCTGAATTACATTTCAGTTTCTGCGGTTCGCCGTTTTTCCAAAGTATTGCAGACAGAGAGTGCCAACTATCCCCTTTATATCCCACAACATATACATCATTATCTGACACAAAAACCGACCTGGCTTGGATCATCTTAGATCCATCAGATAGCTTCTGGGCTACTCCATTTTTCCAAAGTAATGCCGCATCTTTTTCATATCCTGCCACATAAATATCGCTCCCCGATACAAATACCGATTTAGCCACAGCATAACTATTATCTTTCGTGAGCTTCTGAGGGATTCCGTTTTTCCAAAGTACTGCCGCACCACTATCATATCCCGCTACATAAACATCGCTACCCGATACATAGACCGAATTAGCCACAGCATCACTTTTACCGTCCGAGAGTTTCTGAGGAGTTCCGTTTTTCCAAAGCACTGCCACTCTCTTTCCTCCGATTGATTCATAACCTGCTATATAAACATCACCATCAGACACATACAATGAATTAGCCTCATTCCATTTGGAAAGAAGTGTGAGGTTTTGTCTTTGTCCATTTTTCCACAGCATCGCTGTGTATTCTACAGGAGTTTGATCGCACCCTACGATATATACATCATCACCCGCTACAAAAACAGAATTAGCTACTGTGCTATAACCTCCAGGTAATAACTGCATATCACCATTTTTAAAAAAGACAGCCTTATTCTCTATGCCGCCCCCATATACATATCCTACGGCATATACATCATGTACAACCGGTTTTTCAGGTTCAACAGGTTCAACAACTTTCTGCTTACAAGAAACTAACATCGCTGTTACCATCACCAATGCGATAATTAAGAGTATCGCTCTCTTCAAAAAAACTTTTTCCATATTTTATAAATTTTGTGTTGATTAAATTATTTGTTTATCAGTGTTATATGATTTGTCTGCTCTATGTTTTTGTTCTTGAAAAGCAAAGTTAGGTATAAATTTTTACATATACGGCTATTTTTCAAAAAACATATAAAATAATTTTATTTCATATTGTATGGATATCTGCTAATTGCATTCTTATCGGATTGTCGAACCAATATATTTAATTGATATGATAAAGAACAAACTTTCACTCTACAAACACACATTTTTTACTATTAATTTATGCATTATCTTATAAATATAAGATGAGTATATGACGAAACGAACCCCAAAGATATTATTATCGTAGATATGATATTTCTTACTCGCAAAATTTGTAATTGAATATTACCTTTGCATTCCGAAAACCCGAAGCCGTATAATATTTGTGAATGAACCACGTAAGATAGAACTGCTTGCTCCCGCCAAAAACGCCGACTACGGCATAGAGGCGATACTGCACGGAGCCGACGCCGTATACATCGGTGCACCGATGTTCGGAGCCAGAGCCTCGGCAGGCAATACCGTAAGCGATATCGAGAGACTCTCGGAGTTTGCCCACCGATACCACGCACGTGTATATACGGCAATGAACACCATACTCGAAGACAAAGACTTAGCCGATGCCGAACGCCTATTGCACGAACTATACAACGCAGGTACCGACGCCGTCATCATTCAGGATATGGGCATATTGCAGCTGCGGCTACCACCTATCGCTCTACACGCAAGTACACAGATGGACAACCGCACGGTAGCAAAAGCCGTCTTTCTGGAGCAGACGGGGTTCTCGCAGATAGTATTGGCGCGTGAGTTGTCGCTCAACGAAATAGCTGCCATAGCTCGTTCCGTTACGGTGCCGATAGAGGTATTCGTACACGGGGCATTGTGCGTATCGTATAGCGGACAGTGCTATCTGAGCAATGCTCTGACAGGGCGTAGTGCCAACCGTGGCACCTGCTCTCAGCCGTGCCGCTTGCCGTACGATATTACAGATAGCCGAGGACGGGTGATAGCCACAAAATGCCATGCCCTCTCGATGAAAGACCTCAACCGTACAAACGACCTCGAAGCCCTACTCGATGCAGGTGTAAGCTCGTTGAAGATAGAAGGACGGCTAAAAGACTTGACCTACATCAAAAACACCGTATCGCTATATCGCCGTCGGCTCGACGAGATACTCTCCCGTCGTCACGAGTTCGAGCGTGCCTCCGACGGCGAGAGCCGTATCACATTCGAGCCGAATATGAATAAGACGTTCAATCGCGGCTTTACCGACTATTTCCTGTATGGACGTAAAGAAACCGTATGGTCTGCCGATACTCCCAAGTCCATCGGCGAGGAGGTGGGCTCGGTCGTTGCCGTTGCTCCGCGATATATTACGCTCGACCTCAAAACAAAGCTAAGCAACGGCGACGGACTGTGTTTCTTCAACCACCGTCGAGAACTCGAAGGCATTCAGGTAAATCGTGTAGAAGCCAATAGAGTCTTTCCGCTCTCTATGCCTGTAATAAAAAAAGGCACAAAGGTGTTTCGCAACAACGACCGCGAGTTCGATAAGTTGCTTTCGGGCAAAACGGCAGAACGTAAAATAGCTGCCACAATAGACCTATACGAACTCACCGACGGTTTTCGGCTTGTAATGACCGACGAAAAAGGATACAGCTACCAAATGTTTTGCCAAGCCACGAAAGAGCCTGCACAAAAAGACCAAAACGAAAACATACGTACCAACCTCAGCAAGACGGGGCAAACCATATTCTCCGTTACCGACGTACGCCTGCATTTGACGAGCAATGTCTTTATCCCTGCCTCCGTACTGTCGCAATGGCGGCGAGAACTGACCGACGGACTGCTCTGCGTAAGGCTTGAAAATCACCCTCGCCGCACGGCAGACCACAAACCGACACATCACGCCTTCCCCGAACCGACAATAACGTACCTCGGTAATGTTGCCAACGGCAAAGCACGTTCGTTTTACGAACAGCACGGCTCCGAAGTGATACAACCGGCATTCGAGATAAAACGGCAAAAAGACGTACCGCTGATGTTTACCCGCCACTGTATAAAATATTCTCTCGGGTGGTGTCCCAAATACAACAAAGCCGTATCGCCCTACACCGAACCGTTCTATCTGACACACTCCTCTACTCGCCTCCGCCTTGAGTTCGACTGCCAAGCCTGTGAAATGAGAGTGTATAGAGTTTGACGGTAGTATGATATTGGTAACCAGTACTTAACTAATATCAAAACTTAATAATCGCTCTACCGTCTAAATCTTAGAAATATTATTAACTTTGCCAATTGTATTATATACTATACAAAACAACAACCAATTAAAAATAATGCCATCCTGCAGATACGTAATTGCAGGTCTGAAGTTTAAGACGATATGAGAGTATGAAATCGAATATAACTATATATAGAGCAATTGACTTCTTCTGTGGCGGAGGCGGTATGACTTGCGGTCTTCGTCAAGCGGGTATAAATGTAATCGCCGGAGTTGATCTCGATAGGGATGCAAAAGAGACTTACGAATATAATAATCCCGGCACCGTCTTTATTCAAACAAATATCAAAGATTTAAGAAATGATTATTTTGAACAGAGTTTCAACTTGCAAAAAAATGATGATAAAATGATTTTTGTAGGATGTAGTCCCTGTCAGTTTTATAGCATAATACATTCCGATAAAGAAAAATCGTTTCACTCAAAAGATTTATTAATGGACTTCGCTCGTTTTGTCGATTACTATAAACCCGGATATGTGCTTGTTGAAAATGTCCCCGGAATTTTAACTCACAAAAACAGTATATTACCAGTTTTTCTCGAAAAATTAAAAGAAATCGGATATGACAATATAATATATAAGATAGTGGATATGAGTTATTATGGAATACCTCAAAGTAGAAGGAGGTTTTCGCTAATAGCTACTCGATTGAAAAATGCAAACATTCATTTACCCATTCCGGAGAAAAAGAGCATGGTGCTTCGTGAGGCTATCGGACAAAAAAACGGATTTCCAAAAATCAAAGCGGGAAATAAAGACAAAAGTGACTTTAATCACTCCGTAGCAGGCTTAAGCAATAAAGGACTACAGCGAATGATAAAAACACGACATGACGGAGGAAGTAGATTGGATTGGGCCAACGATGGCGAATTACAACTTAGATGTTTTGTTGGAAAAGATAATAGCTTTAAGGATACTTACGGACGTATGTGGTGGAATAAACCGTCTCCGACAATCACAACTAAGTTTTTCAGCATTTCAAACGGACGTTTCGGACATCCCGAAGAAGATCGGGCTATTTCATTAAGAGAAGGAGCAACCATACAGACTTTTCCTAAAAATTATATTTTTAAAACCGGAAGTATTGCGGCAACAGCAAAACTCATAGGTAATGCCGTCCCTCCGGAATATGCAAGAAGACTGGGAGAAGTAATAACTAAAAAATTAATAGCTAATTATGGAAGATAGAAAATTAAAAATGAGTTTTGACCCTCATACAATAGAACATTTAGGCGTAAAAATGTACTCCGTATTACCTAATGCCATTGCAGAACTTATTGCTAATGCTTATGATGCTGAGGCAAAAGTTGTAAATGTAGTGTTGAAAGAAGATGAGGGTGGAAAAAGTATTTCTGTCATTGATGATGGAGTAGGTATGACTTTTGAGGAAATAAACAATAATTTTTTACGCATAGGAAGAAAAAGGAGGCATGAAGATAATGGATTAAGTACCAATAGTATAAGAAAAGTTACCGGTCGTAAGGGATTGGGAAAACTTGCTTTTTTCGGAATTGGAGATACTATCAATATTGAAACGAAAAAAGATGGGAAATGCGTCAAGTTTACATTAAAATGGAATGATCTGATTAATAGTGAAACCCCTGAATATGAACCGCATTTTGATATTAGTGATTGCGCCTGGGAAGAAACAGGTACTATGATAGAATTAAAAGATTTGAAAAGAAAATCAGCTTTTGACAAACAGGGGTTAGCAATTAGCCTTTCAAAATTATTTAATTTTTTCAATGAATCTTTTAAGGTTTATATTTCGTACAATGGAGATGACAAATTAAAAATAGATGACAATTTAAAATATAATAATCTTGATAAGCAGATAGAATGGAAATTCCCTGAAAATAGCGATATTTCAAACGACTATTTGAATAGTAAACAAGTGTCTGGCTTAATAATGGCAACGGAAAAACCTCTTAAACCGGGTTTGAGAGGTGTTACTTTGTTTGCTCACGGTCGTTTGGTAAATGCCCCGGAGTTTTTTGGAGTCGGAGAATCAAGTCACGGATACTCATACTTTACCGGTTGGTTAAATGTGGATTTTGTTGATGAACTGGAAGAAGATGTAATATCAACAGACAGACAATCTTTAAATTGGGATTTACCTATCACTACGGAATTAAGGGACAATTTACAAAGTTTATTACGAAGTATAGAAAAAGATTGGCGAGAAAAAAGAAAAATAGAAAAACGTAAACGTGTTTCTTCAAGGGTTAACATCAATGTTGGAGACTGGTATGATAAACTCCCCGACGCTGTTCAGCCTAGGGTCGAAAGTATTGTTAATTCGGTAATTGAAGATTCCGAATTTTCGGATGAAAAGCAGAGCGAGGTTGTAGAAATATTGCATGGTTTAATTCCCGAATATGCATATTACCATTGGAGACATATTCACAATCAAGTACAAAATGCTTCTTTCAATGACTATAAGAATTCTGATTATTATAGAGCGACGGAAGAAGCAATAAAGAGGTATGAATCATGTGTACAAACAAAATCTGGAAATAATGAAAATGGACAAAGATTAATGCTTCAAGTATTTGGAAAGGATAGGTCTATTCTTAAAGTGGCCTCTAAATACAAAAAAATGAACGGTTCGGATTTTTCCAATTCTACACAAGAAAACATTGAGGATGGACAAAAATTTATGTCTGCTGGTATGATGAGCGGTGTTAGAAATCCGATAGCCCATGAGGAAATATCAGAATTAAGGGATAGTAGATTGTTTACCGAGAATGACTGTTTGGATATGCTGAGTTTATTATCTCATTTATTTAGAAGATTGGATGATGCTGAAAAACAAGAATGATTAATAATGTCTGATATATATTCAAAATCCAAACGTTCTTCAATCATGTCTAAGATTTCCGGTAAAGATACCAAACTGGAAATCTTAGTTAGAAAGTATTTGTTTTCCAAAGGATTTAGATTTAGAAAGAACGTAAAAGATTTACCCGGAAAACCGGATATAGTTTTGCCCAAATACAAAACTATAATATTTATCAACGGATGTTTCTGGCACGGACACGAAAATTGTAAAAAAGCAATATTACCGGCAACTAACACCAAATTTTGGAGAGAAAAAATATCCGGAAACATTATAAGAGATAAGGGAAACATCCAAAAACTTAGAGAAATGGGGTATAAAGTAATAACCGTTTGGCAATGCGAACTAACTGCCGATTTCTGTGAAACAACCTTGAATAATCTTTTGAAAAAAATACGGGAATCTCAATAACTATTCATCAACCACGCAAAAGTACCATCCCAATAAATAGACACAGTTGAATCCGTGCATAATACGGTTTCACACGGATAGTATTATGTTTACAAAAATCCGAAATTGCATACACGACATGAATGACATGTACACGAAAACGCAAAATCGTGTACATATCAGAAGCAATATGTACACAAAAACGCAAAATCGGATACATAATAACTGTAATTAATTGTATACTAATACCGTATCTCGAAGAGCAGGTGCACTGCTTTGCTTGCTGCCATAGCATTGGGGTTGATGCCCAACTCTCCTTCGGGGATAGTGCTCCCGTGTCGGTCGAAATACTCTACCCACGTAGGGTCAAACGCTCCCGTCGAAGCGTTTTTGAATGTCATTACATTCGGCGAAAAAGCGTCACGCTGACCTGCTGCCACAAACATCTTGTAAACCAACTCGGAGCAATACATCGCCGAGTCGTTCCAATCGAAGGCATAGTCGTAAGGCTTGTTGAGCTGCTGTCGTCCGTACGCTTTCAGACGTTTCACGTCGAACTTATACCTCTTGTCGAGCCGCCCGAGCACCACTCTTACCGTTTCCCCTTTGGCCGGTAGTCCAAACAACTCTATGGGCGTCAGGCACACACCTTTTCCGTGCGTTGCCTCTACGACCATCCACCGTCTGCCCTCTTTTATCAACACTCCCACGTGGGAAAAACGGAGATTACCCGTCGAGTCCGTTACGTCGCTGATAGCATCGGACAAAGCGTTGTTGCGTGTTTCGCGAAACAGTATGTCGCCCTCACGAAGCTTACGGGCACTATTGGTGTTACAGGTATTGAGCAGTATTACGATAATAACGGCAAGGTATTTCATCTTACATTCTGAGGTATTTGGAATATTCTAAAAAATCGTATTTATTTACACAACCGATACACGCAGAGACCAATAGCAGACACAAGCGTGTTCTTAAAACTCGCTCGAGAAGTGGAACTTGATGTTTTTGAACTCCTCCTGTGCCATTTGCAGTATATATCCGCTCTCGGCGAGGAATACGTCGCGGTCGTGGATGTCTTTTGCCATATACTGAAACTTACGCCGGCGGAATTGTTCGAGCTCCTTCGGGTCGTCGCACTCTATCCAGCAAGCCTTGTAGAGCGACAGCGGCTCCCAACGACACTGTGCTCCGTATTCGTGCAGCAGGCGGTACTCGATGACCTCAAACTGTAGCTGTCCGACGGTGCCGATGATCTTACGACCGTTGTTTTGATGAACGAAGAGCTGTGCCACGCCTTCGCCCATCAGTTGCTCTATTCCTTTGTTAAGCTGCTTGCTCTTCATCGGGTCTGAGTTTTCGATATACTTGAACATCTCGGGCGAGAACGACGGCAACCCCTTGAAGTGCAGGATTTCGCCCTCGGTGAGCGTATCGCCTATCTTGAAATTGCCCGAATCGGGCAGACCTACTATGTCGCCTGCGAAGGCTTCGTCGACGGTCTCTTTTTTCTGTGCCATAAAAGCCGTGGGCGACGAGAATTTTAGCTGTTTGCCGAGCCTTACGTGGAGGTACGGAGCGTTGCGTTCGAACCGCCCCGAACATATCTTGACGAAAGCGATACTCGACCTGTGGTTCGGGTCCATATTGGCGTGTATCTTGAAGACAAAGCCGCTAAAACCCTCATCTGTCGGTACTACCGTGCGTTCGACGGCAACCGTATGCAACGGACTGGGGGCTATCTGCACGAAACAGTCGAGCAGTTCGCGGATACCGAAGTTGTTCAGTGCCGAGCCGAAAAAGACGGGGGCAACCTTGGCGTCGAGATACCGACGGCGGTCGAAGTCGTCGTACACTCCGCCGATGAGTTCCAAGTCTTGCCTGAGCTGTGCCGCCTGTCCACCGATGTGCTCTTCGAGGTCGGGCGAAGCGATGTCGGTGAACTTTATCGACTCTCCGACGGTCTGCTTGGCAGGCTTGTATAGGTTGAGATTTTTTTCGTAAATATTATAAACGCCTTTGAACGTCTGCCCGATACCGATGGGGAAGCTCAGCGGACAAACGCCTATCTGCAGCTCGCGTTCGAGTTCGTCGAGCAGGTCGAAAGGGTTTTTGCCCTCACGGTCCATCTTATTGACGAAAATCATTATCGGCGTCTTACGCATACGGCACACCTGCATCAGTCGGCGGGTCTGCATCTCCACACCCTTGGCGCAATCGACCACTATTATGACGCTATCGACAGCCGTCAGCGTACGAAACGTATCTTCGGCAAAGTCTTGGTGTCCGGGGGTGTCGAGGATATTTATCTTGTAACCGGCGTAGTCGAAGCCCATCACCGAGGTAGCCACCGATATGCCGCGTTGCTTCTCTATCTCCATCCAGTCGGAGGTGGCGGTCTTTTTTATCTTGTTCGACTTGACGGCTCCCGCCACGTGTATGGCTCCGCCGAACAGCAACATCTTTTCGGTGAGCGTAGTTTTCCCCGCGTCGGGGTGCGATATTATGGCAAAAGTCCGCCTTTTGTGAATCTCTTCTTCGTACATTCTCTGTTTTTTATATTTATAAAAGATAAATTTTCAAACGGGGTGGCAAAGGTAATACTTTTATAGTTAATGTAGAAAACAAGAGTTGTCGAGATGCCAATACACGCGAAGACTTGCTATATACCCGACTTAATGCGGTTGTCGTGTTTGCAAAGCATTTGGCAGTTTTCGGCAATAGTTTTACCTCCCTCGTGCCAAGGTTTTATATGGTCGGCTTCCATATCAGCTATATCGAACGACTTATTACATTTAGGGCAAACACCGCCTTGCCGCTCGTAAGCTTCACGCTTTTGATTGTCGGTAAATGTTCTGATACTTAAATGTCTTTCGTCATTAGTCAAAACATAGGTATATATACCGCTTTTTTTGGTTACGTCTTCGTCTTGCATCAGGCGGCTTATTGTCGCTTCCAACTGCTCGTGATCGAAGTGGCAGTCTTTAAATTCGTTATACAATAGTCCCCATTCTACGCCCTTCATCTCTTTGCGGTATTTTGGAAAGACGGCTTTCACCCAATTTACCACCGACTGAAAGTAGAGCCAAATTTCAGTTGCATTTGGAGCATGCTGATTTTGCGACATATAGGCTTCGATATTTCCTCTCGAAATCCAATCTATGGCAGTCTCCAGATACTCCTGTCTGATAGGACTTCCTTTCATATAATTACTCGCTATGGCATAGGCGGGGCAACCGTTTTTGGAGAAATATCGTTTAGCATCGCTTACCCAACTGCCTGCATAGACGGCATTGCGTAACTCTTGGTCGGTAAGTTTTTCGCCTGCTATATTAATGGTTTTGAACCACTCCAACCGTTCGCTATCCGTTCCTGAGCACAGATAGACCATAAGTTTGTAATTAAGAATTTGTTCTTGCTCATCGTTTTGCAAATTATGAAAATATCTGTTTTTAACCGAAAAATCGCCTATTACAAACTGACAAATGGAAATCGTACGCTGCTGTCCATCAATGACTTCGAAATTGCCATCTTCGCGCACTGCCCAATACATCACGTTGAGAGGAAAATCTTTGGTAACGGTATCTATCACAGCTTCACGCTGTTTGTCTTTGTAGATAAACTCACGCTGATAGGGCGGACGAATATCTAACTTTCCACCATAACCCACTACTCCGTTTTCGTTGTTGTCTTGGTAACCTTCGGTCAACTCTCTGACTGTAATCTCTTTTAATTCTATATTCATTTCTTCAACTCTTTGGTTTTTTATATCTAATTATTATTCTTACATATTTAGGAATGCCATCTAATATAGGACTCCCACCTTTATCTTTTGGATGAGGTATATAACTTACTTCATTTAAAAACTCTTTTGGAGCAGAAGCCCTTGTACTACCTCCTGCTATTCCCAAAATCTCAAACTGTTCGGGATTATATTTATCCAAAAATGTAATGGGTACTCCCATTGCACCTTGGTAATCAATGGGAATATCGGAGGTTTTATCCACATTGATAGCATCGTAATTATCGTATTTGGGGTACTCTGCCTCGTTATATGTTTTGTAAAGTATCAGGTCTTCATGGCGTTTATCGTGGTCGAGGTTGGTAAACCAAACAGCCTGTGCTCTTCCTTTAACAACTCCATTTATCAATCTATAACTACTTCCCTCTTTTTTATTTGAAATCAATTTTTGAGCAAATTCTTTTGGAACATCAAATAGCATATCTACCCCCATAGGAGTATTTCCTATCCATAGTTTATTGTCTTTTATTAGTTTGAAAATCTCTTTGTAGGTAATTGCATTTTTGTTGCCGATTATCACAAATTGTTTTTCGTAATCTATCAATTGAGCAACGTACTCACGGAACAACGAAAAAGGCGGATTGGTTACAACTATGTCGGCTTGCTTTAGCAACTCTATACTTTCGGGGCTACGAAAATCGCCATCGCCTTTTAGCAACTTAATACCTATCTCAGTGGGATTGGGTACCTTATCGCCATTTTTATCTCCATTATATTCCAAATATATAGCTCGCTCACTACTATTTTTGCTAAACAACTCCATATCTTGGTTTTTGTAGCAAGTAGTAATGAGCTTTTTAAGCCCTAAGTTTTCGAAATTGTATGAGAAATAGTGGAAGAAATTGCTCACTCGCGGGTCGTCGCAGTTGCAATAGACAGTTTTGTCTTTGAAATGATTTTTGTAGTGTTTTAATTCGTTTTCAATATCAACAAGTTGGGTATAAAACTCATCGTTTTTGTTTTTCTTGGCTTTTGCCAGATTGTTGTTTAGTGATTTTCTTGCCATAAATTTGAGAGTTTTGCTGCTTTAAACTCTTAAACCATAAGCAATAAAAAAAGGCGTTGGACTTTTCGTTTAATACTTATTTTAGTACTAAGGTATCGCCAAACACCTGTCATCTTAATAAGTCTTAACAAAACAGTCCACGCCCCATTTGTGTAGAGCGTGAACCTTTCGCTAACTTATTCTCTGATGACTTATAAAAATTGGCGATTTTTAGTACGGAGAATAAGAGCTAAAAGCTCAATTATATTCTATTTTAATCTATTTTCTATCTCTGTTTTTATCTATGCTTAAATATTTGTATCTTAATAATTTATATATTTATTATATGTCGATTTTGATGTATTAGATTTTGGTTCAAGACAACCTTAATGGTTGTTTTCTGAAAATTTTGAGCAAAGTTAAGTATAAATTTTGATTTCTGCAATTGTATCTAAATTGCTCATTGAGATGTTTTTAGGTTCAGTTGTATTCGTGAATGCTTCGTATTTCGCACCCTTTAATGTGTAAGTAAAAGGCATATCTGTGTACCCTCTAAACTTTGCCAATCGCACTTTACACAGCCTCCAAAAGCTCTCTATGCCACATTGATGTGGTTATGCCCATTAGTAAACCCATTGCAAAAAAACGCCTATAAGACATATTTCTTATAGACGTTTTTTTTATTATTGCCGCGTTTTAGGGGGTAAAAATTTATTTACAGCAAAAGCTCCAACAAAGGCCATGGCAATTACTATAAGAAAATTACCAAAAGCCTCGTATGTCTTAAAGAAAGCCCTTATTGTAAAACCTATCAATACGCATAGTGCCGATAGCCCCGATAAAACTTTTAGTCTCAATGATACATTCGGTATAGCACCACTTACAAATGCGGACAATCCTAAACCGATTTCTAACCATAGAAAAATGTTGCCTAAAGCGGTCGCTATGTGAAAAAGTTTTAGAGTCACCCCTGCCAATAGGAATACAACCGTAAAAATCAATAAAATACTCGTCGGTCTGTTTATGGAATTTTTCATTTTCTTAAACTTTAAACTCTCTCCACCTTTATATTTACCATATAATCATCAAAATCGAGGGCTTCAAAATTGTCTAATTTCTCTACTCTCTCTAGAGAATTTGCTAAAACTTGGCTCGAAATATACGAACAAAACTCGGTAATAGTGTCGTCGATATGTTCATTTGACTCTATCTTGACAGATATTTTGTCGGTTATCTCGTAATTGTTAGCCTTCCTGATATTCTGTATACGGTTTACCAGCTCGCGTGCAATACCTTCGCGCTCCAGCTCGGGCGTAACGGTAATATCGAGTGCCACGGTGAGTTTGCCCTCGCTTGCCATAAGCCAACCGGGCATATCTTCGGTGGTGATTTCTACGTCAGCCTCACAGAGGTCTACCTCCTCTCCGCTCGGCAGCGAGAAGGTGTATCGTCCGCTCTTCTCTATCTCGTTTATCTCTCTATTGCCGAAGGCGGCGAAAGCAGCGGCTATCTCTTTCATCAGCTTGCCGTAACGCTTGCCGAGTGTCTTGAAGTTGGGTTTTATCTTCTTGACGATATTGTCCATCTCCGTATCGGGCGATAGCACTTCGAGGTTTTTGATGTTTACCTCCGTCTTTATGAGCTCTGCCACGTACTTTATCTGCTCGAAGGTCTCCACATCGTTCGTAGGCACAACGGCTTTGAGCAGCGGCTGCCTTACCTTTTTGTCTGCCTTGCGACGCAGTGCAAGTATCATCGACGATATCTGCTGAGCGTACTGCATACAGGCTTCGAGGTTTCGGTCTATCAGACCTTCGTCGGCTTTGGGGAAGTCTTGTAGATGTACAGACTCGCCTTTTTTCGGCGAACCGTTGAGGTCGAGCCAAAGACACTCTGCATAGAACGGAGCTATCGGAGCCATAAGTTTCGCCACCGTCAGCAGACAGGTATACAGTGTCTGATAAGCGGCTATCTTGTCGCTGTCGTACTCACCGCCCCAGAACCGCTTGCGGTTGAGACGCACATACCAGTTCGACAGATTGTCGTTGACGAAGTCCTGAATGGCACGCCCCGCACGAGTCGGCTCGTAGTGTTCGTAGTGCTCGGCGACCTCTTTTACCAAAGAGTTGAGCAACGACACTATCCAACGGTCTATCTCGGGACGCTCCGAGAGCGGTATCTCCTTTTCGGCGGGCGTGAATCCGTCTACATTTGCGTAGAGAGCAAAAAACGAATAGGTGTTGTACAGCGTACCGAAAAACTTACGGCGAACCTCTTCGACACCTTCGACATCGAATTTCAGGTTGTCCCAAGGCGACGAATTGGTCATCATATACCAGCGCAGCGGGTCGGAACCGAAGGTCTCTATCGTAGAGAAAGGGTCGACGGCATTGCCGAGACGTTTCGACATCTTATTGCCGTTTTTATCGAGCACCAGACCGTTGGAAATAACGTTCTTGAACGCCACGCTGCCTTTTATCATCGTGCTTATGGCGTGGAGCGTAAAAAACCAACCGCGTGTCTGGTCTACCCCCTCCGATATGAAGTCGGCAGGGAATACTTCTTTGAAATCGGGTTTATTGTTCATTTTACAATGAAATATATTCTAAATGAATTGTTTATTTATAGTACAATATTATTTTCTTTCGTCTGCAAAAGGCTCTAAACCAATAAAAATCACTTACCTTCTACCAACTCTTCAGTATCGATAGCGATTGCCAGCTCTTCGTTCGTAGGAATGACTGCAACGCGTACTTTGGAGTTCGGGAAAGTCAGCTCCGTCTCACGCCCTTTTATACGGTCGTTAAGCTCATTGTTGAAATCCACGCCCAAGAACGCAAGGCTGTCGCAGACGTATTTACGCATAATGGGCTGATTTTCGCCCACACCGCCGGTAAATATTATGGCGTCTACACCGCCGAGTACGGCTATATAACCGCTAATATATTTCAGTATGTAATAGAAATACATATCCATAGCGAGTCGGGCACGTTCGTTGCCCTGCTCTATGGCGTTCTCTATATCGCGCATATCGGACGATACGCCCGAGACGCCCACAAGTCCGCTCTTTTTGTTGATAATATCGTTTATCTGCTGTGTGCTGAGGTTCTCTTTATCCATCAGATAGGTGAGTACACCCAAGTCGATATTACCGCTTCGAGAGCCCATCATAAGCCCTTCGACAGGCGTCATACCCATCGACGTATCGATAGACTTACCGTTTTTGATAGCGGTGATAGAGCCGCCGTTGCCGATGTGTGCGGTGATAATACGCGAGTTTTCGAGGTCGATACCCAGAAATTCGCAGCCGCGTTTTGCCACATAGCGATGCGACGTACCGTGGAAGCCATAGCGACGGACACCGTATTTTTCGTAGTAGTCGTACGGAAGTGCATATATATATGCATACGGCGGCATAGTCTGGTGGAACGACGTATCGAATACAGCCACCTGAGGCACTTTGGGCAATATCTTTTGTATGGCATATATACCTTTCAGGTTGGCGGGATTGTGCAGCGGAGCGAGGTCGACGCACTCCTCTATCTTGTCTATCACCTCTTGGTTGATGACAACCGACGAACAGAATTTGTCGCCTCCGTGAACCACCCTGTGTCCGACGGCATCTATCTGGTCGAGCGATTTTATGACTCCATACTTGGCGTCGGTCAATGTTTTTAGTATTAGCTCTATACCTGCGGTATGTTCTTTTATCTCTTGTGTGATGACCTGCTTGCTGCCATCGCTAAGGGTAAATTTGAGGAACGAGTCGGGCAAACCGATTTTTTCTATTCCGCCCGAGGCGAGCTCTTTTTGTCCGTTCATATCGTACAGTTTGTACTTGATAGACGAACTTCCACAGTTCAAAACTAAAACTTTCATTGCTTTTACTTTTTTTATTTATTTAAACTTCAATATATTACATCAATAGAAATAACTTTGCAAAAGTACAAATATTTTGGCGAATACAAATAGGTATTGTGTTTGAGACGACTACGATACGTTATATCCGTATAGTTATCAATCAGAAAAGGCTGCCCCAATATAGACAGCCCCTTCTTCCAAAACAAATTAATTTAGTATTATATTTATGAAAAAGTTTTATTTTTATTTCTTTTTTTAATTGAGGTCTACTACGTAGTGTTTTATTATGCCGGCTCTATTGATACCTGTTACAAGTAGTACTTTATCGGTAGCTTCGCTGTTTAGAGCCTCTGTGTATATATCTTTTACCTCTTTTACCGACGATACGGTTTTGTTGTTTATCTTCAATATGATAAATCCTTTATAGATACCCGCTTTTGCGAATAGTCCACCACGTTGTACTTCGTCGACAAGTAAACCGCCGTTGTAGTTGAGGCGTTGTTTTGTCTGTATCGATAGCGGTTCGAGCGTAGCTCCGAGTCTATCCATATCCACAGCTTTCACTATGTTGGTGTTTTTACTGCTGTTTTTCAGTGTAACGCGTAGAGTTATCTCTTTATTGTTGCGATTTACGGTTACATTTATATTATCGCCCGGACGATATGCCGCTACCTGCTCTTGAAGTTCGGCTACAGACTTTATCCTTACGTCGTTGATAGCCACTATTATATCGCCTTGCTTTATTCCTGCGTCTTTTGCCGACGAATTGCTGACAACATCGTCTACATAAGCACCGTCCATAGTCTTCAGGTTTTTGTCTTTTGCCAGTTTATCGTTGATATTGGCTATCTTCACTCCGAGTACGGCGCGTTGCACTATGCCATAATCTTTGAGGTCTCTGACCACTTTACTTACTATAGTGGTAGGTATTGCAAATCCGTATCCTATGTAAGAGCCTGTTTGCGAAGCAATAGCGGTGTTTATTCCAACGAGTTCTCCGGCAGTATTGACAAGTGCTCCACCGCTATTTCCCGGATTTATAGCGGCATCGGTCTGTATAAAACTTTCTATCTTGCGTTCGGAAGGAACTATGTCCATTTCTCTTGCTTTTGCCGATATTATACCTGCCGTTACCGTCGAGGTAAGATTGAACGGATTGCCGATAGCAAGTACCCATTCGCCTACTTTGAGGTTGTCGGAGTTGCCTATGGTTATGGGTTGCAGGTCGGTAGCATCTATCTTTATCAGAGCCACGTCAGTCGAAGGGTCGGTACCTATTACTTTGGCTTTGAAAGTACGTTTGTCGTTGAGAGTTACCTCTATCTCTGCCGCATTGTCTATGACGTGGTTGTTTGTAACGATATATCCGTCGGTCGAAATTATTACGCCCGATCCTGCTCCGGTAGTAGCTTCGGGCTGCTGAAAACTACGAGGCTGTCCGAAGAAAAAATCGAAAAACGGGTCGCCAAATTCTTGAATCGAATTTTTCACCTCTTGCTTCACTTTTACATGTACTACCGAGTGTACGGTTCGTTCGGCAGCATACGTAAGGTCGGTAGAACCTATTTTCGTATCCGACATCGAGGCGAATTTCACAGGAACTTTGTCTTTTGCCGTCGGTGAAAAATAGTCGGCGTTATACTGTCGCTTTTCGTAGACTTTTATAGTAGCAATAGAGGTCGTAGCCGATAGCAATATTGCTACTAATACTAACATAAAATTCTTTCTATTCATAGTTGTTCCAGAGTGGTTTAATTGTAATTTAAAATATTGTTTACACCACTAATAACGATATTTAGTTCCGTTTATTGTGTTAAACCGACGGCAAAAGTAATACTTTTTCTTGTTAATACGATATTTTGCGGCTAAAAAAGACGATAAATTAACCTATTTAACACTTTTACTACCCGTATGAAAAACCGCATTAACAATTAAGAGATATAGACATCGTTGCTGTTTTTTCCCTTATCCGCTATGCTATTAGAGGCAAAAAGATTAAATTTGCGACATTATTTTATTATATTTGACGCTATGTTATTCATAAACGGTACAATAAATTCGGGAGACGGTTTCCGCAGAGCCGACCTCCGCATAAAAGATGGTAAAATACAACAGATAGGCATATTACAGCCCGATGATAGCGAAGAGGTGATAGATATCGCGGGAAAAATTCTACTCCCCGGCTTCGTCGATGTACACGTGCATTTCAGAGAACCGGGCTTCGGCTATAAAGAGACTATCGAGAGCGGCAGTAAGGCAGCTGCAGCAGGCGGATACACTGCCGTATGCACTATGCCCAATCTTGCACCGCCCCCCGACAGTGTCGCTAATATAAATATCCAAAAGGAGATAATCGCAAAGAGTGCTGTGGTGAAGGTATATCCGCTTGCTACTATCACCGTAGGTCAGAAAGGTGGCGGTAGTCTTATAGACTTCGATAGTATGAAGCAAGAAGTAGCTTTCTCCGACGACGGAAGAGGCGTACAGAGTCGCGAGATGATGGCAGAGGCGATGAAAACGGTAGCTGCGTTCGATGGTATCATAGTAGCTCACTGCGAGGTAGACCAACTCGTGAAAGGAGGCTATATCCATGACGGAGAGTATTGTAGTCGGCATGGTCACAAAGGGATATGTTCTCGTAGCGAATGGGAACAGGTAGCTCGCGACGTAGAGCTCGCAAAGGCTACCGGCTGCCGATATCACGTATGCCACGTATCTACGAAAGAGAGTGTCGACATCATACGCAAGGCTAAAGCCGAAGGCGTACGGGTAACCTGCGAGACGGCACCGCATTATCTTATCTTGTCGGACTTAGACCTCGAGGAAGATGGGCGTTTCAAGATGAATCCTCCTATACGAAGCGTAGGAGATAGAGAGGCTCTAAGAGCAGGACTCATAGATGGCACTATCGACGTCATAGCCACAGACCACGCCCCACACTCTGCCGAAGAGAAGTCGCGGGGACTTGCTCGAAGTGCTTTTGGCATCGTAGGGCTCGAGACTGCCTTTTCGCTTATTTACACCCATTTGGTCGAGAAGGGAATCATCTCTTGGGAGCTACTTATAAAGACTATGTCTATCAACCCTAGGCAGATATTCCGACTTGGCGGAGGACTTGCAGAAGGTGCTCCTGCCGATATTACCGTCATAGACCCTGCGGCGAAATGGACTATATGCCCCGACAAATTCGTTTCGAAAGGTAAAGCCACTCCCTTTGCCGACTGGGAGGTCGACGGCAAGGTAGAGATGACTTTTGTCGACGGCAAAAGGGTATTCTGATGCCAAAGCACTCGGATTCGTGGCGTTGTATGTTTTTTTCATACACGTTTTGCGTAAGGCACAAACCCGATTCACCTAAAACCCCATTTAAACGATTAAATGCTTATACGATTAAACAAAATCGTAACGTACCGCAGGTAGTAATTGAATTATTAACTTTGCAGAAAATAAAACACACAACAGGAATAATATGAAAGTATTTGTAATAGGGGCTGGTGGCAGAGAGCACGCCATCTGTGCTGCCTTAGGAAAATCTCCAAAAGTAACCGAGATATATTGTGCTCCGGGCAATGCCGGTATCGCACGTATAGCTCATTGTGTCGCTATCGGCGATACGGAAGTCGACGAACTGTTGCGGTTTGCTCAGACTCACTCGATAGACCTTACCGTCGTAGGACCCGAGGCGGCTTTGGCAGCCGGTATAGCCGACCTCTTTACACAACACGGACTTAGAATTTTTGGTGCCTCGAAGCACGCCACCCGTATAGAGTCGAGCAAGGAGTTTGCCAAAAACCTGATGATGAAGTACGACATTCCTACTGCCGACTATGCCGTTTTTGCCGATTATACCGAAGCGATGGCTTATGTCGAGCGACACGGGACACCGATAGTGATAAAATACGACGGTCTTGCGGCGGGTAAGGGCGTCGTAGTAGCTATGACGCACGCCGAAGCCGAAGCGGCTCTGCACGATATGCTTATGGAGCACAAGTTCGGCTCCGACAGGGTGATTATCGAGGAGTTTATGCAGGGGCAGGAGTTCTCTTTTATGTGCTTCGTAAATGGCGCTGACGTATATCCGATGGCTTTGGCACAAGACCATAAAAGAGCTTTCGAGGGCGACCTCGGACCCAATACGGGCGGAATGGGTGCATATTCGCCACTGCCCTTCATCACTGCCGAAGACCGAGACTTTGCCCTCAACCGCATAATGAAACCTACGGCAAATGCTTTGGTAGCAGAGGGTTGTAGCTTCTGCGGCGTATTGTACGGTGGGTTGATGAAGACTGCCAAAGGGATTAAAGTCATAGAGTTCAACGCACGTTTTGGCGACCCCGAGACCGAAGTTGTCTTATCTCGCCTCACAAGCGATATCTTCGACATCTTCAACGATGTCTTAGACCGCAGGACGCCTTGCATAGAGTGGGATAGTCGTGCTGCAATAGGTTTCGTGCTGGCATCGAAAGGGTATCCCGAGAGCTATCGTAAAGGCTTCGAGATAAAACACCTCGACACGCTCAAAGGGGTAGAGGTATTCCATATGGGCACTAAATACGACGGCGACCGTCTGCTTACCAATGGCGGCAGGGTACTCTTCGTAACGGGGTTGGCGACGACACTTGCCGAAGCCCGCGAGAATGTTCTGGCAGAAATAGCCAAGATAGATTGCGATAACCTATTCTATCGCAGAGATATAGGCTATCAGGCGATTTGAATGGGGAGGTGGATGTGTGTTGGCAATAATATTAATAACTAAAACTCTATTTATCTGAATAGTGCATTAGTAATTTTAGAATTATAATCCTTGCCTCTTGTTCAAGTATTTCGTATACTATTCGATTCTTTTTATCGACCCGCCTACTCCAAACCTCTCGGGATATGTAATGTTTCAACTGTTCGGGATTACCTATACCCATTCGTGGAGAGATTTCGAGTTCTTTTAGAAGTTTCTCTACTCTATTACGGATGCTTTGGGGATACGATTTTTTTATAATAGAGAGATCTGCTTGAGCCTCACGCGACATATACAGAGAATAGACTAATCCCATAGGTGTTCGATGTCTACTCTTTTCAATAAACTATGCTCTCTGTCGTAATCGGCAGAAGACAGTAGTCTGTCTATTTCTTTATAATCGTAATCGAGTTCTTCACTTTTTCTCACACTAAACTTGATTTTCAGAGAAGACAGTAATTTGCTTACCTTGTCGAATTCTAAGATGTCTGATGTCTCTATCACTATTGTATTCATAATATATCTTCATTTATTGTGACACAAAGGTAGTAATTATTTCTATTGATAGACAAAATAAATCATTAATTTTGGCTGAGATAAGAAAAAAACGTAATTTTGTAGCCGATTTATAAATGAAGGAATATTATGAATATGAAGTAATAAAGAACAAAAAATAAATGTAAATATGAGAGTAAATACAACATCAACAAACTATTTCTTTTGTAAGAGTAAAAAGATGATTATTATTATTATTGGTCTTTTTTTATTTTCATCAATTTGTCAATTATCATTAGCTCAAGAAGTAGAAGAGCTAAAAATCGAAAATCAAAGTCAGAAAAAAGAAGAAGTATACAAATCAAGTATGTTAGAGCTTGAAGATAATGGTGAACAGTCAACTTCTGAACTATAACTCAAGAAGAAACTAATCAAATAGAAAAAAAACACCCAAGAAAAAACGAAAGAAAACAAAAAAACAAAGAAAAAATACTGAAAATCAAATAATTCAACAGCCTTCCTCTGAACAGCTTTCAAGCGAAAAAGATAGTTCTGATAATTCAGGCGTTATTTATTTTATACTTATTGTTATTAGCGTTTTTCTTATACTGATGATTTTGATAATCATGTTTTATAGATATGAAAAAAAATGTTGTAATTGTAAGAAATGGAACGCAATGAAAGAATATCAAAGAGATTTGATAGGAGAGAAGGCGTCAAAAATAAAAAAGACTCTAAAAACAAAAGACAGAAATGGCAATGTAATAAAAACGACCGAAGTATATGTCCCTGCTACCATTTATTATTATCATATTCATCGTAAGTGTAAATATTGTGGCTATAAAGATATTATAAAAGAGTCTGAAAAAAAGGAGGATTGAATACAATGAAAAAATTGTTCTAAAAATATCACAATCAGTAAAAAGCGGTGGATATACAGAAAATATCAGATGATTTCAAGGAAATCAAAAAAAAATGGGGAAAAGAAGGTAAGGACTTTAATTTTTTTCAATTCATTGAAGACAAGTTTTGGAAAATTACCGAAACAAAACACAGTAGAATTTTGGCTTTTTTTCTTGATCCCAATGAAATTCACGGGCAGGGAGGTGAGTTTTTAAAGTTGTTTCTTAGAAGATTGGGCTTTGATGTTAGTAATTTCAATGCTGAAAAGTGGGAAATATATGTAGAAAAAGACAATATAGATATTCTCTTACAGTCAGACACTATTAGTATTGTAATTGAAAACAAGTCAAATGGGGCTGCAAATCAAGAACACCAACTATATAGATATTGGGTTAATGGGATTTATCATTTTCATCACAAGGATATAGAAAAAGCAGAAAATAAAAATTTGTCACGTATTGTTTATTTGCCAGATGGTTGGTCGTGTAGCCGAAAACCTATTGGACAAACCCAAGAACGCCCTGATTATCTGTCTATTGATGAGTATCCAGAAAGACTAAACGAAGATATTATCACTACTTGGACGTATGTGAAGGATATAAAAGAATGGTTAGAAGAGTGTGCAGCCCCGATGGATGATAATAATATAATCAAACATTTTATTAGTAACTATATTGCTTATTGGAGTAAAATAAGGCAAAAAGACAAAAAATACATGGACATATTAGAAAAATACTTGACAAGTAAAGAAGAGTGGAGTAATATTAATGAAATTTCGAAACAAGTTGGAAATTTAAAAAAACAATGGATTGAAGATTTTGAGAAAAAGATAAAAGTCCATAACGACAATTACTTTTGGGGAGCAAGATACTACAAGCAAACACCTTATAATTTTTGCTGGGGAATACAAGGTAGTGATTGGGACGATATGTGTTTTCTTTACTATCCTTATGTAAATGGTCTTTCTATTTGGGGGCAAAATTTTAGCGTAGTTAAAAATAAATACAAAGCTGAATTTGAAGAAATTTTTAAAGATGAATTTCAATGGATTGATGATGATGCAGACTATGCTATGAGATTGAGAGGAGAAAATTTTGAGCTACGTGATGACGAAAACGGATTAGCTTGGGAATTTCATAATAATACTAAGTTAGTTGAGCGAATAATAGAAGTGATAGAAAAATACACTTATAATAGAAAAGTCTTTGATTTATTCAAAAAAGTAAATGAAGATATTAGAAATCATTGATTCCTCTAATGATAAAAAACAGCAGACATCTTTCTTTTTTTAATGAAAAGAAAGATGTTTTATCATATAGAGATTATAAAGAAAATCGAAATATCATCTGAATATATTCAAGTCTTCGTTGTATATGGGGCTCTCTATCGAAAGGTAGTTCATAATGCTGTGAAAGATATATCCTTGCGACAGAGTACCGAGGCGTTTGAGTCGTCTGTCGTTGTTGTCCGAAAGCCATTCTTTTCAAACATTACTCAAATTCATAGATATTTCATTTATTAGGAGAGTAAATTGATAGCCTGCCTTTTTGCTCCAAGTCAAAATTTTATTGTAATTTTGTAACGATATTACGGCTTTCAAAAGATTCCACAACAAAATATACAACAGTAACTTATGTTTTACTACTTATTCCATTGGTTGGAGCAACTCAACGTTCCGGGAGCAGGGATGTTTGCATATCTGACATTCAGGGCGAGTATGGCGTTCATCTTTTCCTTATTGTGTGCCACTTTCATCGGCAAACGAATAATACGATATCTGAAAAGCCGACAAATACTCGATACTCCTCGCGAGATGAACTTCGGCGGACTGTCCGACGACCAAATATTCGAACAACGCGAAAAGATGCGAAAAAGCCAGACCCCCACAATGGGAGGAATCATCATATTGATTTCTATCATCGTACCCTGCCTTCTGATAGGTGTTCTGCATAACATATATATGATTCTTATGCTTTTCACAACGATATTTATGGGCTGTATCGGGTTTTTGGACGATTACATCAAGGTTTTTCGCAAAAACAAAGATGGTCTCAGCGGACGTTATAAAGTGTTCGGGCAGGTAGGCATAGGGCTTGTAGTGGGGCTTGTGCTATACTTTTCGCCACAAGTGGTTATAATCGAAAACACTACCAAACACACAAAAAACTCTAATAACGAAGAGGTTGTCTATACGTCGAAAGCGGAGAAATCGACTCAGACCACGATACCTTTCTTCAAGAACAACAACTTCGACTACGCCGACCTTTTCGGCTGGGCTGGCGACAACAAACAGTTTCTGGGTTGGATTTTCTTCGTGCTCATCACTATTTTCATAGTTACGGCAACCTCCAACGGAGCCAATCTGACCGACGGTATCGACGGACTGTCTGCCGGCAGCTCGGCAATAATGGGTGTGGCTCTCGGTATCTTGGCGTACGTGTCGGGTAATATCAACTACTCGGGCTATCTCAACGTGATGTTTATCCCCGGCTCGGGCGAACTGCTTGTGTTTGCCGCCGCTTTCATAGGCGCCACAATAGGTTTTCTCTGGTACAATTCATATCCGGCACAGGTATTTATGGGCGATACAGGGTCATTGGCTTTGGGAGGTATCATCGCCGTTTTTGCCATAATCATACACAAAGAGCTGCTTATACCGATATTGTGTGGCGTATTCTTGGTCGAAAATTTATCCGTAATAATACAAACATTCGTATATAAGAGAACCAAAAAACCGAATGCCAACGGCGAAATGGTCGGTCTGCGGGTATTCAAAAAGACACCGCTGCATCATCATTATCAGACAAAAGGCGAAAACGTGGCAGGACCATACCTGATAAAAAGACCTATAAAAACCATTCACGAGTCGAAACTGACCATTCGTTTTTGGCTTGTCGGACTGATGTTGGCGGCACTGACGCTTCTAACCCTGAAAATCAGATAATTCTCATCTCAGTCTCTATGGGTAAAAGAAAGATTATCAACGACGCTGTCCACGGATTTATATCCATACCGAACGATTTCCTGTACGAGCTGCTACAACATCGTTTTATGCAGAGACTCAATAGGATAAAGCAACTCGGCGTTTCGGCAATGGTGTATCCGTCTGCCACGCACACGAGGTTTCAGCACTCGCTCGGAGCAATGCACCTTACTTCGGAAGCAGTCAAGGAGCTACGACTCAAAGGGCACAATATCTCAGACGACGAAGAAAAGGCAGTAATGGCAGCAATATTGCTTCACGATATCGGACATTGTCCGTACTCGCACGTACTCGAAAACATCATCGTCGGCAACATCAGACACGAGCGGATATCCGACATTCTGATGCAACAGATATCCGACGAGATGGGCGGACAGCTCGATACGGCAATACGTATTTTCCGCAACGAATATCCAAAGCACTTCCTACACCAACTCATTAGCAGTCAGCTCGATATGGACAGGTTCGATTATCTCATGAGAGACAGTTTCTTCACCGGTGTAGTCGAAGGCAGCATCGGCTCTGCCCGTATCATCAAGATGCTCGACGTTGCCGACGACAGCCTCGTCGTAGAACAGAAAGGTATGCTCTCGGTCGAGAACTACCTCATTTCGAGACGATTTATGTATTGGCAGGTCTATTTTCACAAAACATCGATAGCTGCCGAGATAATGCTCCGTAATATCATCAGACGGGCAAAAGAACTGATAGGTAAAGGGCAGAAGCTATTCGGTACACCTGCTCTGCTCTATTTCTTGGAAAATGACATCAACGCAGCAAATTTCGCCTCCGACGAGCTTGCAATAGAGAAGTTTGCAGAGATGGACGATGCCGATATAATAGCCTCTATCAAAGTATGGAGCAAACACAACGACAAGGTATTGGCTATCCTTAGCCGTAACTTCATCGACCGTAGATTGTTCAAAACCTCTTCGGTAGCAGGCGAGACAGACAGGGCAACCCTCGAACACCTCGCCCGTGAAAAAGAAAAAGACATTGTATATCAGCTCGGTATCGACAAATGCGATGGGCACTATTTTTCGTCGTACCAGATAGTCGAGAACGACACATACAACTTCACCGACGACAAAATAATGGTACGTCTGTCCGACGGCTCTATCAGTGACCTGTCGGCAAGTTCGTCGATACTGACGCCTCAAAGCCTACACTACGATACACGCAAGTGTCACCTATGTTATTATCAAGCATAATACGGTGATGTACAAGCAAATACTACGTCTGGCTCTACCCAATATCATCACCAACATCACTGTGCCGCTCTTGGGTATGGTGGATCTGGCTATCGTCGGACACATCGGCGACACTCGATATATAGGGGCAATAGCCATCGCCACAATGATTTTCAGTATGATATATTGGCTTTTCGGCTTTCTGCGTATGGGCACCTCGGGCTTCACGGCACAGGCGTACGGAGCAGACGATATGGACGAATCTGCCGATATACTGTTTCGCTCGTTGTCGGTGGGGCTTACGGCGGCTCTATGCCTTATTGTATTGCAAAAACCCATCATCGACACCGCTCTGATGGTTGTAGGCAGCAGTACCGAGCTCAAAGAGATTGCACGACGATACTTCTACGTCAATATATGGGCAGCTCCTGCCACACTACTGATGTACGGCTTCAAAGGGTGGTTTATCGGTATGCAAAATTCCAAAATACCGATGATGATAGCAATAGCTGTCAATATAGTTAATATCGTGATGTCGTTGATATTCGTCTTTGTGCTGCGACTCGATATAGAGGGTGTTGCCCTCGGCACAGTGATAGCCCAATACACAGGGTTGGGGCTTGCCTTCGTATTCTTTTGGCGTCGATATGCCTTTATACGCCATCTGATGAGCTGGCGCAGGAGTATGAGGCGTAGGCAGATGAAACGTTTTTTCAGCGTCAATCTCGATATATTTCTGCGTACGGTCTGCCTTATAGCCGTGTTTTCGTTTTTCCCCATTGCCGGATCTAAGTATGGCGACAACGTATTGGCGATAAATACATTGCTGATGCAGTTTTTCACTCTTTTCTCGTACATAATGGACGGTTTCGCATACGCAGGCGAGGCTATGACGGGGCGGTTTATCGGGGCGGGCGACCCCGATTCTCTGAGGCGCAGCATAAGAGACAACTTTCGGTTGGGCATAATGCTTACAGCCGTATTTACGCTTGTCTATGCCTTTGCGGGCGACGGTCTGCTGTATCTGCTTACCGACAAAAAAGATATAATACGTCTGTCGGCAGAATATTACCTTTGGGTGCTGCCTATACCTTTGGCAGGATTTTCGGCGTTCTTGTGGGACGGCATATTCATCGGAGCAACTGCCTCGCGTGCAATGCTCTACGCCATAACGGCAGCGACAATATTATTTTTCATTACATATTTTTCGTTGAACAATCTGATGGCAAATAACGCCCTATGGCTGTCGTTGATAATATTCCTCTCGGCACGCGGTATCTGGCAAACAATATTGGCAAAAAAAGCCGTCTTCGACAGAGTCAGCTAATCGGATTTTTTTTTGTACCTTTGCCATTCGAAATTTTTTATTTAAAATAAGCCATAACTACAACAGAATGAATATTGTTAGAAACGATGTCGACTCTTGTAATTCGACACTTACCCTTACTATCGACAAGCAAGACTATGCCGATAAAGTAGAAAAATCACTAAAAGAATACCGCCAAAAAGTACAAATGCCCGGATTCCGCCCCGGTAACGTTCCGATTGGAATTGTAAAAAAGATGTACGGTAAGTCTGTACTCGTCGAAGAGGTAAATAAACTTATCTCGGAATCGTTGTACAACTACATAAAGGACAATAAAATAGATATCTTAGGCGAACCTATATCCAACGAGAATATTCAGAAGCCGATAGATTTCGACAAAGACGAAACATTCGAGTTTGTATTCGATATAGGTCTCTGTCCTACAATGAATATCGACTTCGATACGAAAGATAAGATCACCTATTATACCATTACCGTAACAGACGAAATGGTCGACGAACATATAAATATGCACGCTTCGCGTCTCGGAAAATATGTAACGGGTGAAAAGACAGAAGAAACGTCTGTAATAAAGGGAGATATGAAAGAAATCGTCGAAGAAGGAACTGAAAAAACAGAACCTCTCGAGGCTGTAGACGTCCTTCTTACTCCCAAATATATCAAAGATGCAAAACAAAAGAAACTATTCGTAGGTAAAAAGATAGGCGCTAAAATCAAATTCAATCCCGTCAAAGCTATGGAAAATGAATATGAAGTATCGTCGATGCTTAATATCAACAAAGACAAAGTGAAAGACTACGATCGTGATTTCGAATATGTAATAAAAGATATCACCAATCACCAAAACGCCGATATAGACCAAGATCTTTTCGATAAAGTATTGGGCAAAGGAGTGGCAAAAAATATCGATGAATTCAAGGAAAAGATAAAAGAGGGAATATCGGACGTATATGCTGCAGACAGCGATTATAAGTTCGGTATGGACGCTCGCAAAATACTGATAGACAAAAATAAGAACGTGGTATTCCCCGAAGAGTTTCTCAAAAGATGGATACAAACCACAAGTAAAGATCCCAATAAAGAGGTATCCGACACCGAATTCAACGGTATGCTCGAATATCTGAAATGGGATCTGATAAAGAAATCGTTCGTAGAGAAGTACGATATCAAAATCGAAGATAAAGAGATAAGAGATGCTGCTCGTCAGGATATTGCTATGAGATTTGCTCAATACGGTATCAACAATCCGCAAGAGGAAATATTAAATTCTTACATAGAAGAGTCTATGAAGCAAAAAGGTGCTATCGAACAGTTTTATCAGCAAGCAGCCGAGCGAGCAGTCGTAACAAAAATAAAAGAGTTAGTAAAGATAAATAAAAAAGATATTACCCTCAAAGAATTCAATGAGTTGGTAAGTGGCAAAGAATCATAGTCAAAAATATATATAAATTAATTAATGTAGGAAATAGAGTCTAACCCCGTAGGGTAGATTCTATTTTTATTTATTTTCCTATCAACTAATATATTACTACATATTAAATGATATGTAATAGACAGCATATTGGATATTGACAAATATTTTCTTTGGTATTTTCGAATAAACATAGAGAATATTTTTATACCTTTGTGTTTCAGTTATCCATATAAGCAAAACCTATTAATTTAATTATGAACAGTTTAGAAAACCAAGAAAACATTGTAAACGACACTACGGAAGTTTCCGACAAGAAGGTAGAACCCACTGAGAGTATGCAGGATACGACAGAAGTCGTTGCGAATACAGATATGCCTGTAAATCAAGAGGGAGGAGATAATCTTGAAAAAAATAAATCCTATGTCGGCTATACTCGCGAAGAACTTGTAAATGAATTGCAAGAACTACTGAAAAAGACTGAAAGTGCCGTTATAAGCGATATAAGAGGTTCTGTAGAATCCATAAAACAAGCGTTTTATAGGCTTCACAAAGATAAAGAGAATCTTTTACAATCGGAAGGAGATGAAGGTACCGTTGTAGAGAGAGTTGCCGATAGTGTAGAGGAAACTTTCAGACAATTGCTTGGTAAGTATAAAGAAATGAAGGCATCTGCAAATGCGTTGCTTACAGAAGAAAAAGAAAAGAATCTAAAACTCAAAGAAGAAATTTTAGCCAAACTCGAAGAGTTGACAAACTCCACAGACGACTTATCGACGACGATTCCGGCTTTCAGAAAGTTGCAACAAGAGTGGAAAGCTATAGGACAAGTACCACAAAAGGCTGTAAACGAGATTTGGAAGACATACAATAAATATCAGGAAAAGTTTTACGACCTCATAAAAATAAATAACGAGTTGCGTGAATATGATTTCAAGAAAAACCTTGAGTTGAAAAACACATTATGTCTCGCCGCAGAAAAACTCGAAGAAGAGCCTAATGCTGTACTGGCATTCAATACGTTACAAAAACTACATGAAGAATGGAGAGAAATAGGGCCGGTAGCAAAAGAAGAGCGTGAAGCGATATGGAATCGTTTTAAAGAGGCATCGTCGAAGATAAACAAAAAGCACCAAGCCTACTTCGAGTCGCTAAAGGAGAAAGAAGAAGAAAATTTAAAGCTCAAAACAGCAATCTGCGAGAAAGCAGAGGCTATCGACCTCGAATCGCTAAAGAATCGAAAAGGCTGGCAAGACAAACTCGACGAAATACTGGCACTACAAGAAGAGTGGAAAAAAATAGGATTTGCAACTAAGAAAGCCAATACAAAGATATATAAGCGTTTCAGAGCGGCTTGCGATAGTTTTTTCAAAGCCAGAAATATTTTCTATAAAGCCTTAAAAGAAGAGATGGCAGAAAATCTGGATAGACGTAAAGCTCTTCTTGAAAAAGCAGAAGCACTAAAAACATCTGACGATTGGAAGGCTGCTACCGAGAAGATAAAAGAGCTCCAAAAAGAATGGCGTAGTATAGGCGTTACCTTCAAAAAACATTCAGACGAAGTTTGGGAAAAGTTCTCGGCTGCTTGCGATTATATATTCGAACAGAGAGAGCAGATATTCTCCGACCAGAAAGCAACGGAAGAAGAAAATCTTAAACAGAAACGGGCTATAATAGACAAGGTAAGCGAGTTTTCGCCGACAGGAAATAAGGAAGCCGATATTGCTACGCTTAAAGAGTTTATGGCAGAGTTCGACAAGGTAGGATTCGTGCCGAGAAAAGACAAAGCAGCGATACAAAATGAGTTTAGAACTCTTATAGACAGTAAGTTCGATATCGTTTTCAACAGACAACCTCAGAACTACAGCGACAACAAAAAAGCAATCGATGAAAGTTCGAACAAATATCTAAAAGAGTACAATACGCTGAAAAAAGAGATTGCTTCGTACGAAAATAACATACTATTCCTAAATTCGTCATCGAAAAAAGGCAATTCGCTTGTAGACGAGATGAACAACAAGATATCGGAGCTCAAAGCAAAACTCTCGGAACTTTCCAAGAAAATCTAACGCATTGATAGACATTATAAAATAAAGAGGAGTCCATACACAAGGATTCCTCTTTATTTTTATATAGACCAACCCACATATAAAAAGCGTTATTATTGCAAAAATCAAAATTTATTCATAACTTTGCCCCGAAAAATTTACAACTCGTTTTTCCTTGCGGTCGAGCGTAGCATAAGACTTTTACAAAAACAAAATACAAAATAAATAAATAACAAATAGTTTATGAAAGTTTATCAGACTTCGGATATTAGGAACATTACGCTTCTGGGCGGTGCCGGTACGGGCAAAACCACTCTGGTGGAAGCAATGCT
>ERZ773022.279-NODE-279-length-44730-cov-4.797874_pt1 | contig 44730 bp, 34 predicted proteins | sample MGYA00580839_ERZ773022 | MGnify/ENA primary metagenome ERZ773022 (study PRJEB29015, sample SAMEA2738020) | human oral metagenome | biome: human oral; feature: human-associated habitat; material: dental | place: China | collected 2044 ... | reverse complement strand
ACTTTTCAAGAACGTCTATAATACTAGCAATACTTTCGGTAGACAAGCTTTTTAGTTAAAACTTCTTTGCTTTTGCTCATGTGCACTATACCTAAAAGCATCTAGTATGCTTAGTTTTTTCAGGCTTGTTTATCGTAATTTTCTCCACAATTAACTTATAAAGTACCTTATATGCATTATATAACATAACTTACGATGACAGTATCAACTATATATGGGTATATCATAAATTCATATTATGGTCACGTGATTATATGTCTGAATTATTTTTCGAAGCACAAGGATTACAAAATAATTTTAATATCAATATCGTAAAATGGTTTGAGCTTATAGATGGCGGCTCCTATGATCCAAAATTTCCAAATGAAGACGATAAGAAAATATCATATCTAGACGGAATGTGTTTTGCACTAGGATTAATCAGCGAATAAAAAATCAATCTGATTGCTATGTTTTATGTTTATTTTTGACGAATCAGACGACTGAATTTCCGAATACTATTTTGGGTTCACCATTTTTCTAAAGTCACTGGTTTATATGAGCGCGAATGTTTTCAGAATGGCAGACTGTATTATAATATTTCTTATGTACTTATCTAAGGAAGAACGCAAAGATATTATCGAAGCCTACGGCTTTGATAATTTTATCGAGGGGAATCACTATCAGGTCGAGCCCGATACGTGGGTGTATCTTTTCACTAATGATGATAGGTATTATGTATTTATAAGTGCAGATTTTCTAGATTTCTATTATGATCATTTACCAGCGCTACTCCGTTTTAATAACTTTGAATTCCAGCAAATCAACTTCGTGTTACGGCGAGAAGTTAACTCTATTAATTCAGAAAAAACGTCGGGGACGCTATGTTTTGAATATAATAAACAGGTAAAGTAAGGGGCAGCAATCTATAAAACTTTTACACACAAGAGCTAGTTTACTATATGTTCTATTTTTATTTCGACGAATGGGACGACTGTATTTTATAACACTTTCGCCACATTAAGACTAAAGTCCAATCATAGCATCCATCAAATACTCAAATTCGACGAAGGCAATCTCTTATTTACACTATGCGATCATACGCATCCTGGATTTTACTTGAAACACTTTGAATCTGCACATTATTATATTCTACACTATTAAATTAATACAATTCGGAAGGCATAAATGGCTTCAAAAAAGCTCTCTGATAAATAAGATTATATATTATTACCCAATGTTTTATTGTATCCCCAATCTACACTATCGTATCCAGAGAACAAAATCTCCTTAATGGAATCAAAGGAAAAGTGACCTTTTTCTTCTTGCTCTTTTTGTTTAAGGTTATTTATAAAATCATTATATGTTTGATAGTGTGTTTGCAAGAATTTCAAAACGCCTTCTCTTTTTGGAATAGTGTTATATTCCGCCGGCAAATCACAGGATAATGAGTCATCACATAGCAAATCTGCTAAAACCTCAATTGTTACCAACTCAGTGGCAGCTTCATTATCTTCTGGTTTAAAAAAATCACTACGATATTCGCCAGCAAATTCATGCGTCATTTCATGAATAATAATATGGGCCATCTGTATTTCGTCGTCTCGATATCCACCCGCCACATATATTTCTCCGTTAGGTAAAGTAAAGCCGCCAGTATCTCCATCATACCCCTTAGCCCCCATCAGTTCTGATAAATCAGTTTCATTAGCAACAATACGAAGCTTGATATTTTCTTTTAGTTTAGGTAATTTATTGCCATATTTTTGTCTATATCGGTTTAACGCTTCCGTAGCTTGATTAACAACAAATAATTCCCATGCGTTTGGATCTAAGATATCATAGTTTTTTAGTCTTTCCTCAACTAGTCGACTGTCTTCTGTTGTATATTTTAAGATTTGAATTTTAGGCGCTTCGGTTTGTGTACTGATTTGTTGTATAGTTTCTCGATATTCATCAAATTCTGGCATTTCAGATAACTCTACCATATCGCTGGCTAGATTATCTTTTCGATTATTGCGTTCAGTGTCCATAAATATGATTATAGCATAAAGCCACCTGCATCTTTCGATGCGGATAAAGTAGCGTTCAAGAAAATCCAATGGTAGCTAAACATATTACGATGTCCATTGTATAGTTTGTAAGAAAATCAGTCAAAAAGTGGGCTAATTTTTGTCGTCGTGAAGCCAGATGTCCCCAAAGAGTAAGAATATTCCATTATTGGTTATCTGATGAACATGTAAGAAATATTCGTTAGATACCAATTTTTTTATTAATTAATTTTATAGTATGGACTGACCGTATTACGGATTTTAAATTTTAATAACTAGCTACTTTAACCCCTCAAATTGCCGAATCTTAATTTTAAGTTATAATATTTTTATGTATTTATCAAAAGAAGAACGCAAAGATATTATCGAAGCCTACGGCTTTGATAATTTTATCGAGGGGAATCACTATCAGGTCGAGCCCGATACGTGGGTGTATCTTTTCACTAATGATGATAGGTATTATGTATTTATAAGTGCAGATTTTCTAGATTTCTATTATGATCATTTACCAGCGCTACTCCGTTTTAATAACTTTGAATTCCAGCAAATCAACTTCGTGTTACGGCGAGAAGTTAACTCTATTAATTCAGAAAAAACGTCGGGGACGCTATGTTTTGAATATAATAAACAGGTAAAGTAAGGGGCAGTAATCTATAAAACTTTTACACACAAGAGCTAGTTTAACATATATTCTACTTTTATTTCGACGAATATTACCGCCGCAATGCCAGGCGGCTCTTTTGGGTGAAAGAACAAATAGAACATTTATGTCCAGCGGTAAAAAACAATCATACTTTATATTAAAGTATGAATTAGTAATACTCTCTGCGTCGCATTAAGATGAGTAAATAGTTTCTAGTGTCTTGGCTTTATTCAGCCATATTATCCCACTGATGTTTTCGAATAATTTCATCAATGCAATCATCGTACAGCTTATCATCTTCGGATTCATTTTTCTCTTTTACATAAGACGTCTCAGAAAGAGTTTTTGGACTCTCAAAAGTATATGCCGGAACCTTATCTTCTCCGTTTTGCCCAACTGACATCACGTTAGCTACCTTTTTGAATCGCCCAGCTTCTTTGTCGAAAGTCATACAATCTACGTCGCCGTTTTCCGGCAAGACAATATGGCAGTATTCAACCTCGTCACCATCACGATTTCCGCGAATTGTCTCTTCTTGCATCGAAAAGCCCACCAAGTCTGGCAGCGAATAATTACCATACGATTCGGAAGCGTTTGGATGTGTATGTCCAAGACTGACCAGTGGTTTTAGACCAGAGGCTTTCATTTTATCGATATGACTGTTAATTGCTTGCCAATATACTGATAGAAGAACATTGAAATCCGCCGCCGAGTCATCCGCCTCCCACTCTGGGTTTTTATCATAGATAGCTTTTTTCGTCTCTTCATTAATATCGACGTCGCTAGCTATTCCGTTAAACAAAAAGTTTCCGCCTTGCACCCAACCTAAAACTAAGAAGGCGTGTTCTTTTTTCGTTTCTGAAGTTTTTTCTGCTAGAGATTTCATTTTGTCATATACTGCTCCAGTCATAACCATTGTTTTTTCGGATTCCTCAATGTTCTCGTGAAAAATGGAGACCCTTGAGCCTCTACCAGCATCACGATACATCTTCAGATTTTCAATAATTTTTTGGTTGTTTTTGCCGTTCATTAAAGATTCAACGGTGGACACTATCCTGTGGTCTTTTAATATTTCTCCAGGCGTAGAAGATTGATTAATTGTTTCCATATTTTGTATTATACCACCCTATTTCACTCAAGCCTCAAGTGCTTTACGCCGTTCTGGGTTTTCATTTTTTACTATTTGCTCCCCAGGCCACAAGAAGCTTGTATATCCTTTTTCGCGTCCATAGATTGCATTTTTCTCTTGTTCATTTTCGTTAACCGACTCCCCCCATTCTCCTGCATAAAAGCTTATTTCTCCGACAGTGACTTCAGCACCTATTTGATCAGCAATATTCCGCAATGCCTTTAATTGACAGTCAAAGTTAGCGTACGCCCTATACGCAATACTATTCTCAATTTCCTCGCTAGATAATCCGGAAACTGCAATCCTTTCTTCATCAAGTAAATTGCTAAGTATTTCACCTCTAATCGGATCTTTTTCTTCATTACTAAGAGACTGCCAGTACACTTCCGACCTTTCTCTTAGCTCAGATTCACTAAGCCCTCTTCCTTTACTCATAAAAGGAGCGGGGCTTTCAACGGTTTTCCTATATGGATGAAAACTAATAACATCAATTAGTTTAGTATCTTTTACTAGCTCATCAGCAACTTTTCTGGCTTGAATTTGGTCTATAACTTGCTTTGTAAAATCATAGTCATAGAACGCGGTGCCAGTAAGTGATAATTTAATATCAGGAAAAGAGGTTTTTAAGGCTTTTGCAGTCTCAAAATAAAGATTCGCATAAGCTTCCGTATCAACCGTGTCAGCAAAGGCTTCAGTTTTAAATAAAAAACCATTACTTTCGTGACTCATATTACATTCATTTCCAAGCTCTAAAACTAACCCCTTTCCAGCTTGTTCAGAATATCCACTTTGCTCCACAAAACTATGGCACAGCAAAATATAATCCGATGGGTTTTCTGGGATATTGCTAGTCAGTTTACCGTCTTCGCCTTTATGTAGTTGGTTCATCACGACCAGCAGCTCTGATCCAGCAGCTTTTTCTCTAATTTTTTTAACCTGCGACATTACGTCGCTATCAATATGAAATCTGTTTTCACCCTTTTCGTTCACAAACTTTTCTGAATTTGCCACCGAAAACGCCGACTGTGGAGCATGTGGATTGATCCTCATTTTTACTCCCTCTGGTACCTTTGCTAAAGTATCATCCAACAATTGATCTTTTAGAAGTTCTTCATTTATTGCCTCCTGTATTCGCCCCGCTGGCTGCCCAAGTCGCTCTGATATTATATCTATATATCCGCCAGAATCTAAAAACTCTCTAACTTTTATAGCTTGTGCTCTTCTTTCTGGCCAAATAATAAGCTTGCTGTCGATATTGTATCCCAAAACATCAGGATTCTCAGCCACTATATTAATTTCATAGTTATGTATTTCTTCCAGATTCTTCATTTCCGTATTTTTCGGCAACCCTTCAACAATATCACCTCTAACCGGAAGAAAATCCGGCCAATCATCATCATTCGATGATTGCGGTATATCCTCACGGCATTTATTCAGTCTTTCCATATCATCCTTGCCTTTCTATTAGAGTCATTCATGTCTAGTAGCTAATCACATCATACCATAACTCAGATTTTAAATTCTATTTGATATAATACAAACATGAATGAATTTCTTAATAACCACCAAACTGATTCTGATAATGACGAATGGGAAAAAACTATACAAAAAAATATGCAGGACCTTATAGGTCACTTTAATCAACAAGAAAAACCAGAATCAACTCCTCATCCTCAATACGAGTATAGAGCAACAGATATAAAAGACGTAATTGAAAATGCTGAACAATATATTATCCCGGAATGCTTAGAAGCATGTAAGGCTTTGTGGAGTAAAAATATTGAAACTATCATGTGCGCTAACTATAACGATAACGACGATTTGTTTATCGATCTACTTAATGATGGGCTTTCTGATGAGAATAAAGAAATATTCATTAGAAACGAGGGGAAAGGTTTTAGATTGGGCGACGAGCATGATGATCCTTATATATATGCATCAGGCCAAACTTCAGAATCCGCGGCAGCCTTGACGGCGCTTGTTGATAAGCTTAAAATCCAGGATGTCAGAAATAACAGATTTCAATCTTCAGAAGAGTTTTTAGAAGAATATAAATATGGCGATATGCCAGTTGAGTATACTGGCGAAGTAGATGAGTATGGCAATGCCCTAGTTGATCGTCAGTATATTCCAGAAAGAGCAAATGCAACGCTTCAAGATGCACTTATACAGACTGGTAAGACCAATCTTTACATCCCATCAGAAAACAGAGTTTATGAATCTCAAATGTTTCTAGACTGGCATAATCGTTACCTAAAAGAAAAGAATTTGCTATAACCTATCTTTAATCTCAGCTATTTTTCGCCACGACCATACAACATTCACAACCTATGCAACATTTCAGCAGGAAGATAATAATTTCCAGTACACTCTTCTTGTATTATACGGTTAAACCTCTCAATATGTGCATTATCATTAGGTCTACCTAACCTTATTTTTCCACTTCTGATACCATCTCCAGGATGTGAGTTAATACGATACTATTTTGTTTTTATTCTGTTATTATATAAATAGACGCACCATTCATAGTACATTTACAAGAAAGGGGGGAAACTCATGGACTTAAGTAAGTATAATGATATTTTACAGTATGTTAAAAATTTATTTGAAAACGACCTTCAGGTCTTAGAGGTAAAACAAGTTATCCTTTATGGATCTGCCACATATCCAGGATGTTTTGATGAGCTAACATCTGATATAGATATCATAGCATTAGTTAGTAAGACGGATACGCGAAGCTTAGATGATATTATATCTCTACTAACAAATAAATTGCAGAATAATATAGGATATAAACATCCACTCATTATAAGAGACGGTGCAGGAGAACGAGTAGAATTTTCTGTGATTTTCCGACACACTATAATCGATTGTACGATTATGAAATCTTTGCTTCCTAACTATGTAGAATGGCAATATAGTGCAGTCCACGATTCAGTCGATATCATCATCGGATCTATTGTGAATAAAGGTCTTGCTTTAATAGGGGACAAAGCGAATCTAGTAGACTCAAATTTAGATATTCAACCATTCTATGGCGACAGACTTCGTGCTAAACGACTTAAAACACTTAGTACTTATCTCTATAAAAAAGTTATCCGTATGCGACAACTAATCAAAGCCGACAATCCAGAAGTAATAGACTATTATTTCCGGTATAGAATAGTGTTTTTAAAATGGCTGTTTTGTTATTTACGAGAGTATCCAGTAAATCTTTTTAAACACCTCCATTTTCAGTTAGAGGGTATGAAGGATAAAATGGGTGAATCTAAATTAAGTCAGCATGAGCAATCTATAATTATGTTACAAAGCAGTGATTCCATTCAAGAAAGTATATCTAATTTTCTTGATTTGTATGAAGGCTTTTTATATCAATACCAACATGAAGATATGAATGAAGAATGATGCGTAGTTTTAAAGTGGCGCCTAACCAAACGGCGCCACAATCAAAGGCAAGAAAAATGAAGGATAAAGAATTAATTCAAAAATTATTCGGTCGTTACAACGTTTCAAATTTTCCAAAAATTATCAAGTACATGCAAGAGTTTGACCAAAAAGTTAAACCTTATAGCAATTATGGAAAACCTTATTTTAAAGGCGTGCCTAAATTTAGTTTTTACGAATATTTAAAGAATCAACAGCTCAATCAAACACCAGAAGAAATAGATACTGTTTTTGAACGGCTAGCTTCTTTCACTCAAAATCTTCCGAACTGGAATAATCCAGGTACCATGATTAATGTCGTTCCTCCAGTAAATCTAGCTTCACTTTCTGTTATCAATTATATTCAAGGACTTAATTCTAATTTCGCTCAAGATACCTATGCTGGTTTTTTGATTACCGCTGAATTAGAAGTAACTAAATATATTTCTGACCTTGTAGGTTGGAACTGGCAGAAAAGTATCGGTGTATTTACTTTTGGCGGAAAAGGCACAAGCTTATATTCTACAAAAATAGCTTTATCTAAATGTGACCCAGACGTCTCAATGTATGGTTGCAAAACATCCAACTATTTCATTCTGACCAGTGCCACCGCCCATCCGTGTCATTATGAAGTCTGTGATTGGTTAGGTCTAGGAAAAAACGCTTGTATTGAAATTCCATGTCTAGATAATGGTGAAATTAATTTATCAGAAACTGAGAAAATTATTTGTAATGAGCTTGATAAAGGAAAAATATTTTTAGGATGCAATCTAAACGGCGGTAGTACGAATGAATTATATATTGATCCCATAAAATCAGTACACGATTTAATTACTAAAATCTCCCAGAATTATAAACTTACATATCGTCCTCATTTACATGTCGATTCTGTAATTGGCTGGGTGTATCTATTCTTTCAGAATTATGACTTTATTAACAATCCACTAAAGATTAACGAAAATAGCCTAAAGAAAATTCATTTTCTAAGTAATCTAGCGCAAGACTTTAAGTACGCCGATTCGATGGGTATAGATTTTCACAAAACTGGTTTTTGTCCATACGCCTCTAGTCTCTTTCTTTGTCGAGAACGTCAAGATTATTTTGCTATGAATCCTGCAAAATATCAAGATCTTCAAGATTTAGAATATGGAAATTACAACCCTTATCATACTACCTTAGAGCTTAGTCGTCCTGCAACTGGGGCTGTGACTGCCTTAGTCTCTCTTAAAACATTGGGGGTCGAGGGTTTTCAGCAGATATATAGTAGCATGTTTGAGGCCTCTGAATTATTTAGAAAGAAATTAGCTCAAGATTCACGAATATGTATTATCAATCCTGAAAGCTGCTGGCTGGCTTCACTTTTTATCTTAAAGCCTGAAAATTATCAAAATCTTAATTTAGATGACATTATCGCCCTTGACGATTCTAGCCAACAAGAAATCAAGAATTTTAATATTAATTTTGCAAAATACATTCAACAGAAAGCTTGTAATTCCGAGATAAATTTTGTTTTTACTTCGTCCAGAAGCCATGTCATACCTGGAACCAATATTTCTCTAGGTACTTTAAAAGCTTATCCCATGTCCGTATTTTTTAATCAATACTCTGTAGTAAAAATTATCCAAAAGCTAAAATGTTGCATAGATGATTACATAACTAATTATACAAACAATGATACACACAACATCATTAGTCTAATTTCAGATGATATGGTATATAAAGAAAAGAAATAGAAAATATGAAAGTTAAAAATAATTATAATCAAACCCTTACCAATATTGGTGCCTCTGTACAAAAATATTTTGGTTTATCTCAAAAACACTCAGGCCTACCACTGGTGGATAAATTATTAGCCACACACAATCCTCAAAATGTTGTAATTATTCTCTTGGACGGCCTAGGCTCTCGTATTCTAGAACGCGCATTGCCAGAATCTGCTTTTCTTCGACAAAATTTAAAACAAACCCTCACTACTGTTTTTCCAGCCACTACCGCCGCTGCCACCAGTTCAATTCGTACTGGCCTTAACCCCGTAGAACATGGCTGGACTGGCTGGACCGCCTATATTCAACCTATTGATAAAGTCATCACCCTATTTTTGAATACCGAGAAAGGTAAAGACGAAACTATTTGTACCGACTATCTCGCAGTCAAACCTCTTCTTGTATCCGAGACTATCCCTGATCAAATTAACCAATTCACCAAACATAAGGCATTGGAAATTATGCCTTTTGGTAATGATCCATATACAGGATTCGGGGAGATGATAGAAAGAATTAGAGATGAAGCGAGCCGACCTGGTAAAAAATATATCTATGCGTATAGCGACGAGCCAGACACCACCATGCATGAAAAAGGCCCAGACTCCAGGATAGTTAAAAAAATCATCAAAGAGCAAAATGATCAAATCGCCGAACTTTCAAATTCACTTCACAGCACTCTCTTGATAGTCCTAGCTGACCATGGGCACATTAAAACTAAAACATTATATCTCAAAAATTATCCAGATATTCTAGAACTCATGACACATAAAACTTCTATTGATCAACGCGCCGCCGTTTTTAAAATTAAACCCGGTAAAAAACAGGAATTTTGTCGTCGCTTCAATAAGCATTTTGGTAATTTTTACACTTTATATAGTGCAAAAGAAGTCAAGGATAGTAAATTATTTGGAGACGGCCCTGAAAATGTTCTATTTGAGAGTATGTTGGGTGATTTTCTCGCTATTGCTAAAACTGATGTCGCTATTACAGCTCCTGGAGACCACTATCATGTATCTCATCACGCCGGTTACACAGATGATGAACTCTTAATCCCCTGCATCGCCAAGTTTTTACCTTAAATACCCCACTAGGTTTATTTTTTATTGATGTCTCTTTGTGTTGGTTAGTGTTGCACTTGAGATGTTAACTCAGGAGCCAGTCTTTATCTTTGTAATAATTATATTATAATACGAACATGATTAATTTCAAATCAGAGTCCGAATTGAGAAAGATTCTCGATAAATATAAAGTCTCTGGCCTTATTTTTGATTCTCGAAAAGATGCTGGGCCTGATGAAGAAATTTATTTCTATCACGACAAAGAAGGCCATAAATTCATATTATGGTCGCGTGATTATATGTCCGAATTATTTTTCGAAGCCCAAGGATTACAAAATAATTTTAGTATCAATGTTGTAAAATGGTTCGAGCTTACAGATGGCGGTTCCTATGATCCGAAATATTCAAATGAAGACGATAAAAAGATATTATTTCTAGACGGAATGTGTTTTGCACTAGGATTAATCAGCGAATAAAAAATCAGCCCAACTACTACACATATTCATAATCCACTAAACTTAATTTATACCAAACGAGGAAAGAGTAATATTTCACAATCCATAAATCACGTCTATCCGAAAAATATCCACTATATTTTTCTTAGCATCTTTTTGCTTCTCAGCAATAAAATCCCCGATTTCCATCCAGATTGACCTAAAATTATATTATTTATATCATTCATCATAAATACTTCCTATAATACAATCCTAAAATCCGCATACTTATCAAAGAATGCCTCCTCAATCTTCTTTCCGGTTCTCTCTAAATATCTTTTTACTAAATAATACCCAAGCGAGTATCCAGCCCAGCGTGGAAGTTCGTCATTTCCATTAAAAAATATCGTCTCATAATCATAGGACGTAGATTCTAATTGATCACATAATTTTTCGAATAATTTTTTATTTTCTTCATCTGATCGCTCAAGAATTGTCTTAATAAAGACTGTTTTTTCTTCTAGATTTTTTGCAAAATCAGCCTCAAAATAGGTCGCGATGCCTTCGTTTATTAAGCCATCAAATAATGTGTTCATCCATTCATTATTCTTGCCCCAACGAGCAGCATGGCAAAGTTCATGCACTAACATCTCAGTCATTTTAGATTTAGTCAATTTCTCTTCATCCACGCAGATGGTAATTAGATCACTCCAATACGTACGCCCACCAATCCCATCCTCTGGGATTAGCACGAAAGGCATATGGTTCGTAATCATCAAATCTATATCCCAATTTATATTGAGTCTAGAAAAAGCATATAGTTCAGCCTCTTTAACAGCTTCTTTAATCATTTGTTCTGTATTTCGCAAATTGCCGTTCGAATTGGCCAGCAAAACATTAATCTTATTCATATTTTTCTCTCACAAACTCTAGTATATGCCTTGCCGACTCTGGATCATTCCTATTCACCCAGAAAAAACTCTCTTCAACACCACGCTTTTTTAACTCATCCCGTTCATACTGAGCGATATTATCATCAAACCAAACAAATGGAGTATTAAAATCAATCGCCTCAACTTTCGAGCTTATCCAATCAGTCTGATTAACGCTCTTACTTAGTCGATCAACCAATTTCTCATTAAACTCTTCCGAAAGCGCCCGCGGCGCATAATTAACCCCTCCACGACAATAAGTCGTTAACCAATATACAACACAATTATCTAAACAAAACTCAAGAAACTTTTCGATATCCTCTTTTGGAGATACACAACCTTTCAGTACTCCATCTACATCCAAATAAATAATATCATATTAAAATAATACTATAAATCTCAAAAATAAATAAAACGACTATTTTTACTACAAAAAAATAACATAAAAAATACCCTCAGGAAACCTGAGGGTCAAAAGTACAAGCTAGTTTAATAAGAAAGCGTGATCGGCTACGAATTCAGCTTTCCGAAGAGATCCCCGAAGAGCTGGCCAAGGGTAGCTCCAGATCCATTATTAGATTGTTCATCACAATCTTTTTCAGTATCCGCTAATCCCAAAGCCTCCTCACGGTGGAACAACCCCCAGCCCTGTCCAATAGATGGACAGGAACGTGCACTAGCCAGACCGGCTTTTCCGAAGAATTGCTCCTCGATACCGTTCTGGATCTCAGCCACACGCTCGAGCTGTGCTTCAGTCAGCGTTTCCGGCTGGTAGATGACCTCGAACTTATGAGGCGCTGCTGTATAGGCATGAGACCAGTAAATCACCAGTTCTCCAGGGAGAATCTGATTCCATACATGGTCACCTTCGTATTTTTGATGGTAGCGCTTGGAATTGCTTCCACATACCATGGTGTCTACGAAGTCACACTCACGCTCCATACCATTCGGGCTAATCACCCAAGCTTCGCCGGCATTTGTCGCACCATCACGATGCCACAGGCGGATATTGCCTGGGAGACCAAGCTCTTTGGCTTCGGCTTCGGCCGCTTCCTTTTTCGCTTTAGCCTCAGCTTCGGCCTGAGCTTTGCGAGCTTCTTCCTCTGCCTTAGCTTTCGCCTTGGCTGCTGCTTCGGCTTTCTCACGCAGAATCTCCTGATACTGCTCCTCATAGGCTGGGAGATCAGACTTAAACTGTGTGAGCCCTTCCTCAGAGTACTCGTAGGACTTACTATCAGTCTTAATTCCTACTCTAACAACGTTAGAGTAAAATCTCAGACTATTGTCTCCCCACGCATCTCTGCCCTCAGGGAAGGTGTATCCTTCTACGGCCTCTTTAAACAGAGGCTCCCAAGTTGCCTTCGCTTCACGTATTGCACGTTCCGCTTCAGCTCTTGCAGCTCTATTCTCCGCCTTAGCAACCGCTTCCTCAGTGTAGAGATGGCGGATGGTGCAAGCACCCCAACCAGTCTCTTCTATAACAAAGAAAGTCTCCCCCAGCTGATATTGGGTTTCTCCACAAGCTTTAAGACGAGAGTTTATAGCCTCAAGTTCAGCTATAAATATGCCCCTCGCCTGGCGGCTTGCCGCCTGCTCAGCTCTCTTCGCCTTACACTCTTCCAGATCGCTCTGGATAGTGTCATGTGCCGCGAAGAGAGCACCAGTATCGACTGCCGCGTTGTACTCTTCGGTGTCCATACCGAAGTAGCCTCCTTTCCAGGAGTAAACTTCAGTATATCCGGAAGAACAACGACGACCCGTCTCTGTTCTGATATATCCGTCTGGTTCGCTAATACGCGCAATTATATGCGCGACAGGACAGCAGTGCATACTGCTGCTGTTCTGCCATAAGATCTCAGCGCCGACCGCCTCGATCTTTCCGAAACCACCACGGAAACCACCGCGTGCTGTGATAAGCAGGATGCGCTCGTCATCGTTCTTTCCGCAAGGCACCAGAAGGCGTGTACCCTTCTTGGTTGTAATAACCTTGCAGTAATCATCACTCATTGCCTTATTGTCGGCAAGGGTGAATGAATTAAACCATGGTGTAAACCCACCCGCTACTGCGAGGAAAGCATTATATCTTTGACCCGCACCCCTAAGGGCAGGGAATGGAACCTCACTCCAAGCCCATGGCTCTGGACGGTAACTATTTGTCTTTTCGCTTCCATAAAAAAATCTTAACATATTCTCTCCTTCGTATATCAGAGCTTTATAAATTCAAGGGGATTTTCCCCACTCTGATTTCCACTTCCACGGCGACACTATCGTCCCGCTTCAGGTCGCCCCCACTTTGTGAGCAGCGCTAAGTCCACCGTCAAGATAGATTTAACGCCACTCACAAAAGAGAATTATGCCTTATCCTAGCTAATTATTAAGTTTCTATCACCACATCATAAAAGTGATAATCTATATTATTCGTCCGTTTTCTTATAATCTACGAACCTCTAATATCATAACACATTTTTACCAGTTTATCAATATCACCGTTAAGGTCCTGGACCTTAACGAAGCACTTGACAAATAGCATTATATCTGCTGTAATATAGAAATACGGAAATTGTATAGATTAGATAAGGAGGAATTACTTATGGTACATTTAGAAAACATGGGCACAAGAAGCAAAGTTCGCGCTGGTATAATCGGTCATGCGATAGGTGACGCATTGGGGGTTCCCGTAGAGTTCACAGGCCGCAGCCAGTTAGCGCATCATCCAATTCGTGATATGGAGAGTTTTGGCACACATAACATGCCAGCCGGCACGTGGTCCGACGACACTTCGATGGAGATTGCTTTGTTGCAGTCATTAATTGATAAAAGAAGTTTCGACTACAAAGATATCATGGATAATTTCTATAAGTGGTGGAAGGATGACGAATTTACTGCTACTGGCAGAACTTTTGATATCGGCGGCACCTGCGCTGGAGCAATCAGCAATTATCGTATGGGAATGAACCCATCGGAGTGTGGCGAAAAAGGCGAGCGCAGTAATGGCAACGGATCATTAATGCGTATTTTGCCGGTAGCATACGTCTGTTACAATAATTCCATAGTAGGGAATGACAGATATGAGTTGGTACGCAAAGTTTCATCTCTTACTCACGCACACGAAATAAGCGTGCTGGGATGTTACTTTTACATCAATTTCGTTTGCTATCTGCTAGACGGCGATAACTCGGCAGTAGCCTATCGGAAAGCCCAACAAGAGGATTATTCAATCTTCTCAGATTGTGCTCGCGAAGCTTATCATCGCATACTTACCGATAATATTGCCAGCTATAACGAAGATGATATTTCTTCGAGCGGTTATGTTCTGAGCAGCCTCGAGGCATCGCTTTGGTGTTTACTGACTACCGAAGATTACAAGGAAGCCGTACTCAAAGCGGTTAATCTCGGAAGCGATACGGATACCGTGGGTGCTATTACCGGCTCAATGGCCGGCATCTATTATGGATACGACGCTATTCCTTGTGAATGGATTGAAAAGCTCCAACGTTCCGATTATCTGCTAAATCTCTGCGACCAGTTTGCATCGACAAAAATTGAGGCGTAAACCTTGTGGCCCTTATCCAGACATTTAGAACAAACCCCCGATTACTCGGGGGCTTAGTCGTCTAAACTTCATCTTCTGTTGTCTCTAGGAATGCCTTCATTAAGTCTTCGTTATTTGTAAAGTCAGATCCTGCAGCTAGGTGTTGCTTAACTTTATTATTGTAAATCTCTAAATCCATTGGCGTAAAATAATAGAACCCGCCGCCTTCCTGATCTATCCGCTTAAAGGCAAAATGGTCATCTTTTTGCCTTGTTTCTGATGCTGTCATAATGCGCTCATGCGAAGTATCATACCATCTAATTATAGAGATTTCTTGCTCGCCCATTCTATCATGATCTATAGTTACGTTTATACCAACTAAGACCGTATCGTCATTGGGAGATTCAATATAGTAAACTGACTTTGGCAATTTTTCCATAGAATCAACCTTTTCTATATTATTATCTTTACCATTAATATTCTCATTCCCTGAGTGCTTCATGATACTTTCAAATGATCTCATCTTTTTTCCTATATTATGTTAATATTATACCTTACATCCAATCATCGACCGATTCCGATGGCGATTCTGGTGGCGGTGTTGGGGTTGGAGTTGGCTCTGGGGTTGGGGTTGAAAAACTTTCATCCCAGTTTCCCCAATCATCTGGCCAATCTAGCCATGGCTCTGAGGATAGCATCTCTGGTGTCGTCTCTGGTTGTGCCTCTTGAGGTGATTCCTCTGGCGACTGGTTGGATACATCCCAATTGACAGTAGAATCTGGCGTAGCTTCCGAAGGCGGAGTCTTGCGTAATATGACGACTTCTTCTATGGGTTTACCGTTTATTTCTTCTAGGCCCATAGATCGTAATTCTGCAATTATTCCATCACGTGAATCGGAACCTACTTCTATGGATTCAACAAATCCAGCACCGATACCAGTTCTAAACATCTGTTCATTGCAGGATGAATAATAACTGTTAGGATTTGTAATCGTATCAAAGATAGTATCTGGAGAGAGTCGATCAACAAAATATTCATCATCTGTTGAGCCATATGTGTCATAATTATAGGAATACCAATCTGTGCGATCGAAAACTTCGGGCTTAAATACTACCACTGCACCGTTCATTTTTTCTCTTTCAGCTTCATTGGTAATTCTCGTAAAAACGCTGTCAGCTCCACCAGTATCCATATCGATAGTGGACGACATACCACTCTTCATAACACCTCTAGAATATCGTTCGGTCGTACACATCAAACCCTGTGTTAATATTCGGTAGATTGATTTAGCACTTCCAGTCCATAAGTGATGGATTGCGCGTATATCTTCGCCATATCTTTCAAGATATTCCCCATGTTTGCCTCTCTCTACAAGTGTTGTGTAACCAGGGAAGACTTCTTCGCGATGTAACTTTTCCGCTTGCTCCATCTGCTCAGGTGTTAAATCTCCAGTAATCATATGTTGCCATTTATAGCGAGCCATCTTATATTCTCTTTCCGCTTCTTCAGGGACTTCGCCAAGCGCATCTGGAATACCTAAGTCTTTTTCTAAAATTTTACCCAAAATTTGTTCCGTTGCTTCGGGGTCCGTTCCAGATGGAACTTCAACCTTAACTAAGCCCATAGCCGTTCGGACAAGACGACTACTATTGTAAGGAATGGTAATATCCCAGTTGTCGCCGTTTCTATACGATGGATCTGCGATAAATACTTTTACTCCGCCTTTTTCAAAAACGGACGCATCGCATAACTCATATGAATCATCAGAAGACGCACCTTCGTAAGTAATTTTTCCTCGTCGCAAAACTGCTCCACTTGGTGTGGTAATTTCATCTTGCGCACCCTCTCCTTCGCCTTCCGGTTTTGTCGCCAATGCAGCCATTACTTCGGTTGGAGCCCGCAGTTTAAATCTAAATTCCATCGCACCGCGATCTCTTTTGTTTATTACATCGATTTTTTGCCCTTCGATATGATCATGATCGCATACAATTTCGGTTCGGGGACGAACTACTATTTCCCCAGTACGCTCCATCTCTTGACCACTAAGCATTCTGATTGTTTCACTTATGCTTCTTCTCGGTCTACGCTCTCTAGACTCTGGATTTGATGGTTGCTCTGGTTCTCCATAAGTCTTAGCTAAATATTCACGACGTCCTAGTAATCCAGTCAATATCCTATCACGATCTTCGCCTTCTAGACCAGACTCATCTACGATAGCTCTTATATCTTCAGGACTCAACTTACTAACTAATTCACGCGCTTGTCGGCCAATTTCGTCTTCTGTTATGCCTGCAAAAACTTCTCCAGTAGGGCGTCCTGGTACACGCATTGACTGTAGTTCTGGAATAGAATCTGGCGAATATGCCTTGTCTCCACCTTGTGCCCGGAAAATCAAAGAACCACCATTATCTATACGGTAAAAACCATCCTTTCCTTGAACTATATTGTCATAGACGAGACCGACAACATCCCAGTTGGCTAGAAACGCGTCGGCAACAAAACCTTTTTGGACATCCTCACTTCCGCCTTGAGCCTCTCCACTAGCCGGCGTAGCCTCTGGCACAGCTGGCGAAGCAATAGCTTCACGACCGTCCAATTGGATAATTTCTGAACGTACCGCTTTGATCCCGAGTTTCGCATAAACAGCATTAGCCACGAACTCGGCTTGTCCTTGACTAGGATTTTCATAAAACTTAACATAGAATCTCTCGCCATTCGGTTTTTCATACCAACCACCCTCATTAGAGCCTAGCTGACCACTTACTTTTGTTAAATCCCACTTTTTGTCGCGTTCAATAGTACGCGTAGCAAGTCCAGCAACGCTTTCACCGCTAGGCAATATTACGCCTTCTTTGTGTAAAGTCTCTATAGATGCCATCAAATCAGGTTGAGCATCGCTTTGGTTAAGTTCCAAAATAGGATTTTCTCCAGCAGACTGTTCCATGCCAGCTTCTTCCATAGCACCTTGCACTACTACAGACGAAACAGCTTCTTCAATTTCAGCAGCTTCTGCTTCAGTGCGAATACCATCTTTGTCTGCGGCGGTAATTGTCTCTTTCGCAACATAGACAAGTGCATGATCGGTCATTTTTACTAGTTTTTCGCTACTTTGTATTCCGAACTTACTTTTAATAAAATCTTTGACGCCTTGGATTTTTCCAAGTAGTTTTTCCATCTTACTGACAGGTTTTTCATGAATTTCTGGGCCAGCCAACGTGTCAGCCACTTCTTGGCCTACCGTGGAGACAGAAGCTTTACCACCTTGAAATTCAACATTTTTCATAGCCTCCTGCCACTCTGTATAGCTATCATTTGGCTGGCTATCGTTTTCACTTTCATAATTTGATGGATATGAATTATGGTTCATTTTTTAGTTTTCCCGCGTCTAATAAAAATGCGACTATTTGCTTAGTTGCTAAATCACAGTTATCACTTATTGAGAATAACTAGTGTAAATAGCCACAGTTTACTTTCTACAAGTAAGAAATCAACTGGATAATTATGATTTAACATTTCCATTTTACCATTTTTCGCACGAAAAAATAAACTTTTCCGTTAAAGGTCCAGGACCTTTGCAACAAAAAATTGGCGAAATCTTACCAATAAAAATAGGTAGATCCATACTTAAGAGTAAGCAAACGTAAATAGGAGATCTACCTATAGCATATTGTATAGCCAAGTCTATTGAAGTTCAACGTAGTAAGGTATTAAAAGAAATTTTTCTTGAAGGTAGAAGTATGTCATTTTCGGTCTATTTTTGAACATTTTTTAGCACCTCATTCTCGGTCTCTAAAGCACCATTTATCCGTATATCGGTATACCCATCCGTACTAACTTCCCCTATAGTAACGGACGGGAAATGGTAGGCTACTCGCATAAAGGTTCGTATGAACTTATTGCTGGTATTATCTTGAATCCGATATTGTTCCTCTTGCCCGAGCCTTGCATGAGCCTGGAACCTCAGTGGGCAGAAATATGGTACGCGAATGTGGACGATTCCTTTGTCGGCCATCATTTTTAGGGCCGCCGACAGACTCAGCACAGAGGAAACGGTTACATCACTGATGTTTTCTGGATATGGGATACCGCCCATATCTTCTCCATTGCTTCTACGTTCTCTGTATTCTTGGTACTCTAGTGATTCCGATCTCAATACCCCATCATTTATCTTATAGAAATAACGATTCATTTTCTTCGATAATCTAGAGCCTTCCTTTGTTGACTCAGTATTTTTTGGGGTTTGAATGGCAAAAATATATCCTGTTTTCTCTCCATTCTCTCCTTGTTCTATTGCATATCTAACACTGGGGATTTGGCATTTTGCCCCATCTGGGTCTTCCAGGGTAAAATTCATCATATAAGGTGTTTCATTGCTGCCACTCTGCTGGACCACATCAACTAATAACCTCGACCCCTTAAAATCGCCGCCGATGATCTGTCGCTGTTCGAGCAAATTACTGAATGTATCGTCCTCCATGAATGCAATTTGTCTCTCTATGAATATTGTAGGGCTACGAAAATCTTCTTCTGTAGCATTAAACCATATTTGAGCCAGTATATCCTCTCTTGTCTTTTCGGGTGCCTGGTCGGCTCGGCTCTTAATCCAAAACAGATGGGAATTATTGCTGGAAAACTCTAGCAATTTTCTCGTAGACGCTTCGAAAGCCTCCTTGTCGTCTATCTGGATAGTAGGTATGCTCTCTCCGAATGGAGTTGGCTCCGAGGCTTTTTCTTCTTGAGTAGCGTTAATTTTTAAATCGTAAATATGTTCATGATAGTACAATTTGCCCTCTGAAAGCTCGGCGATTGCCTTGTACTCTAATTTTTTAGGAATCGATCTCATTTTTTCAGATCCGACAAGCTCATCTATAACAGATGGCGCAAGAACCATCCCTAACATTTTATCTTTAGCGTCGACGCCGATTCTTAGCTTATCCATTAGTTCTTCGCCAGAAATCTCCAGTTGTTCGGCTGTAGCGTATATTTCATCCAAGTATTGCCCAAAATCTTCATCTAGCTTAATTCTCGTTGTAATCGGTACACCAGATTCCATATGCTTTAGTTTTATGCCATTTTTTCTGTAATCTACCGAGGCAGATGCTACCGCTTTACCGTTCTGATCGTATTTTGTAGTTCTAAATCCAGGTAACACCCTGAGCGCGTCAGGTGTAAATGCACGAGGGTTTTCCATCGCCGCGAATGGATCAAAATGAGCCTCATCTATTTTTCTATATTCTCCATCTTTTAGCTCTGAAATCTCAAGAGTGTAAGGGTTTTGCTTTTTACTATCATCATACGAAACACGATATTCTTTATTACCATAGGTAAACTCTTCAGAATTATCACGTGCTGGAAAAACTATCGGTTCGGTTAACGCTAGACCTTGGTCTACGAGTAGAAATTTCTGCTTATCTCCGTCTATAAATGGTGCAATGCAAGCCAGATGTCCGTATGGGTTATATTCATGACCAGCTTCATTTATTTGACCAGCAGTTTCAAATGGGACAAAATGCGATTTTATGCCATGTTCAGAATAAAATCTCTGCAAGCTTTTTGCCATCTGAATACAGGTACCGCCATTGGTTCTCCCGTAAATTGTCTCGTCATCCAACTCATGTAGTTGTTCTGGGGATGTCATGTTCTCGTGAATCCATTTTGCCAACGGAAAAGAATCATATTTACCAGATTGAATATTCTCCTGAACAAATGCAGCCGCGCTATTTATTGATTCTTCGCCTATCGTTCCAGATGAGTTAAAATCTTCAAGAGTAATCTTCCGCATTTTTACCAGCTCACGTTGAATGTCTTCCATTTTCCCGAAGGTAGTTATGTAGGTTTCCCCTTGGCGCAATGTCTCCCAGTTAGTAGTCTGTTGTCCGACACCTGTCGTATAGTTTTCCGTCTTATCCATTATGGTTGCATCTCCCTCATGCTGTTATACATCTCGAGGAGTTCATCTCCGACTACCACTCCACTTTCAGCAAGATTAATGGCCGTCTTTTTGCCAGAAGGATCATATTCATATACTATTGTTTTAGCTTTTTGATGTTCGCCGTTAATAACTAAATCATAGTCGCCGTCAATAACCTCAGTAGGCACAAACCCACTTTTCTCAACAATTCGGCGCGAAGGAGCATTACTTTCGGTTACTCTTACCCTGAATCCCTTAAAACCAGGCATACTACTCGTTGCATACCTTTCTAGCGTGGTAATTGCATCGGTTGCGACCCCTCTGCCTCTAGTATTAGGAGTAAGGTACATACCGCTAATGTTATAAACGCCGTCTTCAGATACCTTATTAAGCGATGTGAATCCGATTGGGTTGCCGTCATTATCACTCATCAACCACTTATAGTCCACATTCTTAGGATCTTTACTATTCAGACGTTGCTCTAAGGCAAAATATGGGTAGAATATATTTGAATTTTCTGCAGCAGTTTGCCTCAAATATGCAATCGTTTCTTCATCTGCATCACTAAAGTCGCTGAACATGCCGAAACCAGCAGGGATTTCTCCAGTGCGTTTTATCCCACCATAGCCGACCAGATCTGTCATGTCTTCGATAATTATGCTCGTCTCTGCCGATCCAGCAACCGTAAATGAGTTTGGTCGTGGCTCGCCATTATTATCAAATAATATTTCTCGATCGTTTCCAGTCGGTTCGTTGCCTATTGTAACAATCGAATCTAATTCTATTCCATGGCGACTTGCGAACTCTTGCATACCAGACATTTTGTTCACACCGCTGCCCACTATGTCAATTTGCCCAATTTCTTGATTAACGGTTGCTTCAAGACCTAATCGTTCGGCATAATTAGTAAGGACATTTACGACCTGCTCGTCTAAGGAGCTCAGCGCAATATTGATTCGCTCCGCATTATTTCGAACTTGACCGCCAATATTTTGAGTGGTGATATACTGAGAAATCGCTGCGGAAATTTGTTCCACATTAGCAATAGTATGATCGGATACGATTTCGCCACTGGCTTCGTAGATTGCACCCTCATCTGAGACTACATCTATTTTTGACATATCAATACCATTAGCTCCGAGTGTGTTTTTGACGGCTTTAAGCCTTTTCCCAGAAATGATCGCGACCGGCGTACCACGACTAAGCAGACGATTTATGGATTCCACTGTTCTAGTGTTAATAATTCCATCTTCTTCTAATGTGCCGTTCAAATCTACTGCTAGCGCCTGCGGCCGTCTAGCAAACTCGGTTCGTATTGAATTACCTTCGAGTCTTTCGCAAATACTCTTTATACCATCAAAGCTATGAGCAACATCTGACAGGGTTTTATTACCGATACCGTTTACTAATGCTCCTCTGAATACCTTTTGTAGCTCTGCATCTAGAAGTGGAGGTATGCCTCGAGATTCTCCGTCCAGTTCGTCTAGCGCGCCATCAGGATAGCGGAGTGATCGCAATGTTTCGTTTTGATTACTAGATTTAACCCTGAGCGGGAATCTTTCTGATTTTGTATGATAAATCTTTTCTACTAGAACCCCCATAATGCGAAGAACCTGTTTTGCTTCATAAACGTCAGGGTTGCCCTCGTATAGTGGATCTATAATACGGTATTCTCCAGAATCACTAACCATAACATTCCGTAGATTGAATTGCCCAGCATTCACACCCTTCTTGTTTAACTCCGCAATGTCAGCCACAACATCGGAAATATTACCTAAGAACTTAGTCCAATCTTCTGGGTTATCAATCTGATGAATTATTTCTTCGGCAGGTTGACCCTCGATTAGCTCCATCGACAGTATATTGCTTTCTCGATCATATTCGTAATATTGAGGGAATCTTGCTCCAATTTCTCCAGACTTTTCTTGTAAGTCCATGGCGTAATCGAATTCCTTGTCCAAATATTGCAAGCCGACTTTGATTGCGATCTTACGTCCTCCCTCATCTTCTGCTTCGTAGGCTTTTGATTCTTTCCCGAGACCAAGCAACTTTTTAACTTTGTAACCTCTACCGTTTACCAATACGGATTCCCCAGTCTCAATCGCCCTGTTTAGTTTATTTTCAGATTCGGCAAACCCATGGAACAACTTATCACGACCATTTTCTGGAAAGTTTTGATCTTGCCATGCTTCGAGTATTTTATCATAAGATGCTTCGACAACCGCTTCGCCGTTCGCGTCTTTCATACCAGTATCGATGGTATCTACCCCATCTATAAGGTCGGTATTCGATAAGAAGCTCGTAATTGTGCCATCTTTTTTAATAGCATGAACTACGAATTGATTAAACATATGCGAAACAGAAAAGCCGTCGTAGCGTTTTCCTAGATACGCATCGAACATTTGACGTAACTTTTGGTTAGTCTCCGGTGAGTTGTAGTTTTCAACCGTTACGTTTTCACGCATGAGGTCAAAAATCGCACCATCAAACATACCATCCTCGCGGCCCTGGATTGCTTCGTTCAGAAGCATTGTGCCAATGAGATATGTACCTTCTTGCTGTTCTTCCGGTCTGTTAGCAAATACAGAAGCTATGTCTAGGGCTTCTAGTAATCTAATATTATCTAGCGAATTTTCGGTTAAGAAAGGCTTCAGGTCCTCATTCCCTTGAAGTAACTGGAAGGCCTTTTCTCTTGCATTTAAAATTGCTTTTCCACGTTCGGTGTATTCAATGTGATCATTGCCATTTTCATCCGTTTCGACACTATATTCTCCGTCTCGGATAATCTGACGATAATAACTTAGCATTAAACGTGATAGTTCGAAATCAACTGAGCAAACGTCTCTATTTGGGTTTCCATTAATATCAATCAGCTGGACGTCTCCATCTTTCATGAAGATATTGCCAAAATGCAAATCGCCATGCGTGAACTCTGGGCAAATAGAAGTGGCGAAGGTTTTGTCTAAGACGTCGCGTTTACCAGAAAGGATTTTTAGAATTGTCGGTAAGTTTAATTGGGCCTTGCCATCCACGTCAATAACGGAATCTGCTAGTGGTAGTAAGGCATTCTCATTCTTTTTGATCGACCCTAATCCTTTTTCTACCGAAGATGAGTGATGATCGGTGAAGTAATGCTCAAAGCTACGGCTTTCTCCTTTAGCCCATAATTCTTGCGATAGTTTTGATAATAGGGTCGGGAACATAGCTTCAGTGTTTTGGATTGGATCGCCGTCGAACATATTGTCATCCAACGACTCGCCATCAAGAAACGGGAGTAGATATTGTATACGGTCTCCTTTTACGTTAGCATCGACAATTTCCGGTATGATAGTTACGCTGGCTTCGCTCATTCTTCTCATTCTCGCAATCTGCTCGAGTAGATGATCGCCACCTTTTCCATATTCTGCGGTCTTTGCTACATATTTTTGTCCATTTTCTGATTGGAGAATTTGGACACCAGCGTGCATAGATGTCTTTTCGTCTAGATTACCTACTGGAGCCAGCTGTTCATAGTAAAACGGATAATCATGCTCTCCGACATATTGCGGCAAGAAAACAGCGTCAGACTCCTGCATCTCTTTTTGCATTAACGGAGTCCATTCATATTGTCCATTTTTTCCGATAGTGCGCGCCGTAAGACGATGATGTGGATAATAATTCCAACCTGGCACTAGCTGAATATTCATTTTTCGGTTAGTACCGTTGACTGTTATGGCTACTGGTTTTTCTGTGAAACCGAGGATACCATTAGCATAAACTCCGCCTTGGTACTTAATTTCGTTGAAAGCTTTATAATTAACGGCCATTCTTTGCGCGTATCCAGCTCGTTCACGCTCATCCCTAAACATTTCTGGAGACGTGGTCGTAAGGTAGAACTTCTTCCACGACTCGAGCTCCCCATACGTATCTAGACCATCAATTTTCTTATCAATGTCAGCTTCCGCCTCGGCCGTTAGGGAATCATCAAGTAGCATTGCCTCTTTCTGTGCCTTTAGTCCTTTAATTGTGTCTTTGAGTCTATGAAAAAGACCACCATCACGACCTAGATTATCGAGAACCTCTTGATCGCCAATTTCTTGATATGCTACTTGCTGACCAAATTCATGCCTGCTCTGAACTTCGCGTCTTTGTTTAGCTGCTCGCCTTAGCCATTTTTCTTCGCTATAATCCTCTGGCTCTGTAAGTAGGCAAGAGTTAATCAGTGCGTTTGCATCTTCGACAATGACATGGTTTGGTAAATCCGAAGATTCTCCGTAAACGTTTCGGTGAGCCTCGTCATTAAGTCGGATAATCTCTTTTTTAGTATCGTCTACATCCTCGTTACTGTATTTACCAAGCTGTCGATAAATGGTACCCTCGTAACCAATGCATAAATCTACTCCACCAGGGTAAACCATATTGGCCCCTCTTGCTATTTGCTGAAGGTTTGACATGGCCAAATAATTTGCCATATCTGGTCTTAGTTGACCATCCGAGATGTCTGGATTACGAAATTTTGGGGAGAAAGAAAGCCCAAAAAGCGTTATAGGCTTGTTTTCGTGAATATGTGGCAGAATGGTTTCAAGGATTTTAGTGTCATAGCTTTCATTCCGATAAGTTGAGCCTGTTCGTCGTATTTTTCCAGGCTTACTGGAAAGAAATTCTAATAATGACGCGGCGGTCAACACTTCGTCTTCTGAGTACTGCTCTATCTGAGGATTTGTTTCTGAATTTATTCTTTGATGATTTAAAAAATGCTCTACAGTTTCCCTAATTCGCTTGGGCGGAAGTTGCCCTTTCTTCTCTCCGGGGATAAATTCAGGAACATATTCTCTGGTTGTAAAATGTTTCAATGTTTCGTCTGAGGAGGTACGACGTTTTTCACCCGATTGCTGTCTTATGACCCTCATTAAGGCTTTGACGCTTAGGTCTGCCGCGGCCTGATCGGCATTTTCTACCGTTTCTGCCTGATTTTGGCTTAACTCATCTCTCTGGTCATAGTTTTCGCTCGAGTAGCTGATGTGATTACTCATATTGTTCCTCCACAATTAACCTTTTATCTAAAATGTTTATATCAATTATGCCATAAAAATTTAAAAAATGGAGAAGCCCAAGGACTTATTTTATGCCTCGGGCTATTGATAGTTTCTCCCAATATTCAGTTGTAGGTGAGCAGAACCCTTAGATTTTGTATCTAGTACGGATGAATTCCGTTGTAAGTGGGATAAATCCACGAACCTTGCGACTGATACGTTACTTTCTAAAGGATGCTCGTTGTCAAACTTAGTCGACGGTGTACTCCGAGAAGGAGAAAGTCGCTGCCGCGATTTCTTCCTCGGTATACTCGTGTCGATCAGTGAGGCGGGGAAGACCCCTGACTCCCATCACGATCACACTGTCGCCAGAGTTCACTACTGCGCGAGGCGGCTGCTCTGGAATCTCGACGTCGATTCCGAACCTGGAACGCATTGCGTTGATGATAGCCTCATGTGAAGGATTGAGACAAGGAGTAAGCTCCTTTTCCATCGCTTTGACCTCCTCGACACTCAACACCTTGCGGCGAATCACGCAATTCCCCTGAAACATACTGTCTGCGAGTGCAAATCCGAAATACTTTGCCATGATATACTCCTTTCCGGCCTTTGGCCTATAACATACATTGTTTTCGTTCTGCAACCTTACTGGGAGGTAAGGTTCGAAGCTTTTCGTACGACTGCTTTTTCGTTCTCAAGCTTATGATACCATTATATCGTTATACTCCAGGACCTTTGCAACAAAAAATTGGCGAAATCTTACCAATAAAAATAGGTAGATTCATACTTAAGGTCTATGGGTCTCAAGATGTTGCACTTGAGAAGTTAATTTAGAGTTCAATCTTGACAAAATAATATTCCATGCTATAATATAACAATATCGTCCACCATAGAGGAGGTGATAGCATGCATGACGATTTAACCTTTGAGGTGTGTAGTGATTATACTGAAGATGATCCTCTACCACCTAAAGAAGCCACTCTCATTATAAGGGAGGTTGGTGACTTTGAGCTGAGATTTTTCTTTAATCCCAGCAGATTCAATATCAAAAAAGTTGATATTGAATTTTTAATAACCCGTTTGTCACTGAGAGCCGGAATCAGCAAGCCTGATCTAGATAGGCTCCAGTATGGTGAGATTGTAATCAGATTAAATCCCATCATCACGGACAAAAGGGATGTCGAGTATATTAAGAATCTTTTTCTTGAATATTTCGACAATTTAGCACCAATCACTTTTTAAGTCATGGCTCCACATTTAGGTGGGGCCTATTTTTCTTGTGTTATAATCTGCATATGACGGAGAAGATAAATAATCCACCGCATAGTAATGAGTACTATACTGAAAATGAGAAAAAAATAATAGCTATCGAAAAGGCAGTAGAAGCCGACAGGCCTCGGCTAATCGACTTTATTGGAAAGCGCTATTATAACAAAGAATATATTGATAAGGCTAATAAAGAATTAAGCGATAAACTTAGATTTGAACGTGGTCCCAGTGACGAGGCAGGTAAACTTGCCGAGTGGGAATTTACCTATGCACTCGGTCACGGAGAAACATTGCCTGGTTGCCGCGCAAGTCTTGCCTCCGAATACGACGATCATCTTAATGGTATCGATATCATCTGTAAACTTAGCGACGACACCAGCAACCCCCCTCACGTATTTGGCATAGATATATGTACCGCCACTTTGCCTGACGCCGTCAGTAAAAAATTCGCGCGTGGAGATCATACGAGAGGCGATATTCCGTCAGGATGTTCTTTTATTAAATTCTACAAAGATAGTAGTTTTGTGGCATGCATGAAGGGTGTGCCAAGGTTTATTCTAGGCGCAAGCCCCCTCTTCGTTGGTCACCAAAAATATCTTGATAATTTTCACCTGGATGAAGAAGGTTCAGTTTACCATACACCCGATCCTGACCTACAGTTTAACATTCTATCTAGCTTATTCATACAGTCAAATAGCTTAGCCGACAGATTACGTAATGAAACCAGTGGCAAAGACGAGACCATACGAAATCGCGCCATACAGACCTGCGATGCAGTTAAACTCGCATCTAGACGCGCACTGCATAGACTCATCGGCATAAAAGAAGGTGAAAATTTTATTGATAGCTTCAATACCGCACTGCTCAAAGCTCAAAAATTAAAAGTAAACGGATGTATAGATAGCTGTTATTATAATATTTTAGATCAAAGCCTAAAACACTAAGAAGATTGAGTATATTTATTTTTACTAAAGATCATTACATATAAAAAACGGCCAGAAAATTCTGACCGTTTAAGATATTAGGTGTTATATCCAAGGATCAACTACTTACGGCTTTTTCTGCAAGCATAATAGCGTCTTCCTTAGTTTTCGCCACAGCAAAGAATCCACCTTTATGGCAAAAAATGGCTGTCTCCACCCCAGAAACCTCTGCGAGTTGCTCATCATTCAGTCCACGCCAAGTATCTGGAAATGATTTTCTTTGCCCCATCATATCTTCTTTTGATGGAGGAATTGCTTGTATATTCCAGTCTCCGTTTGTAGCAGGAAAAACTGCAAACAGTAAACCTGCAGCTTTCGGACTGTCGGCATGAAGAACTTCTTCAAGCCAACCGCCGATAAACTGATCTATTACCAAAATAGGTCCATCGACAGTCTTAATCTTATCTGCTACCAACTTGCGGCCACGAATAGTCGACATCGCCACTTTAATTTCGCGCACAAGAATTGCCGTCGCTAGATCACATGCCCTTAAAAAACACATATCAGCATCTTCATTCTCGTCCCAAAGGGAATTACATGCGGAAATCACCGCGGATACAGACATCGAGTCCCCCTTTTCTCCCTGTCCGTTATCTCTCGCGTCTATCCCTCTGATCAGCGCTTCGTCAACTAATGACACTATCTCTGCAGTCATCACATCATCGATTGGCCTAGTTTTAGCTATCGTTTTTACGATCGACGCCCCATACTCACGCCAAATTAACCCTGCTGATGAATAGCTAATTCCATCATCACGTATTTCAGAAAAACTCTTCTGGTGATGATCGAAACGTTTTCTGATAGGATCAAATTCGCCCCCCACATCATAAACAATGGCTTTTGTATTTTTTATAATCTCCTGGTCGCGCGTCCTAAGAAGCTCAACAGGGAATAATATAGACAACATAGCCGTTGCAAATACCTCATCGGCATGATGCGGTGCCACATGTGTGATCGCATTAACCTTCTCGCTATAAAACTTATGAATATTTATCATATACCCCTCCTTTTTAATGTCCTATTTGTTTATAAATACATAAATATTATACAATATAATCATATAAAGATCAAGCTAAGCATTAAGAATGTGATCCTTCCAATAAACATAGAAGGACTTAATAAAAATACTGCGACAAGTTAATAATCGCAGTATCAAAAATATAATAAATATTTTAATTCTTAGTTATATAATTCTTCCAAGATTGTTCTTATCTGCAGCCCAAGCTATAGTTGAACCTTCACCAGGTTGAAAAGCAGCAATACCGGCCACCTTACCTCGGTAACCTGCAGCGATAGATGCTTTCAACCAGTTTGGACCTTGCGTGGAAATAACCACAATTGCATCCTCTGGCAGTTTCGGTACCGTCATTGATTCGAGATCAGCTGGAGAAATTGGATTATTAGACACGTGTGCAGTATTATGTACTACATAAATTGGCTTACCATCCATCTCGCCCTGCTGTCTTGGTTCCATCCACCATTTAGTATCCAACTCCTCAACTTCAGGTAAACTCTTTACTGAGACAAACCCGTCCGGACTTCGCAAACGAACATCAGAACTTCCAGCCTCCTCAAATGCCATAGCTAATGCAATGGCCTCCCAAGAATTAACTGGTCCGCTCAACCACGCTGGCTGCGCGTCATATGTAAGAGCTTTCTCGTAAATCTGTGGGATTGCCGAACGTAATATTTGCTTATTTTGTATTATCTTTTGCTGACCATCGAGAGTATTTATAGTTCTCTCGATAGTCTCACTTGGCAAGTCCTTAAATACATCTGAAATTGATAATTCAAATGGATTAGCATTTTCGCCCTCGTGAGCCTGTTTATAAGCCACATTCCCCTCAACCATGCCAGTAATCAAACCCGCTACCTGATTAATAGTCTCACGATCAGCAGCCGGCTCCCCCCTTTCGAGGTAATGTACAGAGCTAACTATGTGGTTTTCTCCGCTTTCCACTGGTCGCTGAATATCTTTTTTACCCTGATAATGACTATGTAATTTTGCAATCACTTCAATATTGTTTTCTTCAAAGAAATCACGCCATTCCGCAACCTTAGAAAGATCACCAGCAAGGATAATTGCATGTGTCGCCCCCTCAATCATCTGCGCATTCTCCTCACTTGTTCGACCACCCACGTCAATAATCATCAGTGGTCCTTCCCAGTCATTGATTTTCTTTTTGCGATCAGCCACAAATTCAGGTGTAAACTTTCCTTTTTGTCGCAATTTTACCACATCAGGATCATCATAATGTCGCTGCAACCAAGGCCCCTCGCCATCAGGTGCCGCGCTAAAAGAAAAAGTGCTATCTTTGTCAAGATTTTGGGTTAGAGCTTCAATGAACACCGACTTTCCCGAATGTGGAGGTCCACCGATTACGATTTTTATACCTTTTTTCAACTTTTCCTGTCTTGCAGCCAACCTCTCAGCCGTATCCATGACTGGTATTTTTTCATTTACCAGCTCTTCCGAAGATTCCTTCTCTACGTCATCCATCGATGGTTCAAAAGTTGAAGGCTCAAGATCCATTGACTCTATAGCAATTTTTCCAATATTATAAGCTGGATTAACTGGCAGAGGGGCCTTATCCGTATCTTTCTTTTCATTATCTTCCTGAATAGGCTTCTCATTTTGAGATGATCTTACAAAATCCGCTCCTGGAAAAGTTTTATCCATCTTAATTTATCCTTATTAAGTATTACCTGTTTCAAATATAACACAGAAATCACTTTTAATAAAAAGAAAAACCCGGACAATTCGTCCGGGCTATGAGTACCAATATTCAGTTGTATTTTAAGTAAGTCTAATAAGTAGTTTTTCGCGAATTGTCCGCATGTAGGTTAAAAACCTAATCTGTAAATACCTATTAAACTCACTTTTATGGTTTATCCGACCCAGCCAACATGCTCGAACACGTTGGTTTTTACTACAGTTCCGTCAGGATTGTGTTTTTCAACACTCCTCCTTTCCGAGAAACTATACAAAGGCCTGATACCTCTGGCTCTCAAAGCCTCTTCAAGAGGCCTCATGAAATAGCCAGCCCCGCCTATCATAGCCGCTTCGGCTTTCGCCTCCACAGCAATGCTAGCGAGCTTTTCAGCCCTCTCCTTCATCTCCTGCTCACTAGGAGCTGAGGTAAAAGTAAGAAGTGCTCCCAAATTCAAGCTAGGATCGACGTTAAAAACGCCCTCTCTAACCTGAACTTCTGTTGCCTGGTGCTGTGTTAAATTGATAATATTCTTCATATTATCTCCTCTCTGCGGTTTTCTGCCGCTCTGAAATTTTTCCGAATCGGCCGGATACCGCCTCACTATTTTCTCTGTTCTGTAAGATGAGGCAACCGATAATTAATAATAATTCGCGGTTGCCTCATCTTACTTGAGAAGTATATAGCAACAGAGCTTCATCAACTAAAATTGGTCTTAATGTTCTTAAGCTTTCCGTCCGGTTTTCCGTTCTCAAGCTTATGGTCATATAATAACATATACATTCTTTTTTGTCAATACTTTTTATAATGTTTTATAGTAAAAGCAAGCATAAACCTTTAGTAACTATCTAAAAATCATTGTTTATTTTTCAAAAGTTCAGAACATACAATCAACAAAAAACGTCAAATTACTTCGACGTTTTTATAAAATACCCCCTACGCCTTATTAATCTTATCCCTCATCTTAAATTTTAGATATCTCAACAATATCGCCGCGGCAATCACTACCACCGTAATCACACCATTCAAGAACCAGTTCGTCTGAGGCGTCGTCGTTTCATTCTTTAAACTCACATCCTCTTCGCAATGACCAGTCACCTTGCCATCCGCACCCCTAGCACAACTCTCATCCTTATCAGAAAATGTCTCCTCGAGAGTTTCATCGCTCTCCTTATCTACCGCCTCAAGACTATTATTATTCTCATCCTTTACCTCAGTTGCCAATCTGATCATTTTCTCATTTTCATCCATATAACTCTTATTATACTACTCTCTACACCCTCTTTATCATCCTTAAAAAGGCCAACCGCACCTCTTCGTCGTCTATAAAATCTTTTGCCTCAAACAATTCATCACGCACAAATTGATTATAGATCGCAACAGTCATTGGCGTAAAATGGTACATTCCACCCCCCTCGGATTCAAGTCTTCTAAAGGACAGTTCTTGATTCTTCATCCACACCTCACTCGCAGTCATTCGTCGCCAATAGACAGTGTCAAACCACTCCAAAAAATATACCCCGCCATCCCCCAGATTCCCATTCTCATCTTTGTATCCATTCTCGCGATCGCCAACACCTCCGTTATCACCACCAGTCGCATTCTCACCATCACGAGAACTCCTCTGAATCTTTAACCCCACCGCCACGAGTACCGACTCATCCTGGTCCGATTCAACATAATATACCTGCTCCTCAAAATCTCTATTCATGATTTAAGCCTTCCGCTACTGCACTTCTCAGTGCCACTGGTTCTCGCGCCACAATCACCTCTTCAATTTTCTTTCCATTCAACTCGTGCAGCCCTCTTGCATGTAGCTTCTCAATCATCTCCTCTCTAAATTGAGCATCCACCTCCACCCCTTCAATATATTCCGCCCCAATCCCCATCCGAAACATCTGTTCATTATTTCTTATATAGTCTCCACTATTTGCCACAAAATCAAATACTTCATCAGGAGACATACGTTTTTTGAACTCACTTCGATCCGTCGACCCATAAGTATCAGAGGAATAACTATACCAGTCCGTGCGATCAAAAATCTCTGGCTTCAAAATCAATACAACCCCTCCCAGTTCCGCTCGTTTTTCCTTTCCCATAATCCGCGTAAACACATTATCCGCTCCCCCAGAATCCATATCTCTTACCGAAGAAAGTCCGCCTCGCATCAAACCCCGAGAAAAACGCTCCGTGGTGCACATCAACCCTTGAGTTAAGACCATCTTCAAATCTTCGGCCAACTCTATACCCATATTATGTATCGCCCTCAGATCATCACCATATTTCTCTAAATATTCGAGATGCTTACCCTCCTCTACCAAGGTCGAGTAACCAGGGAAGACCTCTTTTCGCTCGAGTCTCTCCGCACGTTCTTTCTCCTCGACAGATAGCTCTCCCTCAATCTTATACTGCCATTTCAAACGTGATTCCTTATATTCCTGCGCTGCCTCCTCGGTCACTTCAGAAAGCGCATTATTTATCCCCAGATCTTTTTCCAAGATTTCATCAATTGTCTGCTCAATCTCTACTGGATCTATCCCAGCTGGCATCTCAATCTTCACCAAACCCAAAGCACTTCGTACTAAACCACTCTGGTTATTATTCATATAAATCGTCGCCAGCCGTCCTCTTGCACGCTTTGTTGGATCGGCAATATAAACCTTAATATCACCCTTCTGCAGCACAAAAGCCTGACAAAGTTCTTGCGGCTTCTTACTGTTCATTCCTTCGTAAACAAACTTATCCACATATATCTTCTCATCCATCTCTCCTATTTCACCCTCTGTCAAATTCATCTCTCGTTTACGATCTTCGAGCTCGAGATATTTTCGCTTTAATGCAGCGATCAAACTACTATGGTCTCGCACTTTCAATCTTACCTCTGTCAACCCCACATCTGATTTATCGATAATATCAATTCTTTGTCCCTCAATATGATCACGATCACAAATCACCTCAGTCCTCATTCGTAGCATCCCCTCATGAGATCTCTCCAGCTCCTGATTTTTTAACCCTTGCAATGCTTCACTCACCGATACTCGTCGACGTGACTTCGCGACCTCTCTTTTGTCATTTTCATTCGTATATTTATTCACTAAATACTCTCTTCGCCCCAAAAGCCCCTGCAGCACTCGCTCACGCGCCTTCCCAGATATTCCTGATTGATTAACGATCGAAAGAATATCTTCTGGCTGTACTTTCTGTACAAATTCTTGCGCCTGTCTTTGAATCTCCTCTTCAGTTATACCACTAAAAACCTCCCCAGTTTGCCGCCCCCGTATGCGCATTGAGTCTATCTCAGGAATCTCCTTCGCGCTAAATTCTTTATCTCCACCCTGCGCTCGAAAAATTAATGACCCTCCATTATCGATCCGATAGAGGCCGTCTTTGTTTTGCACGATATTATCATACATCGCCCCTACAACATCCCAGTTTGCCAAGAATGCATCCGCTACAAACCCATTCTGCACATCAAAGCTCGCCGCTTGATCTACTGCCGCTACCGACCGCGCATTCTCAACTGCCGCCGAAGCAATTGCCTCCCGTCCATCTATTAACACCCTCTCAGTATGTGCCGCCTTAATACCAGCCTTTTCATAGATCGCATTGGCGATAAATTCCGTCCGCCCCTGATTTGGATTTTCATAAAATTTTACATAATATTTTTCACCATTCTGTTTCTCAAACCAACCACCCTCATTTGAGCCAAGTTTTTCACTAACCCTCTTTACATCCCAGATTGGAGGCCTTAGGCCCTCATCCGCCATCTGGCCCGCCACCTCGTGTGTGTAATCGTTCTGAAAAATCTCATTTATCGACTCTGCCACATCAGATACAGTCTCGTTCACTCCATTACCATCATCAACTCCCGGAATCTTGATTTTTTCTTGACCAGCACCCGCCCCATATAGACTAGATAAATTCGCCCCCTGTTTTCCAAGCAGGCCAAAAAGCCCAGTCCCCGCCTTTTTAGATCCAAATTTTTCCGCTAAAAAATTCTTAAAAGTACCGAGTATTCCAGGGTTCTTTAAAACCTCACTTGTTTCCGCCTCTGGGGTCGGTGGAATCAAAAACTCATTATCACCAGATTTAAATGTCTTCGCCCCCTGAAACTTCCCCCCCTGCATCACTTCCTGCCAGTCTGTCGCTTCTTTTTCACCCTGCTCGACGTTACCGCCACCAAATTCCATATCTCGCCTCATCCTATCATACCTCTCTGCTTTTTCTATTATTAATATACCATACTCAGAGTTTTAGGCCTTACCATAGGTCAAAATCGTACCAAATCTAGTCTTATTCCAAAAACAGGGATCTTTTCCCAAGACTACCCCACCCTAACATTGACAATAAGATACTTTATGTTGTAATATATAAGTGCAGACTTTGTCTGTAAACACAAGAACGCCACATATGGCGAGAACCTTAAAAAGAGGATTTTTTCTAGTAAATCTCTAGTAATAATCTCTGTTTTAAGAATTTTTCCAAAAGGGGGAAGAAAAATGACAAATTTATATACTGGCAGGGAATATTATAGTTTACCAGCCAGAAAAGCCGCCGACTTGCAGTGCCTAGATGAACTATATTTATCAAAGTCTGCAGAAGGATATCTCGAAAAGTATTACCAAACACTTCCTGAGATTATCTGGCAGGGCAGGCGCACCGCCTATCTAATCGACCGCGACGAAAACTACATCCGCAAAGTTCCAAAGTATTTACTGGAGCTTGCCGCCGCACTAGATAAGAAAGGGTATTTGCGTCACGATTTCACGGCCAACTCTTTCACTATTAATCTCTTATATATGACCGTTCATCACGATCTCATGAGAGAGGAACCAGTAGTAGTAGAGTTCGAGGATCTCTGCAAGATCTTCAAGGATGATCAAACTTTTTCCATTGACTATACGTTCGGAAATCTGAGCTACGAGACATATCAGAATCCGACCACTAGCCAATGCCGCAAGGTCCAAGCAGGAATCAGAAGCTGCTTAACCGAGAAAGAGTTCCAGGTCATCTCGAAATGGTATGGACTCGAAGGTAAGGTAATGACGGCTTGTGAAATCGCAATCGATCAAGGTGTCACTTCCAATAGGATCAGACAGACTGAGGCGCTTGCTATTCGTAAGATCCGCAGCGCAAGAGCGTTGCCTTCTATTCTCAAGCCTTCTGAAGCTCAGGCAAAGACTGTTGATGATATCATCGACAGACTAAAATCCTTAAGGCAAAATCCTCTCTTCCAGGAGGAATTTGCTCTAAGACAAGAGCTCAGAAAGATCACCTTCACTCCGTATGAATGTGCGGAAAAAGCAAAGGAGTTCTTAAGCGGCGAGGTGGAAGATCAGACAGAGATAGAATGCCTGGATCTTACGACACGTACTTTTCGAGCTCTAAAAAGAGCTGAGATTCATACAATCTCGGATATTATTAACTATCCGTATATGGATTGGCTCAGGATCAATAATCTTGGTCTCAGTTCGATCAGAGAAGTAGAAAGCAAGATGCAAAGGTTTGGCTATCCGACCTTTAGGATCTATCCTCATCCATGAAAATAACCCCGGGAAACCGGGGTTTTTAATTTTACTTTACTCCAAAGAAATCTCTACTGATCCATTCCAGAGTGCTCACAATATAACTTTCGCTATAATCATGATTCGCCGAAGACACTACAATCTGTACTACACCTTGGTTAAAAGCTTCCTCACTAGAAACCACCATCATCAAATTATGTGACTTCAGACCAACCATTGCTTTGAAATGATTCCAATCATCAGTGGTGTATAGATCCCTGTAACATACCGCAGCATATCTCATATCGATGTTCACTGGTCTTCCAACCACTGGCGCCCATTGAATTGTGAAGAAAAAACTTCTATGCACCTTATTCCAGTCGATTGTAAAATCATTAAGTCCTTTGTTTTCTGCCATAACAGAACCCCCTTTCGTAAATGTACGTTTATTTGAAACAGGGTCATTATAATATAATTTTGAGTATATATCAAATGATTTTCTAAATTGACATCTTAGCATTAGTATGTCATAATATATAAGCTCTAGCAAAGAGCAGCACCTTAAAAGATTCTACCAAACCTCCTTGCATTTTTCTGCGGTTTAATCTGTCTATTAAAGCTTGATGGGCAGACTAAACCGCGGAATAGGCCGCGGAATTTTTTAAGCGGCAATAGCCGCAAGGAGGTCAATATGGCAACAGTAACAAAGCAGGAAACAGCAAGAGAAAACCTTAAAGAAAATGGATTCTTAGTAACAAGATATCCCCTGATTAAGGCTGAAAAGGAGGGGTTACCGTATCAGCTTAATCTCACCCATCTCGCGGAGCATCGCGAGGGTGAGTACTCATTAAATAACAGCACTTTGTGCTGGGTGATGGACGGCGAAATCTACGCCGCACCGTACACCAGGAGCCTGGTACAGCTACTCGACCAGGCTGGGTTCAGGAACGAATCGTTCTACGTCCCATTTTCAAACGGCGACCTACCATATCACAAAACAAATGAATGGCAGGAACTCTGTGATGAGGCGAACCGCTTAGCTCGAAAGCAGTTCGAGAAAGATTCTGAGGTTTGGTGTGACGAACACCATATCGGTTCTATAGATGAAAATCTATTGGAATCCTGTCTCAGGGTCCCACACGGCGGTATCCCAGTTGAGGACTGTGGGGTATATTCAATATACTATCCACGTCTCAATGAGACCTGTGTGGATATTGTAGCCATTAGTAGCCTTGGCAGCTATAGTTACAATGCAGGTAGGGTAGTCTTCGTCTACCGCGACGGACACACCTATCTCTCAAAGGATCCGGCCATTATGGATATCCTGGAGAAAGCTGGCTATAGAAAGCAAGATTTTCTGGTACCACTTAGTGGTCCAGAAAAAATTACCGATTCCTATCTAAGATATCTTTGGGATAACATCCCAGAAGTCTCCAGATAGGATTGGAGCTCCCGTTTCAGAAGGTAGAATCTATTTTCCCCGACCATTTGGTCGGGGTTTTCCTTTTTGAATAATAAAAAATCCCCCCAAAGTTGGGGGGTAGATTGAGATTATTTTTGATACTTATTTAAGTAATCAAAATTAACCTCAATATAGCCGTCCGGATAGTAGTAATCCGCTCCATCCTTAGAGACCGCAATAATCTCGCGATTATTTAAGTCCTTGATAGAAAGATAACGCCCATCCTCTTCTACCTTTACAGGCAAAGAAGGGAATTCAGCTACTATCGGATTACCGTTCAGCGGCTTATCCTTCCAAATCCATGACCCGTAAGTGCATGTACCGTGGCCACTTGGACAGATGCTTTTGACTTTAGAAAGAAAAAGCACCAATCCATTCACAAACTCCACCTTCGCAGAGTCTGCAATCTCGAAAGATTCGTCATCTGCCTCATAGCCATAAGCTAAGAAGCTGATCTTCTTCAAGCATTGCATAAACTGTTCCATTTTACATCCCCTCCTTTTCAGTCAAAGAGATCCAGCCCGTTCTGCGCTTGCTATTATACCAAGCCGAGAAGCCGTACTCCTTATATTTTTTTATAATAGGCATACACGGATCAAGATCCGCCTTACAACGCCCAGAGAGCATAAAACTTTCTCCTGATCCGTCCTCATGCATAATCTTATGGATTCTAAAATCCTTCACTGGCACCTCAAGCGCCGCACAGCACGGATCATCCTTCGGAGTCGAATAGCCTAAGATGACCTTAAAATCAAGGTCTATCCTGATCTTATCGTACACATATTTGCATGCATCGAAGATCCTGTCCCTGCTAGGGCCGCCTCCGATATTAAAACGGACAGTCTGGCTGCCCAACACTTCTTGGCTACTTTTTCTCATGGTACTCATACAAGTACCTCCTTTCAATGTACTACCCAGCGCATACACGGCCTGGGACTATCTTGTTTTCCACAATTGGACGAACTCTAATATTAAAACATAGCAAACAAACATTGTCAAGTAATTAGTAATTATCGCATGGCGAGCAGGGAATCATAAAAAAGACCCTCTATGAGGGCCTTTTTAAGCATTCTACGGGTATTTTTGCGGGGCGGGCCACCCCATGCGAGAAGCACTCTCGTCTTATCTCTTTGTCAGATATTCTTCTGCCAAAGAAAACTCAACGAAGATTGGCTCAACTCCGTCAGGCAGCCTAGAGCAGATGTCCTCTATAGTGAGACTCTTGTTTCTGTTTCCAGCTACAATCACATCTGCCATAATGACATTTGGCAACCTCTGGTCAGAATCAGTCTCATAGACAACCTTCCCCTGGAGCTCCAAGAATCTACCGATGGTAGACTTTCCAAGCCCCGAGGCACCAGCAAAAATCCAGACTGGACGCCTCTCCATGATGCGAGGCGTTTTTTCAAACATTTCCTCACAGAAGCTCACCTCTTCTTTTGAAGTAAGCAATACAGCTTCATTAGTATCGCTCCTCAAAATCTCCAGGTGACCATAGTCCACATCCTCCGAGATCTTTACCTTGACTGGCCCATTCTTCGGACGGCAAGAAAAAGGTCTTTTAGCGTCAGACCATTCCCAGACAATTTGCCCAGAGCCGTCTTCCGCCTCCTTGATGGTCACATTACTACCGTCAAGAAAGATTAAAACGACTTCCTCCTTTTCAATCGGATACGGTCTGACTGTTTCAGACACTAGCGGACTCTGCGCCCACTTCTCAATCACCATACCCACAAGAGTCTTCATTTTTAACTCTATCATCTTTACCTCCTTCTGCGGCTCTTACCGCAACAAAAAAATTTGATCGCAGAAGGAATTTTCTGCGACTGGTCATATCGATTAAACTAGTCGACATAACTAGTCGCAAAAAACATAGAATACTACCTTAAAATACTTAATCTGCTAGAAGCAATAATTACCCAGATATCATAACATAAAATGCATAAAAAGTCAAAAGACCCAGCATATCATTTCTGGGCCTAAAATTAGATTCAGTAAAAAACTCTACTAGAATATCGCATACTCAACAAATAAATCCTCACATAGTTCGGCCCCTAGAGCACTCGTATTTTCTTCGGCAATCAATTTCTTCGCCACTTCGACCTTCATCACTACCAAGATATCTCTTGGACGAAGATGAATTTCTGTCACTTTGTTCGTTATCTCTATCGGCATCCTCAGCTTTTTCCCAATCGACATGACTAGTTTGTCGTAAGTATCATCGAAGCACATTACCACTTCACCACAAACTAATCTATCCCAAACTTCATCAATATTCAGCTTTCTCCGTCTAATTAACAGCCTCTCACTAAACATCACATCCATAATATCAGTTCCAAAATAGTATTTTGACATATAGCCTCCCCCTCTTCCATTTTCATGGATTGAAATTAGAGCATTTAAACTAAATCTAATTATTAATGTGCGCCTCACGGCTATCCATACCATCTCAACATATCCTTCATACTTTGTCAATAAAAATACCCCCAGATTACTCCAGGGGTCTAAAATATTTACCAACTAAAAATTATTTACCGACAAGAAAATTTGCCAGTCTGCGACAGTTCGCTACCCCCACAAGCTTCAGCTGGAGTTTACCACCTGCACGCTCAATTAAACGCTTGCTCGCCTCAACTTTACTCTTAAAGCTGCAGTTCATCAACTCATGAAAATCCACTTCATTTTTTGGATCATACGATGCCTTTAAAATCGCCTGCACCTCCTCAAGAATTTCTGAATCCAGAGCTTCTGTCCCTTCAAACAAGAACCAAAGTTTCTCCGGCAGCTCCGTACTAGACAAAAGTCTCTTAATGCGTTTGCTATTTACTTCTCTGGTTTTTTCCGCGGCCTGTCTATCTTCCTCGACGACTATGTCGTGGCGCAAAGCTCTCAGCCCCTTGCTCGAATACTCGTACGACAAAACCTCACTTTCATAGCCAAGATATCCGTCCACTTCCTTATTTGGATTCGTTACATAAACCTTGTCGTCGCACAGAATTGTCCAGCCTATCTCCTCAAGATCACTAGTCAAATCCTCAAACTTAGGTTTAAATTTCATCTTGGCATCATAAGCAGCCTGTTTTTCTTTCTCGGCACTTCTGATATAAACCTGTTTCTTATCCAAATAATCTTTTACAAAAGAGATATTTGCACTGTTATATAAATACTGCGTATATCCTAAAGTAAAGAACATTTCTCCAAGCTCCAATTGGTCTACGGAATATGTCCCCCACTTACGTGGCTTAGAAAGCTTCTTCAGCTCCTTCTGGATTTCCATCAGCTCTTCCTCATAGAGAAATTTATCCTGTTTTGATTTCTCAACAGCCTTTTTTCTTTCTTCTATGATTCTAGCGGCACGATCTAATTCCTCGTGCTTTCTACTAGAGATTTTTTCACAGTATTCTGGAGTCTTCGCATTCTGAGCTTCCGATTTTTGAACCTTGCAAACCTCACCATCAAACTCATCGTCATGAATTACGTAGCGAAAACCAACTGGCACCACCCAGTAGTCATATCCTTCGCCACCACCATTAGATGTAGCATGTCTAAAATACAGCACATCCTTGATCTGACCCACCTCCGATGGCTCTCTGCCCCTAGTGTGGTTATAGCTACCGCCCCAGCTAACCTTGATAAGGATATGCTTTGCCAAAACAGCATCCATTGGCCTAAAACAAGCATCACCTTTCTTGGAAATCCAAAAATCCCCAAACATAAAGCTTGCCCAGCCATTGAAGTCTATATTCATATTAGCAGGAACTTCATAGTCCTCGAAAAATTCTAGAGGATTCATCGGCCCGTTATATTCATTTAGATCAAATTCTTTATCGATCACAAAACAAATATTCGGGTGATATTTTCCGAACTCATTGATTAAAAAAGTGGTTTCAGTTTCGAAACACTTCTCGTTCTCAAAAAATTCTTTTACCTCTGCCAAACTCATCAACTTCTTCATGTTTCTTCCTTTCTCCTTTCGGACCCAATGCCATATAAGATTAAGAGGTTTTTCCTCACATTGGTAGTACCGCTTCTTTTAAGCAGCGCCAAACCGATAATTATATAAAATCACCAGTTTAACGCTACCTAAAAGATAAGAAAAAAAGAATTCGTTGGTAAATTCTTAAAATACTCCTCCCACTCTCGTGTTCAGCCATAGAACTATATAATATATATTACGTGCTGTCAAGGCTAAGCGTTTTCTATTTAGAACCTTTTTATGCTATATTTAAACCATCAGAACTATTCAAGGATAACTATGAAACAACTTTTTACCATCGATGCAAAAGACTATGATCCCAGCTGGCCAAAATCTTACCGCCCCTCCGTTCGAGGAATTATCATCAATAAAGATAACCTTATTTCTCTTATTTATAGTCAAAAATATCATTTCTATAAACTTCCTGGCGGCGGCATCGAAGAAGGTGAAAGCCACCTTGAAACACTCATTCGCGAAGTCGATGAAGAAACTGGCCTCACCGTCATCCCAGATAGTGTTCAAGAATTCGGCGAAGCCTTGAGGATTCAAAAATCAAGCACCCTGAAAGACACAATTTTTGTTCAACAAAATTTTTATTATATTTGTCAAACTACTGGCCAGATTCACTCCCAGCATCTCGATCAAGATGAGCAGGAAGCCGATTTTATTCTGAAAACAGTCAGTCTCGATGAAGCCATTGCCACCAATCAAGCCTTTATCGCCAGCTGCCAGGGAACGCCTACTAAATGCAAAGAAGAAATGGTAATTCGTGAATGTCGCATCCTAGAGTTACTGAGGGATAATCAATCAGCCCCCAAGCAACCTCCGCACTAAATAAGTAGATTTTATTTTCCATTTAAAAAGGCTGGATAACTCCAGCCAAATTTTTAAGAAGAAATTGCAATCTTTACCAGAGCCAATGCCCCTGCCAAAGTTTTTGCTTGCGCTAAAGCGCCATCAGCTTCGCAACTAATTGCCTCGGCCACCCCAGTCGCCTTTACCAACTGTGCTTCCTTTAATCCACACCAAGATGTAGGTAACTTTTTTCTCTTGCATCCCAGCTTATCTCTTGAAACCGAGACCGCTTGTACGCTCCATTCGCCATCAAGATTAGGAAAAACACAGTACAACAGCTTTTTCGCCTTCGGATTAAAAGATCTCAGTACATATTCTTCCCAGCCGCCAATATACATTGGAAAATATAAAAATTCCCCCTCGTTATGTGCGATCATATCCTCAATCCTACTTTTAGCCTTTACCACAGAAACCACACGCCTAATCTCTTTTTCAAGAATTTTTTGCGCAAAACCAACGGCCTCTAAGAAAGCTTCGTCAGGATCCTGGTCCTGATCATCCCAATTTGGATTAAATAAATTGACTACTTCTGATACCGACATCTCAATTCCACTAGCTAAGCAGCCTTGGTCTCTCGCATCGATACCATGAACCAAATCATGGCTCACATCCATTGTGGCCTCCACAATCAACTGCAGAGGGCAGTCAAACTTGGACAAGATTTCCATACTATAGTGACGCCAGACTAATCCCGCAGTCGAGAGCTTTGTAAAATCACTATAGTGCTCCTCGAACCCCTCTTGATGATAATCAAAACGTTTTTTGTCTGCTCTGAATTCTCCACCAATACCAAGCATCGCCAGCCCCCTCGGACCATCCTTCTTAGCATATTGAACCAGGACTTGATCCTTAGTGCGCAACACCCGCACCTTCTTCAACATCGACAACATCGCCGTCGCAAAAACGTCTCCGGCGTGATGTCGGCCTGAATTAGTGACCACATTTGCATTCTCAAGGTCCGTCACTGTAGTGACACGATTGTGCATTTTTCTCATCTTCTTCTCCTTTTCAAAGAACAATTTTTGAAACTATAGCTTCTAGATACCGATATATTATAATATAAATTTAAAGATTGTCAAAAATAGCCTTCCTATACCACAACCAAACATTTTATGTTTAAATATCCACAGGGAATTATTTTATCAATGCTTGATCAAACTCTACCAAAACAAGACTCGGCAAACACCAACTCTCGCACTTATATTGCGATTGATCTTAAGTCTTTTTATGCCTCAGTCGAATGCGTAGATCGCGGTCTCGACCCCCTAACCACCAAATTAGTGGTTGCCGATATTACTCGCACCGACAAAACGGTCTGCCTTGCCGTTTCTCCCGCCCTCAAAGCTCTTGGCGTTGGTGGCCGTGATCGTCTTTTTCAAGTCTACAAAAAAGTACCTAGGGGCTCTTTTATTATCGCCCCTCCCAGAATGCAAAAATATATTGACGTAAGCGCCTCTATTTTTGGTATCTATGCGGAGTATCTTGCTCCCACTGATATTCATATTTATTCTATCGATGAAGCCTTCCTTGATGTTACTAGTTATCTTCAGACCTATCAGATGACCGCCCATCAACTCGCTCGCACCATCGTTAAGGATGTTCTAGGGCATACTGGTATTACCGCCACTGTTGGTATTGGCGAAAATCTCTATCTCGCAAAAGTCGCCATGGATATCGTCGCCAAACATTTACCGCCTGATTCGGACGGCGTACGTATTGCCGAACTAACGGAATATTCTTACCGTGAAAAACTATGGACACACACTCCACTCACCGACTTTTGGCGGATTGGCCCAGGCTATTCCAGACGGCTTCAAAATCTTGGTATCTACACCATGGGCGATCTCGCCAGATATTCTCTTACTGCCTCCGCCAAGCTCTTTAAAGTCTTTGGCGTGAACGCTGAATTACTCATCGACCACGCTTGGGGCTATGAACCAACCACTATTTCTGATATTAAAAACTATCAGGCCGCCAACCACTGCCTCTGCTCTGGACAAGTTTTACACCGCCCCTATAACCGTGCTGAAACCATCACCATTATTAAAGAGATGGCCTACAGCCTTGCCCTCGATTTAACCCAAAAAAATCTATTAACAGAT
>ERZ773022.278-NODE-278-length-44971-cov-5.525047_pt1 | contig 44971 bp, 43 predicted proteins | sample MGYA00580839_ERZ773022 | MGnify/ENA primary metagenome ERZ773022 (study PRJEB29015, sample SAMEA2738020) | human oral metagenome | biome: human oral; feature: human-associated habitat; material: dental | place: China | collected 2044 ... | reverse complement strand
TTTGCGGCTAACCTGCGAACCGTCATCGCCTATGAACGCCTTTTCTCACATCCTAGTCGTTCATAAGAGCCTCTAATTGTGCTAGACGTTGTTCGAATACGTCGAATGCGTCGTATAAGTAGTCTTTCTTCGTCATGTCTACGCCGGCTTTTTTCATTACCTCGATTGGAGCGTCGCTGCGTCCTGCACGTAAGTAGTTTAAGTAAGCTTCTAAATCTTCTGGAGTCCCATGTAAGATTTTATCTGATAAAGCAGTTGCTGCAGCCATACCAGTTGCATATTGGAATACGTAGTAATTCATGTAGAAGTGAGGGATACGTGCCCATTCGTATGCGATTTGTTCATCTTGGATGACATTTGCATAGTATTTCGCGTTGATTTCGCTATAAGCTTTTGCGATTGATTCTTGTGTTAATGGTTGGCCTTCTTGGTCCATTACGTGAATCTTATGTTCGAATTCCGCAAATTGTGTTTGACGGAAAATGGTTGATTTGAAGCGGTGTAAATAGTTATTCAAGATATATTTTTGCGCTTCTTTATCAGTATGTTTCTTCAACAAGTAATCCGTTAAGATGTTTTCGTTAGTTGTAGAAGCAATTTCCGCTAAGAAGATTGAGTAATCTCCGTATTGTTTTGGTTGAGTGTTACGAGTGAAGTAGCTGTGTGCACTATGTCCTAATTCGTGAACTAATGTGAAGAAATTTGATAATTCATCATGCCAGTTCAATAGGATGTATGGTGCTGTTGAGTATGCTCCACTTGAATATCCACCGCTGCGTTTACCGATGTTTTCAGCAACGTCAATCCAACGATCAGCGTATGCTTTCTTCATGATTTCATTGTACTCTTCACCAAGTGGTTTCAAAGCTTCAATACTTGCAAGAGATGCTTCTTGGTAGTTGTATTTAATTGGAGCGTCGCCTGTAATTGGGACGTATAAATCATACATATGCAATTCATCTAAGCCTAGCGCTTTTTGTTGTAATGCAATATAGCGGTGTAATAATGGTAATTTTTCGTTTACCACTTCTACTAAAGCATCGTACACTTCTTCAGGAACTTGGTTTGAAGCAAGTGCTGCTTGACGCGCTGAATCATAGTTATGAACTAAGGCGCTGAAGTTATGCCCTTTTACTTCTGTACCAAGTGTGCTTGCGAAAGTATTTTTTAAGTTGATGTAAGGTTTGTATAATGTTTCGAACGCTTCCTTACGAACAGCTTGGTTTTTAGATTCGATATAGACTGAGTAGTTTCCGTTTGTCAATTCGACTTTTTCGCCATCTTCAGTTGTAATTTCGTCAAACTTAATGTCAGCGTTGTTTAATAAGTTGAATGTTTTACTTGCGCCTTGGAACACTTCACTAGCTTTTGATAATAAAGCTTCTTCTTTATCTGAAAGCACGTGACCTTTTTTAATACGCGCTGTTTCTAATAATACGCGGAAGTCTTCTAATCCTGGCTCTTGTTTGAAATACTCTTCAAACTCTTCATCAGATAATGCTAAAATTGCTGGAGCAAACCATGCTGAAGCACCTGAGAATTCGATATATGTTGAAAACGCACGTTGGTTTAAGACTTGGTTTTCGTTATTTGAAGTATCTTGGTCTGCTTTTAAATGTGAGTAAACATAAGCAGTTTCAATCTTATCATCTACTACGTTTAAAAGATTTAAGAATGCTAATAATGAAGCTCCATCTTTCAATGCTGTATCTTTTGCAGCAGCGACTGCAGGAATTTGTGATTTTACAAATTCTAAATCTTTTTCAAATCCTTCGTTTGATTCGTAAATTGCGGAAAGGTCCCATGTTAATTCTACTGGAACTTCTTCACGTCTTAATGGTTTTTTATTGGCCATTATAATCCCTACTTTCTAAAAAGTTGATAGTCCTAGTGTACTATGAAACGGATTCTTTTTAAAGGGTTTAAGCTGATTTTACATAAAAAGAGACCAAATGAACCACTTTTGATTCATCTGGTCTCTTTCATTAGTCTTCAAGGAATGTCGCTTTATCTAAACTATCTGTTCCGATAATAGCTACAAGAACGACATCTTCACGAATAAGAAAATCCGCAAATACTTTCGTATTCAAAGATTCATCCTTCGCTTCACGATATCCGATTAAGTTTAAATCATAATCTTTACGTAAATCTAAATCGCTTAGTTGCTTTCCAGCCCATGATTTTGGTGGATAAAATTCCACAAGCGAGATATTGCCATCGAGTGAAATCACTTCAGCAAGTTTATGGTGAAGAATGTTCTTCACGAGACGAATTCCTGTTTCTTTTTCTGGGTTTATGACACGTTGCGCACCCATCTTCGTCAAAATTTCTGTTGTTGTACGGCCCTTTGCTTTAGCGATGATTTCTGGAACACCCAGTTTCGTACAATGCATCACGGCTAGAATACTCGCTTCTAAACTAGACCCTGTGGCTACCACCACCGTGTCGCAGTCGCCAATTCCAATTTCTTTCAAAACTTCTTCGTCTGTCACATCGGCAATGACTGCCTTGGTGACAAGTGGTTCAATACGGTTAACGGTTGTTTCATCACGATCAATAGCAATAATGTCGCAATCATATTCACTAAGCTGTTTGGCAATCGTCATCCCAAACACACCTAGTCCTAAAATTCCAACTGTCTTTCTCATTACAATCCCTACTTTCTATCCAATTAATAATGGTGCTTTTGCATACTTCATATCCAGAGCTTTGTTCTTTCGATTTGAAAAACTTAATAGCACGGTCAACGGTCCAATACGACCAATGAACATCAACAACATAATCACAATTTTTCCAAGGAAAGATAAGGTTGGTGTTAAATTTGCGGTTACCCCTACTGTACATACCGCTGAAATAGTTTCAAATAAGGTATATAAAAGTGGCGCATCTGGATCCGTTAAACTAAGCAAGAACACACTCGTTAGAATGAGTGTTGTAAATACGATAAAAATCGTTAAGGCTTTTCTAGCCATCTCTTGCGAAATAGTATGATTTCTAAATTGAATCATGCGCTCATCATATACTTCTGAACGAATGAATAAGAGAACCACTAAGAAAGTCGTTGTCTTTACACCACCGGCCGTCCCACCAGGAGACCCTCCAATGAGCATTTGTATACAATAAAGAAGCAGGCTCGTTGGATGTGCAGTCGTATAGTCAATCGTCGCAAATCCTGCTGTTCTCATCGTTACAGTTTGGAAGAAACTCACGAGTACCTTATCGAAAAATGATAGGTTCCCAATCGTGTTTGGGTTATTCCATTCGGTCAATAATGTTAACACTGTTCCACTTAGTAAAATAATCCCCGTCAACCAAAGAACAATCTTCGTATGATAGTGCAAACGTTTATAAAATGATTTGCGTTGTTTGTTCTTTGTCGATTTTCTCATTTCACGGTAGCTTCGTTTGAAATCAAACCAAACAGAGAAACCAATTCCCCCCAGAATGATAAGAGCCGCAACCACTAATGTTAAAAATGGATCGGTCGCATAATTAATCAAACTATTCGACCCTAAGTTATCGAACCCTGCATTACAAAATGCAGAAACGGCAAAAAAGAACGCGGTAAAAATTCCTTTGGCAGTTCCTAGTTCTGGAACGAAGCGGAAGGATAAAATAACCGCCGCTATAAATTCAATCAAGAATGTATATTTAAAAATCGTTCTCAAATAGCTGTTAAAATCTTGACCATCATCGCGATTCAAGCTGTCTTGCAAGGCTAATTTGTTCACCAAGGACATCTTCTTGCCCGAATCATAGAGGAAAAAGGCAATAATACTCATTAATCCTAATCCCCCGATTTGCATTAAAATCATACAAATCACTTGTCCAAAAGTGTTGTACGTCTCGGCTACTGGTTGCGTCGAAAGTCCCGTCACGCATACCATCGATACCGTTGTAAACAAGTGGTCAAAATACGAAGCCTTTGACGTCGCCAGTTGCGAAATCGGCAAATTGAGTAGGAATGACCCCACCAAGATTACAATCGCAAAACTGGAAGCAATCCTTTTTGGAATGGAATCTTTAAATAAGAAACGAATCATCTTAGTCCCTCCTATTCTAATCAAAAATACTACCCAAAAATAAAAAGAGCAGAATATATCGATATTCTACTCTTCCTATCGGTGAATTACAACCGTTACTATTTTTTTAATGCGAAAACATTATTCCACTACTCGATATTCTTTTGTTTCACCAAAGAACTCATCATATAACGCACGGATGGCTTTCTTTTCGTATTGATCTAAAATACCAAACATCATCGAAACCTCAGATACCCCTTGGTTATATAACTCGATATTGATTTGAGTACGAGCAAGCGTTGAAGCCACACGAGCCGTTGTACCGACCATGTTGACCATCCCTTCCCCTACTAACATGATGAGGCAAAGGCCACGCATATAGTGCGCATCATCCACATCTAATTCCGCATATAAACGTTCTACGATACCGTCGAGTTTTTCGTCAGTTGCGTCTTCCCCACGGATGATAATTGTCACATCATCAATCCCTGTTGGAATATGCTCAATAGAAATGCCTTCTTCTTCGAAAATCGTCAATACTTTACGAAGGAACCCAATCTCATGGTTCATCAAGTATTTCTTCACGTAAATACTTACGAACCCTGGCGAACTTGCAATCCCTGAGATGACGTTTGGAGAAGTCACCTTTCCTTGCATAATATATGTTCCGCTTGCTTCAGGGTTGTTCGTATTGCAGACATGCACTGGAATTCCTTTTTTGATTGACGGAAGAAGTGCTTCTGTATGGAATACAGAGAACCCAGCGTAGGACAACTCACGCATCTCTGTATAAGACAATACGTCAATGGGTAGTGGTTTATGCACGATTTTTGGACTCGCCACATAAATCGCATCCACATCTGTAAAGTTTTCGTACTCTTCCGCATTCACGGCGTTGGCTAAAATCGACCCTGTAATATCAGAACCCCCACGAGAGAACGTCACCACATTGCCTTCTTTTGTCACTCCGTAGAATCCTGGGAAGATAATGACTTCGTTTGTTAATTGTAAGTACTCTAATTCATGGTAGCTTTCTTCTAAGACACGAGCTTCTCCTGGAGTATCGCTCACCCAAAGTTTCGCTTCACGAGGACCAACGTATTTAGCCGCAAGACCTTCTTGGTTAAAGTATGAAGCAATAAGACGTGCATTTAAGTCTTCCCCGCTAGCTTTATACGCATCTATTAAATAGTCTGGAGCAAGGTCCGTTCTTTCTTTTAAGTTTTTAAAATGGATACGAACGAGTTCGAATACTTCTGGTTTTAATTGTAATTCGTCGCAAATTTCCTTATAGCGCACTAAGATTTTCTTTAAGACTTCTTCATCATAATTCCCTTCAATATGAGAAGTTGCTAATTGGATTAATAGGTCTGTTACTTTTTCATCGTCTGATGTACGTTTCCCTGGGGCTGACACCACCACGATTTTACGTTTTTCATCAGATTTTACGATATTAAAGACCTTTCTTAATTGAGTAGCATTGGCTAAAGAGCTTCCGCCAAATTTGATTACTTTCATATGACACTTCCTTATTTTTTCAATGGTACTAGACTACCAAATTAATGAATGAAACGCAATGATTTTCCATTTATCAAATACATTTGTCCTTGAAACAGAAACAGTCTTGAAAACTTGTATTTACCCTCATAGTTTGTTAGGCTTAAGAAAAATAAATAAAGGAGGTCACATCATGTCAAAAATGTTGCATACTTGTGTCCGTGTTCAAAATCTAGAAGAGAGCATTCGTTTCTACGAAGAAGCATTTGGTTTTAAAGAAACTCACAGAAAAGACTTCCCAGAACACAAATTCACAATCGTTTACTTAGCATTCGAAGGTGATGATTATGAATTAGAATTAACGTATAACTACGGCCACGGCCCTTACGAAATCGGTGACGGATATGGTCATATCGCCATTAGCGCAAAAGACTTAGAAGGTCTTCACGCTGAACACGTTGCAAAAGGCTATGACGTTACAGAATTAAAAGGATTACCAGGACACCCTGCAAACTACTATTTCGTAAAAGACTTAGACGGCTACAAAATCGAAGTCATTCGCGAAAAATAGTTCAGACATGACATTCCACACACCCTCTGCTATAATATATTCTATGCGATGAGGCGACACGCAGTACATAAGAGACTGCGAGTTATGTGGAACAGATGTGCTTAGGCACACTACCGGATGTAGCTGTTTGTAGTTCGTGATGTGAACACGACCTACTCATCTGAAAAGATGCCACGCTAAGACTAGGAGTTCCTAGTCTTTTTTTATAGTGAAATTATGATACAATAGCAATGAAAATTATTAGACATAGAAAGAGGAAGAATCATGAAACAATGTCCATTCTGTCATGAGATGATTGACGAACAAGAAACACTCTGCCCTTACTGTGGAACAGTGCAAGACGAACTATCACAACCGGTGTCTACCCACCCGAATGAAGGTGTTCAAACGGACCTTTTAGATGAAAATAATGAACCTACTCCTTCGTTTACAACGAAAGTAGAAACAAGTATTCCTGAAGAAGATAACCGTAGCTCACAAGAAAATCGTGTGAAGAATAACCGCTTCGCCTATGCAGGAGCTTGGAATAAATTTAAACGCTTCTTCACGTTCTTTGGAGAACGTTTGGCACAACCGACAAATCACTATTCCCGTAAACGTCAATATAGCCGAACTTACGGATATGCCTTAATTATTTTAGCAACAGTGATGTCTGCATTTGTGTCCACACACTTAATTCATTCGATTATTGGTCAATACCAAATCTTTGCAGACATTTCAATCTTACCAAGTTTAACAAGCACACCAAACTACATTTGGATGTTCATTCGCTTCATCCTCTTCTACGCGGTGTTCTACCTTGGATTCCCAAGCGTATCGTACGGATTGAAACACGTCTTCCAAAAACGTCAACACGTATTTAACTACTGGTTGACACAATACGAAGGAATGAACGTTCTAGCAATTGTGTTACTTGCCGTTGCAACCGTCATGACCTTCATTAGCCCTGTATGGTTATTCGTTGGAATCATTATTGTATTCTTTGCGCATTTCCTACTCTACATCGTAACCTTTACGTCATCGATGTTTAAGAGCGCGACAGAATCAACAATCGATCCAATCTACTTATCCCTACTTGGTTTAGTAATACAACTGATTATCACGATCAGCTTACTCTTAATCTTATTCTAAAATAGCAACACAAAACCCTGACCAGCGATGGCCAGGGTTTTGTATTTCAAAAATTATTTTGTAAATTCTATAGTTACTTTTACTTCAGGATCCATTGAAGCAAATAGTGTTTTATAATAATTGGTTGCAGATTCTTTAATTTCACTCTTAAATTTATCTAAATACTCTACTTGTTTATCACTAGAAAGTTGGTTAGTGACTAATTTCCCAGTATCAACATCTTCTGTAGTCCCACTTAACAACTCCCCATGATTATCGTACAAATTGTAAGGATTATCTTTTGAAAGTTCAACACCAACTACTTCAAATTTTGGAACGATAACCTTATATTCTTTTTCACTTATTTTTTCAACCTTTACACTACTTTTAATTCCAAATTTAGCTTTATAATTTAAAATTACTAATGCTGCTTTTTTAGAGAACGGCACATCAAACCCAAAAACTTGAGTTGTTTTTGTTTCAGAAATAATTTCATTAATTCCCGCATTCAAAAATACAACTTCATTCACTTTTTCAATACTTTCGATATTAATTGACGATTTGACTTCTGATTTATGTTCCTTAGGTAAGAAAAATAGCACTCCAATAGCTATAATAGCTATTAATACCACATTCAATAGAAAACTAAACTTATTAATTTTTTTCTTTTCATTTGTAATTCTCAATTTACACACCCTCCACTATTTTTTCTTTTATAATATCGTCTGAAAGAAACTTCTCTCTTAATAGCATATGTAAATTTTACACATTCTAAAAATAACAGTCAATTTTTTTCGTACTATCTTCTAAAATTATTTGTCCATATAAAAAGATAAAATAAGTTTGTTGCATCTAATTTAATTCTAAAATAACAACACAAAACCCTGACTAGTGATGGCCAGGGTTATTTATTAACTATTTTTTGAAAATCATTCCAATAAGTTGACCTATGAGACTGACAACTGCATACATCAGAATATAAATGGCTGCAGAGTCATTTAGTAAAAAGAGATTCGGAATCCATAAGAGACCAATAACAATTGGGAAATACCAATAATATCCATACTTTACCGAAAATAGCATTGAAACCACAAAGACGACGACTGGAATTCCAATCACTATAAAGAACATGACACTTCCTGTATCTTGAATTAGAAAAACAGGAATGAAGTAATAGAGTAAAGCAACAACAACATACACCAGTAATTGCCTATACTTGGATGGCATCCTGACCCCTCCTCTATTGATTCTATTTTCCTATCCCCATCATACCATATCCATTTAAAAATGAGTGCTGTTTTGAGCACTAAAAAAGCATGAAACAAATTTGTTTCATGCTTGTGATTCACTCTTTAGTTTTGTGAGAAGAGATTTTTGATGGCATCAAAAATCGATTGGAAGAATTGGGCGATTTTATCGAGCCATCCTTCGTTTTTGGCTTGTTCGACTAAGCTGTTAATCTTTTCGCCGACTGATTTTGACAAGCTATTTAATTGCTCTAATACTTGTTTGGAATCAATCGCACTTGTGTTTTGGTAGTTTTGCGCAAAAGCGACTAATGCATTGATTTGATCTTGGGAAATCACATTTTGCAATGAGTTGTTCTTCAAGGCATCGTTAATAATGCGTTCGATATCTTCTTTTGTCGCTAATTGTCCTTGCTTTTGTTTGAGTTCGGCAAGTTCTTTTTTGATTTCAATCATCGCTTTATCGAGTTTTGAAGAATCGAACCCTTTTGCGTTGGCATTCTCTTGCGCGATTTTATTTGTAACTTCTAGCTCTTGTTGCGCCACTTCGGTACGTTTGGCATCTAGTTGCACCCCGTTAGCTTCAAAGGCTTTATACACCCCTGTTAACGCTGATTCACCAGTTACTTTCGATACAGCTGCTACTTCGATTTCCGCATCCGTTACACCAGCCGTAATCGCAGCATTGGCATATTGCTCGGCTGTGACAAGCGTGATATTTTCAGGTGTTTTAATTTTCACCTTCACCCCTGTACCTTTATCCGTCTTTTGAACCATCACAGACGAAATCATGACAGACGTATTTCCGTCTCCACTTCCAAGATACTTGATTAAATCTTGACCTGTCGCTGTTTCGGTTAACACTGTATTTGCATCTTTAATGCCTAATAATTCTGATGTTTGTTTAATTTGCGCTTCACTGAGTCCACCACCATAGACCACGGTTGGTTTTCCCCATTTTTCATTGACTGTCGTTGTATCAATGGCATATGCACTCTTCATAGATAAGCCCATCAATGCAAGGGCAATTGCGGTTGTCTTCACCCATTTTTTCATGAATGAACCTCCTTTGTTTTCAATCGTAACTCACTCGTTACACCTATAGTATACAAAAAGAACTTTAAGAAAAGAATGTCCTTTCCTTAAAGTTCTTTATCTATTTGTTTAAGAATTGATTAACGTCTACGCGCAAATGCCTTCAATGTTGTTGGTGAGAAAAGCATGATAATTGGATAAATTTCCAAACGTCCTGCAATCATTCCAATCGCAAGTACAAATGTATTGAAATCGGAATACATTGAGAAGTTGCTTGTAGGCCCTACTTGACCAAGCCCTGGCCCGATATTATTAAAGGTTGCGGCAACACTCGAGAAGGCTGTTGTAAAATCGCCTGCTTCAAATGAGACACTGAGTAATAATACGAGGAAGACTAATACATACACGATTAAGTAGTTGGCAATACTCTTCTCCATCTTATTATCGATTGGTTTGCCGTTTATCTTTGGAACAAACACTCGACGCGGTTGCCCCATGCGTTTTAATTCAGCAATCGCACTCTTGAAATACACAATCACACGAGAGACTTTAATCCCCCCGGCTGTTGATCCGGCACATCCCCCGATAAACATGAGTAGAAGAAGCAAAGCATGTGGGAACACTCCCCAGAGGCCAAAGTCGACCGTCGAATACCCGGTTGTCGTCATAATTGAGGATACCGTGAAGAAGACGCTACGAATTGGAACGCCTAATGCGGATTGCGTAATCGACAATACGGTGAAAATAATCATCGTAAAGCTTAGGACGATTCCAACATAGGTACGCATTTCTTCGTCTTTAATCACGTCTTTTACAGCGCCTAGAAGAACGAAGAAATACAAGTTAAAGTTGATACCAAAAAGTATCATCCCTACCCCGATAATCCATTCCACGGCTGCTGGATTGGCGTAAATGCTAAATCCTGCATTGTTAATCCCAAAACCACCTGTCCCTGCTGTACCAAACGATAGAAGCAAGGCATCAAACAGCGGCACTTGGAATACGACTAAGATGATCGTTAATACGGCTGTCATCGCCAAGTAAATTAAATACAAGATTTGAGCCGTATGCGCTAGTTTCGATACAAGTTTTCCAAACACAGGGCCTGGAACTTCCGCACGCATGAGCTGCACCGATTCAGAACCATGACTTGGTAGAATCGCAAGCGCGAATACTAGTACCCCCATCCCACCGACAAAGTGAGTGAAACTTCTCCAAAATAATGAAGAATGTGCAAGAACTGAAAGGTCTGGCATAATACTTGAACCGGTTGTTGTTAATCCACTGGCTGTTTCAAAGAAGGCATCCACAATATTTGGGATTTCTCCTGTGAAGACAAATGGAAGTCCACCAAAGAACGACAGTAAAATCCAACTTAATGCTACGGTTACGACCCCGTCCCTAGCCATGATTTTTAGCGGCTCTGGCTTTTTAAAACTTAAGAGCGAACCGATGACTAGTAAAATCAAAATCGTACCCGAATAAGCAAGTTTTTGAGTGAGAGACTCATGATAAATAAAGCTAACAATGAGGGGTAAGGCTAAAAGCGCTGCTTCCACTTGAAGCATTTTCCCCACAAAATAGCGAACTGTTTTGATATTCATTCAGACACCTCTATTCCAAAATGTCATTAATGTCATCAAAGTCTTTTTCAGTGGTAACGACGATTACTTTATCGAATGGTTCAATCGTATCACTACCGGCTGGGTAAATTAATTGTTCCCCACGAACGATAAACGCAATCAATAAGTTTGATTTTGTCTTCAATTCTGATAGAGGAATCCCACAAATCCCACTATTCTTTTGAACGCGGAATTGAAGAGCTTCTACTTGGTTATCCGCTAAACGGTATAACGCTTCAACATTAGAACCTTGTGTATTCGAACGTGAACGCACGAATTGAATGATTTCATTGGCAACGATTCGTTTTGGCGTCACGACTGATTGATTATCGAAACCTTTAAACACTTTTAGAAGCGCCGGACGGCTCATTTTCGTAATAATCTTTTGGACCCCTTGTTGTTTCGCATACGCTGAAAGAATTAAGTTTTCTTCGTCAATTCCTGTCATGGATACGAAAGCATCGTAGTCTGTAATGCGTTGTTCTTCTAAGACATCGTGGTCCGTTCCATCGGCATGGATCACCATTGTATGAGGGAACGCGTAACTTAACGCTTCACAGCGCTCTTCGTTGACTTCGATTACTTTTGTATTGATTTTTGTTTGTTTCAACATATTGAGTAAGTAATACGTGATACGTCCACCACCGACAATCGTAACAGAAGAAACACTCTTCGTTTCTTGACCTGTTAATTTTAAGAAATTACGAAGGTCTGGATATGCCCCTGTAATAAAGACATGGTCACCTTCTTCTAGCGTTGAATCCCCGTCTGGAATAAAGCTTTGGTCGTGACGATGAATCACACAGATTAAGATAGACTCAAAACGATTACGCACTTCTTTAAGCGTTAAGCCGGCAAGTGGTGATCCTTCGTTAATTTCTAATTCAAGTAAGCTGACACGGTTTCCGACGAAGTTTTCTACACTCAATGCAGAAGGATAATTAAAGTTATACGCGATATCACGTGCCGTTGAAAGCTCTGGGTTAATCAGTAGTGAAATCCCTAGACTTTCACGAACGAGTTGTAATTGTTGCGAATATTCAGGGTTACGCACGCGCGCAACAGTGTATTCTGCACCAATTTTTTTCGCAAGGATTGACGCGATAATGTTAATTTCGTCCATTTCCGTTACAGAAATAAAGATGTCACAGTTCTCCACTCCTGCTTCCACAAGAATGTCGTAGCTGGCACCATTTCCGCAAATCCCCATAATATCGAACTTATTAAGTAAACGATCGATTAAATCTTGGTTTTTATCAATCAATACAATGTCATTTTCTTCCGTTGAGAGCTCCTGGCAAATCACTTCGCCGACTTTTCCCCCACCGACAACAACAATTTTCATTTTGTTTCCTCCAGATTGAAAAATCTTATACCCACCTATTTTACCTGTCTAGTGTGAAAAGGTCAAAGTTTATCTTGTTTTCTAAAGAATCAAAGCATGTTACACTAGAGTCGGAGGACATTATGAACGAACACGAATTACAACAATTGACCATGGAGATTTCGCGCACATCTTTTCACCGTGAATTCACGCACAAAATTACTTATAACAAACGTCTGCGTTCCAGTGGTGGTCGCTATCTTCTAAAGACGGGGAATATCGAGATTAATCCTCTTGTCGAACAAGAACTGGGGCTTGAAGCGCTCATTGGCGTCATTAAACATGAACTCTGCCACTATCACTTGCATCAAACCGGTGGCGGCTATCGTCACAGAGACGCTGACTTTAAACGTCTCCTTCATCAAGTGGGCGGAAGTCGCTTTGTCGAACGCATGAAGGAGCCGAATTTCCTGTATGAATGTACGGCGTGCCATCACCGCTACCCTAGAATGCGCAAGATGAACACGAACCGCTATGTATGTGGAAAATGTCATGAGAAATTAATCCTTTTAGATTGAAATTCCGCCAAACATTTGATAAACTGAAATAGTTCTGCGGTCGTGGCGGAATGGCAGACGCGCTGTCTTGAGGGGGCAGTGGGTGTATACCTGTGCGGGTTCAAGTCCCGCCGGCCGCATAAACAAAATGAAATACGCTAGATGGATAACCATCTAGCGTATTTTTGTGCATGTAAATTAAAATGGGATGGGATGTGAGTGGTCTCGTATCCTGAAATAAAGAGTCAAAAGTGCTAGAAATTCATTTCAAAATGTTCTATATAGAGAACTTTCGACATTATTAGCAATGCCCACACCCAAATCCTTCGCACTGTGAAGGATTTTGCAGAACATTTCACGTTCCTTCCGGTGTTCCAGTCCAACGTTCCATTTCTGAGCGCGATTGCTCACATAGCGCAGTGGTTTATTGACTTTCTTTTCATCACTCGCGATTCAAGAAAGTCTAATAAACTTTGCTTCTGTCTTTCTGCCATCCTTGTAGTTGAACTCGGGCTCACAGGACTGACGTCCACTTCCCGTAGTATCCGCACGACTTGTGCCAAGTCCTTTGCGTTACTCCGGTCCAGTGATTCAGTCCTGAGCGTTCGCCCTCATATCCTTATTTTATCGCATTGTCACAAACTCTTCACTTCCCGTTGGATGGATAGCGACGGTTGCGTCGAAGTCAGCTTTGGTTGCGCCCATTTTAATGGCTACGGCAAAGCCTTGAATCATTTCGTCAACGCCATATCCAATTCCGTGAAGTCCGACTACTTTTTCGTCTGCACCTGCTGTGATTAGTTTGAAGCGCGCTTGTTGGCGATGGCTTGTCACGGCTGAATACATTCCAGCAAACGTTGATAAGTATGTCTTCACATTTTCCTCGCCATACTCTTTCACAGCTTGTTCTTCTGTAAGCCCCACTGTTCCAATAGCTGGGTGTGAGAACACGACTGTTGGAATCGTTGTGTAGTCCATCTTCGCGTTTGTTTGTCCGTTAAATAAACGCTCTGCAAGTGTGCGTCCTGCTTTAATCGCTACTGGCGTCAATTCTTTTTCACCAGAAACGTCCCCTAAAGCATACACTCCTTGGGCTGTCGTTTCTTGGAATTCATTCACTTTGATAAATCCGCGTTCTGTTAACTCCACGCCTGCTGCTTCAAGGTTTAACCCTTCGGTATGAGGTATGCGTCCTGTTGCCCAAATGACTTTTTCAGCAGCGAAAGTTGTTCCGTCTTCGAAATGGATTTCCACATTTCCATCTTCCAGTTGAACTAATTTTTGTGGCACTTTGTTTGTATGCAATGTTAGTCCTGATTTTTCCATTTCCGCAACAAGTACTTCAATAATCGAATGATCGAAGTTACGAAGTGGACGATCACGGCGAACAAAAAGGTCTGTCTTCACGCCTAGCGCATGTAAGACACCTGCGAGTTCTACGGCAATATATCCAGCGCCTAAGATGGCTACGGATTGTGGCAATTCATCCCATGCAAACACATCATCAGAAGTACCTCCAAGTTCTTTCCCTTCCACGTTTGGAATGGCAGGTTTTGCCCCTGTCGCAATCACGATATGGTTGGCGCGGTACTCTTCCCCATTCACTTCAATCGTGTGAGCATCGACAAAGCGAGCGTATCCTTTAATCACGGTTACGTTGTTACGTTCAAAAGTCCCATTATAAGAATTACGGGAGCGGTCAATATACGCTTCACGGTTTTTCTTTAATGTCGCAAAATCAAAAGTGACGTTTTCTGCGGTAAATCCATAGTCTGGACCGTATGCGTGAATGGCTTCTGCAATTTGCGCTCCATACCACATAATTTTCTTAGGAACACAGCCGATATTTACACAGGTTCCTCCAAGTAAGTTTCCTTCTACTACGGCTACGCGGGCCCCATGCATGGCTGCACGGTTTGCTGTGGCAATACCGCCACTACCACCACCGATTGAAATTAAATCAAATGTTTCCATTGCTCTTCCTCCATTTTTTCGTCACACTCATTCTATCAGAGCGCTTTTGCTTTTGTCTTAAACCCTGCTCACAAATCAATTTGTTTTGTGCAAAAATAAATGATTACTCTGGAGCCTGGGAGTAAGACAGAAGCTAAAAACGGACTCACAGTGTGAGTCCGTTTTGCTTCGTAGTCTTACCCCCGCAAGGCTGATTAGAATTAAGCAAATCACGAGTGATGAAGCTTAATTCAATCAGCTACTGCGTCTATTTCATATTAACTTTGCTTAATTAAAAGCTCTATCTAAAGCCGCCAGCTCCGTCGTAATCATTTTGGGTATTTCTTATTTTATGAGTCAGAGATAAATAGTGCTCTGATAGAATCAGGTGACAAATAACGGACTCTTCGCTCCATGTTCCTGTGCTGATATGCTGATTCTGCTTTTCAGGGTGGGAGCTATGCTGTCTAGTTTGTTAGCTAGATGCTGAGGCTAGAGCTTTTCTAGCCATAGGGCGCATAATGTTTGGACAGCTGGAATCACGGTTGTAATTGAGCCGTGGTTATCGTATGCCTTGTACCAGAGTTTGCCCGTTGAATCGAAGGCGTATTGGTACACGACAAGCCAGTGGTTTTTGTACGGACTACCTAGAGCCGTTGTGGTTCCTACGACAACAGGCACGCCATCGTCTAGAAGGCTTGGTACGACTTTTTCACTAAATAAATTAAAGTGTGTTTTATAGCCGTATTTCTTCCACTCTTGATTGAGTCCGCGTTGCACGTCCCAATAGAAAGTGCCTCGATATGGAAGTGCGTATTCAATCGATGCTTCCATGCTCTTTAATAGATGGTCCATCGATTGTGTGACGACACCTTCACGTTTAGCCATAAGAACCGTCAAACTTGCTGCGGCGTACGTTCCGCAAACGCCTGGAAGCTTGGAGTTCACATAAGACTTAAACAGCTCCATCTCACTTTCAGGTAGGCCCTTCCATTCAACCGTTTCTTCTAAAGTGTGTTTCTTCTCCCACTTCATTCGCATTCTCCTTATTTGATAAAATGATAGTCTTTCACTTGTAGTTTTTCGTCTAAATCGAATACAAGCGGTGTTGCCGTTGGAATTTCAAATTTCAAAATCTCTTCTTCACTGAGATTCAATAAGTATTTGACTAAACTGCGAAGTGAATTGCCATGTGCCACTACGAGCACATCTTTTCCGTCCATTAAGTCGACGGCGATTTCATCTTGCCAAATAGGCAATACACGTTCCAAGGTTGTTTTCAACGTTTCCCCTCGAGGTAAGTCTTTTAATTGAACGTGTTTATAGCGTGGGTCGCTGGCTTGTTTTGCGGCTTCTTCCTCGCTAAGCAGTGGAGGCATTACATTATACGAGCGTCTCCAAAGCAACACTTGTTCTTCACCGTATTTTTCGCGTGTTTCTTGCTTGTTGAGTCCTTGTAAGGCTCCGTAGTGGCGTTCGTTTAATCGCCAGCTCTTTGTCTCTGGTAAATAGTCTTGATTTAATTCAGACAAGACGATATGTCCTGTATGAATGGCTCTTTTTAATACGGATAAATAGACATGATCAAATTGTATCCCTAATGAGTGTAGCATTTCCCCTGCGTGATGCGCTTCTTCTACCCCTTTAGCCGTCAATTCTACATCGCTCCAACCGGTAAATAAGTTGAGGGCATTCCACTCACTTTCTCCATGTCGAACAAATACTAATTTCATCTTCATCACTTCTTTCTGAGAATTTACCTATATTGTACGCCTGTTTACAGAAACTTTCAAAGCAACACCCCTCCCCATAGGTTGCGATTTGCCCAATCTTACTATTTAGTGGTAAAATAAGCTGATATCTCTTTCATTAGATGATTGGTAGAAACACTACCTGAAAGGAACATTATGAAATTACTAACGATTATCGAAAAAATAAAACGATTCTCGAATCAGGACTTAGCGCTGTACTTACTCATTATCAGCAGCTTCCTTCCGTTTTATTTATTCCTAACATTGTTCGTCTTATATTTTATCCTTCTCGCCTTTACGGGAAAATTAAAACAAGTCCTTAATGACCTACTAGCTCACCCGTTCTTATTGGCGTTTATCGGATTTAGCTTTATCGTATCCATGGTCGCCGGTAACTATATCGGTGCTGGCATCACTGTAGGATTTTTGATGTATGCGATATTCTTTAAATACTATCAAAGACGATTGACACCGGACTTTTTCCATATTGTTCTACAGACAGTTTTACTCCTCAGCATTTTCGCGGCGGGATTCGCGTTTTTAGAACACTACGAAATCGTTCATAAATTTAACTACACCTTCCTATCACCAAAGATGCAAGTATGGCACCAAAACCGTGCGGAAGTAACGTTCTTTAATCCGAACTACTACGGAATTTTTTGTTGCTTCTGTATTATGATTGGCTTCTACTTACTCAGCATCACGAAGAGTTGGTTCTGGAAGTTCATCGGAGCTGTCGCGATTGGTATTAATCTATTCGGCCTCAGTTTCACTCAAAACCGAACTGCTTTCCCAGCGATTATCTGTGGAGCGATTATTTACCTCTTCACGACAATTCGTAGCTCGAAAGCATTCTGGCTCAGTATCGCCGCATTTGGCATTGGACTCATGTTCCTCTTCTCAAATGACATCGGCGTTCGTATGGGAAGCTTTGGCTCATCCATGGAAGAACGCATTTCGATTTGGAATGCCGGCATGGTTCTCTTTAAACAAAATCCATGGTTCGGGGAAGGACCGCTGACGTACTTGCATAGTTTTGCAAGAATCGGCGCCAGATACCACGAACACGCGCACAGTTTATATATCGATACCATTTCAAGCTACGGAATTATCGGAACGCTGCTTTTACTGATTTCTACTCTTCAACCAGTACGCATGCTTTTGGAAATGAGTCGCGAACCAAAGAAACGTCCAATCGTTGGACTCTACGTTTCCTTTATCGTTGTACTCTTCGTTCACGGTATCTTCGACGTAGCCATCCTCTGGGTACAAAGTGCATTCCTATTCTTACTAGTGATGACAAGTATTCCAATGTGGATGAAACAAGAAGAAAACGTCATGCCACATAAATAAACGACAAAAAGAAAATCCCAAGATTCACTTTTGTGAACCTTGGGATTTTTTGATTGCTTTTATTTGGTTAAGTTACGGATATTTTTGAAGATGTCTTTATGATTTTCAATCTTCGTATCATTTCCAATTACGACAAACGCATTTTGAGCCATGATGGCTTTCATCGTTGGAGCGTATGCGCGTACCTTTTCAGGAGTTGTCGCTAAGATTTCATCGCGGAACTGTTGCACCTTCTCTTGTGTTAGATGCGTGAAGTAACGCGTAAAGGCCACTGCTCCTTTTTGAGCAGCTGAGAGTGGACGGTCAATCGTGCTGAACGTTCCAATCAAGTTCTTTTCAAACTCAGCCTGTGACAAGTTGAAGTTTTCTAAGTACTCTACTTGTCCGTCATAACGTTCGAGCGTTTCAACAATATTCGGGTCGCGGTAAGAAAGACCTGCGACATCCCCTTTATCCGTGATGACACTCATACCACCGTATGCCCCACCTTGAACACGAACCGTATTCCATAAGTAATCAAGTCCTAGAACAGATTTCAAGAATAAATTCATGCCGTTCACTGAAACCCCAAGAAGCGTTTGGTTATATCCTTTTGCGACATAGTTGATTTCTTGCGCAGTCTTGAACCCTTCGTTTAACACTTCCACTGGATTCGTGAAGGCTTGTTTTTCAACTTTGTGGGCGCCAAGATGCTTGAAGAAGTCCTCTGATACTTGTTTGAAGTGATCGAAGTCCTCTTTACTTCCGACAAAGGTTGCCACTAATTGGTCTGTTGTTAAAATCACATCTAACACAGCTTTCAAGCGGTCGATAAACGCTTGAGGATCTTCGTCAAAACCAGCGACCACATCGCAAATGAAGTCATAATAGTCGATGCCTTCAAGCGATTGTAAGTATTTCGCACCTTCGTAGTAGTAAGACTCTAAACGACGAAGCGCCGCCACGTGTGAACCATAGTTGAAGTTCATCTCAAGGTCTGCTTTCACATTGAGTAAGAGCTCTTTAATCTTCTCTACATCGTCTAAGTTTGAACGGAGAATGATTTCTTCAATCAAGCTTAAGAGTTGCGGTTGGTATTCAGACAAGGCCTTCCCGCTTACGGTGAATTTAGGATAGTAAATGTTGTCCGCTACCGATTCCGTGATGACCGTCGCGTTTGTACCGATGCCTCCTGTGTAGAAGTCGATTTCTGTACTGAGAGCTTCGTCTGTGAAGTTTTCAGTTCCGACTTCCCCGAGTACTTCTGTTAAGAAGGCCACGACTGGAATGTCTTCTGTCTTCACGCCAGATAAATCGAAGTAATACTTCACGTAAGAAATGCCGGCTGTGAAGTCTTCATAGTGTAAGAAGGTTGGTTTGCCCTCTACTTCTTCCACGGTTAATGGGAGTGGCTTCACTTCGCGGTCGATATCTTCAATCGAGAGTTTTGGTAATTTTGCCAAATCCTCTTCCTTATCTGGAGTCGTTTGACGTTCTAGGAGTTGTTGCGTTTGTTCAACAAGAGCTGCCACTTCTTCGTCAGACAATGACGCTTTATAGGCCGCTAACTCTTCTTTTAACGCTGCATCTTTGCACTCCCCTAGTCCTGGTTCTGGAGCTAAAGTGATGACTGCTGCATGCGTATTGTCGAGTAATGTCGTTTGGATTAAACGTTCAAAATAGCCATTTGCCATTTCTTCTTGCATCTTATCTAACACGCGTTGGTATTCAAACGTAGCGAATACATCCCCGCCGTATAACCAGCTTGTGAGGGAATTCAATGAATACAAGATTCCTTTAGGAGTTGCCCCTTCGAGCGCTGTTAATTCTTTATAACGGAACGCTGCTTTATTGAGGGCTGCTTGAATCGCTTTTTGCGGAATGCCTTCAGCCACTAAACGTTTCAACTCGTTTTCAATAATCGACACGAATTGGTCTTTTGCTTCTGGATTCGTATCTTTTAAGACGATTTCAAAGATTGGTGAGTATGTTGCTGCGCCAAATCCACCAGACACATCTGAACCAAGGCCTGATTTCAAGAGAGCTTTCTTAATTGGAGCCGTGTTCGACCCAAGAAGGAGCTCATCTAATACGGCAAGCGCAATCAGTTCTTCAGAGTTGGTACCCTTTCCAGCGGCCCAAATATACGCTAAGAGCGATTTATTTTCAGTAGGTTCGTCTTTAGAAATCGAGAATTTCGCTTCTAATTCACGACGCTCGCTAAACGGAGCTTGTTCCACAGACTCGAATTCGTAGTCTTTAGCTTCAAACGCATCGAAGTACTCTGTTAATTGACTAAACGCTGTGTCTAAGTCTAAGTTACCGTAAAGCGTCACACGCGCATTACTTGGGTGATAGTACTTGTCATGGAACGCCACGAACTCTTCTTGCGTTAACGAAGGAATAGCTGCTGGCATCCCACCAGAAATATGTTTGTAGACCGTATCAGGGAATAACGTTGGTTCAAACAAACGGTATAATTCAGAGTCCGCTTGTGAGAACGCCCCACGCATTTCGTTATACACCACGCCTTTATAAATCAATTCATCATCGGCGTTTTCTAAGTGATAGTGCCACCCTTCTTGCATTAAGATTTGTGGATCGTGCTTGAAGTTTGGATAGAATACCGCATCTAAATACACTGACATCAAGTTGTTGAAGTCTTTTTGATTACGAGACGATACCGGATAAACAGTCTTATCAGAGTACGTCATCGCATTTAAGAATGTATTCAATGAGCCTTTTAACAACTCCACGAATGGCTCTTTGGATGGATATTTCTTCGAACCATTTAACACAGAGTGCTCGATAATATGCGCAATCCCGTTATCATTATACGGTGGCGTACGGAACGCAATATTGAACGCCTTATTATCGTCTTCATTCTCAAGAACTAAGACCTCTGCGCCAGTCTTATCATGTTTGTACAAATAACCTACAGAACGAATATCTGGTAGGTCTCTTTTTTCAACTAAAGAGTACCCTTTAAAATGCTTTGTCATAAAATTCCTCCTTCAAGGGTTTTCACCCATTCTACCACTTTTAGCGCAAAAAAAGAAGATAAGGGGGCTAATATTTAGTGTCTTTAGAAATTGAAAAAGGAATTAAGCATTTGAACTATGCTTAATTCCTTTCTATAGGCTATTCATAACTATATATCTATTAACAAATGAAAAAATATTAATATCGGCTATATTATATTAAACTTTATTAATCGTATAAATCTTCAATTTCAATGCTAACATCTTCCGTGATAATAGGATAGAATTCCTCCTTAGAATAGTTTAATACAAATTCAGCAATACCACTAAAAAGATAACATCTTTCATGAGTTTTAAATAACGATCTCTGGTGATTAAAAGTTTCTAATGTACAAACTTTATCTTCATACTCTTTGAAATTAATTATTTCCATTCCATAAATATGTTTGCATAATAACATATGATATTTCATTATTCTAATTAAATCTTCTTGCGTATATGTTTTTTCTATATCATTTGCATTTATGTGATTCTCACATAATCTTTTAAATTTATCCCCAGATGCATTCGTATTCTTTTTTATATTGAACTTATAAAAACTGAGTTTATCATCACAAATATCATTATACAATTTTAGAGCTTCTACCATGGGATAACTAATAATTAATTTCCCAGTTTCCTCTGTTTCATTATTAAACTTTTTTAGCATTTCTTCGATTATTTTTAAATTTCCTTCTGCATTTTCAACACTTTGATCATTATTAGCGCTATGATGTGCATCTAAATCAAATAGCAAATAAATTTCAGATACTTGACGCGGATTTAAATTATTTAACCAACTATATTCACTATTTTCTTTATCGTTTTCTATGTCTTTAATAAATCTTATAATGTTAATATTTTCTAAAGTAGGTTCTATTTTTTTTAGTTTATGATACAAAGAGAAAATATTTGTTTGATAAGAATAAATTTGTTCCTCATCAAAGTTAAGCGCAAGACATATTTCTTTTAACACCTTTGGCTCAGTTCTTTTTCCTTCAACTATAAATAGAATTTTCCCTCTACTCATTATAAAATGCCCCCGCATTGTACATTTTCTCTAGATTATGAGCTATTCTAAGTTCTTTATTTGTTAACTTTGATAAGTCACTAACTTTGTTGTTATGCAGAACAAAATAGTTATCTGGTCTTAGAAAATCGTTTGACATAATAGAGGTATTATGTGTAGTGAATATTGACTGAACAGATGATTCTCTAACTCTTTCTAACAATTTAATAGCAACTAAATTATGGTAGTAAGCATCAAATTCATCAATAACCAAGAACTTTACATTTTTAAGAAGAACTAACCAATAATAAAACACTATAATTACTCTTGTTCCATGAGAGGCTACACTAAATATATTTACACTTCGATTTTTAAATTTTACATTAATAGTTTTTCTCCCTTCTAAATCCTCTCCAGCTTCTAACTTATAATTTATATCTAAACTATTTAGAAACTCTTCAAGCTTATTCAAATTATTTTTATCTATTATTGTTGCAGCAATGTTATCAGTTCCTGACTTAAATCCTTGATAAAAATTACCTTCAGAAGTTCCTGAGCTAAAATATAACATTCCATATACAAATTCTTTAAATTTTAAAAAGACTTTATTGTATTTATCGTCAGGTTCAAGCTTTGTATTTGTGAAAATATATTTTACAAAAGATAGTTTAGGATCCCTTTTCTCAACATTTAGAGATTCAGCTCCTTTTAAAGTTACATATCTTTTATTCTTTTTAAAATCTTCATATATAACTATTTCACCATTAATTATTACAGTTTCATCAAATATTTCATTCATGCTCGCTTTTTTATACTTATACACTAAATCAAAATTATCAAATTTAAATGTGTATTGAAATTCAGCATATTTTGAGGAAGAATTCAAATTCTTAAGGAGAATGTAATGATCCTCTCTCTTTTGAAAGTCGGTAAGATGAGTTGTAATGTCCATAATCGCGTATATTAAATTCGATTTCCCAGAACCATTAATCCCATAAACAACAGCATTTTTAATAATATTATTTTTAACTGAACTTTCATTAAAAGCATATTTACCCGCAGTAAAATCCAACTCTAATTTTTTTTCGAAATTTTTAAAATTTTCAACAGAAAACTTATGTAGCATAAAGCACCTCTTCCGTATTTTTTTTACGACATATAGATTATAGCATTATTTTTTTTTAATTTCATTAATTATCTATAAAGTTCATTCACTTTCGTCTGTACCGCATCATAATCATATCCTGCTTGTTCTAGGCGTTCTCTTCTTTCTTCTCCGTTACCCCAGTCGCCTTGTATAACTTCTGCTGCAATCGTTTCAATGTCATTGTCTCTATATAACTGACTTTCTCCGATTCCACATAGTATTCTACAATAGGAATTTTGCTTTGTAGTTTCGGTATTAGTATCTTCATTACTCTCTCCACCTTCTTCCGACATCATACGATTTACTTCTTTTTGTACTTCTGTAGCATCATAACCAGCTTCTGTTAATCGTTTTACACGTTCTTCACCATTACCGAACTCACCTTCAATTACCTTTTGAGCGATTAAGCGAGTACTATCGCTCCTGTTATGAATAACTGTCTCCAGTTTAAATTTTTTCCCATAATTTCCTAATCTTAAAAGAATCACTCCAACATTGTCTCCAAGTGTGGCAAAATACTGCATCCGTTGAACAAAGTAAGATTTCACACTTTCAGTTGTACCGCCATGTAGTTCCATACTACGGTGTGGGCAAGTTGTTGGAACAAACTCATGGTGTAATCTCACAGTATCCATGTTAATAGGCAATCCATAAAATAGTAAATCCTCTGTTGCTTGCGCTAAGGCGACGTCTTCATTCGCCAGAAAGTCTTCATCACTTACTTTTAGACTCTCACAAACCTCATAACCAATCGATCTACAATTACTCCACCAGTCTCCTGTATGATACCCAATATCCGACGTATTTAATACTTGCGCAATCATTTTTCGATTACAGTAGTAATGAGCAATACCAAGTGATTTATCTCTTCCTCTGAGCCAATCTATATACTCCTTAGGATTCATTCTTCCTGCATCATTGTGAATGACTACAAAATCAATAGACACAAGTTTCCCACTGTACTTCATTAAAGGTTCAACGATTTTCTCGACCACTTTGTTCTTCCTCCTTATGATTCATCTGCTGTAAAATATTCTGCAATTTTTCTGGAATTGGAAGTTCCAACTGTGTAGCATTTTCAAGGATAGAAATACCTTCATTGGACAAATAGAAAAAGATAACGGCAGCTCTCAATACACTCGCATGCCCAAGAATATATATATCCAAAATGTTTGCTACTCCAACTAGGACAAAGATAATAATCTTTCGAGCAATTCCTTTAAAACCAACTGCACTAGACAGGCGGTGTTGATCAATAGCACTTAAAACACCAGTAATATAATCCAGCACGATGAAACAGATAAGTGCATACAACAGTCCATCCATTCCACCTAAGAAACCACCTAATAATCCTCCAATGATTGAAAGTACTCCACGAAAATCAAACTCCTTCATAACAATCCCTCCTTTCGTCCTTCGTTTTTTATGTATTACGAAAGAAATCCCTGGCTGTATAAAGATTTATACAGCCGAGTTAGATGCTAGCTACTAACAGATTCCTTTCGTTATTAGTGATTCTTCACTAGTTTCTTGCTTGACCCCTACTTCGAATTTATAAATGATCTTTTATTTAGAGATTATTTATCTTTCTTTTTGTCGTTCCAGATTTCTTCTCTTTTACGAGTCATATAGTTAACACTTTGCCCTTTGTCATATACATTGATACCTTGTTTTTCAAATAGGTGAGCATCTGTAATCTTTTTAACTGCTGCACGTGTAGTTGCTTCATCTAAGTTATCTTCAGGGTGAGCGATAACTAAACGTTTAGTTTTCCCATCACTCCCCTCAAAAGTGAGCTGTAATTCTTTTTCTGTTGTTGTTTTATATTCTGGCATTGTTTTTCTCTCCTTTCTCTAATTAGTTATTGTCGTGTCGTGTACGAACCACAGTGTCCGCATATGTCATTGCTTCTTTTGCAAGAGTATCAATAGCTCCTGATACTGCCATGATTCCCTCGTGAGTTGCACCATTTTTCAAGTTTGGAATACTTTTGAATTTCTTCACTTTTCCTTTCTCCGCGTCTTGATAAAATAGTTCTAGTGTTGCTTTATTAAATGTTTCTGCCATGATAGCTTCCTCCTTGTTTGTTAATTTTGTTTTGTAGCGTCATGACTTCTACACCTATAAGAACCGATTTTGGACATTAAATGCTATGCTCTTCAAGAATTTTTTTAATTTTTTTCTTATGGTTGAAATTTCCTGCTCAATTGCTCGTCTACTACGGCCCACTCGAATAGCATATAATTTCACCGTTTCATTACTTCCAACCATCCATTCCAACGTTTTAAGTTGATTAGGAGTTAGTGCTGTAAAGAAATCATGATAAGCATCTTTTACTTCAAACCAGTGTTCATCCTCCATCGTCCCTGTCATCCATTCTGGTGTTAGTGCAACAGTATCTAAATTCTTTTTTGTAATGGTATGCAGATAGGACCAATAGAGTTTGCGTTTAAAATATGCTCCGAACTGATTTCTTTCACTAATGTTCCCCAAAGGATTCCCAGTAGTTTCTTGATAACACTCCATTAAAAGGATCCTTCCTTCTTGCACAAAATCATCAAAAGCTGGGTTTTTCTCTGTAAAACTTCTAACTTTGTGCACTTCCAACCATTCACTGATCCCTTTTTTCCGCAAAAGAAAAACACCTGCAGTTTTTATCCTGCAAGTGTTTATAAGGTTTGTTTCTAATCAAGGACGCCTTGTTCTTTTTTACGGCGTTCTTTGATTAAGTCTTTGACCGAGATGAGGACCACGGCTGCTAGAATCATCGCCATGCCGATAAAGTCAATCGCAAAGAAATGCTCGTTCATAATGAGGAAGGTGAAGAATACTGCAGAAATCGGTTCGACAGCGGCAATCAAGCTACTCTTTACCGGCCCGATATAGCTCGTTCCTTTTAAAAACATCGTGTATGAGATAATCGTTCCAATGAGGATAATCCCTACAAGAGAAGCAATGATATCTAGGCTATACGTAATCTCCAGCGTTGTAAGGCCGCTCATCGGGAAGAGAATCACCCCGGCAATGACCATCCCTACTCCAATCATCGTTAGACTCCCGTACTCTTGAATGAGTTTAATCGGAAGCATGATGTAGATGGCATAGGTAAATGCGCTAGAGATGCCCCAGAAGAGCCCGAGCGGTGTCACGCTGAGTTGATTGAGTTGCCCGTGTGTCGCAATAAGGAATGTCCCCGCCATCGCTAGAATAATCGACATCACTTCAGATGTAGTCGGTGCCGTACGATTCTTCAAGCACATGTACACTAGAATAATGACTGGACAGAGGTACTGTAAGACGGTCGCAGTCCCAGCGTTACTGAGATGGATGGCCTCCAGATAGGTAAACTGGTTCATAAAGAGTCCGATAAATGCAAAGAGCGTAATCTTGGCGTAGTTCTTCTTCTCCTTAAAGAAGGCGACGAGTTGCCCTCTAGTAAACACATAGCTCATCGCAAGAAGGCACACCCCAGAGATCATAAGACGAAGGTCGGTCAGAGCGAGCACACTCATCCCATGCGCCATCAAGTACTGACCGCATGCACCACTCATCCCCCAGGCAATTCCCGCAAAGAGCGTCATCAAGGTTCCTTTAATTAGTTGTTGTTTTGGTTGGTTTTGTAGTTCTGTTGTTTTCATACTCCCGATTATAGCACACCTACCAGCGTTTCTTCACGAGTTCACGTGTTCCAATTTCAATTTCCCATAGACTCACGAATTCAGTTCCCTAAAGTGATTCGTTTATTGCAGTTCCATTTTATTCCTATGACAAAAGTGTGAATTTTATTTTAGGAAATTGCGCGTTTCACCCTTTTTTGGTACACTTATAAAGGAAAAATTTAACCAAGGAGGTCTTTATGAAACTTACAGGTAAAGTCACACTCTTAACGGCTGCCCTATTTGCCCTTTCGGCACATGCGGTTGCTGCAGAGACGGCACATTCTGAAACGACCGTTCAACCGACGACTGTTGAAGTGACTACGGTTCAACCAACGACAGAAACAACAACGACTGCGGAAGGGACTCTTCCAAAAGATTCTAAAAACGACGTCGATATTCGTGTGTATAAGCCAGGTGAAGAACCAAAATACACTGGTCTTTACAAAGCAGACGGCGAAACGTACTACCAAGTGGACAGTAAGCCAATTACAAATACATGGAAATGGCACGGAGGCCGCTGGTATTACTTTGGCGTGGATGGAAAGATGTTGAAATCAACCGTTACTCCAGATGGCTATCTTGTGGACATCGAAGGAATGCTCGTTAGTCCAGGCTGGAACTACCAAGGTGGTAAATGGTACTATGCTGAGTCTGGCGGAAAAGTATTCCGTGGTGACTGGAAGAAAATCGGTGGCATTTGGTACGCATTCCATAACGATGGTGTGATGTACTCTCACGAATGGAACGACGTCTATTTCTTAAAAGATAGCGGTGAGATGGCCGATAACGAATGGGTTTTCGATAGAAACTACAATAGCTGGTTCTATATTAAGCCTGGTGGTACTTACGCAAGCAGCGAGTGGAAAGGCGACTACTACTTGAAGGCTGGCGGCTATCTGGCCAAGTCCGAATTTATTTACGATAGCAAATACCAAGCCACTTATTATCTTGATGTATCTGGCAAATATGTTCGTGATCAATGGAAAGAAATTGAAGGTAAATGGTACCACTTCCGCAAATACGGTGAAATGGATACCAGCAAATGGGTTGGTTCGTACTACGTGAATGCTGACGGAATGATGGCTGAAAATGAATTCATTTACGACCCAAACTATAAAGCAACGTACTATTTAAAAGAAGATGGTTCTTATGCGCGCAATCAATGGCTTCAAGTCAAAGGCAAATGGTACCACTTCCGTAAATACGGAGAACTCGATACGAATAAATGGATTGGTTCTTACTACGTGAATGCTGACGGAATGATGGCTGAAAACGAATGGATTTACGATAAAAACTACGGTGGGTACTTCTATCTTAAAGGAGATGGTGTTTATGTCAGAAATATCTATACAATTGATGGCAAAAAACACGCGTTTCAAGACAATGGTTTATGGATTGGAGAAGTTCCTGAAGCAGTAAACTACGGTAACTACAAAAATGTGGTCTTCCTTGATCCAGGTCATGGCGGACGTGATCCAGGTGCCGTCTACAACGGACTTCGCGAGAAAGATTTAAACATGTCGATTTACCGTAAACTTAGAAGCGAGCTCGAAAAACTTGGCTACACTGTTTTAACATCACGCGACTCAGATGTGTATGTGGACTATGTTACTGAACGTTCTGAAATGGTGAACAAGACGGATGCGGATGTATTTATCAGTATCCACTTCAACGCAACAGGTGTTCCTGGAGCAAACCGTAGCGGTGTGGAAACATACATCTACGAACCAGACGAAGACATTAAGCCTCGTATTAATAAAGTGGCGCATAACCACCCTATTCGTCTAAGCGAAAGTAAACGTCTAGCCGACAACATTCATAACTCTGTTGTGTCTATTGCGGGTGCAAATGACCGTGGTGTTCATGGGGCTAACTACGCTGTTCTTCGTGAAACAGTCAAACCAGCCGTTCTATTAGAACTTGGGTATATAGATAGCCCTGAATACAAGAAGATTAGCGATGATAAATACCAAAACAAACTCGTTGAAGGGATTGTCACCGGTCTACGCAACTTCTATAAGACAGCTAAATAAATTCTTTAAAGTAAAAAGGTTGGCACTCGCGCCAACCTTTTTTATGTTATGATACGTGCTCTTCGTTATCATCCTTCGCTCAAAGTTACACTTTATAATTATTGTAGTTAATAATAAAATAAAGATAACAAATTTTTTGAGTGCACTTCAAAATACTTCTATACCTTTGATTCGCAATAGTTATGATAATCCCAAGGACCAAAAGTATTTTTATGAAAATACTGTTTCCTACTTAATATATCCTTGACTTTGAAGGAACTCGCGAGCAACCGTTTCAGCGGACTTACCTTCTACTCCCACTTCATAGTTCATACGACTCATCTGTTCTGCCGTAATCTTTCCAGCCAACTCATTCAGTGCGCTTTCTAGTTCCGGATGTTGTTTCAACAACGCCTCTTTCATTAAAGGTGCACCTTGGTACGGTGGGAATAATTGTTTATCGTCTTCCAACACCACTAAGTCATAGCGTGTGATTTCTGCGTCCGTAGAATACGCATCGGTGATTTGAATGTCCCCCGATTGAATTGCTTGGTAACGCAGGCTTGGTTCCATTGTTGCGACGTTTAAGTTCAATCCGTACACCTTCTGAAGGCCACGGTTTCCGTCTTCGCGGTCGTTGAATTCCAGTGTGAATCCGGCTTTCAATTGCCCTTCTACTTTCTTCAAGTCAGAAATCGTCTTGAGTCCGTATTTTTCGGCAATGGCTCTTGGAACTGCAACGGCATACGTATTTTGATAGTCCATCGGCTTCAAGAACGCCAATCTGTCTTGTTTCAAGATACCCTCTTTGGCCATTTCGTACACTTCTTCTGGATCATGAGACACTTTTGGCGCTGGTTTCAACAAGCTCTCCGTAATCGTTCCTGTGAATTCTGGGTAAATATCGATGTCCCCATTTTTCAAGGCTTCATATAGGAAGCTCGTCTTCCCGAAGTTCGGCTTCACTTCAACTTTTAAATCCGTTTTTTCTTCAATGAGAAGCTTATACATATTTGCTAGAATTTCTGGTTCGGGGCCTAATTTACCGGCAATAATCAGCGTTTGTTGGCCTATAGAAGGCATCATCCCTGAAACGAAAGACGCTCCAAGTCCGGCAAATAGGACAATAAACGTTGCGAAAATCGTTTTTAATTTGGCATGTTCCATCCATTTCAACAATGTGCTAAACGCAATCGCCAGAAGCGCTGAAGAGATCGCTCCAATTAAAATCAAGCTGGCATTGTTCCGGTCAATCCCAAGAAGGATGAATGAGCCAAGCCCCCCTGCCCCGATTAAGGCTGCAAGAGTCGCTGTCCCGATAATGAAGACTGCAGAGGTGCGTACCCCTGACATGATAACCGGCATCGCGATTGGAATCTCAAACTTCTTCAGTCGTTCCCACTTCGTCATTCCAAAGGCTATGGCTGCCTCTTCTAAACTTGGGTCAATTCCTTCAAGCCCCGTAATCGTATTTTGTAAAATTGGGAATAACGCGTAAATCACAAGCGTTGTGAGTGCTGGTACCGTCCCAATCCCCATAAATGGAATAAAGAGGCCTAATAGAGCCAAGGACGGAATCGTTTGAAAGATTCCTGCCACTTGAAGGACAAATGCCGCAGAGCGCTTGTATGAGCTTAATACAACCGCTAATGGAACGGCCACCATAATCGAAATCAGTAAGGCTAAGAGCGAGAGTTGTAAATGTTGCCCTAACGCGACTGTCCAGTCACTAAAACGCTCTTGAAAGGTCGTTACGAGATTATGCATGAACAACACCTCCCTTGAACAATTCTGCAACAAATTCCGTTGCAGGACAGTCTAGGATTTCAGAAGGTGGTGCGACTTGTTGAATCGCTCCATCTTTTAAGACTGCAATACGGTCAGCCAACTTCAACGCTTCATCCGTATCATGTGTGACGAAAATCGTCGTCATCTTAAACTCTCGGTGCAATGCCTTCGTGAGATCCTGTAGTTGCTTACGAGAGATGGCATCTAAGGCCGAAAATGGTTCGTCCATGAGAAGCGTCATCGGTTCAGCAATCATCGCTCTGACAATCCCTACCCGTTGTTGTTCTCCCCCAGAGAGTTCGCTTGGAAGGCGTTTAGCGTAATCGTCTGCAGGAAGGCCTACCTTGTCGAGTAGTTCCTTTGTTTTTGCAGCAATTTGTTCCTTCTTCCACCCTTTCATTTCAGGGATAAGCGCGATATTTTCCGCCACCGTTAAGTTTGGAAACAGCGCGATTTGTTGAAGGACATAGCCGGTCTCTAAGCGTAATTTTCGTTGGTTATGTTCTTTGATTCGTTTTTCATTTAAATAAATATCTCCATCAGTCGGTTCAATCAACTGGTTGATCATCTTCAGCATGGTTGTTTTCCCTGAACCGGATGGCCCCACTAACACCATAAATTCGCCGTCGTTAATGATCAAGTTCACGTCTTTTAAAACGAGCTTTTCATCATAACGCAAGGCAACATTTTTATACTCAATCATTCTAACCCTTCTTTATTGGTAATTTTATCTCACTATCGATAGTGATAACCTCTTTATTTGATAGCTTTATACTCTACTTCCAAACCCTTTTGGACGGCTGGACGTTTAGCGATGCGGTCTGCCCATTCATTTAAATGTTTATAGCTTTGCGCATCTAAAAACTCTGCTGCATTTTGATAGAGTTTATCTTGAACGAGTTGACCGTACCATGACCAGATGGCAATATCGGCAATCGTATATTCGTCTCCGGCGATATAAGGACGCTTAGCTAACTCTTGGTCAAGCAAGTCTAATTGGCGTTTCGCCTCCATTGTGAAACGGTTAATCGCATATTCGATTTTTTCTGGAGCGTAGTTGAAGAAGTGTCCAAATCCTCCCCCTAAAAATGGTGCTGCTCCTGTTTGCCAGAAGAGCCAGTTTAAGACTTCTGTGCGTTTAGCAGTGTCTTGCGGAAGGAATTTCCCGAATTTTTCTGCTAAATACAGCAAAATATTCGCTGACTCAAAGACGCGAATCGGTTCATTCCCTGAACGGTCTAAGAGCGCTGGAATCTTCGAGTTCGGGTTAATGGCTACAAAGTCACTTCCGAATTGGTCTCCATCCATAATCGAAATCTTAAATAAGTCATAGGCTGCCTCTTTCACTCCAGCTTCTAATAACTCTTCAAGCATAATTGTTACTTTAACGCCGTTTGGTGTACCTAGCGAATACACTTGTAAGTCTGTTTCTCCGACAGGTAATGTTTGTTCAAAACGATCCCCTGCTGTTGGACGGTTAATTCCTGAGAACTTTCCTTGGTTAGAATCCGCTGCGCTCCAAACGCGTGGCAGTTGATATTCTATCATAGTGTTTCCTCCTTGAACTTCTTTAGTATTATTTTAACATGACTCTTCCCTAGTCTTTGCACCATCTGCTTATGAATACTTTCTCAAGCAGAAACTTTTGTAAATAAATTTTTTAGTGTTAGACTTAATTATATAAACAACAAAGGAGGTCTTCAAATGTCATTAGAAGATAAATTACAACAAGCAACAGGTGCTGCAAAAGAAGTTTTAGGTAAAGTTACTGGCGATAAAAGCACTGAAACAGAAGGTGCTGTTGAAAAAGGTTTAGGTAAAGCAAAAGAAGTTATCGAAAACGTTAAAGAAGGCGTTGAAGGCGCAGTAGAAGGAATTAAAAATACTTTCAACAAATAATAGAGCCTAACAAATAAGAGCCGCTACAACTGTAGCGACTCTTTTTTCTTTATAAAATATACTCTGCTAGTAAACTTTCATGGCTGTTATTTTAAACGATATTTTAACATTCTATATTTTTCACTGTATATAAAAAATTTTTCTTTAATTTTCATCATCTAAATCCAATTTCTGAAATATCAAGTACGATATCTGGCCATGCCAAATAAGTAAGTGGAATATAATTCTCTATTTCTTTAAATTTAGGTCCAAAAATTATTTTTTTAACTTTCAAAGTACTATTTCTTTCAACAAATAATTTTCCTAATCCAGACTTATGTGGATAGTCAATTTTTATATTAGGATTTACGGGTTTTATACGCTCATAGCGGATAAGTCTAATTTCAGATTCATAAATAAAACGATTTGACTTAAATAAAAACTGTATTTCTCTCAAAAATAAAGTTACAATTCCTTTTAAATTGAACTTTTTTGAATGATTTTTAAGAGACTCTATAACTAATCCAAGCTTATTAAGCAATTGATTAATTTTCACTATTTCATCTTCTAAGAATAAATCACTTAAATGAGCTACTATTTTATCATTTTCTAAGCCTAAATAACAAACCCTATATAAATAATCGTGAGTATTTATATTATTATTCTTTTCATCATTTTCTAACAACTCATCTTTATTTCTTTCTACATTTCTCATTCCTATAGAAATATGGGGCATTTCAATTTTATTTCTTGGAAAAATAAAATCCTCTTTGTCAAGAATTACACAAACACCTTCTCCACTTGCACCATATTGAGACCACATTGCTAAATCATCTACTTTATTTGTCAAACACATTAAAAACCATGGTTTAGAAATTAACTGATTGGAACATAAAATATCTTCTTCACTCGGAGTAAAAACATTATTAAAGTTATTAGTTAAATAATCAATTAATACTTTCCCCTCCAAAGGATCATTCATATAACTTACATTATTTAATCGAGACTTGGTATTTAATCTCCAACCATCTTTAGTTTTACATAAATTTTCTTCACTTAAATATTTTTCCAGTACTTCTCTTGAGGTATAATGGCAAATATGAAGGTTATCTTTTTCTCTTGATTTGACTACTAGTTGATATTTAATCTCATTAATAATACTAAATAAAGTTATAATATCTTTTCTAGTCTGCAAGTCAAATTCCGTCTGAACAATGAAGCTACCAAGAATATTATATTTGGTGTTCTTAAGATATCTTTTTTTAGCTAAATATTGAATTAAAACAATAACGTTATCTTCGTTTTTAATATCATCTTCACTTATAAAATCTAAATCTATAATAATTTCTGAATTATTAGAAATAATATTATCAATCTTTTCTATTATTCTCTCTTTTTCCGAATCATCTTTAGTTATTAAAAAGAGTCTAAATAGAAAATTTAAATAATACTGTTTAAATCTAATTTCATCTTTACACTGATTATATGCCTCGTCAATTAAATCTAAATCAGAATCATCCAAAAAGTTAGATTTTAAGTCTGCCATTAAAAATACAGAATATATAAACTCTTTAGCAAAATATTCACCATAAATATCAATATCCTTATATTTTTTATAGTAAATTTTTGAGAAAAATACAAGTCTAGATATTTTTATCTTCATTTGAAAGAAATTATCCAAAATAAATAAATAACTGAGTAATGCTAAGTGTGCATCATCCTTAGTTATTCCAAAATCGAATGAAGAAATTAATCTATAAATGAAATCAAAGTGCTCATCAATTAAGTCTCTATTCCTCTGATTGATAGTTCCTAGTACACAAAACAACATGGAATTAACATTTTTATTTTTTTCATATTGTCTATTAAGTTCAATTAATTCATTAAAAAATTGAGCTAAAAGATTAGTGTTATCAGATAAAAAGCAAAGATGACAAAGAATTTTAGAATATATTTCTGCATTTTTTTCGGAACTATCTTCTATGTAAAGCTTTTTCGCATTCAAAAAAATTTTTTCAGCATTTTCTACTGATTCGAATTCATCATCCTCTATAACAGAAATAATCGTTTCTAAGTCCTTATTAATTTTCTCTAATAATACAAAACTACTTAAATTCAAAGTATTAGTCATTATTCTACTCCAATCTTCAATTTTTCAGATTTTGATATTTTACTTTTCACTAGATTCTCTATAATTAAGGGATAATATGGAAACATATTATCCCCAAAAAATAATTTATACTTCTTAAAAGTTTATAAAAAACATTTTAAATTAATTTTCTAAATATATGTGTAATGGATATGTTGGGTATGCAACTTCTCTTAATTTTTCACTCGTCACAAATCCTGGCTCTGCATCCAAAACTGTTGGAATGCGATTTACGATTGTTGCGCATGTATGAGCTACTGTATCTGGTTTATGAACTGAGAATACTAAGTTTGGCTCCCCTGTAATTTCCCAGTCACACATATCTCCATCATCTTCGCGGTAAACTTTACCGATACATTCTACTTCAATTTCAATGCCTTGATGTGTATGAAGTGTTGTCACTGCTGACATTCCTGTAACTTCACCTGCCGGAATCGTTCTTCCAAGAGTTTCTGAATAAACATCTTCCTCTAAGATATACGGAACACTCTTTTGACTGATATCTTTAATGGTCCAATTCATCTTCGAACAAATTGCTTCTGCTGCATTCCACATATAGGATGGGAAGCTTTCAGCTGTTGCGATTTCAGCATCGAAACGTTCTTTGGTATAACCGGCACCGTGAGCTTCTGCTAAGGCTAAGCCATAATCTTCAACATTATAGCTCACGACTCCTTTAATTTTATCAATACGGTTTACTCCAGCCATCGCAAGACAAGGCATATTAATCCAGTAAATATCTTGCATTCCTGAACCAGTAATGGTTACCCCATTTTCTTTTGCTAAACGATCCAGTCTGTTTGTTTCTGAAGGTGATGTATTCCAAGGATAAATCGCTTCTTCGCATGTAGTAATCACATTCACACCATTACGAACGGCTGTTTCAAAGAACTCATACATCTCTGGCATATAAGAAAGAATCGTCACAATGGCGATATCTGCATCACAACTATTGAATACTTTTTCTGCGTTATCTGAAATAACAACTCCTGTCTTATATCCCAATTCAGCAAAATCGCCAACATCGAGACCGACAACTTGCGGGTTGTTATCAATGGCACCAACAATTTCCACGCCATGATCCACCATATACTTGAAAAGGACCTTAGCCATCTTACCGCATCCATATTGGATGACACGAATCTTTTTGTTTCTCATTGTCATACCCCTTTTCCACAGTTGAAGCAAACTTCATCCGCTTGTTTATTTTTGTACAAACTTTTGTACACCTTCATTATAGCGCTTACATTTTGTGAGGTCAATTTTATTAAAAATAATAAGGCAGCTGTAATTCTATCTACAACTGCCTTATTTTTATACATAAAACAAAATGACAAACACTACAAAAAATATCATGGAACTACTATACATCAAATCTATACTCGTAATACTTGGGTTCAGTCTTTGAATTCTTTCTTTAGAAAACCCTCTAAGTTCCATTGCCATTGCAGTATATTCTGATTGGCGTATCAAGCGAATCATCATCGTTGTTAAAGCTTTAAAGTACACAGCGCCACCCGAAACTCCTCTAATTCTCAAAGCTAATTTCGATTGTTCATATTCCGTTTGAATGAGTGTTAAGAAAATAATTGCAACCAAAATGCTGAATGCGATCTCAACTGGTACTTTTAATTGTTTGATGAGACTTGCGATAAACTCATTTTTATCAATGGAAGTAGTGAGACTAATTCCGACAAAACCAAGAGCTAAAATTCGGCTACTGAGTTCTAAAGATGTTAAAAACGCTCCATTTTCTACTGAACGTACAAGTGTATTTTCATTTGGATGTAAATATACCGATAAAAAATAAATGATTGTAATAACCGACAATCCACATCCTAATTTTGCAATTCTAGACCAAGCCTGTCTTCGAAATAAGAGGATAATAACGATTGCCGCAATCATCATCGCAATATTTAATTCCCATGATTTAGTAAATAAAATGACAATCGACAGAACAAATGAAATCCCTAATTGCACACTTGGATTAATTCTTAGTTTCATTTGTAACTTCCTCCATTGTCTTGGAATGAATCTTCATTACTTTATGGGCATATTGACGAACAAGTCGGTGATCATGACATGTAAAAATACAAGACATTCCCTCTTTACACAATTGTTCTAATGCATTCATTATTAAGATGGCATTCTTCATATCTTGCCCATAAGTAGGTTCATCTACCAAAAGAATAACCTTATTAGGCCCTGTCATCGTAAGAAATGCAAGTCTTCTTTGTTGCCCCTGACTAATCAGCCACGGTGACAAGTCTTTTGTTTTCTCCAAGTAATACTCTCGCAATAAATTTTCAAGATTACTTTCTCTTTCCGTATGAAACGTAACCTTAAGTTCCTCTAAGACTTTTGCACTGACAAACTGAAGAGAAGGATCTTGAAAGACGAGCCCAAGTGAAGCAAATAGTGCTTTCGTCTTCATCTTTGATAAAGATTGGCCCATAATTTCGATTTTACCAGTATAAGGATATTCTTTTAAGAGTGTCTTAAAAAAGCTTGTTTTTCCACTCCCACTAGGACCAATTAACGCTATCATCTCACCTTCGTGAAGCTCAAGATTGAGATTTTCAAGAAGTGCTTGATTCTTTGTTACACAGATAGATACATTTTCCACCTTCAAAAGGACTTTGCTTTTTGCTGGACCACTCTTCACTTTTAATGGCAATGTACAAAGTAACCCGTTATTTTCTAAAAGGTGTTTATCTTCTATAGCTATAGGGAGTTTTATTTCTTTTAAAGCTCCAGAATCATCCAAGAGATACCAACGATTAATCCAATCCCAATACTCTAATCGATGATCAATGATGCAAATAGCTTTTCCTTCCTCACTCAATAATTTGATTTGTTCCATAAAGTAAGGAATGCCTTCTTCGTCAATATTTGCAAAAGGTTCGTCCATGATATAGAGAGGCGCATCAACAAGATTTGCACACGCAAAAGCCACCTTCTGTAATTCGCCTCCAGAGAGACTTGAGAACTCTCGATGCAATAAAGCTTCAATCTGAAATTTTTCGGCTTGTTCTTTTACCTTTAATTCCATCTCTTCAATCGGAAATCGAAAATTTTCTAACACAAAAATCATTTCTTCATAAGGTGTTAACATCGCAAATGAAAGCCTTGCATTTTGAAAAATTGAGCGAACATAAGTGGTTCTTGCTAAATGCTTCATATTTATCAGCGAGTGTCCAAAAACTTCTAACGCTTCACATTGAACCTTAACTTCTTCATTTGGATAAACTCCATTGATAAAATTCATAAGGCTACTTTTTCCAACACCACTTCTGCCACAAATCAAAACGATTTCTCCCGCACATACTTGAATGCTCAAATTAGAAAATAGCTCTTTTTCTTGAATACTTAATGTGGCATTTTTTAAAGATAAAACAACTTCTGAATTAGCCACGTACTTTGACAACTCCTGATTTCACCATTTGATCGCATAATAGCTTACTTACAAAACCTGTAAAGAATAATGCTGATACTAGACGAATTACAAAAATTGCTAAGACAATTTTGAAATCAAGAGCTAAATAATTGCTACGGAAACCTGTCCAAAGGAACGTGAAAATAGTCGTAATAACTGCCCCTAGCATTGTAGTTCCATAAGTAATATCGCCGTATTTCTTTGTCATAAACGCTAATTCTACGCCTAAACCTTGGATAAAAGCACTAACTACAACGATAATCCCGAACATGTTTCCAAGTAACACTTCAATAACGGCAGCAATAATTTCTGTAATAATACCAATTCCTGGTTTGCGGATTAAATAGAGCGTGAATACAGGCGCCATAAACCAAATCCCATAAAAAGGTTCATACCCTAACATTCCAAGTCCCATCGGTGCTAAAACTCCTGAAAGAGCTCCTCCTGCGTAAACCGCTAATAAGTAAAATACTCCAAACAACACACAAATAAAGCTAATTAATAAGTAGTCCTTTAATTCTAATTTCTTTTTATTCATCAATTTCTCCTCCTGGTACATTGCATAATAACGTCACTTGTATCACAAAATGACTGACTTCTTCATCTAAAATATTAAAAACTTCTTCTAAATATCCAAACACCTCATGAACATCTCCTCTAAGAAATGTCACATAATGTCCTGATCCAGTAATCGTTCCTTTATCGATTCCAAGATTGACAATTTTCTCAATGGATTTCATATAGTTATCTGACCCCAATGGATACACTGAGAACTTCCCAATGACTGGAAAATGAATCTCCTGACTCTGCTGTTCATTGATACGAATTCCCTCAAATTGTAAAGGTGTATCCTCATCAACATCCCCCGGACAGCCTTTAGAAATAGTAGCTTCTAAAGAACAATGAACTCCTGGATGAAAACTATATACGAAACAAGCTTTCAAGGCATCAAAGACCTCTACACTTCCTCCACGATAGATTGTAGACGTATGATCTGTCTTTGCCCAGACATTAGACAAATCAACTTTCCTAATAGCACCAAGAATAATATCGATAAAATTATCGGACATTGGTGCTAAATTAAAACGAGTACCCGTAATTGCCAGATGCGAACCTGGAATTCCAACACGACAATTACCGTACGACACATATTGAGACATAAAAAACCCCTTCCAGATCTAAAAATCCTGAAAGGGGTAAACATTTATAAGTGTATATAGGCATACTGCAATCATAAATACAGTAACGGACGACATTGTAAGATACTCTCTACGCAACTATGATGTTGATCAGATAATATTGGTCTGTTTATAACACTCTCAGCCTCCCTAACGAGACTCCCAAGATCTTAATTATTTAATTACAGGGATAATAATAGCATTGTCTCTTCGTAAAAGCAATGCATTGAACTTAGCAACTGTTAATCTCTTTTACAAAATATATTCAGCCAGTAAGCGTTCGAACTCGCGGATATTGATGCCGCGTTTCAATTCAATCTTAATATGTCCAGCTCTGGTCCATAATTCTACTTCTGAAGAAAAATCTAAAATTCCTGCATTTTCTGTGGACCACATATTCACTGCGCTATACGGCAAGGAATACATCTCGGCTTTTGTTCCTGTTAGTCCTTGAACGTCTTTGACAATCAAGCGTTTATTCGTAAATACCGCCACGTCTCGTACGGTTTTAAAGGCGCGGTCTGCCACTTCTCCTGTCACCAGAATTTCTTCGATATCGTGTGGGACATCCACTTCGCGGTAAAAAACCCATTTAAGTGCGGTTGTTTCGTTTTCCATTTCCATATCCAATCCTCAACTTTCTAGTTATAATACCTCTATAATTTCCCAAAGAATATCTTTCCATGTAACCTTCTTGCGTCCATTAATCGTTTCAAATAGATGGTACACTTTCAAATGATTGTTATTGGTAAATACAAATTCGAAGCGGAATTCACGCCCGTTTGGAGAAATCAAATCAAACTGAGTTTTATATTTGTCAAGAACAGGGTTCACAGGGTACTTATTAAACATGATGCGACGCTCGTCCCCAGCTTCCGCAAGACAGTTCTCGAGCTCCTCACAGAATTCCACAAACATCTGGTAAATCTGTTCCTGCGAAAGTCTGCGGCTGCGAACGAGTACCTTGAAGTCTCGGAATGCCCAGCGTGTCATATTGATGGAAAATGAAAATCCTTCTTGATTAATGCGGTCTAAAAACTCTTCTCTCTTCATGCTTGTCCTCCATTGCTACTTTCTCTTGCCCATTCCGGGTCGCTATAATAGCGCACGAAGAAATGAGGGTCCCCGCCTGCTTCATCCATTTTATCTTTAATCTTAACTTCTGGATGAGTGACTTCTCCTGTTTTTGTAAAATATTCTCCGATTTTACCGGTGCGATTTTGAAGTCCCCACGCGACATCGTTTCCTACAATCGCTGCTAAGAATCCGTGGCCTTCCACGAGGTTAAAGAATTCTGCCACTGTGAAGTTTTCTGGCACCTCGAAGGTCATCTCATGAATAAAAGAATCATCTCCGGCACAAACCGAATCGCGATCGACTATAATTTTCATCTAGCCACTTCCTCTAATGAAATACTTGTTAACTCGATTATACCATATCCACATTTTATTCTCGCTTCCAATCAAAAACAGAGACCCTATATGGAAATAGAATCTCTGCCCTTTAGATTATTTTTTCACGGTACTATCATACTCCGCCCCCGTCCATCGGTCGAATAGAAAACGACGGTTAAAGAGCGTCACGATAAGGATGATCAAGAAGTACACTACGAATACGAGTAAGGTCCCCGCGAATAACACAAGGAATTCTGGTGTCTCTGCTTCGAAGTTAAAGACATCCATTAGCGTGAGTAATCCTAGCGGAATCCAGTTAAAGTACGCTGTGATGAAGACTCCTCTGAGCACCGTGCGAGCAGCTTTGTTGTCTTTAAACTCTACTTTGAATTTGAGCAAGGCGCTTCCGAGTGTCTTTCCATTATAGAGTGGCACTAAGGCAAAATACAATGCAAAAAATACGGAAACTGGAATACTTGTATTTAAAAAGCTATACGGTACGTAGAGAATCGCCGCGTCAACGAGAAGCGATAACGCGACTCGGATGCTTGATACGTGCGTACCCTCCTCAAATGATTTCTCATCAATCGCATCTCTTGAAGGAAGAACCCAAACCGCAAGCTGGCCAATGAAGTAGCCGAGTGCGCCACCGGTCGTATTTTGAATAATATCATCGATGTCACATAAGCGGTAAGGTCCAGGATAAATAAAGTACAATCCAGATAATTGTGTGAGCTCAAAGAATAAGCTGAGTAGCGCTGTTAACAATATTGTCTTCTTGAAGCTGCATTTGAAGTAATAACGCATGTAAATCCCGAATGGTACGAGCATCAATACATTGAACGCTGGAACGTAGAACGATGGATATTTCATCGAATCAATCCATGTCAACGGGTCCGTCAGTACAAACGGGCTATCGTTGAAGAAGTCCGCCACAAACGAGAACGGAACGAGGTTTAACTTGTCTGTGTACGTTGTATGAATGGTCTCAGGGTCAGGCAGTGGCAAGTTCACTAATAAGTATGCCGCCAGTAAATATAAGATAAATGAAGAAAAAATAACGGTGCGCAGTTTATTCACCGAACCGTACTTCCGGTAGTTTGCAATCATGTACGGAATGGTCATGACAAACGCTAAAATGGGAAATAAAATCATCGCGATTTTAATGGTGCTAATATATGACATAAATACTCCTTGAATTAAAAGTTAATATCCGCATTATACCAAAATACGTGCTGTTGAATAAGTAATTCGTACTAACACAAAAAGCACCCTGTAAAAACAGAGTGCTGAGATCTTGTAAGTAATTCCAATAACGTACTAACGTTTTGAGGCTAGGGCTACGCCCTTCGCAGCCACATCCGTAAGTCGCTTAGCTCCAACACCCCCTGGCTAGTTCTTCGACCGTCGCATCCTTATCCGTACGTCACTTCGTTCCTACGGCTATGTAAAATTGCTGACCGCCAATTCTCAACAAAAAAAGCACTCTGTAAATACAGAGTGCTGAGATCTTGTAAGTAATTCCAATAACGTATTAACGTTTTGAGAATTGGCTAGCTTTACGAGCTTTCTTAAGACCTGGTTTGGAAAGTATGAGTTTGAGTTGGACTAAAAATAGCGTAATACCAAGTTTTTTCAGAAGTATACCTACTGATTGATCTCATAAAATTTGAATCAATATTTATTAAATAGGGGAATAGTTTAGTTCTGTAAAAATAAAATAGTCCCTCTATAAATCCTATTGTATCAGCATTATTTACTATTTTAAAAAAATAGGTAGAAGATTAAAATAACACCTATAATTTTTTCCACCTACCCCCAATTACATTTTAATATTTTTATATTGCAAGAATTATAAGCTTTCTCAAGAAAGAGAGCGGATAACAAGTATAAAATGTTACTCTAAATATTTAGATATTTTTTCAATCCATGATGTAATATAAATTTCGTGGTTTGATTGACTCTTGTACTTAACCCCATTCTATAAGTAAAATCTACTTTTTTTTGACTACTAATCACACCAATTATGCCATAATCTCTCATCACAGAAAGCACCTCTAGTAAGTCTTTCTTTTGTTGACCAGTATCTTTTACTATGTAATCAAACAATTTTTGATATGTAAAACTTCCATATCCTCGCTTCGATATAAAAGTAAGAATTTCTTTAATATCTGATTTATTATTAGAAATTGCAATCTCATTTAATAATTCATCGTAAAACCATTTTGAATAACCCTGCTCTACCCTTTTTAAATTAGATATAGTAATTCGATTATCTCTTGGAAAGCTCTCTTTATAAAAATTTAAAAATCTAACAATATCTCTAGGTCTCCCAAAACTTCTATCTAAAAGATATTTAAAAACACCTGGTTCAAAAATTTCTTGATAAATATTATTTAATGTTGAGTCTTTAAATGATTCTCCACTATTTTTAATCTTATGTAAAATCATTTTCATCAAAGGATGCATCTGAGGAGAGTCATATACACTAAGGAACCAATCTATTCGGATGCTACAGTCAGCAATTTGTTTATTTAAATTGTTTGCTTCTGGTTGTAGTATATCAATAATATCTTCCCTGATTACTAGACATATTTTCGACTTATGTAAATGGTACAAGTCTTTGTTCAACTTGTCAGCAGAGTATATCATGTTTTTCATGAGACTTTTAAAAGAACTCAGCTCCATACTTTCTTCAAATTGATCCATATCGTCATAAAAAATAGTAATCCTAACTTTTAATTTTTCAACTAAGTCTAATACTAATTTTTTTAATTCAGGAAATGTTTCATAATATTTAGATCGCCTTTTAACGATGCTATCTTTTTCAGAAACTAGATTCTTGTTCGAAAAATCAAGTCCACCTTTCCCGTTTACACCTATAGAAGAAGCAAGTTCTGATTGTTGGAAGGTATCACTAGTTATTTGTTGGATTTTATAAAATTCATTATTAATTATTTCTTTTAATCGAACTACTTGTTGCTTATTTCGAGCTAAAAAAATAACTCTTTTCAAAGAATAAGATTTTAACCCCGCAAGATAATCTAATATAGAATTCCCTATATCTAACAAAAAAGTATACTCCCAAAATAATGAGTTTTCTTCCTTATTAATCTCACTCTCAGCAAAATTTAAAAGTTTTTTTTGAATAAAATCATTGGCAAAAAGCTGTTTTGAGATTTCTTTATTTTCACCTGATTTTTGACAATAGTATGAAGCTAAAATTGTTTTACCAGTTCCTTTTCTACCCAAAATTATATATTTATCTTGATCTTTTAATTCACTATACAGTCTATCTTTTTCATAAAAAAGTTCTGTAAAATTAGGCTCACTTGACTCTTTGAAGCCATCAGACTTTCCAAAATTCATTTCTCTTATTTCCATAATCTCTCCAAGAAAAAGCTATTGAACTGTTAGCGACATAATTTCATTTAGATACTAAATACCTAGACTACTAATCAACTAAATACAATCCAATAGCATAAAATCAATACTTTCGTTTTCTAAAAATATACATCGAATATTTTAATTTGTCAACTATTTAAAATCCGTTTTAAATAATAAAAAACTCTTTTTAAAGCTCCTAAAGAACTAATGAATATCCTAGTACACTGGAAAATAGAACAAAAAAGCAACTAAAGCTGTTTAGAATTAGACAGAATGAAAAGCAATTTGTTTTCACATACAACAATAGAAAAAACGGTATTAACGTTCCACTTCATATTGATTATCTCAATCATCGAATGAATTCTATTCGAATAAGACATCCTGAACTTCCTCCAGCATCTCCTAACAAACTAAGACTCACTGGCGCAACTCTGGCAAGACAAGCTGAAAAATCATTAAATGCTATTTCAGAGTCACTTACTCATAGCGCCATTCAAATAACGAAGACTTATGTCAATACTACTGAAACAGTAAATCAAACGGCAGGAGAAATAGCTTTTAGAAGTCTCAAAAAGCAATAGGGTGAATTTTGGGCTGAACTTTAGATTTTTGAAACGAAAAAAACATCTAAGAGAAAATTTTTGAATGTCTGTAAACGTTGAGATAATCGTATTGATTAACGTTTTGAGGCTAGGACTCCGCCCTTTGCAGCCACATCCGTAAGTCGCTTTGATCCAACGGCTCCTTGCTAGGGCTCTGCCCTTCGCACCCATGGCTGTAAGTTGCTGAAGCAACAACACCCACTGGCTAGGCTTTCGCCGTCGCATCCATATCCGAGCGTCACTTCGTTCCTACGGCTATGTAAAATTGCTGACCGCCAATTCTCAACAAAA
>ERZ773022.276-NODE-276-length-45085-cov-7.753165_pt1 | contig 45085 bp, 43 predicted proteins | sample MGYA00580839_ERZ773022 | MGnify/ENA primary metagenome ERZ773022 (study PRJEB29015, sample SAMEA2738020) | human oral metagenome | biome: human oral; feature: human-associated habitat; material: dental | place: China | collected 2044 ... | reverse complement strand
GGCCAGGTGCTGACCCGCCACGACCTGGTCACCGAGGTCTGGGACACCACCTGGGTCGGTGATGAACGCATCGTCGATGTCCACATCGGCAACTTGCGTCGCAAGCTCGGCACCGACACCCGGGGCCGGGGGTTTATCGACACCGTGCGTGGCGTGGGCTACCGGGTGGGGCAGCCATGAATCACGGACCCGGCCTGACCTTCCGCTTCCTGGCCGCCCAGGTGTTGGTCGTGGTGATTAGCCTGCTGATGGCCGCGGCCGTGGCCACGATGGTGGGCCTGACCCTGTTCCATGATCATATGTTGATGACCGGCCGGGAGGACCCCTCGCTGGAGCTGTTCCATGCCGAGCAGGCCTACCGGGACGCCAACCTGATCACCCTGGCTGTCGCCCTGCCCACCGCCTTGATCAGCGCCCTGCTGGCCAGCCTGTGGTTATCGCGTCGCCTGCGCACCCCCCTGCAGGATCTCACCCGCGCCGCTACCAGCCTGACGGCCGGCAACTACCGTATCCGCGTGCCCGCCGGAGAAGCAGGCCCCGAGGTCACCACCCTGGCGCATGCCTTCAACACCATGGCCGACCGGCTGGAACACACCGAACAGGTCCGCCGCCAGATGCTCTCTGATCTGGCCCACGAAATGGGCACCCCCTTATCGGTGCTCACGGTCTACCTCGATGGTCTCCAGGACGGGGTCGTGGACTGGAATAATGCCACCCACACGATCATGGCTGACCAACTCGCCCGCCTGACCCGGTTGATGGAAGACATCGACGATGTCTCCCGGGCCCAGGAACACCGGATCGATTTGGACCTGGCGGAGGAAGGGCTCGGGGATCTGCTCCATACCGCCGCTGCTGCCGCGGGGGAAGCTTATGCTGACAAAGGCGTCGATTTACAGGTCGAGACCATTACGGACACCGCCCGGGTGCTCGTGGACCGGCAACGCTTCGGCCAGGTGATGAGCAATCTCCTGTCGAACGCGCTACGGCACACCCCGGCCGGCGGGCAGGTCCGGATCAGCGTCCACCGACAGGGGGCGTCCACCGCGCTCATCCACGTCGCCGATGACGGCGAGGGCATCCCACCTGGCCAGCTCGGACACATCTTCGAACGCTTCTACCGGGGGGGGGGGGGATGCCGTCCGCAGCCGGGACAACGGCGGGGCCGGTATCGGTCTGACCATCTCCAAGGCATTGATCGAGGCCCACGGCGGCACTCTCACCGCCACCTCCCCCGGACCCGGTCGCGGAGCGGTGTTTGCCCTCCGCCTCCCGCTGTCCCCTCCCGACAGTGAGGAGGCTGCTCGGTGACCACACCCTGCCCCGCGTGAGGGCCGTGCCCTCCACCCCTTGAAAATATACCCCCTGGGGGTATATGCTAGAGAGTAGCATCGCCGCATCCCACCGACCCGTAGGAGCTTTCCCATGATCACCTCCCCGCCCCGCCTCTTGCCGATGGCCTCCCACGGCTGCAGCTGTTGCGGACCTGCCTCACGTGCCGACACCGCCTCCATCCCTGCCGCCAGCGACTCGTCAGCAGGAGGGTCCTCCCCTAGCTACCAGGTCACCGGCCTGACCTGCGGGCACTGCGCGAAAAGCGTGACCCAGGCCCTTCAGGCCCTCCCCCAGGTCGACGACGTCCAGGTTGATCTCGCTGCTGGTGGTGTTTCCACCGTCACGGTCACCGGTGTCGTACCTCCGGAGATGGTTCGCCGGGCTATCGAGGCGACCGGCTACACCGTCTTATCCTGATCGATTTTACCCATCATCTCGACCCCGACCGGGTTGAGCGAAAGGAACGTCATGAGCACTCCCCGCCATTCCGGCGATCACCATGGTGATCACCCCGCTCCGGAAACAGACCACACCCACCACCCGGATCATGCCAGCCACGAACACCACGCAGATGCCGACACCCACGGCCAGGCGATGCCCCACGGTCACCCGCACTCCGTCCTGGACGAAGACCACCACGTTCATGGTCACGGCGAACACGCCGGGCACAGCACCGCAATGTTTCGGGACCGCTTCTGGTGGTCGCTGATTCTGTCCATTCCCGTCGTTATTTTCAGCCCCATGGTCGCCCACCTGCTCGGCTACCACCTCCCGGCATTCCCCGGATCCACCTGGGTCCCCCCGGTACTGGACACGATCATCTTCGTCTACGGCGGAACGCCTTTCCTCAAGGGCGGATGGACGGAACTGAAATCCCGCCAACCCGGGATGATGCTCCTGATTGCCATGGCCATCACCGTGGCGTTTGTCGCCTCCTGGGTCACCACTCTGGGGCTGGGCGGTTTTGACCTGGACTTCTGGTGGGAGCTGGCCCTGCTGGTGACCATCATGCTGCTGGGCCACTGGCTGGAGATGCGCGCTCTCGGGGGTGCGTCCTCCGCGCTTGACGCGCTGGCTGCCCTGCTGCCGGATGAGGCCGAGAAAGTCATCGACGGGACCACCCGCACCGTGGCCACCTCCGAGCTGGTCGTCGACGACGTCGTGCTGGTGAGGGCCGGTGCCCGGGTGCCGGCCGACGGAACCATCCTCGACGGAGCCGCCGAATTCGATGAGGCGATGATCACCGGCGAATCCCGTCCCGTCTTCCGCGACACCGGTGACAAGGTGGTCGCCGGTACCGTGGCCACCGACAACACCGTCCGCGTCCGGGTGGAGGCTACCGGCGGGGACACCGCCCTGGCCGGGATCCAACGCATGGTTGCCGACGCACAGGAGTCCTCCTCCCGGGCCCAGGCCCTGGCGGATCGGGCGGCGGCGTTGTTGTTCTGGTTCGCGCTGATCTCTGCTCTGATCACCGCGGTGGTGTGGACTATCATCGGCAGCCCGGACGATGCCGTGGTGCGCACGGTCACGGTGCTGGTCATCGCCTGTCCGCACGCCCTGGGCCTGGCGATTCCGCTGGTCATTGCGATCTCCACCGAGCGGGCCGCGAAATCCGGGGTGCTCATCAAGGACCGGATGGCGCTCGAGCGGATGCGCACCATCGACGTGGTGCTCTTCGATAAAACCGGCACCCTGACCGAGGGTGCGCACGCGGTCACCGGTGTCGCGGCAGCTGTCGGCGTCACCGAGGGCGAGCTGCTGGCCCTGGCCGCCGCCGCGGAGGCCGACAGCGAGCACCCCGTGGCCCGCGCCATCGTGGCGGCCGCGGCCGCCCATCCCGAGGCCTCCCGTCGGCAAATCCGTGCAACTGGTTTCAGCGCCGCCTCCGGCCGGGGGGTCCGGGCCACTGTCGATGGCGCTGAGATCCTCGTGGGCGGGCCGAACATGCTGCGCGAGTTCAACCTCACCACCCCGGCCGAGCTCACCGACACCACCAGCGCCTGGACCGGGCGTGGGGCCGGTGTGCTCCATATTGTCCGCGACGGTCAGATCATCGGTGCGGTGGCCGTCGAGGACAAGATCCGCCCCGAATCCCGCGCCGCCGTGAAAGCCCTGCAGGACCGCGGGGTGAAGGTCGCGATGATCACCGGTGACGCGCAGCAGGTGGCCCAGGCGGTTGGCCAGGACCTGGGGATCGATGAGGTCTTCGCCGAGGTCCTGCCCCAGGACAAGGACACCAAGGTCACCCAGTTACAGGAGCGTGGCCTGAGCGTGGCCATGGTCGGCGACGGTGTCAACGACGCCCCGGCCCTGGCCCGCGCCGAGGTCGGCATCGCCATCGGGGCCGGCACGGATGTGGCGATGGAATCCGCCGGAGTGGTCCTGGCCAGTGACGATCCCCGGGCAATGTTGTCGATGATTGAGCTCTCGCAGGCCAGCTACCGCAAGATGATCCAGAACCTCATCTGGGCGTCCGGTTACAACATCTTGGCCGTGCCCCTGGCCGCCGGCGTGCTCGCCTCTAGCGGCATTCTGCTTCCCCCGGCTGCTGCTGCGGTGTTGATGTCGCTGTCGACGATTGTGGTGGCGCTTAACGCTCAGCTGCTGCGCCGGATTGATCTGGACCCGGCCCACCTGGCTCCCACCAGTCCGAAGGAGGAACACACCACGCCTACTCCGGCATCCACCGCCGTCCACTGATCCACCACTTCTCTCCACTGCCCCCATATGACCCTGAAAGGCTCCACCATGAAGCGCACCCTTGTTCTTTCCGCTCTCGCCGTGGCCTCCACCCTGGCGCTGGCCGCCTGCGGTAAGGCCACCGAGTCAGGCAACACCGACGCCACCACCTCGGCCACCAGCACTGCGACGACTACCGCTGAGACGACCGAGACCACCACGGCGACGACTGAGGCGGACGGGGAGATCTCCGCCGATTACAACGACGCGGACATCATGTTTGCCCAGATGATGATCCCCCATCACCAGCAGGCCGTGGAGATGAGTGAGATGCTCCTGGCCAAGGAGGGTATCCCCGCCCAGGTCGTGGAGTTTGCCCAGGGGGTTATTGACGCCCAGGGACCGGAGATTGACCGGATGAACGCCATGCTCGAGGCCTGGGGCCAGCAGCCGGTCACCGACTCTGGGGGCATGGGGACCATGGACGAGATGGGTGGAATGGATCACGGCGAGATGGGTGGCATGAGCGGGATGATGAGCCAGGAGGACATGACAGCCCTTGAGGAAGCCCAGGGCACCGAGGCTGCCCGCCTCTACCTGGAGCAGATGACCGCCCACCACGAAGGTGCGGTCGACATGGCCCGTGACGAGGTTGCTGACGGCCAGAATCCCCATGCGATCACCCTGGCCGAACAAATTATCAACGACCAGGAGGCCGAGATCGCCCAGATGCAGCAGATGCTCACTGACCTATGACAGGTCCCCGTCTTTTTCTGATCCCGAGGACAGGAATCTGAAAAAGAGGGATACCTGCGTGTCGTCCAGACGACCCTATAAACTCTCAGATGGTTACCCCAGAAAGGAACGACTATGCCGAGCAACAAGATGATCAGTGATTTCTCGGACAAGCCGAAGACTGATTCCTTTTATCAGGTGATCGATGGGTATGTCATGAGCCTGGGTAAAGTCAAGAGGGAGTTTCGCGCGCAGGTCAGCTACTCTGTTAACCGGAAGTTTCTCTGGATGTGGGCATACGAGAAAACCAAGGATGGTACGTTGTACTTCAACGTGACCCTAGATCGCCAAGAGGAGAACAAGAATATCCACAGGGTCACTCAGGTCAGCCCTAATCGATGGAACCATCACGTTGAGGTCAAGTTACTGCAGACGGCGAAGAGCCAATGGCTACTTACCTTGATCGACATGGGTTTCGAATTCTCCACCCAGTGATCATCGGGGAGATCCAGACCACGGTCTGCTGGGGACATGTCCACGATGAATGCGATATATCATCTGTTCTTAAACGGCATGTGGTGAAATCTCGTCGAAAGTGTTGTCTGCCTACCAACGAGTTCTTCCTGTTATATTTTTCTTATCGTTAGGGGTGTACAACGCGGACGCGTTACCCTAGATACGTGTGGAAATTGGCGTTTACTCCCCGCTGGCTGGGCGGGCTTTTGCTGGCTCTCGTCTTTGTGACGGGGTTTGTTGCGCTCTCCAGCTGGCAGTTCAACGCCTCCACCTCACAGCAGGTACATTCTGATCCTGCGAAAGATCGAGTGCGACCCTATACCGAGATTCTGCAGGCGCATCAGCCCGTGACGAACTTGACGGTTGATACCGTGGTACAGGCGAAGGGGGAGTACGTTCCAGGATCCTCCATGCTGGTAGCAGGCCGCCTGAATGAGGGGCAGCACGGATACTGGGTTCTGAGTGAATTCATTCCCGAAGGAACCGATAAAGCCGCCGCTTTGGGGAGCACCAAGCCCCGCGCTATTACAGTGGCACGAGCCTGGATAGCGGGTGAAGACGATCACGCGCCGAGCATCCCCACCGAACCGACAGGGACAGTTGAGGTTGCCGGTCGCGTAGTAAATGCCCAGGGCGCCGCCCCGTACACGCGCACGGCTGAGAAAGTATTGGAAAGCGCATCCCCGGCACAGCTAACAAACCTGTGGGATGCGCCCCTCTATGACGGCGTGCTCACGCTTTCTGCCGAAGTACCCGAGAACCAAAAAATACCCCTCACCGAACAGCACACAATCGCAGAAAATGCCACTATTATTGGACAGTCCGAGAATCTGCGCCCCATTCGCGCAGCTCAGGCGACCAATGATGCCAACATCAACTGGCTCAACATCTTCTACTCGCTCGAATGGCTGATTTTCGCGGCGTTCGCCTTCTACCTGTGGGGACGCATGCTTAAGGATGCGGCGCATCGTGCCGCCGAACCCGCCGAATACACCCAGTATTTCGAGTACGAGGGCGAATACTTTGTGGACGAAGCCACCGGACGCCCCTACTATTGGGACCCCGCCGACGAACAATACTATTTCTTTGATGAAGTCCCCGAAGAAGCATCCGTGCGTATGGAAGATACACCGCGCAACGCTCCGGAGAGCGTTAATCCTCAGAAACCTGCAGATACAAAAGACTAACGCCAGCTAAACTCATCAGCACACACGAGAGGCACAGCATGTCAGAGAATCCCGAGAAGAACACAAAAATTACCCCGGTAGAACGTACCGACGGGCGCAAAGTCACCCTATCGCAGAACGCCTCAAAAGCATCAGCAGACGGGGCAGAACACGCGCCCCAGGGTGGATTTACGGTGCGCAAAAAATTTGGCGGTACCGAAACGCAGATTCGTTCAGCGCTAACCTTCTATAAATGGTGCGCCTGGATATCCGGTACCTTCCTGCTGCTGCTGGTGGTTGAGATGATTACCCACCACGGGATGGGCTATGACCTGGTGGCGGGTGCAAAAGACGCCGCAACCGGTTCCGATGTGTCGCTCGGCATCCTTAACCGCGAAACCGGAAATCTTACCGGCGGAGTAAACATTTCCACGTGGGTGCTTATCATTCACGGCTGGTTCTACATTATTTACCTGTTCTCCTGCATTCGTATTTGGCTGCTCATGCGCTGGGGCATCGCCCAGCTCATCGTCATGGCGCTCGGCGGTGTGGTGCCATTCCTCTCATTCATTGTTGAGAAACGCATCCACGCAGAAACCCTGGCACAGCTTGAGGCAAACCCGCAGGCGACTAAGCGGTACTAGCCCCAGCATCGGCGAAAGCCTAACGGTGAGTACCCCTGAATGGGTGCCACATAAAACTTTTGTCTCTCCCGTAGAATAGAAATACAAGACTTCGCGCGCTCGCGCGGAATTTCGACCTGACACGTGAGGAAAATCCGTGACCGACTCTGTACACCCGGATCAGCTCGAAGAGCGTCCGGTTCTGGTGGTAGATTACGGTGCCCAGTATGCGCAGCTTATTGCTCGTCGCGTGCGTGAGGCGGGTATCTACTCTGAAATCGTTCCCCACTCTATGAGCACCGAAAAGATGCTCGCTAAAAACCCCGCCGCGATTGTGCTTTCGGGCGGGCCTTCATCGGTGTATGCCGATGGCGCCCCCCGCGGCGATAGGGCACTATTTGAGGCTGGCGTGCCGGTCTTTGGCATCTGCTACGGTTTTCAGGTGATGGCGCAAACCTTGGGCGGTACCGTGGCGCAGACCGGTTCCCGCGAATACGGCGCAACCGATGCGACCCTGTGCGCAGTTGAGTCTTCGTTCCTCACCGGCACCCCGCAGACGCAAAACGTGTGGATGTCGCACGGCGATTCCGTGACTGAAGCTCCCGCCGGGTTTGAGGTTCTGGCGCAGACCCCGGGTGCTTCCGTGGCGGCGTTCGTGGATGAGCACCGCAAACTGGGCGGCGTGCAGTGGCACCCCGAGGTGAAGCACTCCGACTACGGTCAGGTTGCGCTTGAGAACTTCCTGTATAACATTGCTGGGCTTAAACCCACCTGGTCAACTGACAATATCATTGAGGAACAGGTTGCGAAGATTCGTGAGCAGGTTGGCAAAGACCGCGTGATTTGTGCGCTCTCTGGTGGCGTGGATTCTTCTGTTGCTGCGGCTCTCGTGCATAAGGCTGTAGGCGATCAGTTGACTTGCTTCTTTATCGACCACGGGTTGCTGCGTGCGGGCGAGCGTGAACAGGTTGAGCAGGATTACGCCGCGTCAATGGGTATCCGCGTGATTACCATTGATGAGTCAGAGCGTTTCCTCACCGCGCTGGCTGGCGTGAGCGATCCCGAGCAGAAGCGTAAGATTATTGGTCGCGAGTTCATCCGTTCCTTTGAACAGGCCGAGCGCAAGCTCATTGAGGAAGCGGGCGAAGAGGGCGCACAGATCAAGTTCCTGGTGCAGGGTACCCTGTACCCGGATGTGGTTGAATCCGGCGGCGGCGAGGGTGCGGCGAATATTAAATCGCATCACAATGTGGGTGGTCTGCCTGAGGACTTGGCGTTTGAGCTGGTCGAGCCGCTGCGTACCCTGTTTAAGGATGAAGTTCGTGCGATCGGTCGTCAGCTGGGTGTTCCCGAGAAGATCGTGGCGCGTCAGCCGTTCCCCGGCCCGGGTCTGGGTATTCGTATTGTGGGTGAGGTGACCCGCGAGAACCTTGAGACCCTGCGTGCGGCGGATGCGATTGTGCGTGAAGAGCTGACCGCCGCCGGTCAGGACGAGCATATTTGGCAGTGCCCCGTGGTTCTTCTGTCCGGTGTGCGTTCGGTGGGTGTGCAGGGCGATGGTCGCACTTACGGGCATCCGATTGTGCTGCGCCCGGTTTCTTCGGAGGATGCGATGACCGCCGACTGGTCGCGCCTGCCTTATGACCTGCTGGCAAAAATCTCGAACCGGATTACTAATGAGGTCAAAGACGTGAACCGCGTGGTATTGGATGTAACCTCCAAACCCCCGGGAACCATCGAGTGGGAGTAACGCACTAGGGGAGTAGCCCCTACGATTCAACCCAGTTTTGAGTAGATAAGCCGTCCGGGGTGTCCTGAAATCAGGATGCGCCGGGCGGCTTTGCTGTGGTCATAAAGGTATAGAAGCTGCGCCATGGTCCTCTCGAAACGGAATATTTCATCAAGTCCTTCTGCAGCAGAATACGGTTTCGGACGCCCATGATGAGAATGTGAAAGTCTGGAGCGTACTCGACGACAGATGCAGGATTGGTTATGAGAAAATCCTGCTGGTTTCTCGGTATTGTTCCGCTTGTGGTTTTACCAAGGCTCAAACCTACAAAGTGAATAAACCTTCGAATAAGTTTCACCAGCATAATGAGAAAAGCAGTACCAATAAATGCTAAATTGGCTTTCCTTTCTTGAGAATGGGGACAGCGTTGTAGACAAGAGTTATGAACCAGCAGGGGTAGGATTCGTTGTCTTTACTGCCTTCTAGAAGGTGCCCCTAATGATTAACTCTCAGTATTTTGCTCCGAAAGCTGGGCAGTCTTTTTAATACTATTCGTCATAACAACAATCATTAAGATACACAAAATAGCCTCGTAGAGGGATACCATAGAGCCTATTGCTGTAGAAATTTGCTTTGAGCCTGAGCCGTGATAACCCATAAATGGAATAATAACCCAATCTAGAATAAACGGCACATAGATAACCTCAGAAATTGGGGCAACAATAAGGCTGTAAATATTTACACCTCGTATCCACTGGAACCTAACTGATTTCCTAAACCGCATAAATGCGACAACCTGCAAGATAATGTGAATTATGTTGGGCAGCGCAAAAATGGTAGTAATAAATATAATGAACCAGGCAAGATCATTATATTCACTGTGTGCAGACGTCAAAATACTAGTGACTCCATAGACAAGAATAACCAGCATGACGAGTGTAGGAATAATAATCAGAACATTCCTGATGGCCTGTGCTATGAGAAGACTTTTGTGGGTTTTGGGGTCTATATCGAACTGTTTTGGTGTGTGTTGATACGACTCTTCCTTTCCTTCAGTACCTTGAGGTTCCTGGGAAGCCTGGGGTTCCAAGGAAATCTTGCCGTCAATATCTTCTAGGCCGTACAGCTGGGTATATTTGGGTTCTTGACGTGCATTCTCCGTATTATTGCCCGATATACCAGACTCTTCTGTGGGAGGCTGCGGGTCATTGTTGTCAGCGGTTGAAAAATTCTTATCGGTGCTCATGGTGCTCACCCTAATCTTTCTTCTGCGACCTAACATGAACGTGCTGCCGGGGATTTTCAACGCTTGGATCTTTGCGATGCTCCTTCAAAGGTGTTGAATTATCAACCACCTCATACACCTTTTCTTGAGAATCGTGTAGAGTATCGGCATATATTCGAGGTTTAGCGACAGTAATCCTTTTGCCTTGAAAATCACGAAGATCATTCCTCTTGATTACATTCATCACGACGATCATGACGATGCTGATAACAGCTTCAAGAACGCAGGCACCTAGAAACCACCATAATAGTCCAATATCAGCACCTGTTATGTCTGGAGCTGCCACCTGCAGCTTCATCATGAACCACGTATAGAAAGCACCAATAGGCGCGACAATTATCAGGCTATAAATATTAGTTCCTGTAATCCACGCGATCCGAGTTTCTTTCTTTGCCCGTGACCATGCCACAGCTTGCAAAATAAAATGCAAACCAAAAGGCAGGAAGAGAAGGAAACCTCCAAGACCAATAGTGAGCAAAGGGAGTAATGGCATTACTAACATGAACTCAAGAGCAGTCCTTATGGTCTGCACAGCTATAAGAGCAGGAGGAAATGAATTCCGCTTCTCAGCCGAATCCGTTTCAGGTTCCTTCTCTATCTCATGAATATCTTGAGCCTGGATCGTTCCATGCTCAGGTTTTAGAAGGTCTTTATTAGTAGTCATGGCTTCACCCTAAGCTTATAGCCTGGGTATTCAGTGGAAGCTCCCTGAATATTCTCAAAAAACATTTTTGAATTTATCTAATAAGAAAAATAATCTTTATCTAAAAGCATTAGGATTCTAATGCTTTGTTGAGGGTTATTCATTAGGGGCGCCTCTTTAGGTGATAGTAAATCAGGAGCGCAGATTTTCTTTGGGAGCGGGGTCCATACTCCTGCTGTAAGTTTTTACTCCCGCTCTGCATGTTTGTCCTTTATGGTGTTCTGTCTCAATGAGCCTTCGCATCAGTCATTGACAACCAGTTGTCATTATTTGTAAACTGGTTGTCAAAATTGCCGCTGGAGGAAAAATGGATGCTTCATTGCTCAGTGAACTCGTGGTGCAGATCTTCCGTGTGAACGGAACACTCACCGCATGGGGAGACCGCTTCGCCGCCGAAAGCGGTCTCACGACTGCGCGCTGGCAAGTATTAGGTGCAATCTCGATGGCGAAAGAACCGAGTACTTCTCCTCAAATCGCCGAACGTATGGGAATAACCCGGCAGGGCGTGCAAAAGCAGCTCAACCTCCTGCGGGACGAAGGGTTGGTTATGTCCATCGAAAACCCGGCGCATAAACGTTCCCCACGGTATTCCTTGACCGAACACGGCGAGCAGAAATTAGCGGAAATCCGAAAACGCTGGCGCCAACAGGTCGAACAATGGAGTGGGTCATATCAGCATGAATCTGTTATTGCCGCTCTTGGAACCCTAGACGTTTTATCTCAACACCTTAAGGAATAATACGAAAAGCTACCGGCGGAGGTTTGCCATGAATCCCGTTTTGCTAACTATAAATACTATTTCTGCACTCATAACGATCGCCAGTGCGGTATTGGCTCTGTGCCGCCCCGGGCTTATGGTTCACGCTTCTTCCGTTGACGCTAATACTCGTTTCTACGTATACATGTATGCTGTGCGCGCCATACCGGTCGGATTAGCCGTTCTTATTGCACCCTTCTATTTTCGAGGCGGTGCCGTCGTCCTGCTTCTTGCGACTTTTGCGGTCATACAGGCGGGTGATGCATTTATCGGCTGGACCCGCAAAGAATGGGGCATGGTGCTCTTCCCCTCACTCAGCGCGGCAGTACACACGGTCGTCGCATTTTCGGTTCCGGGCGTATAGAGATAGCCCTCAATGAAGGGAAGGATTGCCCGCAGGATATGTGCCCCCGTGTGCACCGGCTCAGCCAGCGGTACTGGGACGCGGAGCTGTGTATCACAGAGAAAACCTGCTTCGGATGTACTCTGACCACTCGGTTCTTCTAAGCAAAACTCTAGGTAATTCTGCGCTGGAACTGTAGTGTTAAAAAGAGCGTTGTAGTCCCAAATACTTCGTGGATTTAGTCATCGAGTAAACATAAAGAACGAGGAGGAAACCCATGAAACGCTTTGAAAACAAGACCATTCTGGTTACTGGCGCGAGCAGCGGTATTGGTTTGGCGGGCGCAAAACGCCTGATCGAAGAGGGCGCGCACGTTATCTTTACGGGTCGTACCGAAAGTCATGTGCAGGCTGCAGCAGCCGAGCTAGGCGATCACGCTACCGCCGTTCTGGATGATGTTTCGGACGGCAACACTCTGGAGCGCATCATGCCTGTGGTGGAGCGTGCCGGTGCATTGGATGGTGTGTGGCTCAACGCCGCATACGCAGCCGGAGGTCCTTTGGAAGAGATAGACCAGGCGACTCTCGATCAGATATTTAAGGTGAATGTAGCGGCACCGATGATCCAAATGGGCGCGCTTTCTCCGTATGTGAAAGACGGCGGGTCGGTGCTAGTGACGTCTTCGACGGCGGCTTATGAGGGAGCGCCTATAGTCTCTGCCTATGCCGCAACAAAAGCTGCTATTCTGGCGGCGGCGCGTGGCTGGGCCTCCGAGCTTGCACCGCGCAATATTCGGGTGAATAGCCTGGTTCCCGGGCCGATTACGAGCAACCTGCGGTCGGTTCTTCCCGATGAGATGCGCGCCCAATTCGAGGAACGGCTTGCCGAAGCCGTGCTCCTCAAACGTGTGGGCGATGCGCGCGAAGCCGCCGCAGTGGCGCTATTCCTGCTCTCTGATGAGGCCAGCTATGTGACGGGTAGCTCGTATACGGTAGACGGCGGTCTGATCATGCAGTAGCGCTCTGTTGCTAGGCGGTGTGGAATACGTACATAGCTGTTTAGCCCCCCAGGTAAGCGCTAAAAAGTGCCTTTATGTGAATAAAACATTTTCTAACGCATTATTCACATAAAGGCATTTTTTTGATCGAAAAGTGTGACGAAGATTTTTAGCTATATGAATATCTATATTTTTACTCAATTATGCGTGATGTACAAGGTTTCACAATACCTTGATGCCTAGAGTCGTATTCCCATCCCCAATCACACATGAGTTGTAGCACCGGTAGAAATGTTTGCCCTTCCGCGCTTAGTGTGTATTCCACTCTTGGTGGTACTTCCGCATATACAGTGCGTTCGATGAGCCCATCTTCTTCGAGCTGACGGAGCTGCTCAGTTAGTACTTTGGAACTGATCCCTTCAAGTAGCAGAAGCAGATCGCGGGTGCGTTTTGCCCCACCGCTCAAGTGGTAGAGAATGAGGCACTTATATTTGCCTCCCACCAGATTCATTGCCATCTCTATTGCAGAAATTTTTTTCATTAAAAACCTACCGTAAATACTTAAAACTTACCTAAAAGTATGTATAGAACCTATAAGTAAGTTATGTTTTAATGCATTTTTGTACATTATACTGAATTTTGGAATCACCCGAAGAGAAAATGTTACCCATGACTTTGCAAGACCTTATACGTGACCGTCGCTCTACTCGATATTTTGACCCTGCCTGCCTAATAAGCCACGAGGAAATGTACCGTCTTATTAATCGTGCTAACCAGGCTCCCAGCAGTAATAATTCGCAGCCGTGGCGGGTTGTGATCGTAACCAAGCAGCATTTACGCGAAAAGCTGTTGCCTATTGCGTATAACCAGCAGCAGATTATGACTGCATCGGCCGTGTTGATTCTGCTGGGTGATCGGCAAGCATACTATGCGGATAATTTGAGTCGAATACATCATGAAGAATATATTGCTGGATGCTTCTCCCAAGAAATCTGTGAGGCTCTGACCCAAGCCGCTATTGAATTTTATGAGCCGCGTAGCGAGCAGGAAATACAGAAATTTTTAGGTTTAGACTGCGGGCTCTGGGCGATGACTTTTATGTTGGCGGCGCAGGAAGCCGGGTGGAATACGGTACCTATGACGGGATATCAGCGTGCAGAATTGCGTGAGATGCTGCGCCTGCCAAGCCGATATCTTGACATTATGATGATTGCTGTAGGCTCCGGAACACGAGAAGGACATTGCACTTTACGGCATGAGGCGGAGCGCGTAACGGTGTGGAATGCTCCTTCCTCAGAGCAACCTTAAGATCTCCGATTTGCCGCCCCGTATATGGTGGGATGCCGCTTTTCTATTCAGAAGTATCTTGCACATTCTATATGCATTTTGAATGCAAAACCTTCTCTGTAGACGGGGTTACGGAGCTCACCCTACAATGAGGGGAAGTACCCGCCAGAAGACAATAAAAGGAGCGTGCACCGTGAAAACCCTAGGCATTATCGGCGGCATGAGCCCTGAGAGCACCACACTGTACTACCGGATCATTAACCGTGAGGTCAACCGCCGCCTCGGAGGCAACCACAGCGCCGACATCGTGATGCACAGTGTAGATTTTGAGGAAGTCGTGCGCCTGCAAAAAAGCGGTGACTGGGAAGCCGCCGGGGCTCTACTGGCGGCAAGCGCCACAAAACTTGAGGGTGCGGGTGCGCAGCTGCTGCTGGTGGCCACGAACACCATGCACAAGGTTGCCCCCGCAATAGAGCGCGCCACCACCGTACCGCTACTGCACGTAGTTGACGCCACCGCCACCGCCATCCAAAGGCAGGGGCTGCAGAGGGTGGGGCTGCTGGGCACAACCTTCACCATGAGCGACGGGTTCTACACCGAGCGCATGGCGGCGCAAGGAATCCAGACGATCGTACCAACCGAACCGGAACAGGCAGAGACTAGCCGCATCATCTTTGAGCAGCTGTGCCTGGGGCGTGTGGAGCCTGAAGCCGTGCAGTATCTTCAGCAGGTCATTACAGGGCTGAAGGAGCAGGGCGCCCAAGGCGTGATTCTGGGGTGCACCGAACTCTGCCTGGCGGTGGATGAGGACAAGACCCCGCTGCCGGTCTTTGACAGCACCACCATTCACGCGCTCGCGGCGGTAGAGGCAGTGTTAGCGCCGCCGCTTACCGCATAAACCCCGCTTCTTGACCGAAATAAATAACTGTTCCCCATGAAAAGACTAGCTGCAGCCCTTGAACATAAAGTTCCGCCGCCACTTATAGGGGCACTGTGCGCCTCACTGATGTGGCTCATCTGCGGGATGCCGCCGCTGACAGGCAGACCACCGCTGCTGCTGGTTCCCGCCCTTGCACTGGTTGTACTCGGCCTAACGGTAGACGCGGCGGGGGTGCTGTCATTCAGACGTGCCCGCACCACAGTGAACCCGTTCGCCCCCGAACGCACCGTAAACATTGTCTCCTCCGGAATATATCGTTTAAGCCGCAACCCCATGTACTTGGGTATGGCCTGTATCCTTACCGGGTGGGCGGTGTGGCTGTGGCAGGTGCAGGCTGTGCTCGGGGTGGTGCTTTTCGTCGCCTGGATAACGCGTTTTCAGATTATTCCCGAAGAGCGGGTTCTCACCCAGAAGTTCGGTACAGAATACCGGCAGTACCGCCAGCGGGTGCGGCGCTGGGTATAGCCCAGCACCTGCTAAAAATTGTGTATGGCTGGCTATGCGGACATACATCCTGCCCAACCGAAACCCTGAATGGTTCAGGGAGTCACTATCGTATGTGTGCCTTTTACAGGATAGACTTAATAGCGGTGGGCTCTCATGAAAGACGGTGATATGCATGAATCGTATCTCAACCCATTTTCTCGATCTTGAGGGCATTAAAACCGCGTACTACAGTACGGAGGGTGAAGGTACGCCTATCGTGCTTCTTCATGGTGGCGGGGTGGATCATGCCATGCTCTCTTGGAAAACGATCATGCAGACCTGGACCGGGTCTCAGCCTTTAGTTGCCCTGGATCTGCCGGGGTACGGAAACAGCGATAAACCCGAATTAGAGTACTCGCTGAGTTTCTACACGGGCTTCCTCAAGGCCTTCCTGGATACTTTGAACGCTCAAAATGTTACCTTGTGTGGCCTTTCAATGGGCGGCGCCATTGCTTTGCAATATGCGCTGCGGTATCCGAACTATATTGGCAAGCTGGTGCTGGTGGCACCTTGGGGTGTGTCCGCTTCTTCACTCATGGGACGGTTGCTGGTGCGTTTGCCCCTCAATCAGGTGGCATATAAAACCTTGCAGAACAGGTGGCTGGCAAAGAACATTATTGCCGGGTCACTGATTGGGAATCGCGAGAAAATTACCCCCGAAATTCTGGATGAGGTGCAAACTGCCGCCCATTCGAAAGACGCGGCACGAGTTTTTCAGTCATTTCAGATCAGTGAGCTGTGGGGAGAACATCCGGTCGGGCACCTAATACCGCTTCTGCCACAGATCAAGGTGCCAACCCTATTTATTCAAGGGGATAAGGACCCCGACGTCAAAGTCGGTGATGTGAAGCAGGCAGCCGCTTCCATGTTGAATACACGGGTCGAAATTTTTGAGCATCATAAGCATTGGGTTCAGAAAGAGAGCCCCGAACGGTTTGTGGATATAGTGCGCGACTTCGTCGAATCGTGACTCTTGTCATACTGAACGAACAGCATAAAAATGAACCCCGGGAAGCACATTGAGAACAAGATTTTCTGGTGCTTGGTGGGAACAACAGTATCGGCCGGGCAGGCGCAAAACGTCTTTGAACTCTGAATAATGCAGCTTTGGGCGTATTACAAGACCCTAGAGGGTGGGTAATACGCCCAAAGATGCGTTATTCGGGTTGGGAACAGAGAAGAACCTATTTCACGATGCGGTAGACCTTCGCTTCGTAGGGGCGCAGGGTGGTGCCTGCATCGGTCAGTGCGCCGGTGTTATCCCGGTAGTTGGAATGCACCAGTTCGACGGACGCTCCGGCTGCACGCGCATCATCCAGCAGAGAGAAAGTGCGCTCCACCGAATCAGACGTGAAGTTAGAAACCACGAGCAGGGACTGGTTCGCGTCGGTGCCGTCCGGGCCGCCGGTACGGGTGTAGGCATACACTGCCTCATCCTCGGTATGAGGAACCTCAACCGAATCTACGGGTGTGAACGAACCGTACACCATCAAATCTTTGAGCTCACCGCGGCGCAGTTTCGCCAATTCCTGATAGTGGTAGAACACCGAATCCTGATCGTCCAGGGCAGCCTGCGCATTAATCTGTGGGTAGTTCGGGTTCACCTTCAGCCACGGTTCGACTCCCGCGTTCGTGAACCCGCCGTTCGCCGAGTCGTCCCATTGCATGGGGGTGCGGGCGTTATCGCGACCCTTAATGTAGATGGCGCGCATAGCATCCTCGTGGCTGAGCCGTTGATGATCCACGTGCATATCCTCGTAGAAACGAATCGAATCGCCGTCGCGGTAGTCGTCGATCGACTCGAACCGCACATTGGTCATCCCAAGTTCCTCACCCTGATAAATATAGGGGGTTCCCTGCATAAAATGTAAGGTGGTTGCCAACTGCTTCGCTGAAAGCACCCGAAATTCGGGGGAATCGTTGCCGAACCGTGAGACCACGCGCGGCTGATCGTGGTTATTCCAGTACAGCGAACCCCACGCCTTGCCCTCAAGTTTCGTCTGCCACTCATTCAGAATGCGCTTAAGCTCGGTCAGCTTGTACGGCGCATACGACCACTTGCCGCCCAGCGAACCTTCGGGGTCGTTATCGACGCCCATGTGGTCGAAGTGGAAGAGCATCTGCAGTTCGCCCGCATCGTAGCCCGCCCACAGCTTCGCGTCCTCGGGGCTGGTCGCGCTCGTTTCGCCCACGGTCATCACATCGTACTTCGAGAACGCCTCACGGTTGAGCTCTTTCATCCACGGATGCACCATCGTGCCGTTCGCAATCACAAACGGGATCGACGACGTATGCTTCTCAAAATCGGTGGAAGGATCATCCGGGAAGCCTTCGGGCTTAGAAATAATGTTGATGGCGTCCAGCCGGAAACCATCCACGCCCTTATCGAGCCACCAGCGCACCATCGCATACAGGTCTTCGCGCACCTTCGGGTTCGCCCAGTTCAGATCGGGCTGTTCCTTGAAGAAAATGTGCAGGTAGAACTGTTGCGTGGCTTCATCCCACTCCCAGGCGGAGCCACCGAATTCGGAAGCCCAGTTATTCGGAGGAATCGGGGCGCCATTCTCGTCAAACCCGTTGGGGTCTTTCCAAATGTAGTAGTCGCGGTACGGGTTATCTTTTGAGGAACGAGACTGCACAAACCACGGATGCTGATCCGAAGTATGGTTCGCCACCAAATCCATCAGAATTTTAATGCCGTGCTCATGTGCGGTCGCCAGCAGCTCATCGAAATCTTCCATTGTTCCGAAATCGCTCATAATGTCGAAGTAGTCGGAAATATCGTAACCGTTATCAACGTTCGGCGAATCAAACACGGGGGAGAGCCAGATAACATTAATGCCCAGCTTCGCCAGGTACGGGATTTTTTCGGTGATGCCGGGCAGATCGCCGATGCCGTCGCCATTGGAGTCGTTGAAGGAGCGCGGGTACACCTGGTAGACCACCGCTTCCTTCCACCACTGCCGCCCGGCGTAGGAAGGAACCGCACGCTCTTCAGTCGTGGTTTCACTACTCATCAGAAGCCTTTCGTTAAGGGTTGCGTCGTGTGGCTTAGTGGGGAACCCCGTAAGCCGCATTGCCGCAGGTATGTCTGTAAAATTTTTAGTCAGGATGCGCCAGCGCGCCACTCGCCGCGCACTCTACGCCCTACCGGTACAGATACACTTTTGCCTCATAGGGTCGCAGAGTGGTGCCTTCGTCCGTGAACTCGCCGTGCTCATTCCGGTAGTTTGAGCTGATCAGTTCGGGTGCTTCTCCCATGGCCGCAAGCTCCTCAATTTTCAGCACACCCGGGTTCTTGAGCGCCAAAGAAGCGAGCTGACCGTCTGCATAGGGCAAAGACAGTGTTTCTTGGGTGAAATTAGCAACCACCAGAAGGGCGCGCTCGCCGGATGCGGCGGCATCCTCCGCTGAATTCACACGCAGGTAGGCGTACACCTGCTCATCCTCGAGGTTGAGCACACGGTATTCGCCAGTGAGCACGATGGGGTGCTCTTTGCGCAGGTGAATCAGGTCGCTGTAGTGATAGAAAATAGAATCATCGTTCGCCAATTCTTCGGCGGCGTTAATGTCGGTGTACCGCGGGTTCACCTTCAGCCACGGGGTGCCGGTCGTAAAGCCCGCGTTTTCGCTCGCATCCCACTGCATGGGTGTTCGCGCGTTATCTCGGCCCGAAGCACTGATGTACCGCAGCATATCCTCGGGGCTAACCCGCTGGGACTCCACCACGTATTTACGCCAGGAATCATGGATTTCAAGGTCGTTGTAGTCGTCTACCGAGTCGAAGAAAACATTGGTCATACCCAGCTCTTCACCCTGATAGATGTAGGGGGTTCCCTGCATCATGTGCAGAACCGTGCCGAGCATCTTACCGCTGACCTCACGGAACTCGGGGGAGTCATTGCCGAAACGTGAAACCGTGCGCGGCTGGTCATGGTTATTCCAGTACAGCGAATTCCATCCGCGACCGTGCAGTCCCGTCTGCCAGTGGCTGAGAACCTTCTTCAAATCCACCAGGTTAAAACGAGTATCCGACCATTTGCCGGTAGCGCCGCCTGCGCTGGCATCCACATCCATATGCTCGAACTGGAACACCATCTGCAGTTCGTGGCGGTCAAAGCCGGTGTACAGGGCGGCATCTTCCACGCTCACGCAGGGAGTCTCACCCACGGTCATCACCGGGTACTTGCTGAGTACCTCGCGGTTCATCTCGCGCAGGAACTCGTGCACACGCGGACCGTTCGCGGCCACCGCCAGAGAATTATCTAGCCCTCCTGCGGTGACGGCGGGGTCATCCGGGAAGGAAAGATCCTTAGAAATCAGGTTGATAACATCCATGCGGAAACCGTCGACGCCCTTATCAAGCCAGAACCGCATAATGTCGTAGACCTCTTCACGTACTTTCGGGTTTTCCCAGTTGAGGTCGGGCTGCTTCACCGAAAAATAGTGCAGATAGAACTGCTGAGTGCCCTCGTCCCATTCCCAGACCGATGGTGAGAAACAGGAAATCCAGTTATTCGGCGGAATCGGGGTGCCGTCTTCAGAAAACCCGGCAGGGTCACGCCACACATAGTAGTCGCGGTACGGGTTATCCTTCGCAGAACGTGCCTGACGGAACCATTCGTGCTCATCCGAAGTGTGGTTCACCACCAAATCCATCATGAGTTTGATGCCGTGCTCATGTGCGGTCGCCAGCAGCTCGTCGAAGTCAGCCATTGTGCCGAACTCGGTCATAATCGCCCGATAATCCGAAATATCGTAGCCATTATCGTCATTCGGCGAAGCATAGATCGGGGAAAGCCAGATAACATCTATACCCAGCTTCGCCAGATACGGAATTTTTTCGGTGATACCGGGCAGATCGCCGATGCCGTCACCATTGGAGTCGTTGAAGGAACGCGGGTAAATCTGGTACACAACGGGCTGTTGCCACCACTGAATTTCGGTTTTCATGAGCTGTCCTTCCACGGAATACATATCAATTTAAAATCTGAAGGCAGAAACGCGCTAAGCTGCGAAACCCCTAAGGTCGCCGCACTATCCGGGCTGTACCTGCGACGGCAGCGGCACGGGGTGCATCCTGGCAGTGGGCTCGAAACTCGACTCGTCAAGCTCCACCAGCACGCCACTGTGATCGGAAATCGCCTCAAGAGAATTATCGCGGAATACCACTGCATGCGAAAGTACCTTCACCGCGCGGTCGGCAAACACGAAGTCAATGCGTTTGGCTTCCTCTTGCCCTTCCCACCCGGCAATACCACGATGCACAGTGAACTCACCGTTAGTATGCTCGGCGATCTCACGGGTATCCACCAGGCCGGAAGAAAGCACAAGATCGTACCCTTCGCCACGCGCCTGCGCCGCCGTGTTGAAATCGCCTCCTAAGAGAACGGGCGCATCCTGGCCGCGTTCGGTGAGGGCCTGCGAAAGCCGCGCAAACTCATGTGCGAAAAGCGGTTCGCCCTGAAAATCCCACCACGACATATGGGTGCTTGCACACCATACGGAACCCGCATCAGTACCAACCCGAACCGCTAGAGAAGACCTGCGCTCAACCCGATCGTAGTCATACTGCGGGCTCATCACAATAGGATCGATGCGCTCGATAGGCATACGAGAGAGTACAGCTACGCATTCGTCATACCGTTCCCATCCAATATGGGTTTCGGTTAGCGCCCATTCGTACTGAACCCCTAAATCAGCCAGGAACCGCACGAGCAGAAGTGCGTAATTATCCTCGCGGATAGGAATACTGGCCCCGCCTTGGTACCCCAGTGGCGTATCCACAATAGGGGAGTGCAGGTACTGATTCACCTCCTGCAACGCAATAACATCAACCCGATGGTGGGCAATGAAACGGGCAAGCTCGTGAATTTTAACGATCTGGTGAGGCTCGCACCAGCTGTGAGTGTTAAGAGTAAGAAAACGCATCGTCTCTAGAAATATAAAGGTGAGGGGACAACACGCGGTTCTCGCCCTCTGCACTTCGTGAAAATGTCGGTGGAAAACTACTTTTATATGCTAACCATTTGCATGGTCAATAACGCAGCAAAATACTCACCGGAAACACCAATACTTTTACCCGGTACTGGGACATGTTTCGGGTTCTGAAAAACTATGCCAAAAAACCCGATCAAGGAGGTTTTAGTCCGTAAAAGATGACATGATATTGCTATTAAATAAAACATTGCACCACACGCGCGGGCGCATCGCGCGGTAATTCCTAGCCAACACACGGCAGACACCTAGGCGCCCGCTCACTCTCAACCAGAAAGGGCGTCAGCCTTATGATGGAAAAAATTCAGAGGTTCGGGTCCGCCATGTTGGCGCCCGTGCTTCTTTTCGCCTTCGCTGGCCTAGCGGTCGGTATCGGCACCGTTGCCACCCTCCCAAATATTGTTGGCGATCTCGCGAACGAAGATACCTTCTGGTACCAAGCGTGGACTGTTTGGCTTGACGGCGCATGGACCGTTTTCCGGCAAATAGAGCTCCTTTTCGTGCTGGGTCTGCCGATTGCGCTCGCAAAGACCGCAAACGCTCGTGCCGTCCTTGAAGCCGGAATGGTCTATCTGACCTTCAACTATTTGGTGGCCGGTATGCTGAATTTCTGGGGCCAAGGCGGTTCGGGATTCTTCCAGCTGGATTACAACACCTCTATTTCGCTAGATAACTCGGATTCTTACGGTACCGGTCTGAAAATTATCGCCGGTATTAAGACGATTGATACCGGTATTTTCGGCGCTATCATCATTTCCGCGATCGTGGTGTGGGTCCATAACCGATACTTCGATAAGAAGCTGCCCGACTTCCTCGGTATTTTCCAGGGCACCCAGTTCGTCTACGCGATCTGCTTCTTCCTGATGATGCCCATCGCCTTTATCTTCGCGTGGCTGTGGCCTTACGCTCAGCATGGTATCGCAAGCATGCAGGGCTTCTTCATCGCCTCCGGCGCGTTAGGCGTGTGGATTTACACGTTCTTGGAGCGCATCCTGATTCCAACCGGCTTGCACCACTTCATCTACTCGCCGTTCATGTTCGGTAACGCTGTGACTCCGAACGGTATCGTGAAGGATTGGCCGACCCACATCAGTGAATTTGCCAAGAGCGATAAGCCTCTGCGCGAGCTCTTCCCCGGCGGCGGTTTCGCACTGCACGGTAACTCGAAGATCTTCGCGCCCCTCGGTATCTCTGCCGCCTTCTACACCACGGCACGCCGTGAGAAGCGTAAAGAAGTTCTCGCCCTGCTGATCCCGGTGACCCTCACCGCAATGCTGATCGGTATTACCGAGCCGCTGGAGTTTACCTTCCTGTTCGTGGCACCCCCGCTGTTCGCTGTTCACGCGGTGCTGGCGGCTTCGATGGCGTCGATCATGTACATGCTTGGCCTCTCAGGCAACATGGGCGGTGGCTTGCTTGATAACTTCCTCTTCCTCAACTGGGTTCCGCTGTGGCAGAACCACTGGCCCACCTACCTTATGCAGATCGGCGTGGGTCTGTCCTTCACCGTCATCTACTTCTTGCTCTTCCGATTCCTCATTCTGAAGTTCGATTTCAAGACCCCGGGTCGCGAGGCTGAGGGTGGCGAAACGAAGCTGTACTCGAAAGCCGAATACAAGGCCGCGAAGGCAGCCGAGAAGAAGGGTGCCGCATCCGCAGATGACGCTGGCGATGCAGATCTGTATGCCCCGCGAGCGGCAGGATTCCTCGAACTGCTTGGCGGTGCCGATAACATCACCACGGTGAACAACTGTGCTACTCGCCTGCGTGTCTCGGTGGCGGATGAATCCCTGGTTGATACTTCGGATGCTGCCTTCAAGGATGCCGGAGCCCTCGGTATTGTGCGCAAGGGCAAGGCATTCCAGGTGATTGTGGGTATGGACGTTCCGCAGGTTCGCGAGCGTTTTGAAACCATGGTGAACACCAAAGAGTAAGGTTATATTCACCTTCTAGGGAAACCTACTGAGCTCCTGAATCGAAGACGTTGTAATATTTATGTATTGCGCGTTTTCGATTCAGGAGCTTTTGAGTGGATTTACAAGATGTGGTGAACGCGAACCAACACAGGTTCAGCGATACCGAACGCGATATTTTGGCGTTCATGCTTGAAAACGAAGAATTTGTTGCGGAGGCGACTATCAACTCCCTCGCGCACAAGACCTACACTTCAACCAGCTCCATTATTAGGCTCACCAAGAAGCTCAATTTTTCGGGTTTTGCCGAGCTGAAATATTTCATTAAATCTTCCCTGACGAAGGCGGAACCTTATAACCCGCGTTTTATCGAAAGCGGCCGCGAAGATATTTTGCGCACCTACGATTACCTGGAACATATGGAGCTTTCCGGGCTTTTGAGGAAACTTCATACGGCGCGCACAATCTACTGTTTCGGAACTGGGTACGCGCAACGAAACGCGGTACAAGAATTTGCTAAGTCTATGCAGGTCTGCGGCAAATTCTGCCATGTGATTCCTGCACGCAATGAATTTGAAAGCACCATGAGCGCTATGAATCAGGACGATGTCGTGATTCTTGTCTCCTTCTCAGGACAGACTGAAAATATGCGCGAACACGTCAAAATGCTAGCACTGCGGAAAATCCCCATGATCGCAATTACCGCTATTGGCGTGAACTTTATGTCCTCCTACGCCGAGTACTCACTGCACTACCAAACCACCCCCACCCAGTTGAGTACCCAGCGCAAGCCTTACCACTCGTTCGTGGCGCTCTCAGTGCTTTTGGACTACATTGTGCGCCGGTATATCGACCATGTTGAAACCCAACAGCGCGGCAACTCCACCAAAACAGCGCAGGTTCTTGAAAGTTCTGAATTTAGCCCCGAAACTGGGGCACTCGACGTCGCCGATATACGTGCCCAAGCTGGTGCAGCAGCTATCGATCGGCAGCACACAGACCCATCGGAGACCTAGCCCGTGATCGCAATCCTCGAACTTATCAATAATCCGCAGAAAATGCATCGATACCTTTTCTGGTATCTCATCATCATGCCCCTGGCGCTCTTTGCGTGGATTCTGTTGGGCGCCGCCAACTCCGGCTTGGATTTCAAAGCTGCGATCAATATTCCGTTTTATGCTGTAGCATTTTTGAACGGGTGCCTGTCGATTCTATTCGCGGGACTACTCAAATTTGCTGCGAGCGAGAATGAACACACCGAACGCATGATTGCCTTCTACACCCTGGTGATGCTGGTGTTTGCAGGGAACCTGCCCGGTGCCCTGCTTGCGTTCTTCCTTTGGTGGGCACTGCGCGAGGCTCCTGAGGAACCCTTTGCCCCCAATTATCGATGGGTTTTTATCGCCTCGATGATTTTCCTCGGGCTGGTAACCCTTCTCGTACTTTTCGCAAATATACGCCTCTGGTCGGCATGATAACGGTACGTGAGGAACGCCCGTTCCCCGGCCTGATCCGTGGAAAAGCACACCGGCTACACGGGAATTAGCTAGAGCCTCCGTATGATGTTATGTAAGATTATCCCCACACTCACCACGAATCATCCAAGGACGAGCACACTGTGAACGAAACCCCGGATACACTGGAGAACACCGCTGCTAAGGAACCCCGCAGCGCCGAATTCCAGCCGGAATACCTGGATCCCAGCTCTCCCGCCTTCGACCCCTCGGCGGGTCTTGAACGCTGGGCGCAGCAGATGGACGTGTATACCGGGCCGGATGCGATGCTCGACTTCAACCAAGTCGATTACGTACACATCAATCTCAGTGACGCTAACCCTTCCGGGCTTGCGCAGCTGTTGGCCGGACGCAAAACACGTCTTTCCACCCTGATTCGCGATAAGTCCCTGCTGGGACACGAGATGCGTGCCGCGCGTACCCTGCGCACCAAAATTTATGAGCTCTCGACCGGACACGGGCTCGATGCCGGGTATTTTGTGGCGGGAACCGCATCATGGTTATCGCATGCGATGCGCGATGATGCCAAAGCCTCTGAAAAACGGTTTATCGCGCCAATTCTGATGGCGCCGCTGAACCTGACGCCGCATCCGACAAGCGATGATTTTGAGCTGCAGCTAGCTGGTTCTGCACGCCTGAACCCCGCGATGGTGCGCCAAATCAAACAGGAATATGAGATCGACCTGGGCACTATGGATGTTGCGCAGCTCGCCAACTCAATGTCACGTCTGGACCCTGAACCCGTGATCGAGCGGATGCGTGCCTCCGCCGGGCGTATTCCAGGGATGACCATAGAATCAAAGTATTTTATCTCAACCTTTGCGGACCTGAAGGAAAGCATGGGGGAGCTACCGCACACCGCGCATACCCCGCTCGTGCGTGATCTTGCGGCGCTCAAAGTTCCCGGTGCGCAGCCGCGCGAGATGAACGCCCACAACCTGCAGCAGCCCCTCAACCAGCGCGATCCTGCCCAAGAAACGCTACTGTTCGACGCAGACTCCGTGGCGCAGAATATTATTGATACCGCCGCCAGCGGATTTTCGATGACTGTGACAGCCGCACCCGGAACAGAACCCTTACGCACCGCCGTGAATATCGCCTCAACCCTGATAGGGCGCGGAAAGTCAGTTCTGGTCGTGGGAGAAAAACGTTCGACCCTCGCATCCTTCAGCGAGCTTCTGGGACGCACCGGGCTTAACGATCTGCGCTACGATCTGCTGGCAGAACACACTGCCGAAGATCAGCGAACCGAGTTTATTCGCGCTATCGTGCGTAACGAGAATACCGCAGAGCCTAATTCCACAAATCTTAATCGTGAGCTGATCGAAACCCGCACGGCGCTCACAGATCACACTCATGCACTGACGGCGCGCGACCCACTGTGGCATATTTCTATCAGTGAAGCCTTGCAGCGAGTGGCCGAACTCGCCTCTGAGGAGAGCGCGCCGCAGACCCAGGTGCGTTTTAGCCGTCAGCTGCTTGATACCCTGCAAGACCGTGAAGCCATTACCGCCGATATTGTGCGTTTTGCGGAACTGAACGGGTTTACACGCGCAACCCGCACCTCGCCCTGGCACCGTGCCCGCCTGCTTAACGAAGACGAGGCGGCGGACGCCTACGCCCTCGTCATTACCCTGCGTTCCTCACTTCTTTCCCTGCGCGAGGCGATGAATGCCATGAACGCGAGCCTGCATCTGCGCCGGGCACGTACTATAGCCGATTGGGATGCGCAGCTTGCTATTCTGATTCGCATTCGGGAAACTCTCAAACGCTTCCGGGCAGAGGTGTACGACCGCCCGGTGACCGACCTGATTGCGGCCACCGCATCCGGCTCATGGCGACGGGAAAACCGTATCGACATGAGCAGTATGCAGCGTTCGCGCCTGCGTCGAGCGGCAAAAGAGTATATTTTGCCGGGAGTGCATATTGGCGATCTGCATGAACATCTCAAAGTTGTGCAGACCGAGCGCGCCGAGTGGATTCGGCTTCTTGATTCGCCCAGCACCCCGAAGATTCCCGAGAACCTGGATGCTTTGGCGAACGCCCTGCACTCGCTGGGCTCAGAGCTTTCGGGGCTTGAGATCATACTCCCTGATACCGCCGAAGGCGTCGACTTTGTGCATACGGATCTTGACCAGCTCGAAGCCCGCCTGGATGCTCTGCTCAACGACCGCGAAGTGCTCATGAGTCTGCCCGAACGTGACGTACTCTTAGGGCGGCTCACGAATGCGGGTCTGAGCGATTTTCTGGACGAGCTGGGTGAGCGTGAGGCAAACGCATCCGAGGTGACATCGGAACTCGAACTTGCGTGGTGGCAATCCGCACTTGAAGAGCTTCTGGAGCAGCACGCCGAAAAAATTCTTGACGGCGACGAGCTGCGCGATATTGAGGCTCGTTTCCGCCGCGCGGACCACGCCCATATGTCGAGCGCCCAGGCGCGTTTGCTGGCGCATACGGCACGGTTGTGGACGGAACGTATCGAAGAATTCCCCGAGCAGGCTTCGTATCTGAAGAGTCAGCTGCGCGGCCGTGAGTTTGATCTTGAATCGCTTCTGGTGAATGCCCCGGTCATGGCGCGTACTTTGCTGCCGCTGTGGACTGCCAGTCCGTTTTCGCTGGCGCGCCGGGTTCCCATGTCGATGCGTTTTGATGCGGTTATCCTGCTGGATGCTGAGTCCACCCCGCTGGCGGCTAACCTTCCAGCGATTACGCGCGCGGATCAGGTAATTGCCGTGGGCGATCCTCATGCCGGGTTCCCTGCGCCGTTTATTGTTTCGGCGCCAACTTCGGGTGCACCAGCATCGGATTCTCACCGGTTGGAGAGCACTTTTGGGGCGCTTTCACGTCTGCTTCCGAACCGCACGCTCTCGCTCGTGCATCGTCCCTTTGACCGCGTGCTTTTCGACTACCTGAATCGGGAATTCTATGGGTCTCACCTGCGCGAAATTCCGGTGAGCCCGGCATCCCGCAAGCCCGTGAGCACGCTGAGTATTGAGTATATTGATACGCGCGGGAAAGTGAGCGATAACGCGAACCTGGAATCCCCGAGCGTTGAAGTGGACCGTGTAACCCGTTTGGTGCTTGAGCACGCCTACCGCCGCCCCGAACGTTCTTTGGCGGTGGTGACGGCGAGCCCGAAGCATGCCCAGCGGATTGCCGGGGCGGTGCGCCAAGCCTTGAATACGTACCCGCAGCTTGCCGAGTTTTTCAAGCCCGGTACCGAGTCTTTCCGGGTGGTGGATGTAAACCGTGCGGGGTCGCTGGAACGCGATACCGTCATTTTCTCGCTGGGTGTGGGGCGTGCCCGGCTGGGGCAGAGCTCCCATAATCTGGGGTTGCTATCGGGCCCGCACGGTCGTGAAGGCTTCGTAGTGGGACTCACTCGCGCACGGCGGGCCACGCATATTGTTAGCTGCGTGAGTCCAACCGATATGAATGCGCAGAAACTCCACGAGGGTGCGCTGGATCTATACCGGTTGATGCTCGCCTATGAGGAGAACCAGCAGCAGATTGCGGCGCAGACTCCACGCGAGGACGTTCTTGCGTCTAACGCCTGGCTAGAGACTGAGGACGAGCCAACCGACCCGGTAACGCAGGACTGGCTGCTTAACGATGCAGTAGCACGCCTGCGCGAACGCGGCGTTCGGGTGCGGCCCGGCGAAGACGAGATAGCCTTTATCGCGCTGGCACCGCAACAGCTCATTCATACCGAATCTGAACAGGAGAGCGCACAGCGGATGCCGCTCATGGTGGGGTCGGATGTGCTGTTTGATTACACGACCGAGAGCGTGCGTGAGCATACTCGCCTGGTTCCTGAAAGGTTGAGCCGCACGGGCTGGAACTACGTAACCCTTAACACCCTGGAGGTTTTCGCCGATCCCGAGGCAGTGGTGGCGCGTATCCTACGGTATTTGGGTATATATGCAGACTAGGCGCTTCTGCACCCTCCCGGCAGCGCAGAGCTGAAAGGACGAACCTATGGGTGAGTATTCTCCAACACCGAAACCGCGCAGAGGCCATCGTCGTGCCAGCGGGGGAGGCACATTAGCAGGGGACGAGCCGCGCATCGCGGGCGTGAACGCACCGCTTCATGCGAATACGCTAACGCCTGCACGCAAAGAGACCTCCGGGAAGTCAGCCGCGAATCGAGGAAACCTACGGCATGCCCGCGGCTCGGCGCAGGAACATTTAACCCCCGAAGAACGTGCCCGTCTAGAGTGGATGCGCGAACAAAAACCCCCGCACTGGGGCTAATGCCGCAGTACAGGGAGGGAACGATTCTTCGTGTGACTACTCTGCTTGAGACGAGCTTGAGCTGGAACCTTTATCGGTGCTGTAGAACCCGGATCCTTTGAAAACGACGCCCACGGTGTTGAAGCGTTTGCGAAGTGTGTCTTCACCGCATTGCGGGCAGGTGCGCAGGGCGTCCTCGCTGAACGACTGGCGTTTCTCGAAAGCGTGCCCACAGTTTTTGCACTGGTAAACGTAGACCGGCATGGTTCTCCTGAATGACAGATCCTAGGGCAGCCGCGAGCGCGGCGGCTGCCGTGTGTTGCGTATAGAGTGTACCGCGAACCTCACCCGGTTTCGACTTGGGTTGGCGTGCCGCGCAGGGCTTAGCGCAGGCAGAATGTTCCTGAGCTATCGGTCTAGAGCGCGGAATCGCCGAGGGGTTCTATACCGTTCTCGGTCAGCACGCGGGGGAGCACAGCATCCCATTTATCGTAGGGAATGCTTTCGAGCACTTCGTGGGAAAACACCACGCCTACGGTGCTCTCACGCAGTTTATCTGCCGAAAGGGCAGGGATGATGCGGTCATAGTAGCCCCCGCCCTGCCCCAGACGGCGGCCGTTGCGTGCATAGGCGAGTGCCGGAACTAGCCGTAGATCGGCGGCAATAAAAGCTTGGGTGTCATACTCTTCACCTTCGGGTTCGGCAATGCCCAAGCCATTGAGCGGATGCTCCACGTGTGGGTTCCAGACAACCCAGGCGAGAGTGCGTGCCGGGCGTACTACAGGCACTAGGATGCGGTGCCCGCGCGCGTGCAGTTCGTGAAGCGCTGCGGTGATAGGCGGTTCGGAGGCGGTGGGCAGGTACGCCGCGATAGTTTGCGCCTGCGCGTCCTTGGGGATCAGCGAAAGAATATAGTCGCGGTATTGCTGTTTCATCTGCTCGTGTTCCGCCGCTGTGCGGGCGTTTTTGGCGATTAGGCGTTGCGGGCGAATTTGGGAGCGCAGTATCTGCTTGTCGAGGGCGATATCTTCGGGAGTTTTGCTGTGGGATACATCGTTGCTCTTGTGCGGGGTGGATAAGGTGCTGGGCTCGGGTTTCATGGTTCTCCTGGGTGAGTGCTTTCACCATTGCGATAACGTTGTGCGGCGAGTGCGATGCTCGGCGATATCTTATAGCGCCTAACCTGCAAAGGTACAGCGGGGTATTTTTAAATTCTTGCACGAAGGTACGTGTCAAATTGTAGTATTACAGGCTGTGAAAGAGGGTGCATGAGTTATGCTTATTGGTATGACTAAAGTATCTAAGTCTGTCACTAAGGCTGTTATTCCGGCGGCTGGTCTGGGGACCAGGTTCTTGCCCGCAACGAAGGCGACTCCTAAGGAAATGCTTCCGGTCGTTGATCGCCCCGCAATTCAGTACGTGGTAGAAGAGGCAATCCGCGCCGGCCTGAACGATGTTCTTATGATTACCGGCCGTAACAAGCGTGCGCTTGAAGACCATTTTGACCGTGTTCCGGTCCTAGAAAGTCAGCTGGCCGAGCAGGGTAAAGACGCCCTTCTGAAAGCTGTTGAAGCAACGAATGAGTTGGGTGAACTGCACTATGTGCGCCAGGGCGACCCTAAAGGTCTGGGCCATGCAGTTTTGCGCGGCAAGGTACATGTGGGGGATGAGCCCTTCGCGGTTCTGCTGGGCGATGACCTGATCGACGAAAAAGAGGATTTGCTCTCGCAAATGGTCGAGGTTCAGCAGGCTACCGGCGGCTCCGTGATCGCGCTTATGGAGGTTCCCCGCGAGTCTATCTCCGCCTACGGTGCCGCTGCTATCGAGGCGGTTGAAGGCCAGGACGGCTACGTGAAGGTCACCGGTCTTGTTGAGAAGCCCGCCCCCGAGGAAGCACCCTCCAACTATGCGGTGATTGGTCGCTACGTGCTCAGCTCGAAGGTATTCGAGGTGCTGGAAAACACGGCTCCGGGCCGCGGCAACGAAATTCAGCTGACCGATGCACTGCAGACTTTGGCAGTCGGCACCGGCGAAGGTGAGGGCGTATACGGTGTGGTCTTCAAGGGGCGCCGCTTCGATACGGGGGATAAGCTCTCGTATCTGAAGGCAAACGTTATTCTTGCTTCCGAACGCGAAGATCTCGGCCCTGAACTTCGTGAATGGCTGAAAGAATTTGCCGATAAGAACTGCTAATCACTCTTTGCATAATCTCTAGTCCTATCAGGGGCGATAGTTCGGTTTTATGACCTGCTGTCGCCCCTGGTTCATTTACGTAATGTTCGACTGTGTTCGATAGTATTTATACATGCACGGGAAATGTGCTGAGCGCATATTTTCTAGAAGAGCCCTGAATAATCCAGGTTTCTTTGGTATATTTCCGCACGGTATACGTAGATGAATGCGAACACTGTCCTGTACTAGGTAAGATGAAAAGTCCTAGGTTTTATAAATGTTAGCTTGAAGGGATAGATACACATGACGATTTTGAGCACGTCGGGTGTTCTCGTAGTTTTAGCGGTCGTCATGCTGTTGTGGTTTATACCGCGGAATATGCGTCGTGCATCCGCCGCAGACACCCCCGAACAGACGGTTGTAAACCCGCATTCCATGACTGATGATGTTCTGACTTCGCATTCCATTCTTTTTTCTGAGGAGTCCGCAGTGCCCGGTTCTGACCCCAAGAAATCCAACGCCGCGAGCGGAAACGTGCCCCCGCTCAGTGAAGAAGAGACGAGCGCCGCGCTCTCCGATCTGCGCGAAGCCTCGCCGGTCGAACCCTTTACCAGCCCTGTGCCCGTTTTAGAACAGAAACCTTGGTTGCCGGAACGACTGCATCGCTTAGGAACCCTGCGCCTGACCCTGCTCGGTATCGGCGCGCTGGTGGCACTTATTCTGATTTTCTCGCTGATTCTCTCCCTCATGGGGTGGCTGCCGTGGAGCGCCCCCACGGTTTCCTTCGTGGCGCTCGCGGGGATCGGCGGTGCCCTCTACTACCTGGGGCAGCCCAAGGATGGGCACGAAGAACCTGATGCGGTGTATCCCGAAACCTCTGGGCATAATGCGCTGCCCATCGAGGGTGAGGCTGCCGAAGAGGAATTCGCGCAGGATGAGGCACACGAGCTAGACGTCGAGGAACCAGAAGAAACCTCACCGAGTCGTTCTTCCAAGGCCAGCAGGTGGGGTTCGCTGCGCTGGAACTCGGGGCGCGCATCCCGCAAATCTACGCTAGAGGAAGAGTCTTCAGAACAGAGTGTTCCCGCCGACCACGTACCACAGATCGGTGCCGATGAATTCGCAGCAGAGCCTCACGAGCTGAGCGAAGAGTCGGTGCATGAGGAATACGTCGAATACGCTGAATCGTACTCAGCTGAGGACGCGCAGCAGCACTTTTCCGGTACTTCGCACGCCCGCAGGCTTCCGGCGCAGCTGCACCCTAAGTACCCTCCGCAGCAGCCCCCCGAACCCGTCCTGTACGATGAGGAGCAGGGTGCAGGCCACGAAGCTTCATACGAGCAAGCTCTTTCCGAGCATGCGTTTTTAGCATCGGCAGAGGAGGCTCCCGCCCAGGATGTTTTTGTGCAGCCAAAGAACCTGCACCGTGCACCCGCACCTCAGCCCGAGGCGCAGCGGCACGAAACCCGTTTTGTCGGGTCTTCATCTGCTCAGGGGCAGACCCCGCGCCGTCCGGCACGCATTCCGGGAACGCATCTGCGCCCGCTGGAACGCACGAGTGAACTTTTCGATCAGGAAGTTCAGACCACTCCAACCGGGCAAATTCCGGTGACTCCCGCGCCCGGAAATACTGCGGATGCTCCACAACGTGACGGTGCTGTGCCTAGGAACGGATTCTTAGAATCGGCTCCCGCGAATACAAACCAGACTCAGGGTCATTCCGCGCCCTCCGGTATGAGCAATACTTCTGCTCAGGATGCGGCGTTCGGCCCCGGCACGCAGGATCGCGCGGATGACTCTGCACGTTCCGCACCGTATCGTGGTGCAGCGCATAATCCATACCTTGCGCAACCGCAGAATACCGCGCAAAATCCGTATGCTGCGCCAGCTCAGGGCTATGGTACGCACCAAGGGCAGCGTGTGGGGCAACATCAGGGTATGCAGCAAAACCAAAACACAGGCCAGAACCGGCAGGCGGCTCAGACAGGCTTAGGACAGCAGAGTCTCGGCGAGCAGCAGGGATACGGTCAGCGCAGCTTTGCACCGCAAAACCAGAAGCATCAGACCTCCACAGCTCAGCATGCGAGCGCTCAGAATTTCGGGCCTGGATTTGCGCCTTCGCGCTCTGTAGCGGAGGAGAAGAATCTTCCTCCTGCAGGGTTCACCCCGCAGGGAGCTATCCGCCCCATGAACCAGGAACCTCCGCGGTCGCAGCGTCCGATGGGAACCCCCACAGGCTCAGGTGCGCAGAATTCACGCTTCCAGCAAGGACCGGCGACCGGTTCTGTTCCGGTAGGAGGCGGGTCTGGGTTTACGAATACGAGCCAATTCGATGTTCCGGTTCCGCTTGATCTCGACGATTCTGAGTTCGAGCCTCTCGATATTATTCCGGTCGTGGATGAACCCGGCGAGCGTTCGGGCTCCGCCTCGAACGCATCCGCGTCCTATAAGCGGGGGAATATGCCGGGGACGGGAGCATCTTTCACCGGGGTATCGCAGAAAACATGGACCCCCACGCAGCTTCCGAAGCCGCTGAGCTCTTTGCATCAGAAGAAGCCCAATGGAAGTGATGGCGGCCCAAAGAATGGCGAGCAGAAGTAACGGTTCGTTGGATCTCTAGGTTATTTCTGTACCAGAGTAAAAAGGTTCCCCAGATATATGGGGAGCCTTTTTACATACCCTGGGAAAAGAATGAAGTGAGTAATTCAGTAAGGATGCGCACATAGGGAAAGGAGGAGGCTCCAGATGGAACCTCCTCCTTCGCATCACACACAGGAAGAAAAGTCTTCAAAACCGTATCTAGGAGGCCTTCCCACAAGGCGTATCCTATTTGGTAATAAAAATATAACCTAATTTTGAGGTGTCTGCCAACTGCAAATCCCGGAAAAATAGCGACACTCTGTCAGTATATTTAGGATTGCCTAACCGAAAACCCTGTGTTTACGGGGATAGACCCCAAATAATAGGGTGCAGAAAAAATTTAATTTTTTTTGATTGCGGGATCATGTGCACTACGTAGAACCTCAGAGCAACATATGTACACCCTCAGCTGATGAGTATCATACCCAAAACATGAGAGAATGAGGGGGTGAAAGAATGGTTTGCGGCTCTACCTCTCGAACTTGCCGTCGTCATCATGTGGGGCATCGGTATTTTGCGCACCAGCATCGTCTACGCCCTGGGCTACCTTGCCGCCACGGGAAGCGCGCGCCTAGAACGCATCCGTAACGCCATGCAGACCCCGCTCTACACACGAGCCACCGCCATGATCAACCGGTGGGGAGCCTACGCCGTGCCGCTCTGTTTTCTGACGGTCGGACTGCAGACCGCCGTCATCATTACCACCGGTTTCACGAAAATGCCGATGCGCCGCTGGCTGCCCGGCATGCTTCTGGGAACCCTGATATGGGCGATTATCTACGTCACTATCGGGTTTGCCCTCCTTGCCGCCTTCGGATTTGAGCCGTGGATGGTGCCGCTCATCTTTGTCGCGCTTATTCTGATCAGCTTGACAGCCTCAAAGATTCGCACTTATATCGCTGATAAGCGGCAGTCTTAGCCCGTTTTTACTGTATATTCCACGGATACACCCCGCGTACCCGCCCGCTGTGCTAGCGTGGTGGCATGAGTGAAAACAGCACCAACGCACGGGCAGAAGAAAAAGCAAGAGCCGACGAGCTTTCCCACCATATCGCAAATCTTCTCTACGCTCCGCAGGCCCTACCCGTCCAGGTGCTTGAACGCTCTGAGCTGCGCATTGCCTATGTGCCGGGAATTATGCCCGGAAAATGGTTCACCCGCTGGCATGAGCGCTACGGCGACCGCGCGCCCCTGGCTGAAATTCCGGTGGGGGAGGGTCTGGGAATTCAGGCTCTCACCACAGATCTTTCCACCTCCCAAAGTGCAGAACCACTTGCACATATGGCGATTGTGCGCCCCAACCACGAGCCGCACAGCAGAGATACAGACGAGTACCACAGCATCAGACTGTACGAAGAAGTACCCGTGCTGATCATGCCCAGCGACCACGTGCTCACGGTGCTTGACGAGGTGAGTTTTGAAGACCTCGCCGAAGAATTTCTGCTTCACGGCCCCGACGATTACCCCGCCTGGGCTGAAGCCTCCAGCACATGGCGAGCCGAAAACCCAAGAGTCCTGCCCAAATTTACCGGCGATCGTGAGGCTCTTGAGCTCGTTGCCGCAGGAATTGGCCTGTACATTGCACCCATGTCCGTGGCGCGATTCTACCATCGTAAAGACCTCACCTATCGCCCGATGCGCGGCCTTGAACCCTACCCGGTGACCCTCACCTGGAGGCGGGCACCGGTGGCGCATCCGCGCCCCGAAAGAGAAGAAACCCTGATCCAGGACTTTATCGGTATTGTGCGCGGGCGAACCGCATCCAGCGAGCGAGGAAGTGAGACGAAGCAGAGCCGCGCTAAACGCATTGCCGATGAGAAAGCAAAGACGAAAGCGAAAAACCGTGCCGCCAATGCCCGCCGTGAGGCTCGTGATCGGAAGAAATCGAACGCCAAAAAGAGCGGAAACCTCCGAGACTATGCCCGTCACAACGCTCAAGCCGCCCGTGCGCGGCGTGCCGGAAAGAAACGCTAAAGCGGTAAACTTAACATCATGGCATTGGTAATGGAAACCCGTCCCGCAGCCTACGCGGTCATTATCGAGCAGGGCAAACTGCTCATGACCCGCTGGGTGCCCGAGGACCGCGCCCAAAGTCCGCTCTGGTCGCTGCCCGGCGGAGGCATGGAACCGGGCGAGCAGGCCGACGAAACCGCCCTGCGAGAAACCCTCGAAGAAACCGGGTACAGCGTTGCCATCGAAGATATTTTGGGCGTGCACGCCGGGCATTTTCCCGCACGTAACGGGCTCTCCGACAGCACGCTGCCGTTCTGCGCTCTGCGCATCGTCTACCGCGCCCACGTGGTCACCGGTGAGCTGCGTGCCGAAGAGAACGGTTCTTCCGACAGCGCCTGCTGGGTGCCTATCGCTGAACTCGATACCCTACGCTACGGCACCCTCATCGACGAGGTCGCATCCATGATGGGCTTTCAAAATGCCGCCGCCTGGTCGCGCGAATACCAAGAATTTCTTGCCGACGAGAACGCGAGGAAAATCTAGTGCATTACCCAAACCGCCCCGCGCCTACCCGCCGCACCATGATAAGCGCCTTAGCCCTAGCTCCGCTTCTTGCCGCTTGTTCGTCAGAGGACGATAAACCGAAAGTTGATCCTTCTGCATCAAGCTACGGAACCCTGCGCGTGGGCATCGGTGCCCTGCGCGAGATGCGGGCGGTCGCATACCTGTACGCTCAGGCGCTTCGCAACGTGGGATATAACGTTGAAGTCGTTACCAACGAAGACAGCCGCAGCAAATTTCTGGATGCGCTCAAACAGACCGAAGCGAACACCCCCGAACCAGACACGCTTGACCTTGTCATCGATTACAGCGGTGATTTGCTGCTGCATCTTACGAACGACGGCAAACTTAGCCCCGCACAAATTCAGGCGGAACGCCAGGCCGCCAGTGCCAGCGCATCCGCGGCGAGCGCCGGGGTCACACTACCGCCTACCCCCACCAACACGCCTTCGCATGATGCGTCCGCCTCCGAAGGCGCAACCGCAAGCCCCAGCGGAGCCATTAACGCGCGCGCGCTGAATATTACCGATACTGTTGCCGCTATTAACCGTGTGCTCCCCGAACACCTGGAACTTCTAGACGTTGCTAATGCCCAAAACCGCGATGTTCTCGTGACCACTCGCCAAAATGAAGTGCAGCATAAACTTCGCAGCCTCGCCAATCTTGCGGATGTAAAAGCTACCCTAAGTTTTGCTCTCACCAGCGGATACACCAGCAGCAACTACGGCGTTGCAAGCCTCAAAACCGTCTACAAATACACGGTCGAAAACCCTATTCTCAACGAAAATTCGGCAGAACGGGTGAGTATGCTCAGCAAAGACACCGCGCAGGTGGTTCTTTTGCACAGCGCAGACCCGGCGATTGAGGATAACCGCTTCACAACTCTCGAAGACCCACAGACTACGCAGCTGAACCAACAACTTCTTCCGATTGCGCGTCGTAACCTGCCAGATAGTGCACGCGAAGCTATAAACCGCGTATCATCTACATTAGATACGGGAAACCTATCGTTCTTGCTTCGTCTTACGAGCGGTACCAACCCCATCGCTGACGACGAGGCCGCGAAATTCTTATTAGAGCATCCAAGGAAGTAATGTAACTATGACGAAGTACCGTCAGTCCTCAAAGCTGAACAACGTCCTCTACGATATTCGCGGACCTATTCTCGAAGAAGCCAACCGCATGGAAGCGCTTGGCCACCGCATCCTCAAACTCAATATTGGTAACCCCGCCCCCTTCGGATTTGAAGCGCCGGATGCAATCATGATGGATATCATCCGCCACCTGCCCGTCACACAGGGTTATTCCGACTCCCACGGGCTGTACTCTGCACGCACCGCCATTGTGCAGTACTACCAGACCCGCGGGATTCTTGACCTTGACACCAACGACATATATCTAGGCAACGGCGTTTCGGAACTGATCCCTATGACCCTGCAGGCGCTATGCGAACCGGGCGATGAAATTCTGGTTCCGATGCCCGACTACCCGCTGTGGACCGCCTCCACCACGCTCGCAGGCGGCAACCCCGTGCATTACCTGTGCGACGAAGAGAACAACTGGTACCCGGATATTGAAGACATCAAGTCGAAGATTACCGAGCGCACCAGGGGCATTGTGGTTATTAACCCCAACAACCCCACCGGTGCCGTGTACTCCCGCGAGATTCTGCAGCAGATTGCTGATGTGGCGCGCGAACATGAGCTCGTGGTCTTTGCCGACGAAATCTACGAGAAGATCACCTACGAAGGCGCCGAGGCTATCAACATGGCCACCATCACCGGTGATGATGTGCTCTGCATGACCTTCTCGGGGCTTTCCAAAGCATACCGCGTCTGCGGTTACCGCGCCGGATGGCTCGCCATTACCGGGCCAAAAGAGGACGCTAAAAACTATATCGAGGGCATTACCCTGCTTGCGTCGATGCGCTTGTGTTCCAACGTGCCCGCCCAGCATGCAATTCAGACCGCACTCGGCGGCTACCAGTCCATTGACGAACTCGTTGCCCCCGGCGGGCGTCTCTACGAGCAGCGCACCCTGGCGTATCGTATGCTCAACGAAATCGACGGCATTACCTGTGAACAGGCCGATGGCGCGCTCTACCTGTTCCCCAAAATTGATACCGAAAAGTTCAACATCAAGAGCGACGAACAGTTCATGCTTGACCTGCTCAAAGATCAGAAAATTCTCTTCAGCCACGGCAGCGCCTTCAACTGGCATAAGCCCGACCACTTCCGCCTGGTTTTCCTGCCGGATGTGCAGACCCTCAAGAGCGCGCTTGAGCGGCTGGGTAACTTCATGGCGGATTACAAACAAAAGAATTAGCAGGGTTTGCTAGGCGGTTTTCCCGCGCTAGTTCGCGCCCACTCCTACTGCTCTTGATGTGTTATCAAACGGATTTTTTCACGCCTAGTAACGCATCAAGAGCTTTTTACGCCTTAGTCTTCGGATTCGGAGCCCTCAGACTCAGCTTCTTCACCCGTTGCATCCTGAGTGTTACGCACCGCGTGCAGGCGTTCCCGGGCGCCTTCAAGCCAGGCCTCGCACCGGGAAGCTAACGCCTCACCGCGTTCCCACAGGGCTATCGAAGACTCCAAATTTGAGGTGCCAGATTCCAGCTGCCGCACCACATTCTCAAGCTCGGAGCGAGCCTGTTCATAGCTTAGGGTCTCGACGGGAGCGCCAAGCTCTTCCGTATGAAAACTAATATTCTCAGACAATGATGTACCTTCCACCAGAGAGTTATAAATCAAGATTTGAGTCGTAGGTTTTGACCACACTGACCTCGGCGCCGCCCACCGCTGCGCGCATCGTCAGCTTGTCATGAGCCGATAGAGTCGTGGCATCACGCACCAGATCACCATCGGCACGCTGCACAATCGTGTACCCGCGCTTGAGCGTTTCCACGGGCGAGAGTGCCCGCACCCGCGCAATCGTATGCGAAATCGCGTCCCGTTCGCGTGCTACGCGGTACTCTACCGAACGGGCGGCTCGCTCCCGCAGCCGAAAAATATCCTCACTGCGCCACCCTAAATCCGTCTCCGGCTGGGTCAGCACCGGGCGCTCATGCAGCTGCCGAATATACTGCTCCTGATAGTTCAGGTAGCCCAAAACCGCGCGGTCGGCACGCGCTCGCGCCTCACGAATAACCGCCAGTTCCTCGGCAACATCAGGCACAATACGCTTACCCGCATCGGTGGGGGTAGAGGCGCGAACATCCGCGACGGCATCCAGAATCGGGCTGTCTGCCTCATGCCCAATTGCCGAAACGACCGGAGTCTGCGCCGCCGCCACGGCACGTACCAGAGCCTCATCAGAGAACGAGAGCAGATCCTCAAACGAACCGCCGCCGCGGGCAATCACAATCACATCAACCTCAGGATGCGCATCCAACTCGCTCAGCGCCGCCATCACCTCGCTCGCCGAGCCTTCGCCCTGCACTTTCACGTTCCGTACCTCAAACTGCACTCCGGGCCAGCGCAGCGAAGCATTGCGAATCACGTCTTTTTCGGCATCGGAATCACGCCCGGTAATCAGTCCCACACGATGCGGCAGCAACGGGAGCGGCTTCTTGCGAGCATCCGCAAACAACCCTTCGGCGGCCAGCTTTTCACGCAGTATTTGCAGCTGTTCGTGCAGGTTACCCGTGCCCACCGCATAGATACGCCGCCCAATCAGGGAGAGCCGACCGTTCTTCCACAGGCTGGGCTTCGCTAAGGTCACCACCCGCGCGCCAACCTTCACATCCGAACCCAGGCCGCGCCCCGCCTGACCGAACAGGGCGAGCGTAAACGAAAAATCTTCCTGCAGATCCTTCAGCTCGATAAAGACGTTCCCGCCGCGCCCGTTGAGGGAAGCAACCTGCGCCTCAACCCACAGCTGCGGAACCTTATCGATATAGTTCTTCATATTCTGAGCCAAAAGCGCCAGAGGCCAAGGATTCTGCGGTGTAGTCTCCTGCGACTTTGCAGGAAGCTGCCGCTCAGCCGCAGGCGGCACAATCGGGGGAGCCGAGTGCGGGTATTCATGGTGCGCTGCCGAAAAATCAGTCATAACCCCATTCTCTCCCACAGCCTGCGATTTTGCCCATCTTTCGGTCATGCGCGTACTCTTCACGTCACAGTTTCCGCTGAGGGCACACTCATTCAACCTTTTCTGCCGAACCCGGTAATCTGTAACCTATGGGTGCACATGACGACCCCCAACCCCACGAACCCAAGCGCACGATCAAACTTGAGGTTCCAGAGGACTCACCAGACACCACCCGCGTATTGCCCGAACCTCCGCGCGATGACTACCGGGTTATCTCCAGCGAACCGCATGATCTTGAGGGCGCGGATGAAACCACCACGCTCTTATCTGCCCCCGAGATAAACCAGCAGACGCGAGTGCTCAACGAGTCCTCGGACGTGCCGCGCCCGCACAGCGAAACCCCGGAACCGACGGGTGCCCCCGTGGCGAACCTGGCGAATCAGAAACCGCAGCGGCACGTACTGGAGCCCACCAGCGTCTCAAAGCTGCGGTACGCTCTGGCGATTCTTGCTGCATCCTTGAGTATTCTGTGCGCGCTAACGGGTTCGGTTGCCAGCTGGGTCAATCAAAACCTCATCAGCCAATCCGGGTTCAACCAGCTCAGCACCCAGCTGGTGGAAGACCAAGACTTTCAAAAACGAATTGCCGATGCCGCCGTCACCGATGTTATGAACTCTGATGCGGTCAAACGAGTCTTCCCCGAATCCGGCAATAACTTTCTCACACAGATTCTGAGCACAAGCCGCGGCGAGGTGAAAAAACGCCTGAGCGAGAATGCACAGAGGCTCACTGGAACCTCCGAATACCGCACCATGTGGCGGCAGGTTGCGGCGGATACGCACACCTACAACCTGGCGCATCCTGATGATCCAGCCGCGCTCGACATCAGCGCCTTCTACCGCGAGCTTGATGCGCGTGTGGGCAGCATCGGCATATACGACCCCGATATTTCATCCTGGGGAAAACACCTGATATCTATTGACCGTGACGGAAACCCCGTGCAGCATGCGGTGCAGCGGGCGCAGTGGGTTGGAAGTATGTCCGGGGCACTGATCGCAGCAAGTATTATCGGTCTAGTGATCGCCCTGATTCTGCTTCCGCGCGGACGCTTTGTACTTCTGACCTGTACGTTCTTGATTCTTGCGGCGGGCTTGTGGATTCTGAGTGCGGTCATGGCGCAGCAAACCCCGCAGACGCTTGGGCTCAGTACCGACAGCACGGTAGGAACTGTTTTCTTGGACGGCCTGGTGAATACGGCGCGTCCCATGCTGACGGGTCATCTGAATTCGCTCGCAAGTTACAGTGCATGGGCGGCCGTGGTCTCGCTTCTGGGCGGTATTCTTGCCAAACTCATTGCGCTCACTGCGAGCGGCACCACAGTACGCACACACTAGAGGAACAAACAACGTAGGATAGTAGTCATGTCCACTGAAACCATTTCCCTCGGTCTGCCGCCGCTGCCGCGCACCCGCCGAAGCCGCGCCGATATTGAGGCTGCAAACCCCGTCACGAGTGCCAAAAAGGTGCTGCTGGCCACCCCACGCGGGTACTGCGCCGGCGTTGATCGTGCCGTGATCGCCGTTGAAAAGGCTCTCGAACACTACGGTGCCCCGGTGTACGTGCGCAAACAGATTGTGCACAACCGTCATGTGGTGGAAACCCTCGAACAGCAGGGTGCTATTTTTGTGGATGAAGTGGACGAAGTGCCCGAAGGGTCCGTGACCGTATTTTCGGCGCATGGAGTTTCTCCAGCGGTTGTATCTGCCGCAGGGGACAGGCAGCTGAACACGATTGATGCGACCTGCCCGCTGGTGAATAAAGTGCACCGTGAGGCTGTTCGTTTCGCAAAACAGGACTACGATATTCTGCTCATCGGGCATACCGGGCACGAAGAAGTAGAAGGTACCGCCGGTGAAGCACCCGAACATATTCAGATTGTGAATTCGCCTGACGAAGTGGATTCGGTTACCGTGCGCGACCCAGAGAAGGTCGTGTGGATTTCACAGACTACCCTCTCCGTGGACGAAACCCTAGAAACCGTGGCGCGGCTGCGCGAACGGTTCCCCTCCCTTCAAGACCCGCCCTCAGACGATATTTGCTACGCAACCTCAAACCGTCAGGGCGCTATCAAGGAGATCGCCCCACAGTCAGATTTGGTGATCGTGGTCGGGTCTGCGAACTCTTCAAACTCTGTGCGGCTCAAGGAAGTCGCGCTAGAGTACGGTGCCAAACGCGCCGAACGTGTGGACTTCGCGCATCAGGTGGACGAATCCTGGTTTGAAGGTGTGGCGACCGTAGGGCTGACTTCTGGCGCATCGGTGCCCGAGGTGCTGGTGCAGGAGGTACTGGCGCTACTGGCTGAATACGGGTACGAGAACATCGAAGAGGTAGAAACCGCTAAGGAAGACATTCTCTTCTCCCTGCCCAAAGAGCTGCGTGCCGCCCTGAAAAATGACGAAAATACAGGTCGTCAGCTGGGAGGCCGCGGGGCAAAACCCACGCGATAGTTCGCGCCTTACACGAACTTACAAAAACGGGAGCGTTTTCTTCATTCGGGAGCACTTAAAGTGCTCCCGAATGAAGAAAACGCTCCCGGATTAGCGGTACAACCGCAGGAAGCCCTAAAGCCAACCGTTATCGGCGGCGATACGTATCGCCTCCTGCCGGTTCGAGGCGTTAAGCTTCGCCATCGCAGAAGACAGATGGTTGCGCACCGTACCGGGGGAGAGGAACAGCTGCTCACCAATAGCGCGCGCCGTAGCACCATGACCGGCAACCCGCAGAATTTCGGTCTCACGCTCGGTCAGCGGAGACTCCCCATACGCCAAAGACTCTGCCGCCAGAGCCGGATCCACCACATGCATACCCGCATGAACACGCCGAATGCCCTCCGCCAGCTGGGACGCGCTTGTATCCTTCACCATAAACCCGCTCGCCCCAGCGGCGAGAGCACGCCGCAAGTACCCCGGTCTGCCGAAGGTCGTTACAATGAGCGAACGTACCGGCTCGCCGGTTAGCGTCACCAGTTTTGCATCCCGAATCGCGGCCGCCACATCAATACCGCTGGAAAGTTCAGAACCGGGCATTTCGATATCGAGAAGCACCACATCCGGGTGATACCGGTTGATCGCCGGAATAACCTCATCACCGCCGCCAACCTGCGCGACCACCTCAATATCGTTCTCAAGTCCCAACAGTGCGGCCAGCGCCTCACGCACAAGCTGCTGGTCATCGGCGAGCATAATCTTAATCATCTGTATCTCCCGAAGGCTCAATCTCGGCGGTATTACCGTCCATACTAACCCGAACCCGCGTACCCCGAACGTCTACTGCCCCAGAACCGGCAGGATGCGCCCGCAGCCAGTGCGCCAGAGCATCCTCAATAACGAGGGTTCCGCCCGCAGACTCCACGCGGCTCTTCATGCCCTTAATGCCGCTTCCAGCAGCGTACTCGGCAGGAATACCCACCCCATTATCAAGAATTTCAAGCCCGGTATTACTCAACCGCACCTCACAGAAACCGGCATGTGAGTGTCGCACAATATTTGTCACAGCCTCACGCAGCACCCACGAAAAAAGCGAAGAATTCACCCCAACCACTGAGAGAGCACGTTCCGCATCGGGCAGTTTCGCGGCGATCGACGCCGTCTGCAAGGCACGTGCCGACGCCTGAATTTCGCCCGAAAAATCCGGGATGCGCAGCCGCGTGACCGTCGAACGAACCTCCGCCAGCGAAGACCGAGAAAGCTGGGCGATCGCTTCAAGCTCCGCATCGGCACGGTCAGGGTCAGCATGCAGAAGTTTACGCGCCAAATCGGCCTTAAGCGTGATCACGGTCAGAGAATGCCCGAGCACGTCATGTACATCGCGGGCGATGCGCTCGCGCTCGCTGACCATATCAAGTTTCGCTTGGGTTTTGTCGGCGTTTTTACTCAGCTGGATTAGGTAGGAGAACGCCATAATCCCGATCATAGGGATTCCCAGCGATAAGGTTAGACGGGATTTATCCGCAAAATTGATAGGAAACCCGTCAGAGAACATATAAATTATCCAGGAAACCGCCGCTATGGCGAAGGCGCCGCGAATCCGCGTGCTGTAGGGAATGTCCTCGGCAAAAGTCCACAGTGCCACAAAATAGATGGTGAACCCGATGAGTACATCTGCTGGTGGAATGGCGGCTATCAGCATTACGCCACATACGGGCACGAGGAGAAGGACCGTCCAGAGAAGCAGCCGCCTGAAATATGATGACGCCGGAAGAATCCAGGGAACCGTATACGCGGCAACATCTGTGATTGAGAAAATGACCAGGCAGATAATGACATACACGGGTTTCCACACCGGAGCGTTAGGCTCTAAAAGGCCGTCGTAGATGTACCCCAGATATACGAGCCAAGGTGCAGAGAATCCCAAGCTAATCCAGTCGATAGCGCGGTTTTCAGGTGTTTTATTGCGGGGTTTTAGCGGTGTCATATGCTCCTCCTGG
>ERZ773022.274-NODE-274-length-45152-cov-6.115640_pt1 | contig 45152 bp, 35 predicted proteins | sample MGYA00580839_ERZ773022 | MGnify/ENA primary metagenome ERZ773022 (study PRJEB29015, sample SAMEA2738020) | human oral metagenome | biome: human oral; feature: human-associated habitat; material: dental | place: China | collected 2044 ... | reverse complement strand
TAGGACGTTTTCCAAAAAACGATAGGACGTTTCGGTAAAAACGATAGGACGTTTTACCAAAAACGATAGGACGTTTTCCATAAAAAGATAGGACGTTTTCCAAAAAACGATAGGACGTTTCGGTAAAAACGATAGGACGTTTTACCAAAAACGATAGGACGTTTTCCATAAAAAGATAGGACGTTTTCCAAAAAACGATAGGACGTTTCGGTAAAAACGATAGGACGTTTTTCCCAAAAGGCACGGATGTTTTCCCAAAAAGTATGGACAAAAAGGTAATAACAACAAATACACAGAGACACATCGACCAACGATATGTCTCTGCCAACAAACAAAATTACTAAATAATTTTTTTACATCAATCTTATTCTCAATGCCTATCGAACGAAAGCGATAGCTGCGGGAATATCGCCCGTCGTCTGCCGCCACAATAAATTACCATGTAGGTCGAAACAAAGCACCTCGCCCGGTGCGGTATACGACTTGGCGTCGCAGATATAAATATACTGTCGCCGTTCGTCGATGGCTATATGGTATGGCACTTTGATAGATGTCGCTATCTCCGAAGATACGAATCGGTTGCTAAGCACTACTTTCTTTTCGATATCGTAGAGTATGTAAGTAGTCTTTTTCTCGGGGTATTCGAGCGCTACGGCAAAAAGCGAATCGCCCGAAACGACAAAGCTACTCGCCGTTATCCCCAGAGAAGTAACCTGCTCCGTACGTGTATCGAGGCGGTATATATTTGACGAAATATCCGTGTAATTTCCTCGCGACGATATGTAAAGATTGCCCTTGCGGTCTTTTTGTATCAGATTAAGGTTGATTCCTACCTCTATCTTCTTTATCTCGGTAAAAGAAGCCAAGTCGACTACCGATACCGTCTTCTCGTAATTAGGGGCATTGTACCCTCCCGAATTGGCTACATATAGCTTGCCGTCTACTATCTGCATCTGCTCGGGTTGGTATCCGACGGTTACACGTCGGGTCTCTTTGAGAGTGGCGGTATCTATCTCCACCACATATCCGAGCTGCGATTGCGACATATCTACCGGTCCCGCATACGAAGAGACGTAAGCCTTGCCGCCGTCGAATACGATATATCGGCAGTTTGGCACGGTGAATCGACCTATATGCTTTACCGTATGCTTGTCCATGACCTCCACCATATTCGAACAATTGATGACGGCATACATCCGACCTCCGTATATTTGTAGGTCGTTGCCTACATCGCCGAGCCGAAAACCGATGTCGGGATTGGCACTAACAAATACATTGCTCTTGTAAACCGCCGAAGAATAATCGTAATAATCGAGCGAAGCCTTGTTGCTCCCCATATTACCTTGGTTGAGGAGGTAAAAGCCTTTCGTATTCTCGAACGGTGTGGGTGGAATGTATGGCTGCGTCTTGCGGCACGACACTAAGGCAAGTGCCAGCAGAAAGAGCAGTGATGCGACAGATAATCTTATCTTGTTACACATATCTATATTCGGTTACTGTTTTATCACTTTGATAGTCTTACGAGCCATACCGTCGGATATTTCGACCAGATACATACCACTGGGATAGGTCGATAAATCGAACGAAACGGTATCGTCGGCAGTGGTGAGTTCGTCGTATTTCTGTCCGTAGATATTATAAATAACGATACGGCAACCGCCGGCTGAGGCTACGAACAGCCTGTCGGTACAAGGATTCGGATATACGCCTGCCCGTATTTGAGGCTCTCCGAGCGATAGGCTCAACGCATTATTGATAACACCCACTCCAGATAAGTCGAATCCGCCCGAGGCGAAAGGCGTAGGATATGGATCGTTTATAATATTGCCGTGCGAGTCGCGAGTAGCAAGGGAGTCGATAATAGTACCGATAACGTCTCTTATTTTTACATGAGTGATGTTTTTTTTGTCGAGCAACGATGTGTCGGGTATCTCTGCAATATCGAAAGGAGTACCCCAGCCACCTTTGTATTTACCTGCTATGTTGTTGATTTTGGTTGCATCGATAGAACCGAAACCACCGACTTGTACGTCGGTCGGAGTAAGCGAAGTAGTAACGAAGCCAAAGTAATTGACACCGTCGGAGCTGACCTCTACCGTAGCAAGTTCGAGGAAGGTATCGTTGAAAGAGTTCTCGAATACGGCAAAGTCGAAACCCTCGCCGTCTACTATCGGGTAGTTGAATGTAACGATAGCCACACCTGCATCTCCGAGACTTATACAATCCATTGCACCGGAATCTGTAACTGCACCGATAGCATTAGCCTCAGTACCGAACGATACTCGTCCGTCGTCAGGTTTGGCAATATCATAAAATCCCCGCGTAACGGTGCAAGTCTTTGCCCAATCGCGGAAACGACTGTCGGTAAATTGTATCGCCTTGCAACCTGGAGTACCTACAATGCCGTCGAACTGCTGCTGCGCAAGTAACGACATAGGTAACGTCGACAGTAAGCACAAAACTGCTATTATATTTCTATTCATAATGAAAATAAGTTTATTATTTGTTTTTCTAATAAAAATAAATTGCCCCACTACTTATGAGTGGCAGAAAAAAGGTTGTGGAGCAATTTATCTTCAAATATTTTTATTACTAATTATTACTAATATCTACTATTGGATATCATTAATAAACTATCAATTTACGACGATATACGTTGTTGCCGTTTGTAAGGGATACGAAGTAAACACCTTCGTCGAGAGCGGAAATGTCTATCGTACGGCTTGTCTTATCGCCGTTGAGTGTTCCGACTGCTACGGTACGTCCGTTCATATCGATTATGCTATACGTACAGTCACCTTCGATATCGACGGAAATATATTCGCGAGCAGGGTTAGGATAAATGTTAAGAGCTACACCGTGCGTATCGTCTACATCTGTCGTCGGCGACCCTACGGCTACTATATTTTTAGTCCATACCATATTAAAATAGTCGTCTCCCATTCCGCAGCTGTAACCGCCAAATTCTACCATATCACCGTTTCCTACCTTTTTAGTAGCAATACCTATCATCGTAGGTTCTTCGTTTACGTTGTACATGAGGTAAACTCTTTCGGGGTTCTTAAGCGTAGTAGCACCTTCTGTATAAACAATGCTCGACATAAATCCGCCCGATATGGTACATTGCAGGCGACTGTCGGCAGCGTCGATATCGCGCAACATCTTTTCGACCGTTACCGAATCCGTCGAGAAGCGGTAACCCCAAGCCAGCGACGAGTCGGGATTGCACCAGTTCGAAGCGAATATCACTTTGTTGTTGCCTGTGCCTACCCAATATTTAATATCGTTTGCAGTGATAGTGTTGTTGTGGTCGACGGCAAACTTAACCCATACGGAGTCGTTAGCTCTTACGTTCAAAATAGTATACTTATTGCCCACTACGGCAGAGGTAACCACATTATTACCAACTTTGAGCTCGCCCAAGTGGTAGCCCGCATTGGGAGCGATGGTAAGAGTAAGGTCTTCGCCTTCGCTTACCGTGATAGGACCTTTGGGAGTTATTTTGCCGTATTGGCTTTGCTTGATGCCGATAGTATAGTGTGCCGGAGGTGTAGGCACAGCAACGATAGCTTTAGTCCATACCGTATTCCAATAGTCGTCAGAATTTCCGCATACGGTACCGCCAAACTCAATTACATCGCCGTCGGCAATCTTCTGCTTAGAGATACCTTGTGCCGAGTTTTCGTTTACGTTGTACATCCAGTAGCTACCGCTCGGATTTGTAAGCGTTTTTTGAATATTAACATAATATTTCATCTCCGATAGGAATTTTCCCCAAGCACCTTGGGTGATATTGCAGGTAAGACGATAGTCGGCAGAGTCGATATCGCGAAGCATCTTTTCGACCGTTATCGTATCCGACGAGAAGCGGTAGCCCCAAGCAAGCGACGAATCGGGGTTGCACCAGTTGACTGCAAAGATGGCTTCCTTGCTACCCGTACCTACCCAATACTGTATGTCGCTCTTGGCAATAGTATTGTTGTGGTTGACGGCAAACTTCACCACTACAGAGTCGTTTGCAGTTACGTTGCTGATAGTATACTGGTTACCCACTACGGCAGAGGTAACGTCGTTAGTACCTACCTTGAGTAGCCCCAGATGATAGCCCGCATTGGGAGCGATGGTAAAAGTAATGTCTTCGCCTTGGTTTACAGTGATAGTACCTTCGGGAGTAACCTTACCATACTTGTTGCTCTGCTTGATAACTATAGTATAATGTGCGGGAGGTGTAGGCACTGCTACGATAGCTTTAGTCCACACAGTATTCCAGTAGTCGTCAGAATTTCCGCATACGGTACCACCAAACTCAATTACATCGCCGTCGGCAATCTTCTGCAAAGAGATACCCTGTGCATAGTTTTCGTTTATGTTGTATGCCCAGTAGCTGCCGCTCGGATTGGTAAGCGTTTTTTGAATATTAACATAATATTTCATCTCCGATAGGAATTTTCCCCAAGCACCTTGGGTGATATTGCAGGTAAGACGATAGTCGGCAGAGTCGATATCGCGAAGCATCTTTTCGACCGTTATCGTATCCGATGAGAAGCGGTAGCCCCAAGCCAGCGACGAATCGGGGTTGCACCAGTTGACTGCAAAGATAGCCTCTTTGCTACCCGTACCTACCCAATACTGTATGTCGCTCTTAGCAATAGTATTGTTGTGGTCGACGGCAAACTTCACCCATACCGAATCGTTAGCTCTTACGTTCGAAATAGTATACTGGTTGCTCACTACGGCAGAGGTAACGTCGTTAGTACCTACCTTGAGCTCGCTTAGATGGTAGCCCGCATTGGGAGTGATGGTAAGAGTAACGCTATCGCCTTCGTTTACCGTGATAGGACCTTGGGGAGTGATAGTACCGTGACTGCTCTGCTTGATGCCGATAGTATAGCTGGGGACGCGTACTGGTGAAACCGTCAAATTCCAAACACTACTGCTTTGGCAGCTCAATCCACCAAACTCAACAACATCACCATCTTGTATATTGGTATTTACTACTCCGCCGGGATAGGTCCCGTTAACGGAATACATTATACTACCTATGTCGCCACCGAAATCGTAGTTTGAGAACTGAGCATCGTTGTACTGGAAGTCGGTTACAAAGTTGGCAGCTACTCCGACGATAGTCAGCCTATTGTCTGCCGAATCGATAGCGGCGAGCATTTGGGCTATCGTCTTGGTACCGTCCCACTTATATCCCCAAGCAAGAGCTTTGCTTTTATTACAGAAATTGACTATGAGAATAGCCTTATTACCACCCGTACCTACCCAATATTCTATCTGAGTAAACGGGATATTGCTTCTTTGGGGAGCGGCATAAGCCGATACCCCGAAGATAATTGCAAGAATCGCCAAAAGAGCGACTCTAAACGAAAAATGTTGATTTTTAAGCATGTCTTTAATTTTAAACTTTATATAAACAAAAAATTATCTCTATCATATCACATCGTACTGCCACAACAGCGTACCCCTACAACAGAGGCACACTCATAGGCAACACCCGTATGTCTTTGCACGAGGCAATACATACAAAAAAACTTCAGAAACACATATTTTTTCTATCATAAAACATCTATAAAAGCCCTTTCCCTCGAGGGACAAATTAAAGATATACGGCAGTAGGCAGGTCTTCTGACTCGTTTCGGTCTCTCTTGTATTCCTTCCCGATTTTTCTGTAAGATAAAATCAGTGGAGTGGTCTTCTGCAAAAGAGACTGTTTGGTGAAACTCACAGCAGCGGGTCTGTTGCCGATTTGCACGGCATTCCCTTTTAATCTGTCGAGAACCTAAACCGAGGGCAAAGGTAATACATTTTTTTATTATGCGAAAAAAAAAGTTGTAAATTTGCACCGCAAACCGAAAAATATAAGACCGTTTATGTTGCCTCTTGCCGAAAGACTTCGCCCCCAATCGCTCGATACATTCGTCGGGCAACGTCATCTACTTGCCGACGGAGCCGTGCTGCGTTCTATGATAGAGAGCGGCAATATATTGTCGTTCATACTCTGGGGACCACCGGGGGTAGGCAAGACTACGTTGGCGAAGATTATTGCCAATCGGCTGCAACGTCCGTTTTATACTCTGAGTGCCGTTACTTCGGGTGTCAAAGATGTGAGGGAGGTGATAGAGAAGGCGAAGCAGAACCGTTTTTTCAACTCCGCCCCGCCGATACTCTTCATCGACGAAATACACCGTTTCAGTAAGTCGCAGCAAGACTCGCTGCTCGGTGCGGTAGAGACGGGCATCTTCACACTCATCGGGGCTACTACCGAAAATCCGTCGTTCGAGGTCATTACTCCGCTGCTGTCGCGATGTCAGGTGTACGTTTTCCGCCCGCTTGAGCGTAGCGATATGGAGGCTCTGGTAGACTATGCTCTGAAAAACGACACCGAGCTGTGCCAACGCACAATAGAGATAGCCGAAAACGAGGCAATGCTACGATATGCAGGAGGCGACGCCCGAAAGCTGCTCAATATCCTCGAACTTATCGTCAACGCCCAACCCGAAGGGACAATAGTGATAGACAACAAACTCGTCGAAGACCGTCTGCAACAAAACCCTCTGGCTTACGACAAAGACGGCGAGATGCATTACGACATCATATCGGCTTTCATCAAAAGCGTACGCGGGAGCGACCCCGATGCCGCGGTCTATTGGCTGGCTCGTATGATAGCCGGAGGCGAAGATGTCAAGTTTATTGCCCGCCGCCTGATAATACTCGCCGCCGAAGACATCGGGTTGGCAAATCCCAACGCTCTGTTGCTGGCGAATGCCTGTTTCGAGGCGGTACATAAGATAGGGCTGCCCGAGGCTCGTATACCGCTTGCCGAGACTACCGTTTATCTCGCCACGAGCCCAAAAAGCAATTCGGCTTATATGGCTATCGGCGAAGCGTTGGCTTTGGTCGAAAAGACGGGTAACCTGCCCGTACCGCTCCATCTGCGTAACGCCCCCACAAAACTGATGAAAGAGCTCAACTACGGCAAAGAATACAAATATGCCCACGACTATGAGGGTAATTTCGTAAAACAAAAATTTTTGCCCGACGAGGTCGACGGGGCACGCCTGTGGACACCTCAAAACAACCCAGCCGAAGCCAAAATACGCGAACACCTGCGGCAGTTGTGGGGAGAGAGATATGATTAGGTATAAAAAAATCAAGTTTATTTCTTCTCCTAATCAATAACTTGAGGCGAAGAGCAACTATTTTTTGTTTGAAATGTTTTGGCAGTATCAAAAATTGTATTACCTTTGCACTCTCAAAACGATTGGTGCCTTAGCTCAGTTGGTAGAGCAACGGACTGAAAATCCGTGTGTCCCTAGTTCGATTCTTGGAGGCACCACATTAGAAAATTTTTTTTCGTATAGGTAGAGAGTTTTCCGATAGGGCAAGACTCTCTTTTTGTATAAAAACTGGTGGATTATTTATCGTTATAATGTCCCCACGCAGATAAGATTATTACCTGCTTTGAGTCTCTTGAAAAGAGCTTTTAATATCGGAATGTCATTAGAGTCTGCTTCGGCACTTATCACAGATGTATTCTTGCGTTTATCTCTTTCTAAATCACACATTTCAAAACACAAAGGCACAAATAAATGTTGATATATCTTCTGATTATAACTTCTAATAGTCATAGCAAAGAACTTTTTTATTCTTATCTCAAAAAAGCTCCGAATGGCTACCTATTCTTTGCAATATAATCTCCTTATTTACATCGTCTTGAGTCCATATAAGTAATAGATCAGGTTCTATATGACACTCCAAGCAATCTTTGTACTTGCCCGAAAGTCGATGTGGTTTGTGTGTAAATGGTTATTCCTTTTACTCCCTTCCTTATCAGAATGTCAACTATTACAAATATACTGTTTAGTCTCTCGGGTTGTTTTTTATACTTCTTAAGTTCTTTCTTGAACGCAGTCGAAGGATACACCACATACATAGGCTTTCCATCTGCATTTTCACTCATCACCTTCATTCAGTATATCGTCGAACATTTCTTTGGCATTCGTATATCCTTTAATAAGCCCCTTTTGGTGCTCCTCATTCCCCTTTTCGATTGTTCTTATGGTCTTTGCATTTGGGGTATACTCTTCCTTTTCGTAGAGCCTTACTATATCTATCATTTGATTGTATTCATCGATAGGTAAAACAGCAAATATGGCATTACCCTTTTTGTCTTTTAGAAAATGAGGCTTTGCTATTCGTAATGTTTTAGTATCCATAACTCTGATATTTTTCTGCAAAGATACAAATAAATACTATATGTATATATCGGCTGCTTTCCTCCGATATGTGTCGATAGCCTATCGTAGCCGAGATTCCAACTTTTTTACTAATTTTGCCATTCGTTTTTTTGTAAAAAGTAAAAGATTGATGCAATATGGAAAGGGTAATGATAAAAACTGCCTTGGAGCGTAGAGACTTCGGCAATGAGATAAATGTAAAAGGTTGGGTCAGAACTCGCAGAGGAAACAAAAACGTGAGTTTCGTCGCCCTCAACGACGGCTCTACCGTCAATAACATTCAGATAGTGGTCGATGTTACCAAATTCCCCGAAGAGCAGCTGAAACTTATCACCACAGGAGCTGCTTTGTCCGTTTGCGGCGTACTTACCGAAAGTCTCGGACAGGGGCAGAGCGTCGAGATACAGGCACGTGAGATAGTGGTTTACGGTACTGCCAACCCCGAGGAGTATCCTTTGCAGAAAAAGGGTCATACGCTCGAATATCTCCGCGACATAGCTCATCTGCGACCTCGTACCAATACGTTCGGGGCTATATTCCGTATGCGTCATCAGATGGCAATGGCGATACACACGTTTTTTCACACTCGCGGGTTCGTTTATTTTCATACGCCGATCATCACGGCGAGCGACTGCGAGGGAGCGGGGCAGATGTTTCAGGTAACGACTCAGAACCTGTACAATCTGAAGAAAGACGAAAGCGGGCAGATAGACTACTCGTCGGACTTCTTCGGACAGCCGACGGCTCTTACCGTCTCCGGTCAGCTCGAAGGCGAGCTCGGGGCTATGGCTCTGGGAGCTATCTATACGTTCGGACCGACGTTCCGTGCCGAAAACTCAAATACCCCACGCCACTTGGCTGAGTTTTGGATGATAGAACCCGAAGTGGCTTTCATAGAGATAGAAGAAAATATGCAGCTTGCACAAGATTTCGTGCAGTTCTGCGTAAATTGGGCATTAGAACACTGCCGAGAGGATATAGAGTTTCTGGCAAAAATGTACGATAACGAACTGATAGACCGTCTGAGGTTTGTCGTGGAAAACGATTTCGTACGTCTCACCTATACCGAAGGTATCGAGATACTCAAAAAAGCCGTTGCCGAAGGCAAAAAATTCGAATACCCTGTGGATTGGGGCACAGACTTGCAAAGCGAACACGAGCGTTACCTGGTCGAAGACCATTTCAAAAAGCCCGTGATACTGACCGACTACCCTAAGGATATTAAGTCGTTCTATATGAAGCAAAACGACGATGGTAAGACGGTGCGTGCCATGGATGTGCTTTTCCCTCGTATCGGCGAGATTATCGGTGGTTCGCAGCGCGAAGAAGACTACGAAAAACTCCGTCGTAGAGCCGAAGAGATGGGGGTACCTACAAAAGATATCTGGTGGTATCTCGATACTCGTCGTTTCGGTACTGCTCCGCACTCGGGCTTCGGGCTCGGTTTCGAGCGTCTGATGCTCTTCGTAACAGGTATGCAAAACATCCGCGACGTGATACCGTTCCCTCGAACGCCTCACAACGCAAACTTCTAATATTCACGGTAATATTTTTTAGGTAAGGTACTGCTCAGGATAGATTTTTTTGAACTTTTTTGCACGACCGTAGATGAGAAAGATATTCGTTTTACAAGAAGATAATACTCTATCAGAGACACTTAGCCTATGGGCAAAAGGGCTTTCGGAAGCATTCAATCACGAAATAGAGACCATAATCTACAACCCGAAAGATTCGTCCGAGCAGTTTGCCGCTCGTATCGAAGAGGCCGATGCGTCGTTGGTACTCATAGAGCTTACAAATCGAGGTAAAAGTCAGCTATATCTGAATCTATGTTCAGCTCTTCGAGTTCCTTATCTATTTGTTTTACCGAATGTTGAGTTTGTCGCAGAGCGCCTCTCTTTGCCTATTACATTTCTCATAGAAGACAAGGAGAAAATTCCTTTTGCCTCTGCTTTCGGGCGTTTCTGCCACTCGGAAATAATCGTCTACAAACCAAAAGATTACGGCGACAAAGCACAGGAAACAATAAACCAAGCCAAAACACTATTCGATTCGTTTGGCTTGCATTATACTGTGCATCAGGCGAAAAAGGGAAGTTACGACGTAGAACGCGAAGCGGTACGTAATGCTGTTGCCGACAGAGTATCGTTCGTCATAGTATCGGCTTCTCGTCAGTATGGGCTCGACGATATAATATTCGGACCTAAAGAACGGAAAATACTCAAAACCACCGAAGTACCTATAATGCTTATCAATCCGCGAGCCGATCTTTATACTCTATGCGATTGAATTATAGACTATTCGCATACAAGCATAGTAGTAGCTCTTACTTTTTTATTACCTTTGCACTTCGGTAATAATTCAAACAAAAAATACATAATCGTGTTATAATGGAACATCTGTCTGAACAGGAGATTTTTAGACGCAATAGTCGCCATCAACTGCAACAAATGGGTATCGACCCGTATCCTGCCGCTCTATATCCTACCAATGCTTTTTCGGTAGATATAAGAGCCGATTTCGACGACAACCTCGAACCCAAACGACAAGTCTGTGTGGCCGGGCGTATTATGAGCCGTCGCATTATGGGCAAGGCGTCGTTTGTGGAGCTGCAAGACTCGAAGGGACGTATCCAAATCTATATCGCCGGCGAAGATATAAATACTACCGAGCAGCCCGAAATGTACAATACAGTCTTCAAAAAACTGCTCGATATTGGCGATTTTATAGGTATCAAAGGCTTCGTGTTCCGTACTCGTATGGGCGAAATATCCGTTCATGCTCAGGAGCTTACAGTGCTCAGTAAATCTATTCGACCCCTGCCGATAGTAAAATACAAAGACAATGAAGCGTTCGACGCTTTCGACGACCCCGAACAGCGTTATCGTCAGCGTTATGTAGACCTCGTAGTCAACGATGGAATAAAGGATATTTTCGTCAAACGCACCAATATTTACCGGTCGATGCGTGAGTATTTTGATTCACAGAATTATATCGAGGTCGAAACCCCCATATTGCAACCAATACCGGGTGGTGCAGCTGCCCGTCCTTTTATAACCCACCACAACGCTTTGGATATACCTCTTTACCTGCGTATTGCCAATGAATTGTATCTCAAACGCCTCATTGTAGGCGGCTTCGAGGGTGTCTACGAGTTCTCCAAAAACTTCCGCAACGAGGGAATGGACCGCACTCACAACCCCGAATTCACCGCAATGGAGATATATGTAGCCTACAAGGACTACAACTGGATGATGGAGTTTACCGAAAAGATGGTAGAGAAGATATGCCTCGACGTAAACGGCACTACCGAATTGAAGGTAGGCGATAATATCATATCGTTCAAAACCCCATTTAAACGAGTAACTATGCTCGATGCCATCAAGGAACATACCGGCTATGATCTCATGGGTAAGACCGAAGAACAGATACGCCAGATAGCTCAGAAACTTAATATAGAGGTCAACGACACGATGGGTAAAGGTAAGTTGATAGACGAAATATTCGGCGAAAAATGCGAAGGCTCGTACATTCAGCCGACGTTTATCACCGACTACCCGATAGAAATGTCGCCTCTGAGCAAACGTCACCGCTCGAACCCCGAACTGACCGAGCGTTTCGAGTTGATGGTAAACGGCAAAGAGCTTGCCAATGCTTACAGCGAACTGAACGACCCCATCGACCAGCTCGAACGTTTCCAAGAACAGTTGCGTCTCTCCGAGAAGGGCGACGACGAGGCTATGTTTATAGATATGGACTTTGTCCGTGCACTCGAATACGGTATGCCACCCACTTCGGGTATGGGCATAGGTATGGACAGACTTGTGATGCTGATGACGGGACAGGCGACTATACAGGAGGTACTGCTGTTTCCACAGATGAAGCCGGAGAAGAAACCGATAGAGCTTGCCGAAGAAGAGAAAACGGTTTTCGAACTGCTCCGAAAAGCCGAAAAGATACTTCTCGAAGAGTTGAAAGGCAAGACCGAGCTGTCTAACAAAAAATGGGATAAGGCAATCAAAGGGCTGACCTCCAAAAAACTCGCCAAAGTGGAAAAGGTAGGCGAAGAGTTTTTTGTTACATTCTGTAAATGACGAAATTATGATGTATAATGTAACATTGATGATGAATCGAATAACTTAACCGTTCTTAATACATTCGAAGAACACGGTATTTTCACTCACTATGAAAAGACGCCATATTATCATCATAATCATTGCTTTACAAGCTTTTATTGCTCCCATCGCTTCACAAGAGACAGTAAAAGACACAATCAAAGACACAGTGGCACAGGCTTATAATATCGAAGAGTTCGAGATTGTGGGCAAAAAAAACATATCCGAAATAATCCCGCCAAGACGTCTGTCGGGTATTACACTTCAAAGCCTTAATTCGCAATCGGTTGCCGATGCCGTCAGATATTTTTCGGGGGTACAGGTAAAAGACTACGGCGGCATAGGAGGACTGAAAACCATCAACATACGCTCTATGGGCACGCAACAGATGGGAGTTTTCTACGACGGCATACAGATGGGAAATGCACAGAACGGACAGGTCGATTTAGGACGATTTTCGCTCGACAATATAGAGAGTATTTCCATCTACAACGGGCAGAAATCGTCGCTTTTGCAATCGGCAAAAGATTACGGTTCGGCAGGGACAATCTATTTAAATACACGCCGCCCCGTCTTCGCCGAAGATAAAACATTCAATATCAATGCTCGACTAAAAACAGGTTCGTTCGGATTGGTAAATCCTTCGTTGCTGTGGCAGCAGAAATTAACAAGCAATATAAATCTCTCTACATCAGTAGAATATATGTATGCCAACGTGCGTTATCCCTTTACTCGCTACGATACCACGCTCGTGCGTACAAACTCCGACATCAGGGCTTTACGCACCGAGGCTACGCTCTACGGCTATACTCCTCGCGGCGAATGGAAGGCACAGATATACAACTACAACTCGGAGCGGGGGCTGCCAGGCTACATCGCCCGTAACCTATTCGAACATCACGACCGACAGTGGGACAACAACTTCTTCGTTCAGTCGTCTATTCGCCAAGCGTTCGGCAAATACTCTTTTCTGGTCAATGCCAAGTATGCCAACGACTATCTGCACTATATTCAGCCAGATAGCATCACAATGTATATCAACAACATCTATCGCCAGCAAGAGCTATATCTATCTGCTGCACAAGGATATACCGTCAATAAGATTTTAGACTTTTCGCTATCGGTCGACTATCAATACAATTTTCTGGCGTCAGATATGCTCGGTTTTGTCTATCCATCGCGTCATTCGTTGTTTGCTGCCGCCTCGGGCAATCTGAGGTTGAAAAGAGTCAAGATACAGTCTGCCTTTATGGCAAATCTCATAACCGAGAGTCTACGGTACGGCACAGCCACGCCCGACCGCCAAGCGTATTCTCCCTCGCTGATAGCCACTTACAGTCCGTTCGACCACTTCCCCATTACTTTGAGAAGCTTTGTGAAGCGTTCTTTCCGTATGCCCAATTTCAACGATTTGTATTATGTCGGCACAATGCTCGGAGCCTCCCGTCTGAAGCCCGAATTTGTGAATCAGGTAGATTTTGGTGCCGAATATATCCTCAAAAAACATGGAAAGGTAGTCCGAAACCTTAATATAGCCGTCGACGCCTATTACAACGAGGTTACCGACAAGATAGTGGCAGTGCCCACAAGCAGTTCGTTTCGGTGGACGATGACAAATATCGGGTTCGTAAAAATCGCAGGTGTCGACGTATCGTTCGACGGCGACTTTCGCCTTACCAAAAACCTGTATATTAATGCCTTGGCAAATTATTCATATCAGAATGCAAGAGACTTTACCGACACGGAATCGACCGTTTACAAAAAATTCATTCCCTATGCTCCATTACACAGCTTTACTATAGCGTTCAATATCAATTATAAAGCCTTTCGGTTCAATTACTGTGTCATATACACAGGCGAACGCTACAACGGTGCGGCAAACCGCCCCGATATCGACTATGTAGAGCCTTGGTATACACACGATATTTCGTTAGGATACAATTTTGTACTCGGGCGGCTGGGTAAACTATACGTAAACGCCGATGTAAATAATATTTTCAACCAACAGTACGACGTAGTGCTCAACTACCCTATGCCGGGCACCAACTTCAAAATATCGGCAAGCTGGGAGTTTTAAGCTGATAGTGTGGCTATTCGTCGAGCATCAACGATACTTGTGGGAGGTATTCGGAGATGTCCGTATCTCGATTAAAAAACAACATCATACCATAAGGGATATCCTTTTCGTTGGTTTTAACGATTATAGTATCTCTACCTGTCCGACGAGCCAAGCAATAGAGTATATCCTGCTCTATATCAGGGCTATCGGTGAATATTTTCAGTACAGTACCATTACTGAGAGCAAAAACCAATCCCGATATTTCACCCGACGTACGATGTAGATATATTGGGTTGTTTTCCAATATAAAAGTATCTACAATTACACCGAAAAAATCTCTCGTAAACAATACTCCAGCCTCCTGCTCCATCTGTTTTCTATGAAAGTATTCAAAAACGGCATCCACCTCCGAGCCATTTATTTCACTTATCGTCAAATCGTTATAAATATCAGAAGAAGCAACGTTTATCGTTCTATAGCTTTTATAAAAGGCAGTACGATAACCGAATTTAGCATATACATCAAACAGGTATTGGCTATCGGGTATAAGCCACACAGCATCTATACCCGCTGCCATAAGTTCTCTATGCGTAGACTCAAGAAGCTGAGCCATATATCCACATCTACGATAATTTTTATCGGTAGCCACTCCCGATATATAAGCCGTGCGAAATATCTTATCGTCTACCTTGAATGGCATCTCTATCGCCTGCAAAGCCGATACGACCGCCCCGTTGCTGAGCCTTACCGTATGATTGATACTATCCGTATATATGCGGTCGAAATATAAATCTACGAACTCCGCACTATCGCCGAACGTATCTTGCCAGAGCCTCTTAGTCTGCTCTTTTACAGAGAGAATCATACTTACTTATCGATAAGTTTTGCGGTATATTTATCCAATATTTCTGCAGGATGATACGACAATTTTGCTTTGCGTAGCCCCTCCATTCCGAGATCTTCTTCGCGGTTGACAAACACATACTTAGGGTCGATAGTCTTTGCGAACTCATTGTTTATCATCGTATAAGCACCGATATAATTGGCATCTGCCTTTTCTACAGCCACATCGAACGTATTTCCATTTATGGGCGAGCCGTATGTGAAAGCCACTACCTTACTATCGACCAATAGAGCACCCCCCAAGAGGTCTAACTCTTCGTAGTGGTCGAAAGCCCTCCGTATGGCTTGGCGCTCGGAGTCGAGTGCGATATACGTCTTGTCTTTCTCGTCTTCGTTTACACTCTTCCAATAGCTTTCGAGCTCCATACACTTAGGTATGATATCGGGAGTAATGGGAACGAATCTATATTGCGGATAGTTTCGCTTAAACTGATTGATATGATTGCGTTTAGGTTGATATTTTTTACCCGAAAGCCCTACTAAATCGTCTCTGAGATAGAGGTAGTCTGAATAGTCGCGATTGGAGGTGAAAGAGAATGTTTCGGGCATAGCCTCCTCTATGTCTGCTTTCATCTTGGGGCTCAGCCCTTGCATACAAAAACGAAGGTCGTCGCCGATAGAGTCTTCTATAGCCTTTTCGATGGCTGTCTTCAAATCGCACCGACCGAAAGGCATCATATAGAATGGTTTAGAGTGAAAACTGTATTTTACAAATAGAGAGCCTCCGTATTCGGCTATTCGGGTGTCGTACAAGAAGCTCCAGACAAATATATTGGCAAATGACAAGTCGCAATTTCTGTATGGCATACTCGATATATACGACTGTACAAGCCGTCGGTCGCTTGCCTGAACAGATCTAAATTCTAACATAATAGTGCATTACATTTTTTCGCTACGCAAAGATAATCTTTTTATCGTTATCGAGCGAACAAACTTTTCTTACCTCCGATTTAAAAAGCAGACGCATAGAAGATTATAAAAAAAGACTGTCTTTTCGCCCCCCATGTAATAGGTAGGCAAAAAAGACAGTCTTAGGTATATGAAAAATACTAATTCTATTTTATTTTTGCGACTGCCGCATTGAGTACTTTATTGTTACGTGCCCCCTTAATGGTCTTGACATCATTTACTTCTGCTATAAAAGCCACTACCGACATTTTATTCACATCGGTCTTTATACTTACTCCGGACTTACCTCTAATCTTATCGGGAATAGTATATGTATACTCCTTGCTATAATCGCCTTTTGAGACACCCATATCTTCTCCCCAATTACCTGTAAGAGATACACGTATGGCATTTCTATGATAGTAATTTTTCCAGTTGTCAACCCCAGACTGCTCATATCCTTTAATAGAGTCTTGAGTAATGTAGACATTCATTTTGGCATTAGGATATTCGTCGTGTAGCTTACCCGATACTTTTACTGTAAGCGTAGAACCCGATTCGTCGAGCTCGGTAGTCAACTTCATACTTGCTCCGGCAGGAACTTCGAGCATTTTCTTGATATCTGACTTTTCAAATGCACCGACAGAGAATATCACTGCATCTTTTCTTTCTTCATCAGAATTCTTTCCATTGATGTAAGTCCTATCCAACATCATTGCAGGAGCGTAAGTACCTTCTGTTGATGCGTAAAAAAACTTGAGAGGAACACTCTCTTTAATAGTGAAATCGTCTTCACCAAAACCAACATGATGCGCTACAAAAGCCACCTTGTCTTCCATTCCTTTGATATTTCTCAATACATATTTCAACCCCTCAGGGCAATAACCACATCTCTGACCTGTAAAATACTCCAACAACACCACGTTTCGCTCACGAGAATCGGGGTCGAAATCTGGGTCGTTGTCCGGTACATTAGGTTGGTTGTTCTTACAAGAACTGAATCCTATTAGCAAAATCGCCAATATAAACAAACTAAAACTAAATACTTTCTTCATAAATTGATTTTCTATTTTATGTTATTAATTAAAAAATGATTTTTTCGTATATAATCGTATTGTAATATATACTCTTATTGAGGTACTATAGAGTCACTTAGCCTCTTTATGGTACGGAAACCCTCGAACACCAAATCTTTTGATACATATTCGTCTTTCATAGGCTCTTCGCATACGAGATCGGTAGAGAGGTATTTTTTGTTGTCGTCGGGTAAGAATGTGGTTACTACTGCATTGTCGCCGAGCTTTTCTTTGAGTTTGATAGCGCCTACCACGTTGCAACCCGACGATATACCCACTGCAAGTCCAAGCTGTTTTGCCATCTTCTGAGCAGCTATTATAGAGTCGCCATCGCTTACCTGTATTATCTCGTTGAGCTTGTCGAGCTGTACTATACGAGGTACAAACTCATCGGTAAAGCCCTGAATACGATGTGAGCCACATTTAAACCCTTTCGATAATATGGGGCTTTCGGCAGGTTCTATCGGACATATTTTAGCATTCGGATATACACTCTTGATATATCTTCCTACGCCCATTATAGTGCCACCCGTACCTACTCCCGATACTACCCCATCGGGTTTAAGACCTATAGAGGCAAGCTGAAGCTCTATCTCTCTTGCAGTAGTATGAGCGTGTTCGTTGATGTTGTTTTCGTTTTCGAACTGGCAAGGCAGGAATATTCCGTCTTGCTTTGCAAGTTCCTCACAGATATGCATACCACCGAGGAATCCGCCGTCGTCTTTGGAGACAAGTACCAACTCTGCTCCCAACGAACGTAATATATCTTTGCGTTCCTTGCTCAACCATTCGGGCATGATGATTTTCACCTTATGTCCCAAGGCACGTCCCACAGCGGCAAACGATATACCCGTATTACCCGAAGTAGCCTCTACTATCGTATCGGTAGGCTTTATTTGTTCGGTCTGATAGGCTTTCTGCAATATATACAGAGCCATTCGGTCTTTGATACTACCCGAATAGTTGTAATACTCTACCTTAGCATATATTTTACTTGGTTTGCCCTTGTATCGATAATGCAATTCGACCATAGGGGTATTGCCTATAAGCTGCCATAAATCGCTGAAACAATTCTTGTTATCCATATTGATAATATACTCTCTTTTATTATTAAAAAATACAGACGTAATATTCTTGTCGCAAAATTAATTATTTTCTCGAAAAAAACTGATTAATAGCTGTGATATTTACATATAAACACACAATATTACTTGAGATTCATTTTTTTGAGTATCTCTTTGGGTATTGCATTTTTATGAACGATAATATTCATAGTCTTGTAGGCTACGAACGCCTCGGAGGCGTACCAAAATCCCTTGTATTTGCCTGACAGCCCCCAAGAGTTTTTCACCATGAAATACTGTTTGCCGTTCTGATCTTTTGCCAGACCGTATATCAACATACCGTGGTCGTCGGTGGTCTCCCAGTTGTCGTAAGCCTCTTGCCTCATCTGCTGCGTAACGGTCATTTCGGGCAATGGTCGCGAGGTCAGCTCTGCACGTCTGTCGGCTTTCGACAGTCCGAGCCAGTGAGCCATATCGGAGCCGGTGAGCTCAGCACCCTTCTTAACATCGGGCATCACGGCAATGCCGTTGCGGGTGAAACCCTCTTCGCTCACGTCGGAGCCCCAAGCGATGGTATAGCCCGTATTTACAGCATTTCTCATCACCTGCATCAGTTCGTCGATAGGCAGGTTGTACGACTTTGCGCCTCGCCAATTGTCTTGTATCTCGATAGCAAAAGCCTCGTAAAACGGGTGATGGCTGTAGCTCGTCAGCGATACGTAGTCGTCCATATTGAGCCCGAAGCTGTCGGCAAACGAGCGAGGCGTATACTTTTTGCCTTTGTAGGTAAACTCCTGCGGCAGTTTGCCCAGATATGTCTCGTAGATAGCCTCGAGCGGACGTCGCCACAAGGGCGATATTTTCGAAGCGGTACTCTTGGCTATGACGTCGACGTATGCTTTTGCTGCAGCGTCCAAGTCGCTGTGATTAGCCAAGGTGTCGCCATACATAACGCCTGCGGGCATAGCCTTGTCGGGCACAATACCGTAGTGTCGCCAGCAGTAGAGCACATCGTAGAAGCTGCCGCCGGGCGAAAAGCTGGCATCGCCGTGCAGACGGACATAATTGACAGCCCTGTCGAGCATAGTGTGGTAAACGACAAACATTTCGGAGAAGTCGTGGTCGCCCTTATTGAGCCTAAGCAGTTCGGCTTCGAGGAAACCCAGAGCCGAATATGCCCAGCAGGTCGACGAACGGTTTTGGTTCTTGACCGACGTGATTTTATTTTCCTTAATGGTGGTAAAGACAAACCCTGTGGTGTCTTTCTGCGCAAAGCCTCCGATATAGGAGACAATGAGGACGAGTGAGATAATTGATTTTTTCATTAATTATGATAGTTTTTTATGTATTAATCGATTATACAGTATCACTTGGGGGCTGCAAAATTAATCTTTTTATTCCGACAAGCCAAAATAAATAGCAATTATTCTACCGCAAACTCCAAATATAGGTCTGTAACAGGACTTTCGCAGTCGTTGCCGAATACTTTACAATATGTCTCATACTTACCCGTATCCAAAAGCTGCGTATTTACCACAATTTCGAGTTCGACTGATTCCGAGGCGTTTACAATATTTTTTTTCAACTTACCGAAAGAGATAAACGGCGCTTCGGGAGCCACTATGTTATCTATTGTCAGCGGCGAAGAGCCTCGATTTTCTATTTTTGTCTTGAAAGAGTATTTCTTGCCCTTCTTCAATGTGCCCATATTCAAATATGGCGGTATAAGCCATATCTGTGGTTTTCGGGCAAATTCTTGAGTGGTAATATGTGTAAAATCGTCGTTTACAGTTGCTTTTATTTCGATAGCTGAGGCATTTTTTCTATTTACTTTTATAGGTATCTTGTACGAATATATTCCGGCACGGTCTCTGTCGGAAGTTTTGTAATCGATTGATACATAAATACTACTATGCGGTTCGATAGACGACTCTCCATCGATACGGATATCGATATTATTGGGAACAGAGGCGAAATCGACTTTTATACGCTTATCGGTCGGGTTGTATATCTCTATCGTTTTGCGTGCGGTATTGCCTTTTAATACCGAGCCCATATCGATAAGAGCGGTTCTAAGAGCTACGTTGCCATCGGTATACGAAAATTTATCCGTATCGTTATCTTCTCTGTTGAGAGTATTGCCTCTAAGATACAACACTACGGTACGGGTCTCTTTATTGTTACCGAATTTTACAGTGATACTTTTACGTATCTCTCCCGGACGTCCCAGCGGATTATAACCTACTTTTATCTTGCCTATAGTATTGGGTGATACGTCGTTGCGGCTATATTGCGGAGTGGTACATCCGCACGAAGATTGTATGTCTTTGATGAAAATAGGTGCGTCAGACAGGTTGACGAAAGAAAAAACTATCGTCTGCACTCCTTCGTCTTCTTCGATAGTACCGAAATCGTGTGTCGTACGGTCGAAGACAACATTAATCTTTCCCTGCCCCCAAGCGAATACGGCAAATAACGAGAGAATGGCTATCAGAATATTCCTTTGGGCTATAGTGCGAAGTTTCATTTATATGAATCGTTTTTATCGGTTGGTTGACAACAAAAAAATACTAACCTGCAAAGTTAGTATTTTTTAGCTTACAAACAGGCTAAGAAGATTACTTCTTGTTCTGTGATTTATCTTTGTTTTTAGCCTTTTTTTCCTTTTTTGCTTTTACGTCGGCTTTGGTATTGTTGTTCGACTTGCTATCGGCTTCGTTTTTCTTTATGTCTACTTTATTGATAGAAGCCTCTTTCTGAATGCTAACGTTCTTCGAGTCGTCATCTAAAGTCACCTGATTTTGCGGAGTTACCTCGCCTCTGATGAAAATATTTTCAGAAGTAGTCTCTCCCGACGCATTTTTGAAGGTTACCGTTACCGACTTATTGAAAGTACCCGGACGACCTATAGTATTGTAAGTAACAGGTATTTCGCCCGTTCCACCGGGAGCAATAGGCTTCGACGAGTCTACCGAAGGAGTAGTACAACCACAAGAAGCTCTTGCACTTTCGATGAAAATAGGTGTAGTACCTATGTTTGTAAACTTAAATACGGCTGTTACTTTGCCGCCGTTACCCTGACCTTCGACTATCTTGCCGAAGTCGTGAATAGATTTATCAAACTCTACCATCTTTTTTTGCTGTGCAAATAGCGATACGCTAAGCAAAGCAACTACTGACAACAAGAATAATTTTCTCATAACTTCTATATTTTTTTTATTGATAATTCCCTTTTTTGTACTCTGATGAAAATACACCGCAAAAGTAAAAAATAATCCTCGAAAACAAATTCACTTTTAACTTTTTTTGCACGAACAATTTCAGCTCATACCGACACATATCACCCTAAGCACATATAAATCAAATAAATACAGCTAATAACAACGATTTTTTTAGCACGAAATATTATTTTCCAAACGAATGGTTTTCGTGGGAACATTACATACTTCGTCGGGTCCGAAGTATTGTATCGGTCCCGGATAGACGAACGAACAACCCGTAGATGCCCATTCTTTACGATGTGCGGAAAAATATTTGAACGGATTACCTTCGAGGTCGACCAAAGCCTTCTGTATGACAGGTTTCATCTTGCCCGATTTTTTCTCCATATTCATCATCTTTGTGATAGGTACGCCACCGGCTATCCACGAATCGACGTTCAATGCCAGATTTTGCACCACTGCCATATATCCTGTAACTCCCTCATTTATAAGCACAGATGCCGTATAACCAAGCGAATAGCAATAGTCTGCATCGAAATTGGTAGGAGCCGCACAACGTCCTTCGTAACCGAAAAAGTGTCCCAGAGGCGAAAATTTACCTTTGTATACGCCCTCTTGTTTGAGTCTCAATAGTTGAGCGTCGACCATAGCCATAAGGAGTTTCTCGGTCTCAATGAGCGATACCTGTACGTTACCGTGCGAGTCTCTATCTGCACTAAGCTGATTTGCAATAGATACGGGCAAACCATTAAAGATTGCTTTACCATTGAGACTGAGGTGTTCGTTGATAAACCAACGCCTATCGTCTTCGTCTTTTATAGCCTCGAAACGATGATTGTGAGCCAAGATATCGTTAAGTTCCTCGACAAGCATCTTTACATCGGGTATAAATTCGATAAGTCCCTCGGGTATAAGTATTGTACCAAAATTCAGACCTGCATTACCGCGAGCCACTATCACTTGTGCGATACTATCAACTATCTGCTGGAGCCTCATACCCTTAGCAGCAACCTCCTCCGAAATAATCGCTATATTGGGTTGTGTCTGAAGAGCACACTCCAAAGTGATATGAGAAGCACTCCGCCCCATAAGGCGAATGAAGTGCCAATATTTTTTAGCCGAATTGGCATCGCGTTGGATATTACCGATAAGCTCCGAATAAACCTTACATGCAGTGTCGAACCCAAACGAAGTCTCTATCATATCGTTCTTCAGGTCGCCATCGATAGTCTTCGGACAGCCGATCACCTGAATACCGTATCCTTTTGATTTGTAATACTCTGCAAGAATACATGCATTGGTATTGGAGTCGTCGCCACCGATAATTACGATAGCACCTATATTGAGTTTCTGGCAAATCTCTCTACCTCGTTCGAACTGTTCGATAGTTTCGAGTTTGGTACGTCCCGAACCTATAATATCGAATCCGCCCGTGTTACGATATTCGTCGATAACGTCGGCAGTGAGCTCCAAATACTTATGGTCTATCAATCCACTCGGACCGCCAAGAAAACCGTATAGTATGCTATCTGGATTAAGTTTTTTCATACCGTCGAAAAGCCCCGATATGACGTTATGTCCGCCGGGAGCCTGCCCGCCCGATAAAATTACACCTACATTTCTTGTCGAATACTCTTTTTTTGATTTCGATTCTTCGAAAGATACCACAGGTATACCGTAAGTATTTGGAAACAATTTTTTTATTTCTTCATTATCTGCCACAGAAGTTGTAGCTCTTCCAAATTTGATATCTACACTATTTTGAAAAATTTTCGGCAGCCGAGGTTGGTATGCTGCCCTTGCTATCTGTAATGCGCTTTTCATACCGATTAAATATATTTTCCCGCAAAGTTAAAACAATTACTACGTACTGCAATATTTGAAACAATCTATTTATTGTATTTTTACATTTTTTACCTCATTCCCCGTACGCAGACGAGTTGGGCATTAATCCTTTTGCCTCTGCATACCGCCTCTATCCTAACGACATATATACCGACTTCGCATAGAGCATCGGTGTCGTTGCGTCCGTCCCAGAGGAGTACGCCCGAAGTGCCTGCCGGCAGATTGTTTGCCAGAGTCTTCACCCTCAGCCCTGTAGGCGTGTAGACGGTAGCCGATATGCTGTATCCGCTCTCGGGTAACTTGTAGCGGATGGTGAGCAGGTCGCGGTATCCATCGCCATCGGGGGTGAATGTCTCATAATCGAGCCAATAGTGTTTATCGGTATTAGACGTGGTAGCGGAGTATTGTGAATTTCGGCGGGCAGGCGTACCGTAGTTCTCGGCAAAGGAGGCACTTGTCCAATTGCTCGTGTCGTCGGAGGGTAACATCGGGCTAATACGCTCCAGAGCTACCCCGCGTGAATTTACCACTGAGGGCGACTGCATATCGTCAGCGTAGTTGAGTTCGTCGAGTACATAAGTATTTGCCGTACAAAGGACTACATTACCATCCTTATTCGGCAAAGTCGGCAGCACGGTATCACACCTTACCCCGTCGGCTTCGCCACAGCTATAAACGGAGCATACCGACCGTATATCGTTGCTTATAAGCAGGTATTTATAGGGAAATAATAGTATACTATCGGCTGTAACGGCACGGGGAGCTTTGAACTGTCCGCTGCCAAGACGCGAGGTAATACAAATATTCGCCAGATTTATCACCTTATCGCTTTTGTTGAACACCTCTACATACTCACCTACTCCCTCGTGGGTATTGTACAATACTTCGTTAATAACCAAGTCGCCTACCTGCGGCTCTTGAGGACGGGCAAGGCGGAATATCGCTCCGTCGAGCGCAAAGCCCGATACGCACTTCAGGTTCGATGCCGAAATCTCGACTGTATCCGCCGCCAAGGCGGGCGAGAAAGTAAGCACGACCCTGTCTGCCTTCGGTTCGACGACCTCAGCAGACGCAATCGCCACATCAGACGACAGATAATTCGATACCCTCACCGCTGCCGAGTCGTTCATCTCCTTATTGAATATAAGCACGCACGAGCTGCTACCCACGAGCCCCACAGCCGAAAGTTCCGGCTGTACGTTATCGGCATTTGCAGCTTTCATAGAGTTTGCCGTACAGGGTGTACCGCCTTTGTCGTCGTGCGAAGGAGTCCAATTAGCCGAGCTGTTGTGCAAATTGTCGCAGTCTATCCTCTCGAGTGAGAAGCCGCCGTTTTTTCGGGAAATATCGTTACCGTACCAGCTGTCGGAATACTCAGTCCAAGTTACCGTTTTGCCGTCGGCATCCTTTACGGTTATCAACCCTTGTTTGTTGGTAAGCGACGGCAGCGACTTCATTTGAGCTACTTCTCCGAACTGCTCGAAAGCAGCTTTGTGAGCCGCACTGCATAGCACAATATACCCGTTGGGGGCTATCTCGCCCGTCTCGATAGTCGCCTTACCTCTACCGCAAAACACCTGCCAGCCCGCAAGATTTATCTTTTTGTCGGTACGGTTGTACAGCTCGATATACTCTGCATTCGGCATAGAGCTGTCGATGGGCTTAGGGTTTGCCATTATCTCGCTTACGACCACAGAGTGACGTCGGATATTTTGCTGCTCTACCACGTAGGGCTTACCCGTTACCACAAAGTCGTCGAAAGAGTATTTATCCTTAGCTTTCGACGAATAATTTACAAATACTCCCGAATATGCGGCATTGGCTATGGTACCGTCTATCGCCTCGCCTTCGGGCACGAAGTCGGTTTCGGTAGGCAACTTCGACCACAACTGCCAGCCCCATTGTTCGTTGCGTGTAGCCTTCACCTGTACGCGGTTAGCTGTACCTGTAAGCCGTGAGTCTGTGCCGTCTATTATTTTTGTGATATTTTTGCCATTTTGCCTATACAGAGCCACCTCTTTCTGCTGCCCACCGATAAGTATAAAGTACCCTTTGAGCGATATATCTGTGAGGTCATCTCTGTCTGCCATCAGATAAAAACGCACATAGTTCGTTGACGTCAGATTGACGTTTGCCTCCACCTTACACTCCCACGAGGCAGCCACAGAAGCGACCGACGGTGTAGACAGATACGCCTTGAACGAACCGCTACCCGATGCCGCTCCGTCGCTCAGCCTTAGTACTCCGTCCGCTACGGTGAATTTATCCACAGTACCGCTCCATACAGGGTTATGAGTGAAGTCGCCGTCGGTGAAGTCGTCTTTAAACTGAGCCATTGCTCCCACCGATACAAACAATGGGAGCAACGGCAATATTATACTTTTTATGACACTCATAGCGGAGACAGACGGAGCGAATGTTATTTATCTAAGGTTTATTTTCTTGTCTTTCGGATATTTTACAGAATAAGCTATGCGAAACTCCCTGCTCTCGCCCGCCGCCAAGTCGAAATCCCACGTAACGACGCCGATATCCTCCTTGTTGTAAGTCGGTTTGGTTGTCTCCTTGTCGAGCAACTCTACCTTTATCTCTTTCTGCGACGAAATAGGATACTGCTCTTTGAGAGTAAACTTGACAGCCTTGTTCTGATTGTTTTTTACCGTAATCTTATACGCCAGAGTAACCTTCGTATCGCTACCCAATATCTTCACCTGCGAGAAGTCTGTGAGTTTTTCGCGTTTTACCGATATTCGCTTGTCCGAACCGAGCGTTACGGACATTACGTTGTTGATCTGCGAAGTGTTCAGGTAAGTCTGCCCAACGTATGTGCCATCGTAAGTAATATTTGCGAGCCCCGATAGGATATTGAGTTTTTCCCAATCCTTGAAGTCCGCTACAAGGAATGCGTTCTGGTCGAGCTTAGGAGCGGCGTAAAATTTATATTCGGGCGACAGACTGTAATCTTTCAGGTCAATTATCTGCTCTTTGCCGTTACCGGGGATAGTGTACGGCAAATCGATTTTGTACTCCATAGCAATGTTTTTCTCTTCGACGGCAATGTAATCCTCCATCTTTTTGGTGGTAATCAGCACCACACCGCCTGCTCCTCTCGAGCCGTACATAGCTGTTGCCTGAGCTTCCTTCAGCACAGTCGTACTTGCTATCGAATTGGGGCTTATCTCGCTTATGTCTCCGTCGTACGGCACTCCGTCTACAACATACAGAATCTGCTGCATAGAGGAGACACTCGCCCCCCCCCTTATTTGAACATTACTTAAAGCCTGTTCTTCCACTATGTCGTCTTTACTTTCAGCTGTAGCATACGCGATGGCATTACTCATCCTTTTATTCTTTCCACCGTAGTATCCGTAATTGTTGTACACAAAATCGAGAAACCACGTATCGAATACGGGAGCGTCTTTTGTCTTCGAAGGCGTTGCAGTCGATAGAGTTATATTTACATTGTTCCAATCGATACCCGTATTCTGGCTTACCTTAGACCTTCCCTTGAGCTTGACGGGCTTCGACACGTCGGCTACGACCATATCGTAGAACGGCACCCAACGAGCCTGCGACGTGAAATAACTTACCGTAACAGTTGCATTCGTGGCATACGAAGCCACAAGATTCAGGTTCAGTATTCCGTTGAAGACACCTTTCTTGCCCTGCTCCTGCAGTAGCTGTGCCTGCAAGTTGGTGAGTTTCTGCGAGAGTTCGGTCTTTTTGAGGTTGTCGTCGTAGATAGATTTTTCAAGAGCTGCCGCCTTATTGTTATAATAGTCGAGATTCTGGGTGATTTCGGCTGTGGTCAGGTGTTTCTTGACCATACTCGTACTGCCTTCAGTCTTATTCGACAGATTGTTTTCGACCCCCTTTTTTAGCAGTTCGAGCGAAGATGTATTGATTTTGATGGCAGAAGCAAGCCTCGCTATCATCGCATTATAATTATCGATAGAATCTTTGAGTTTCTTGATATAATCCGACGATTTCTTTTCGGTCAGATAGTCGGTAGTAAATTCCGAAGCTGCCACCATTACACTGTTATTAACATTTATTTTGAGCGAATTGACATCGATATTCGGAGTAAGCCCTTCGATAGTCAAGCTATTTTCGCCCTGTCGGAGCGATACATTAACGGTGTGTGTCAACTCGGCTCCCGAGAAGTAGACGGTAGCTCTCTTCAGTACTCCCTTGATATTTTCGGCATATATATTTGTAGTTGCAATTGCAAGACAGATTATTAACGTTATTTTCTTCATCGTATTCCGTATTTATTAATTTTTTAAGAAAAAGGCGAATTTGTATTACCGTAAGGTATTCTTGGCTGCCGTAAGAGCCTTGTTGTAATCGGGTTCTTTAGCAATATCTTTCACGTACTCGACATATACTACTTTACCTTTGGGGTCTACCACCACTACCCCACGAGCAAGCAACATATTCTCTTTGAGGAGAAAACCATATTTGTATCCAAATTCCGAGTGCATATAATCCGACAAGGTGTAGATACGGTCAATGCCCTCGGCAGCACAGAAACGCCCCAATGCAAAGGGCAAATCCTTCGATACGGTGAGTATCACAACATTTTTCGATAAATCGGAAGCCTCCTTATTGAAACGGCGTGTCTGCATAGCACACACTTTGGTATCTACCGAAGGAAAAACGGATATTATCACCGTCTTACCCGCAAAGTCCGACAGCGACACGGGTTTACTGTTGTTGTCCGTCGCTGTAAAATTGGGTGCAACATCGCCTATTGCTACCATATTACCAAGCAAAGTCAGCGGTGTCTTACCCATACTTACTATGCCTGACGTTTCCTTCACTTCCTGTCCTACAACATTTTGCATCAATGCTACTGTAAATATAACTACTAATAATTTTCTCATAAAATATTCTTTTTTGTCGGCTAAATTATAAAATAATCTACACATAGACAAAAAATGTAGCAATACGCATAAACAAAAAGTACCTGAATCATCACTGATTCAAGTACTCCCCATTATGAAAACAATATTATACTCTTATTTAGGCTATATTTATATCTACTTCGTAAAATATTCTTTTACTTTTTCGTTTATTACAATTTCTTCTTGGAATACGTAGGCACCTGTCTTTGGCGACTTTACCATCTTGATCACCTTTGCGTGTCCGCGTCCTTCACCTTTCTGCAACGATGCAACCGCTTTCTTTGCCATAATCTACAATTTTATTTAATTTCTCTGTGAATAGTTACTTTCCTCAATATCGGATTATATTTTTTCAGTTCCAGACGAGCTGTCGTATTTTTACGATTTTTCGTCGTGATATAACGTGACGTACCAGGCATACCGCTATCTTTGTGTTCGGTACACTCTAATATCACTTGTACTCTTGCGTCTTTACCTTTTTTTGCCATCGAAATTCCTCCTAATTACATTACAAACTTAATATCATTCCAATTGCAATAACCTTTTGCAACAGCATTTTTCAGAGCCGCATCCAAACCGTTTTTGTTGATTATACGCAAGCCCGCAGCAGAAATACGAAGACTAATCCAACAATCTTCTTCTACGTAATAGAACTTTTTATCGAATAAATTCACATCAAACAGACGTTTTGTTTTGCGATTTGAGTGCGAAACATTATTGCCGCCCATTGCTCTTTTCCCTGTTATTTGGCAAACTCTTGACATTTTATTCTGTTGTTTATTATTTTATATAACCTCTAATTATTCGGAGTGCAAAGGTAATACTTTTTTTACAAACACCAAACTAATTCTGCAAAAAATTTATTTCTTGATATTGCGTATCTTCTTAGTCATATCGCTTACCTTTTCGATAAATCGCTCAAACAAAGAAACATCTTCCTTCTCAAACTCCTCTGTAACATAATAATTTCCCAGCTTCTTACGCATTCCATAGCCATAGCCGTATCCATAACCATAGCCGTATCCATAACCATAGCCATAGCCATAGCCGTATCCATAACCCAATTTGGACTTATCTACGTCGTTAAGAACGATATATACATCACTTACATTGTCGGCAGCCAAACGTTTAAACAAACTTACAAACTCCATCTTATTCGTCTTGAAGCTTCTGACAATAAGCAACTTAATATCCACTTCCGAAAATAGTGAATATGGGTCGGCTACGAGTCCAAGCGGCGAAGTATCTATTATAATGTAATCATACATATTTTTCAACGATGCCATCATATCGCCTATCGCACTGCCACGCACGAATTCACCCGGATTGGGCGGTATGAGCCCCGGTTTGAGGAAGTCGAATCCGTAATGCGTATGTTCTATGGCATCTTCCAGAGTGCAGTCGCCAATCATATAGTTCACGAAACCAAGCTTATGATCGGTAATATCATCGAGATTACGAGTTAAGTTCGGTTTGCGAATATCGAAGTCTACAAGCAGTACTTTTTTCTTTTGTAAAGCAAAAACACCTGCCAAATTAAGCGAAAAATATGTCTTACCGTCGCCACTTTCGGTCGACGATATCAATATTGTTATCTTCTCTCGTCGTTTAAGTATCAGTTCTATTTTCGTACGTATCACACGCAATTGCTCTACAAAATATGAGTTCGGATACTTCGCTGCGATTACCTTTTCGTCGTCTTTATGCTTGGTATGAGTGACATAACCGATAAAAGGGAATCTGTTTTTTGTTATTTTTTCGACATCTTTTTCAGTCCGTATAGCATTGTTTAGCAGCTCTTTGAGTATTATCAAAAGCATAGGCAATATCAAACCTGCGACAAGAAACGTAATATACTTCTTTTGTTTTTGCTTTGCATTTGTAATAGTGATAGTTCGTGCATTTTCCATTATACCGTTGTCGGGAGAGTTCGATGCCTTACGTATCTGAGCCTCAGAGCGTTTCTGAAGTAAGAAAGTGTAGTAACTATCGTTTATTTTATATCGACGTTCGTAGTCGAGCATTCGTAGTTCTTTATTGGGAGCTGCCATAAGCAACCTATTAAGTTGCTCTAAATCTTTATGATAAGAGTTTTTCTCTATCTTATAGACATCGTCGACCGAAGCCATAAGTTCGTTGAGCTGATTTTTTATTTGTGCAATCTGCCCACTAACGACCTCGTATTGAGGATTTTTCGCTCCCAAATCGAGTAATTTTATTTGTAACTCGTTGTATTTGTCCACTAAAGCAATGAGGCGTGGCTCTTGTATGCCAAGTGTAGCTGGCGAAGCTAACGACTCTCTATCTATATTGGTTTTCAGATAATTTCGAAGATATTTGAAATATTCGTCACGGAGTCTTATCTGTTTACCAACCTGCTGTAACTCATCCATTTTTGAGGTCAACATGGTGGTATTGTTTTCACCATACATATTATTGGCTATCTTGAACGAATTGAGGTTCGATTCGGACTGAGTAAGCGAATCGGATATAATACTCAACTGCGAATTGATAAACTGTATTGTCTTATCGGCTTCGTAATTTTTTTTATCGAGATTGTCGCCCAAAAAACTTTTGGCGTGCTGTGTAAGAAAATCGACATCTCGGGCAGGATTATCGCTATTGACGGAAACATCTAATACAGACGTATTTTCGATAAGCCGTATCTGTATTTTCGCAAAAAATTCGGATATCAGACTCTGACGTGTCCTAAACTGAAAATTTACCGTCTTCAGATCCATAAAATCGGAATTCGGTATTACCTTCACTAAAAAATATTTACACCCAATAGGTTCATTGAAAGTACCTTCTATGGTTTCTATCTCATTATCTGTGTTGTCGTAAATGGTAATTGTAAACGAACGGCTATCTCTTTTTTTATACGAATAATACATATAATAGCCTTCTTCATAGATATTAATAATCTCGATAGAGATTGGCGAACGTCCATACAACGGCACATTTTTGAACTGCTTTTTCTTGTAAAAATCGATAGAAAACTGAGGTAAACTGTCGATAGTACGAGCTATTAAGTCCTGAGAACGAAGCAATAGTATCTGGTTTTCGATATTAGTCTTGTCTACGACACCAAAATTTTGAGTCATATTCTGCATATAAGACAGCGAGCCTGACTCTTGTTTCAGTAGCATCCTTAGAGTTGAGTTATAGGTCGGCACAAAACTACGATTTTGATAATAGGCTACTGCCATAAATATAAGTACCGATATTACAAACAGATACCAATATTTAATAAACCGCATTATCCATTCCAGAATATTGAAAGAAGGATTATCTTCTTCGTCGAATATGGGATTGGAGTGATTGTCCGAATTGATATTTTTCATACTATATGTTATTAAAACGATAATATCTAATGTAATTATTTATTTTAGCGAGATTACTGTTACTAAAAATGTGAGCGAAGATGTAACAATAGTCACAAAGTCGGAAAAATTGTTCAATACCCAGAATTTCTTATTCGACATATCTACATATATTATGTCATTTGGCATAATATAATAGAAGTCTGACTCTATAATACTCTGAGTACGAATATCAAACGTCTTTATAATGGTACCGCTTTCGGTAGTCCGTACTATCTTTACTTTATTGAAACGAGCTCCATCGTTAAGTCCTCCAGAGAGTGCAAGTGCCTGATATATAGTAAGTCGCTCTTTATATATCGGAAAATAACCTCGACCAGCCTCACCTATAACGCAAAATGTCTGTGTCTTCAAAGCGAGTTTTACCTCTACGTCGGCAGCGAACTCTTTGAGTCGAGCGGTCAATATGTCTTCCGCTTCGTCGATAGTCTTACCACAAAGGTCTACACGAGGCATATATGGAAAATCGACAGTACCGTCTTCGAAAATCCTATATGCACTTTGCCCCATTGATGATGGTGAAAATATTTTTGTAATAGATTCATTAGTAGACAATACTCTGATAACCAACTCGTCATTCACTTTGAGTCTATATTTTTTCACATCTACTTTGTCGTATTGAGGTAAATTTTTACGTTCCTGCAGTAAGTTGTTGGTATAGCGAGTATAGCAAGATTGCAATATAAATATCGCCGACAAAATAAATAACTTATATAGTATCTTCATAGTCAATCGATTTTATCATTTGCTTTTCTCTACATTAAATAGCTTGTACAATATAATCCCGATAGACGCAGTAGAGATAGCCATACTCAACATAGTAGATACATGCTTGATCCCCACATTTTTAATACCACTCGGTTGTATATAAAGTACATCATTGGGGTGGATGTAATAATATTCGGAATCGATGATCTTTTCGGTGCGTAGATCAAACTTTTTTACTATAGTACCACGCTCTGTAAGCCTTACAAGTTTCACTACCGAACGGTCGGCAAATTCCGTCAAATCTCCTGCCATAGCCAATGCCTGAAAAATAGTTATCTTATCGTGTGGCATAGCGATACGCTTCGATACTCCCTCTCCAATAATAGAAAAGCTACGATTGGCAAGAGCAATATCGACAGAAATATATTTAGCGATATTTTTATTGAAAATCTCTTCGAGCTCAAACTTAACTTCTCTCAATGTCTTACCTACAACTGCTATCTGGCCAATATAAGGATAGTCGATATTACCTTCATTATCGACTATAAACAGACACAGTCGCCCTATTGGATTGTCTGCCGATAAGTCCGACGAAGCATTTGCCGCCGAAGTATTGCAGTTGTATAACGATAAGTCAGCCTCATTGAGGGAATATAGACGTATATTAATATAGTCGCCTTTCTGCAGGCGATACTCCTTGAAGCCAACCGTATCGGGATAGTCGGGTATCAACTCCGACGGACGTTGCAGATAATTGATACTCTTTGGGGTCATACAAGAGACAAATAATATGCCAACCACCGATATAATGAGAAGTATATGTTTATACACCACAATCAATTTCAGAACTTATTATAAAAGCGTGTAAACAACCACGTACGACACAAACCGATAAAATAATTCGATATAAATAAGCAAAAAAATTTACCAAATGTAGCCATATAAAGTACAATCGGTAAATTTTTTAATTATATTCTATATCAAATACTCCCATAAAGATATGCGGGAGTACTGTTTATATTATTATTAGAACGACCAAAGATAGCCGACTGTTACTCCAAAGGTATAATAAATATCTACAAAGCGAGATGCTTCGCCTCTGAGAATCGTATAATTGTATGTATACGGGAATCCGTCTAGGTTGCTCGTCTGGCTATCGGTGGTAGCAAACCTAAAGCTAAAATCGGCTCCCAACTGAAATCCGCTAACGAAAGTATATGTATAACCTAATCCTAAAGGTATCACTGGAGTAGCGAACGACAATGTCCTACGATAATCGTAGGCAATATCGTATGCGTCTATATTACTCAAAGCTATACCTACCCCTGTGAAGGCATAAATATCCATCGGAGAGCCTATGCCAAATGGGTGGGCTTCGATAATAAAGTCGGGCTCAAATAGCCCCGATTTGAAACTATAACTTGCTCGAGCTCCCGACAATTTCGCATAAATAATATTAGCTCTTAATTTTGCATAGGACCAAAAAGAGTATGACAAACTGCTTTGAACATAAAAATTAGTCTGAGCACTCGAATATTGAGAGAACATCCAACTCCTTTCGATGTCTCCGAAATAGTAACTAAGACCCGAAGAGACACTTACTCCGAAAGTACTTTCGGAGTCGACATATAGTCCATAACGGCTAAGTCTTCGTTGTGAGAAAGTTGATATAGACACAAGCACTATAACACAAGACAATAACAAAATTTTTTTCATATAAAATGATTCTTTTTTTTATACGTTCGTATTGTAAAAACAAAAACTGAGTTACAACCAGCAGATAGCTAATACTTATTATAAGCAGTATTGTAATAAAAAATCTATCTCTGACTATAAACGACTGCAAAGGTATAATTTTTTTTTTAGATACTAATCAATAAATTTAAAATTTATACGATTTTCTCGCTTAGAGACTATTTATCTGATTCTATCAAGCGACCTTACCATACTCTCGTCTCTTCGGATAGCTACGATAGCAAGTATCGATAATACAAGACCTATCGCATTGAAAAAGAATGCCAATGGGAGATTCAAACTGAAACTGCCATATAGGTGAGGTATCTCGGATATATGCCGATAACTTATCGTCAAAAACAAAATAGAAAACAGATAAAACAGCAGTATAAGTAATACTATTGCGATAGATAGTTTTATTTGCAACGTACGTTTTTTGAACATAAAAATGGTAAACAGAGCTAATAACGGTATCAACAGAGCCACCAGTCCAAATAGTTTGCTCCAAATAGCAGCTCCTCCTCCCATACACGTACACCAAAGCGAGCCAAGAGCATAAATCTTAGAAAGCCCCACGTCGGGCGAACATATCCCCATAATAGGAAAACAAAGGGTAAGTATACCCAAAATAGCAACTAATAATAAATAAACTGTCTGTATCCTTTGTATCATTGTTTTGTATGATTTTTATAAAAATATTCTTGCAAATAACCCCTTCTTTTTACGATTGTCGGGGGTGGTGTCAGGACTATTGATTATGCTATGCCACGATTCGTTGTTTTTTATCATCCTGTATATAAGTCCCCACTCGGGCAATCCGCCCAGACTACGGTCGTCGATAAAGATATCAACAGCAATCTTACGCGAACAATATTCGTCTGGGAGGTCGGGATGTAGCTTATTTACAGCATAAAACTCTACACCTCGCTGCCGACAATATTGCACAGCCTCTTCGAGCAAAGCCCCCTCACGCACAGTCCAAAGTATTACGTGATGATAGTCTTCGTAGATAAGTTTTTTGAGTACGTCGATAGCAAAAGGGATTGGTTTACCTATCTGCGGATAAGCCTCTTCTACGATTGTGCCATCGAAATCTACTGCTATTGTCATATATAATATTATATTTTATTCGGTTGTATGATAGTTATCTTCGTCAGGGGCAAAAACAGCCATTTCGCCCTCGACTCGCTTCTTCGTCGGCATACACAGCAACAATATAATGACCTCTATACCTATAAGATAGAGCATATCGTTCATTTGCCGCATAAAGAAGAACATTATAGCCGAAATAAGCCCCACAAGAATCACAAGTACTCTAATGCGAGAATACTTTATGTAAGCGGCTACTTTTCTGTCGTAGTCGGTATAATCGGCTATCTTTCGTAGCCTCGTGGCAAACCATTTCAAATCTAACGGAATGGATACCAAAACGAACAGAATGATTGCCGCCTTCGGATATGGCGATAGGGCGGGGTGTACACTTATAAATCCGCTTACAGAGATGATATATCCGATGAGTATATGAAATAGAGTAATAGCAATAGCTATTCCGAAATTATACTTTAGTCGTTTGTGTATTTGTGTATATATCATTTATAAAGAATATTTTATACGATTAACAATACTCCTGCCAAGTGTGATTTCGTCGGTATATTCCAAAGAGTTACCGACAGATATTCCTCGTGCTATGGTAGATATTTCGATATCGAACGCTACGAGCTTCTTATAGATATACAGGCAAGTAGTATCGCCCTCCATATCGGGCGAAAGCCCCAAAATCACCTCTTTGACGTCTCCCGCCCCGACACGCTCCACAAGCGAAGGTATCTCTAAATCGGCAGGACCGATACCGTTCATAGGCGAGATGACACCGCCAAGCACGTGGTACACACCGTTGTATTGGGCTGTGTTTTCGATAGCCATCACGTCGGCAATACTCTCTACCACACAGATAAGACTGCTATCGCGACGGCTATTGCTGCAAATCTCGCATTTGTCGGAATCGCAGATATTGTGACAAACCTTGCACTTCGAGACTTCGGCACGAAACTTCAAAATAGAGTTCCCCAGCCCCAAAGCCTCCGATTCGTCGTACTTCAATAGATGCAGGGCATAGCGAAGAGCTGTCTTCTTGCCCACACCGGGTAGCTTATGAAACTCGTTGACAAGATTCTCGAGCAGAACAGACGGATATTTTACTTCATTCATTGAGACGTTCGACGATTTGCGTAATACTTGCTAACCGCTAATAATAGATTTGCAACGGCAAAGGTAATACTTTTTCGGCAATCGCCGACAAAGGCTAAGCAGGGCAACAAAAAAGAGAGTCGCCCACAACGGCAGGCAACCCTCCTTTCATAAACGTTATTACTCTGTCGTGGCTAACGCTTCTTGATTACCAAGCGCTCTACCTTATCGATAGCATCGGAGATAATGCGTACCAGATAGTTACCCTCGGCAAACGAAGATACATCGATGGAGATGCTGCTTTCGCCCGCAGCGATACGATACCTGCCTACTACTCTACCCGATGCGTCTATGACTACCACTTCGGCAGCAGAGGCAAGACCTTCTACAGCTACGGTAACCATATTATCGGCAGGATTGGGATAGATATCGATGTCGTACGTTGCTGTTTCGAGGTCGGTACATTGCAGTGTTTTGAATCGAATAACAGCACCTTTGACTTTGGGATAATTGCTCGTTACGGCATAGGCATAGAACTCATATTCGGTATTCTGACCGAGATTGTTCAGATTGCCGTCTGTCGTCCTTGTCCATACGACCTCACCGACCCTCTTGTACTCCCAGCCCTCTTCGACGATAGGCTCGGTACCTGCGGTGATAGTCTTCGTGAGCATTGCAGCATAGCAACCGATAGCTGTGGCATTGCCCGTAACTACGATAGGCGGAGTATGAGCCGCTGTGGTGAAATGCAGAATATCGCCATTGTAACCGTCTGTCTTGAGAGCCGTAGTAGCATAGGCGTAGAACTCGTACTCGGTACTGTGTTCGAGACCTGTGATAAGACTATCGTAGGTAGTCGTCCAAACGGAGGCACCCACCTTACGCCACTTCCAACCTTGCAAATTGACAGGTTCCGACGGGTCGGCAACGATAGCCTTGTGCAGCATTGCCGAGTTTGGAGTAATGTCGGTAGCAGGACGTGTTTCGACGGTCGGATGAACAGATGCAGAGCCCGTAGTGGTAAACTCTAAGGTCGCTCCTTGGTACTCTTGAACGTTACCGTCGACGTTTGTCTGAGCATAAGCATAGAATTGATATTTGGTTCCACGAATCAAGCCCGTAACGACACTATCGGTCGTCGGAGTCCACTGCGAACCGGAGGCTGCCTTATAGTAAAATCCGTCGGCATCGATAGGATATGTACCTTCCGTTATTCGCCTATGCAACGTAGCGGTATTGTCGCCGATATTGTCGGCATCAAGCGTTACGACGGTAGGCGGCGTGACGTGCGGCTTATAAACTTTGATATTATCGAGATGTAAGTCGTTGTTGCCATTTCCCGTGACGCTCGACTCGGCATAGAAGGCTATCTTTACTACTCCCGAATACTTCGAGAGGTCGATACTATAATGATTTACGGTATTGGTAATATCGTTGAAGACATAGGTGCCTGTGCTGTCGTTGCTCCAAACGGTAGCGTTTTCTTGCTTCCAAGTATCTCCGCCGTCGGCAGATACGATGACCATAAACTTGTCGTCTACTCTGGTACCTGAGGCGGGAGTTCCGTTACCGTTTTCCGTCAACGCAATGTCGAACTCGAGTTTGCTACCGCTCTGCAATAATATTGGTGGCGTTACGAGCCACGAAAAGAGAGTTGTACCGTAAATATTTACCTTAGCTTTTCCTCCATTATTGATACCATGCCCGTTTTCGCTATAAGTCCAATTCGTTCCCAAGTTACTAAGAGCAGCTCCACCGAATACTTGCGAGGCACTCTGAGTGTAACGTCCCCAGCAACTGTTGGGCGGGAAGTTCGAAAAAGAGCATCCCGAGAAGTTCTCTACGAATGGCAGCGTATCTGCTGCACACTGAGTGTCGAAGCGCCGTATAGGAGTCCAGAAACTCGAGTCGTTTGGCTGACAGACGGCTCTTATCCGCACCTCGTAGCGTGTCTGAGGCGACAGGTTGCGTATGGTATATATCGGCTGACCCGATACCTTTACCGAAGTCCACTTTACTGAGTCGGTTCTCTTGTATTGGAGCACCCATTCCGACTCACTACCACCCGGAGTCCAATTCACTTCCATAGTCGAAGCGGAGGAATCGTGGGGGTTGTTGAATATAATACCATCGGGCTTCAGACAAGTAGGAACAAGGTGTATATTAAGATTGTCGATGCCGTACCTACCTTTATGTGCCGAGTTTGTAATCGTCTGTCGGAATGCTATGTAGTGTTTGCCCGTAGGTGCGGTCGACAAAGACAACAAGAACCTTTGAGGCGTCTTGACACCGACAGTAAGCATCGACGAGAGGTCGTGGACGGCAACGAACGTACTCGAATCGTAAGGATTTGACAGTACGCCCAATTCCATCGTACCCGAAGCGAGCGACGATTCTTTTATAAGGTCAAACTCCAACTCTACTCCACGTACATCTTCGATATACTCGCCTGTAGCAACGATTTGTGTCGATATACCACCGAACATAAGTAACGTATCGCGAGAATATACTTCGAACTTACCTACAACAGGATATGTGATGACACTGCTCTGACGGGCAAGAGTCCTCGTCCAGCATTCGGGCAGCTTGCCCAGATAGCTGTTGAAATCGTATATTATCTGTGTATTGCCTATCGCCTGTGCCGCACATCGTGTACGGAACGCATACGACAGCCAAGCACTATATCGGTTGCCTCCCGTACATACCGCTTTGATTCGCACTCTGTAGTCGGTATTGGCATCGAGACCGCTGAACGAATAGACAGTATCGCTGACTGTTACACTCGTCCAAGTTGCTGCGTCGGCCTTCTTGTATTCTATTATCCACGATGTTTCGCTGCCGCCCTTGCTCCAATGTATCCGAGCCAAATCGGTCGATATGGTATCCAATACAACCTTAGAAGGAGTATTACAGCCATATCCGACAATAGAAATATTGTCTATCGCCATAGTAGGAGCACTGTACGTTCCCTCGTCGTTGAGCCACATAAATATAAGTTTTCTCTTTGTACCAGCGTAAGACGAAGGTAATGTATCGGAGACGGTAGTCCACCTACTTCGGTTAAGATATTTCCTTCCGATAGTGCGAGCTCCGGGTACATTTTTAAACCAATTGTATTGCTCCTGTGACCAAGTCTTGGGCAGTTCGGTAGAATCGGGTACCATATATACCATCATATAGTCTTGCTCCCAATATCCTCCATTATAATCATCTTCGAAATCGCTTCCTCTACCTATCCAGTCGAAAGAGATAGCAAACTTCGGGCTATTGTCGAAATCGACCGTTACGTAGGCCATAGAGTGAGATTTTTTACGGTCGTCGTAAGCGGCAGACACTCCATTGTCTTTGGATATATACATCGATTTGCCGCCATTGCCCATAACATTACCTACGCTCCATTTATTGGCATCTTCTTCGGCCGACCATACGGATATCTCTGGTGTAGCTCCGCTAAAATCTTGGTCGTAGGGCAACGACACAGAAGGAGCTTTCGTAGAAAACTCTACCGACTGCCAAGGCGACTTATCGCTTGCACTACATACGGCTCTGATATATGTATAATAATGAGTCTTTGGTGCGAGCGACGAAGCGCTGTAAGAGGCAGCCAATACAGTTACGGAGGTAGCGGTATCGAGCTGAGCCACAGTAAGCGGAGCCTTAGAGACTACCACTTCCCACGATGTCTCGCTACCGCCTGCAGTCCATGTAATGTCGGCACTCGATTTTGTTATGTTGTTTACCGCAATATTTTTTACGTATCTGCAAGAGAGCGGATCTACAACACTCAGAGTATAGTCTTCTACGGCAGCTAAATAGCCCATATAGCACGGAACGGGTTTTCTCGTACCGTTTGTTACGCCCACTATCCTCATCCGATAGTCGCCGTTGGCAGTGGTGATGGGAACTAAGAACGAAGCCTCAAGGGTAGTCGGCGAGTTAGCTTCGGATATTCCTTCGTAAACGGTTTCGCCAGGGTCGTCGAAGTCGTAGTCGCGGTTCCAATCGACAAATATACGTGCGTTGTTTTGATTATCCTTTCTTGTCGAGAATGTAATTGCTACCCGAGCAGAATCGCCTCGGCTCACGTCGCCGCTCATAGCAGAGTAGTCGCCGTAGTTGCCGTCTTCTTTGCCTGTACTGTTTTCTACTATACGAGATACTCCGTATCTGACTCTTGTGATACCTTTCTCCGACACAGAGGAGGGTCTCGGTCGGCAATACTTAGTCGAGAACAGAGCAACCGCCCAAGAACTTGTATCAGGAGTACAACTTACCGTTCGTATCCAGATGGTATAATCTTTGTCCTTCTCGAGCGACGATATTTTGAGGTTGTCGGTAGCAAACGTTATCGGGCTAATCGAATCGGGCGGAACAGTCGATACGTCTACACCCTTCGCCAACACGTACTGCCACGAGGTAGCCGAAGGTTCGTGAGCAAAACGAACGACGGCTGTGTCGGTAGTAGCTCCCGAAACGACACTTACATTCAACGACGTTGGTACACGGCATGCAGGTGTGGGCACTACCGATATGTTGTCGATCCAGTATGAGTACGAAGTATTTTGCTCTACCGCACCTACTTTACCGTAGCGGAAAGCGATATAACGATTGTTGCCGTTGTCGGTAACGGAGTTGAAGTATACCGTCTTCGGCAGCATAGTCCGTATATTGTTGCCGTTGTCGAACGAGGCGACAGACACGAACGTATTGCTGTCGGTCGGGTCGGTCATATAGCCCACTTGCAACAGACCGCATTCGTAATGCTCTTTGTTGAGGTCGAAGTTAAGTTGCAGCGTATTCAGAGCTGCGTCCATTTTGTTCAACACCAAATACTGAGGAACTGAGGAGCCGAACATTATTGCCTTGGAAGGTACTCCGTATTGTGGAAGACCGTCTGTTACGGCAGGGAACTTATTGTTCGATATTTTGCTCCAACAAGCGGGAATCGAATCTTTTGCTACCACCTCGAAGTCTTCGCTTATCGAAGCCTCATCGCCACACTTAGTCGTAAACGTATGCGGGGTGATAATCCACTGGCTGTAAGAAGTCGAATCGCATCGGCTACGTAGCCATATATTATATGTTGTGTGCTGGCTGAGTCCCAAGAGCTTCGCGACGCCTCCGACGGCATTATGAGGAGTGAGTGTCGAAAGGTCTCTGGTATCGGAAACCTCTTTGTAGACATACTGCACTTGAGCGGTTGCAATACTGGGGAGATAAGATATAACTGCCGAGTCGGCACCGACGGAGATATTTTTCGGTTCTGTCGGAGGGATACAGGCAGGAGCAGGCTGTATCGACAAGGAATCTATCCAATAGAAATAAGCCGAAGAGAACGATTCCTGACCGACTTTACCGTATCGGAATGCTATATAACGATTGGTGCCATCGTCGGCAACTCTGCTGAAGAAGACCTGCTTGCGTAGCATCTTTTTGTATATAGCCGCATTGCGGTCGTCGAACGAGGCGACAGGCACAAACGTATTGCTATCGGTCGGATTGGTCATATAACCCACTTGGAAAGTACCTGAGTTTTCGCCCTCTCTGTCGAGAGTAAAGTCGAGCTGCAGAGTATTGAGCGGTACCGAGAAGCGAGGCAATACCAGATAAAGCGCTTTTGACTCTCCGAACTTCATAGCTTTTGATGTAAGTCCGTATTCCGGAGATACGACGGCAGGCAATGTCTTATTGGCGGGTATTCGAGTCCAGCAATCGGGCATATAATTATCTCCGATGTTGTCGAAGTCTTCGCTTAGTGTAGAGATACTGCCGCAGAGAGTAGTGAAGGTCAACGGCTCGAACGACCATTCGCTGATGTTGCCACTGCCACATTCGCTCTGCAACCACACCTTATAGGCAGTATTGTGAGTAAGCCCCGATAGTCGTATCGTATCGCCGTCGACAGTATTTACAGGCAACGTCGACGGGTCGGTTACGTTAGCCAAGCCATAAACATATCGTATTGCCGTAGCATTCGATTTATAAGTGACAACGACCGAATCGGAAGATATGAAGGCAACACTCATCGGAGTGGGCGGTATGCACGTAGGAGCCGTTTGCACCCTGACCTCATCGAGCCAATAGTACGAATAGTTATTGAAACTTTCTTCGCCCACCTTACCGTAGCGGAAAGCGATATAACGGTTGTTGCCATTGTCGGTAACGTCGGTAAAATAGACTCGTTTATTAAACATTTTCTGATACGAACTGCTACCAACGTCGTTGAACGAGGCTACGGCTACGAAGGTATTCTTATCGGTTTTATCGGTCATATAACCTACTTGGAACGTCCCCGAAGTAGCGTTTTGTCTGTCGAGAGCGAAGTCGAGCTGCAGTGTATTGAGCGGTACGCCGAAGCGAGGCAGTATCAAGTACTGCGGAGAAGAAGCACCAAACTTCATTGCCTTGGTAGGTACTCCGTACCTTGCTTCGGGCTCTACGACACCCGGACGAGCTCCACTGGCAGATATTCTACTCCAATAATCGGGAAGCGAATCGGTGTGTATGGTATCGAAGTTCTCTTCTAAGGAATAGATATATCCGTAAGGAGTAGTAAACGACAACGGATTCGGCAACCAATCGCTATAAGTGCCTCCGCACTTGCTACGTATCCAAACCCTATACTGTGTAAGCGGCGAGAGTCCCGTAACAGCAAACGTATCGTTCGTAGCGGTATAAGGTGTCAGAGTCGACGGGTCTGTTACGGTTGTATCGCCATAAGCGTATTGTATGCCGTCGGCACCTATGGGCAAAGCACAAGCCAATACCGCCGAGTCGGGATATAGCGACACGACAGTCGGTCGATTGGGAGGCATGCAAGCGGGAGCAGTTCGGACTGCAACATCGTCGAGATAGTAATAATAGGTATGCAAAAAGGATTCTTCGCCTACCTCACCGTATCGGAAAGCGATATAACGGTTGTTGCCGTTGTCGACAACATTTCCAAAGAAGACACGGTAGGGTATGAGTTGTTTGTACTTATTGTCGTTGAAAGTAACGACGGGCACGAAAGTGCTTTCGTCGGTAGGGTCGGTCATATAACCCACTTGAAACGCACCGGAACGGAACTGCTCTTTGTTGAGCGAGAAGTCGAGCTGCAACGTATTGAGCGGTACTCCGAAGCGGGGCAATATCAAGTATTGCGGGGAGGAGCCGCCGAATTTCATCGATTTCGTCGGTAAGCCTACAAGTGGCATATCATCGATGACCGACGGATATTTGGTGTTGGTTGTTATCTTTTTCCAACAGCCGGGTATCGCCTCTATGGCGGTAGCCTCGAAGTCTTCGTTGAAGTTGATAACTCCCGACAAAGGCAGGCATTTGGTTATGAACGACGTGGTAGACCACTCGCTATACTCGCCGCCCAAGCAGTCGGCTTTTATTCTTACATAATAAACGGTATTGTCCGTAAGCCCCGACAAACTCAACGACGGCGTACCCGTTACGGTCTGCACCACCGCTCCGGCGAAATCGGATGAAGTGGAATACTCCACTGCCCACGACGAGGCAAAGCCAGTCTCTGTCCACGACAAGTTGGCGGAAGTAGCTGTGATACCAGATAAGGCGATATCTTTAGGTGCCGAGCAATCGGTCGAAGGCAATATCATCGCCCCGTGTATATCGTCTAAAAGGACATTCAGACCGTTCGTATCCAATACCTGAAACGCAACATAGACCATACTGCCGGCATAGGGCGACAGATCGACTTTATATCGAGTCCAAGTCGTCGAGAAGTCGTTGCCCCGCAGAGTAAAGGCAGTTGTAGCGAAATTGGATATGGCGGCATCTGCCGTCGATACCTTTACGTGCACGACGGTTGGGTTGCTTGTGTACTTCCTTTCCGTTTTCATACAGAAAGTAAGGCTATCGCCGACGGCGGGAAACATACGGGGAGTGATAAGCCAATTCTCTGTTCCGGAATTGTTTCCGTAGTTGACCTTTGCACACGCCGTACCTATCGGAGTATTGAACGTAATTCTCGTCCACTCGTTGCTTCCTTTCACACGCTTCTTAGTCCAGCCTTCGGGAGGGAAAGTCTCTGACTCGAATCCTTCCGATAGGGGGACTCCGTTTGTAGCTTGTACCTTGAGGTTGTCGACAAACACACGGCTTTCGATGCCGCTACCGACGACGGCAGACACCGTTATCGCCGTAGGAGAGGGCAGAGCATTGAATACGGCATTGTATCGCACCATATCGGCAGCCGACAGTGGCCAACCGTGTGCCGTAGCGGGTAGGTCGACCGTATCGCTTTGAGTGCCGTAGGTTACGACAAGTCGGGCAGGTGAGGGTGTCGCTGCTATCCAAGTGACAGCGTCGAACGACACTTTCAAGAAACGAGCCGTACCCGCAACGACAGGTTGCGTAGTAAAGCCGCCATCATTACCGCCGTCGCCAAGACGAACCACTCCGCCCGCTTGGTACGCTCTGCTTACCGAAGCAATCCCCTGCAATGCACTTGCAGAAGCTGCCGTGGAGCTTCCCGTCGCCGAGAGCATATCGCCCGACGTGAGGGCGGCGAAGTCTTGGACATAGGGTAATGTTACATTCTGTGCCCGCAGTCCGAAGACTGTACAGAGCACGAAACACATTAAAAGAGTCAATCTCTTCATAGCATATAAAAACATTTTTAGTTATTGAAAATTTATTAGATATTATTATAAAAAACAGTCTGTTACTCCCGTCGGAGAGTAGCATTTTTATCTTATTTTTCTATGATTACATAACACATTCATTTATAAGCCTCCTTAGCAATCTTCGAATTACTCCTTAGCAATCTCCGAATTACTCCTTAGCAATCTCCGAATTACTCCTTAGCA